>Ga0075163_10002869_pt1 | contig 23183 bp, 16 predicted proteins | sample JI1023141ADNA_FD_71478 | JGI IMG/M metagenome (GOLD analysis project Ga0075163, IMG submission 71478) | Wastewater effluent complex algal communities from Wisconsin, to seasonally profile nutrient transformation and Carbon sequestration -... | ecosystem: Engineered > WWTP > Effluent > Algae... | reverse complement strand
CCCTGGGTGATCGACAGCGAGACCGGCTGGGTGCTCGCCAGCGCCGGGAGGTTCAGAGTCACCGACATCTCGATCGTGCCGCCCTGGCCGACCGAGGCTGCGGTCGGAGCGATCGTCACGGTGGCCGGTTGCTCGACCGCGCTGAGCACGCGGACATCCGCCATGAGGTTCTGCATCCCGAGCGTCGCCACGATCGTCGCCGCCGTCGCGCTCGCGGCCACCGCCGTGACCGGGACGGTGATCGAGGTCTGCCCGGCCCCGATGCTGACGGAGGCAGGCACCGACGCGACGTTCGAGTCGCTCGAGGCCAGGGTCACCGTGGTGCCGCCCGCGGGCGACGGACCGGTGAGCTCGATGGTGAGCGCCGTCGGGATCGTGGCGGTGCCGGCGGAGCCGACGCGCTTGAACGTCAGCGCCGGGCCGAGCGCCTTGAGGCCGGCCGCACCCGGCGGGATGTCCGCCGCGTTGCGCGGCTCGATCTTCGACGCGCTGTTGCGCCGGGTCAGGATGCCGGTGACCGACGCGAACGCCTGCCCCACCGCCGGGAGCGTGGTCGGCTTGAACACGAAGTCGTCGGCGACCAGATCGTTCGGCGTGGTGCCGAGGGTGTACTCGCCGAACATCGCGTTGTTGGCGCTCACCGTCGCGCCCGGCAGCGCGACCAGCACGCTCTCGAGCGTGGTGGCACGGGTGCCGCCGGTGCGGACCTCGGCGTACGTCGCGGTGACCGGCGTGGGACCGGGGACTGCGGCAGCCGCCGAGACGGTGATGTTGGTGACCGGCGTGATCTCGATCTGACCGTTGAAGTCCGCGACCGTGCCGTCGATCGCGACGCGCTTGCCGGCGACGACCTCGGCGGGCGGGGCCGCGCTGGTGAACACGAACAGTCCCGAGAAGTCGGCCGTGGTGAAGCCGACGTCGCCTGTCACGATCTGGACGAAGAAGCCGTTGCTCCCGACGCCGGTGACCAGCGCGTTGTCGATGTGGACCGCGGTGCCGAGCGGCGTGGTGCCGTCCTTGATCGAGTAGATCGAGACCGGGCAGCCGGCGGTGCCGGGGTTGGAATCGGCCGGGCAGACGTCGCAGACATCGCCCTTGCCGTCGGTGTCGCCGTCGGCCTGGTCGGTGTTCGCGGCGTCCGGGCAGTTGTCGGTGGCGTTGGGCACGCCGTCGAGATCGCGATCGTTGGGATCGGTCTGGTTCGCGCACGTGTTGGTGTCCGCGTCGAGCGGGCATGCGTCGCACGCGTCGCCGACGCCATCGCTATCGGCGTCGGGCTGGACGCCGCCGTCCATCGGCCGGGCCGGGTTGAACACGGTGACGCAGTTGTCGGTGGCGTCCTCGATGCCGTCGCCGTCGCTGTCGGTCGCGCTGATGTCACCGGTGAACACCGTCGAACCGGCGACCGCCTCGGGGCGGGTCGGCTTGCAGCTCGGCTCGTCGGGCGGATCCTCGCAGGTGAACGCGCGGTACGCCGGGAAGTCCGGGTTGGCGCCGCCGTCGACGATCGCCGCGGCCTCGAGCTGGCTGAACGTCATCCCGACCTCGCTCATCAGGCACAGCTTCTTCGCCGTACCGCAGACATCGACGGCATCGCAGCTCGCGGCCTCGGCCGACAGGCCGGCGACCACGCCGTCGTCGCCGTACAGCACCTTGCCGCCGCGCATCACCATCGCGACGTCCTTGTTCTCGGCCGCGACGACGGCGCCGTACGACTTGCCGTGCGCCGCGAAGATCGAGATGTCGGCGACCTTGCCGGCCGCGAGCGTACCGATCTTGGCATCGCTCGCCGTCACCGCGGCGGCGCTCGAGGTCACCATCCGCCACAGCTGCTCCTCGGTGAAGAAGTTGCCGTAGTAGGTCTCGTTGAGCGACGCGGCGCACTTGAGCTCGCGCAGCATGTTCATCGAGCCGCTCGGCATCCAGTCGGTGCCGAGCGCGATCTCGACGCCGAGGCGCGACGCCGTGGTGACGCGCGCGGTGTCGCCGTAGAGCGAGATGTTCGAGCGCGGCGACCAGATCAGGGCCGTGTTCGCCGAGGACATCTGCGCGTACTCCTGCGCGTTGAGACCGATCGCGTGGATGATCGCGGTCTTCGGGATCAACAGGTCGTTCGACACGCCGGGCGCCATCGAGTCGAACGTCGTCGACGACTGGCAGAGGAACTCGTTGTGCGCGGTGGCGTTGATGCCCTCCGAGATGTGCGGCTCGTACGAGCTCGCGTTCATCACCGCCGTCGAGTCCGCGGTGGTCGGGCTGCCGCCGTAGTTGCAGTCGCCGTCGCGGCGGATGCCCGACGAGAAATCGTCGAGCGGGAAGGTGTCGAACTCGACCGGGGGCTGCGCGAGGCCGCCCTGCAGATCGCCGCCCTTGTCGAGGTTGCGGAGCAGTCCGGTCGCCGCGCCCTCGCCGACGATCGACGTGGCGCCGCCCATCACGAAGCGGAGCTCGCCCCACGCGATGTGCTGCGCGCCGGCGGTGCCCGACTTGCGGATGCGCGGCCGGCTGGCGCCGTCGCCTTCGCGCCACTGCTGGCGATCCTCGTACCGGACCGTGGTGCTGTTGTTGTAGATGGGCTTCGAACCGTACGGGTACGAGTTCGCGAACTGCGTGTGGTCGTGCGCGTTGATGAGGCCCGGCGAGATCGCGCCGTCGGGGCAGCTCACCACGGTCTCGCCACCGGCCGCGCAATCGCAACCGACGCAGGTGATCTGCTCGCCTTCGACGAGCACCTGACCACCGCGGTACACGGTGCTCGGCGTCAGCACGACACCCTTGAACAGCTTCTTCTCGCCACCCGGCGTGATCGAGCACGTGCCGGTGGTGACGGGCGGGAGCTCTTCGCAGACGACCTCGACGACGGGAGGTCCGTCCGGTGGGCCCGCGTCGGGTGTTACGACCGGATCCTTGTCGTCACAACCGCTGCATCCCGAAACCCAGATCAACAGTGCGAGCACGATCAGACGGCGCATGTGGGCGCGGAAACTAGCACGCAGCGTTCGACGCCTAGCGTGAAAACTCCGGCCTGTTGCGGAGGTCACGTCCCCGTGATGGTGACGTCACCTGGAGCGCTGCTACGTAAGCGGGACCACGCCCGCTACAGCGCGCGGAAGGCGGGATCGCTTTCTCGGGAACGCGTCCCGAACCCTTAATCGAGCGGGTGCTCGAGCGAATCGGCGACGAAGCCCATTACCTCTTCGAGCATCTGCCCGAAGTCTTCGTAGAACTGCTGATCGAGCGCGTTGTCCTTCGCGTCGTACATCACGACGGGATACTCGCCGGCCGCGTTCTCGCGCGAGACGTCGAGACAGAACCACTCCTGATACTGCGCGCCCATGCCCACCACGACGAGGTGCTCGCCCAGCTTGCGCTCCGCGCGCGCGGACAGCGTTCGCTGCACGACATCATGTGCGGGCTCGGTGACCACGCCCATGAAGTCGTGAACGATGCCGAGGTGCGGCGGGATCGCGAGGCCGCCGAAGGTACGAAGGAACGTGCGGTACGACGGAGGGAACGTCACGCCGAGTGCTTCCTCGGCCGCGGTGATCTGAGACTCGGTGACCGGGCCTCCGATCTGGACCGGGTTCTCGTGCTCCGTCAGCCGACGGCGCACACGCTCCACGAGCTCGATGGTGTCTGAGTTCATGGTTGGCTCGATTATGCACGAGTCGATCGCGACGCGAAGATCGCGATGCGTTTGATCGCGGTCGATCATCCGCGACGATTTCCGCGTTGACTTTTTTGCTGCGGTCAACCCGGTCGTGGAAGCGCCGCAGGAAACGTCAACGCGTCGGCGGTCGCGAGCTCCATGTCCGTGTCGGTGATCTGCATCGCTGCCTGCATCACCCCGATGAACGGGATCACGCGCCAGCTCGGCACCGTGGCAGGCAGCTCTGCGACGAGCGTGTAGACCACCATCCAGTAGCGATCGACCGGATCCTGGAGGCCGGCGGCGACGTGCTGCAGCTCGCTGAACACCTGCGCGTCCGGCGCGCGCGGCCGGCGGAACGCGCGGTAGAGCTCGGCGTCGAGCTCGTCCTTGGTGAGCGCGAGATCGGGAATCGCTGCGAAGAAGTCGCGCGTCTTGAACCGCTGCTCGTCCGAGCCGAGGCCGCGTGCGAGGGCGCGCAGCGCGAACACTTCGCAGGCCGGGCCGATCAAGCCGCGGATGCGCAGGTAGCGATCGTCGAGATAACCGTCGACCCAGCCGGCGCGCGCGGCATCGAGCATGCGCTGCGATTCGTTCGGCGAGATCCGCAGCGCGATGCGCAGCGCCTCGAGGAAGGTGAGCTCGTGCTCGTCGAACTGGTGATCCGCCGCGGCGACCTCGGCGGCCATCGCGTACGCGGTCAGGCGATGGATGCGCGCGGGCAGGCCCTTCGCGATCGCGGGCGTGCGATTGATCGCGGTGCCGGCGAACTTGATCGCGTCGTTCGACAGCCCGATCAGCGTGCGCGCGGCGGGCTGACCGAGCCCCTGGAACAGCGGGTGCTGCGAGATCTGGCGCTCGACCACCAGGCTCTCGCGATCGTCGATCACGCCATCGGCGTTCATCGCGCCGATCATCGCCTCGATCAGAAACCGGCGTGGATCGTTGGGGCGCAAGCTGCCTCCCAACAATTCCCGGACGGTGCGGTCTGCCACGGCCGGAGTCTAAGCCCAGAGCCTGGTCGATGTATCGACCCGGGCGACCGTTGGCTCAGTGGAACGCGGCGTCGATCGCGATCACGGCGATCAGCGATCCGGTCGCGATGGTCGCGGCGATCACGAGGTGCCGCCGGGTCAGCACCACACCCGTGGCGTCGCGCGCGCGGCGGGCGCCGATCGCGATCGACACCAGCACCAGCAGGCCGAGCACCGGCAGGAACGGCGGCTCGCGGTGCTGGGACGCGAGGCGCCTGGCCTCCGCCGCGAGCAGCGCCGGATCGATCGCCGTGCGGGTCTTCGCCATCTCGCGCTTCCACTGCGCGAGCTCGCGATCGGCGAGGCGGTCGCCTTCGCGCTTCATGATCGCGCCGTAGCGATGGTCGCTGCGGACCTGCATCTCGATCACCACGGGGACCGCGAGCACGACCGCGGCGATCGTCATCGCGATCGCGACGCCGGCGCGCTTTCGGCTCGGCACCACCTCGGCGAGCACGCCGAACACCAGGCGCGCACACGCGTAGCCGACGCCGCAGGTGACCAGGCCCGCCGCGATCGCGACGGGATAGCGCGCCTCGCCGAGCCCGCGATACGCCGGCAGGCCGTCGCCGTAGCCGTGCCAGGTTCCGGTCGCGAAGTACCAGCACGCGTGGGCGACGATCGCCGCGCCGATGCCGCGGAGGATGCAGACGCCGAACGTCCGCGGCCTCCTCGCGAGCCCTAGCCACAACGCGCCGCCGAGCACGAGCTCGACGATCAGGCCGCCCATCGAGGTCGCGAGCGCGCCGGCGGTGCCGGGATCGTCGACCGCGTAGCTGATCCAGCCGCCCGCGAACCAGAACAGCCGGAGATCCGTGATCTCGCCCCCCTGTGCGACGGCGAAGCCACCGTGGCCGATCAGCTCGTGGACGAGCAGCCCGAGCCGGCTCGCGGCCAACCCCGCGGCACATAACAGGCCTGTGAGTCGGAGGACCGCCAGCCAGGGCACCGCGAGAGGATGGCTTACTTAAGGAACGTGGGCACGGTGGCTGAGGGCGCGTTATCATTTATCGCCATGCGCCGCTCGGCCCTCCCCGCTGCCCTGCTCGTCCTCGCGACGACGGGCACCGCCGCGGCCGCGAAGAAGAAGATCCAGATCGTCAGCAAGCCGGCCGGCGCGTCGGTCTACGTCGGCTCGCTCGAGGCCGGCGAGAAGTGCAAGACGCCGTGCAGCGTCGACGTCGAGGGCGGCGATCAGGTGATCGTCGAGCTCGAGGGATACCGCCCGAAGAGCGAAGCGATCGTGATCGGTCGCCGCGAGCGCGCACCGTACAAGCGCTCGTACAACCTGGTCCCGAGCGTCGGCACGCTCAAGATCGACGGCCCCGCCGGCGCCGACGTCTACGTCGATGGCAAGGAAGCCGGCAAGCTCCCGTACGAGGCCGATGTCACGTCCGGCACGCACAAGGTGCAGGTCAAGCTCGACGGCCAGGACCTCTACGTCGACGCGGTCGATGTCGCCGAGGACGAGGAGCGCAAGGTCACCGTCGATGCGAAGAAGAAGGTCGTGGCGCGGAAGGACCCCGAGGAGGATCCGGAGCCGGACGATCCGGAGGAGACGCCCGCGATCAAGAAGGTCGCGACACCCTCGGCGCCACGCGACGGCAGCTTGTTCTCACTGTCCGCCGCGCTGTCGGTCGGCTTCCGCAGCTTCGAGTACCGCAACGTCAAGCCGATGACCGCGCGCCAGGATCTCGGCCCCGAGTCCGAGGGTGGCCAGGTGCTCGCCGGCGCGCAGCTCGAGCTGTGGCCCGGTCGCCTCGCCGGCGTGCGCCTGTTGCGCGGGTTCGCCCTGGTCGGCCGGTTCCAGTACGGCATCAACTCGCAGACGGTGATCGAGGACGAGAACAACGCCGCGCTCGGGGCGCGCACGTTCTGGACGTCGCTCGAGGTCTCGGCGCGCCAGCAGTTCCTGATCGCCGGCAAGTTCATCGCCGAGGTCAACCTCGGTTACGCCGGTGACCAGCACCAGTTCGAGGGTCTCGACTCCGACATCGCGAAGGTCCCCGACGCCTATTACCAGTCGGTCAAGATCGGTGGTCGCATCGCGATCCTCGTCGACAAGCTCGAGCCGTACCTCGCCGCCGAGAACCGCATCGTGATGTCCGGTGGCCCGCTCGCGAAGCGATTCGACAGCACGGGTGGCTCCGACGTCAGTGGCTTTCGCGGCGCGCTCGGCGTCGGCGTCAAGGTCGGCAAGATCACCGGTCGCGTCGAGGGCTCGCTGACGCGCTACAGCTGGACGTTCGCCGACAACGGGATGACGGACACGAATGGTGCGGTCGACAGCATCAAGCAGGTGTCGATCACCGCGGGCTACGCGTACTGAGTGAGCGCGTCCGAAGGGTGCAGCCGCAAGGATGCGTCCTCGGCTTCCGTCCTAGAAATGCGCCATTGATCGCGTCCCCGATCGCCGGTCCGCCCATCGCCGCATGTAGATAGTCACAGGGGGCACGGGGAGAGGCCCCATCCTCCGGCGCAGACGCGATCGAAGGACGCAGCCGCAGAACGCAGCAAAGGACGCGATCGAAGGGACGCAACGCGTGCACAGCGGACGCTCACCACACGTTGCACGTCGCCTGCGGCTTCATCGGCGTCCCCGCCGCGCACTTGAACGCCGACGCGAACTCCGGGAGGTTGCGCAGCGCACCGTAGACGCGGAACTTCGGCGGGCTGTGCGGATCGACGGTGAGCCGGCGCTGCACCTCGGCCGGGCGATCCTTGCTGCACCACGCCTGCCCGACCGCGAGGAAGAACTGCTGATCCTCGTCGAAGCCGTCGGCGATGTAGAGCTTCGCGGCATCCTTGCGCAGCGAGCGGTACGCCTTGAACGCCATCTTGACGCCACCCAGATCCGCGATGTTCTCGCCGAGGGTGAGCTTGCCGTTGACGTACTGCTTCGGCATCGCCTCGAACGACGAGTACTGATCCGCGACGCACTGGCCGCGCGTCTTGAACGCCTTCTCGTCGTCGGGCTTCCACCAGTTCTTGAGGTTGCCGTCGGCGTCGAACTGCGCGCCTTGATCGTCGAAGCCGTGCGTCAGCTCGTGGCCGATCACCATACCGATGCCACCGAGGTTCGCGGCGACCGAGCGATCGGGGCCGAAGAACGGCGGCTGCAGGATGCCGGCCGGGAGCGCGGTGTTGTTCGCCGTCGGGTCGTAGTAGGCGTTGACCGTGTAGGTCTGCATTTGCCACTCGGTGCGATCGACGGGCTTGCCGGCCCTGATGAGCCTGCGCCTGGTCTCGAAGGTCTCGGCGCGCAGCGCGTTGCCGGCGAAGTCGTCGCGCTTGACGTCGAAGTCGTAGGTCCGGAACTTGTCGGGGTAGCCGATCATCCGCGCGACCTTGCCGAGCTTGCCGATCGCGGTCTTGCGGGTGTCGTCGCTCATCCACTCGAGCTTGCCGATCTCCTCGCCCATCACCTTGACCAGCGCATCGACGTACGAGACCGCCATCGCCTTGCTGGTCGCCGGGAAGTACTTCGCCGCGTACTGCTGTCCGAGCAGCTCGCCGAGCGAGCCGGCGGTGGCGTCGATGCAGCGCTTGCTGCGATCGGGGCGCTTCTCGACGCCGGTCAGCGCCTTCTGGAGCTCGAACGCTTCGTCGTCGTACGGCTTCGGCAGCGTGAACGCCGCCTCCACGAGCACGTGGTACGTGAAGTAGCTCGCCCACTGCGGGAACGTGAACTGCGCGCGCAGCTTGTCGAACGCGGCGAAGAACTTCGGGGTGCCGAGGACGAGCTTCCTGCTCGGCTCGGCGCCGACGCCCTTCCAGTAGCCGCGCCAGTCGATCGCCTTGACCTGCCTGGCGAGGCCGGCGGCATCGGTCGGGTTGTAGGCGGCCTGGATATCGCGCTGCTCGACCGCGGTCTTGGTCAGCTTCGCGATCTCGGTCTCGATCGCGAGCACGTCGGCGGCGCCCGCATCGGCGGCCGGGCCCTGCTTGCCGCCGAGCGCGAGCATCCGCGAGACGTGCAGCTTGTACGCGTCGAGCTTGTCCTTGAGCTCGGGCTTCACGTAGTAGTCGCGATCCGGCAGCCCGAGGCCCGCCGGATCGAGGTACGTGATGTTGACCGTCGAGGCCTTGAGGTCGGCCTGCACGCTGACGTTCCACACCGCCCAGATGCCGAGCTTGTGCAGGGTGATCAGCGCGGATGACCACGACTTCGCGTCCTTCACGCCGGTCACCGTTGCGAGCAGGGGCTTGAGCGCCGTGGTGCCGGCGCGCTGGATCGCGGCCTCGTCCATGCACGACGCGTAGAAATCACCGAGCTTCTTGGTCGCCGCGTCGGCGCCGATGCCCTTCGCCGCCTCCTCGAGGAGCTCCTTGGTCGCGACCTTGTTCTTCTCGTCGATCTCGGAGAACCGCGCCCACCGCGCGCGATCGTCGGGGATCTTGTTGTTGGTCAGCCAGCCGCCGCAGGCGAACTGATAGAAGTCGAGGCACGGATCCATCGAGCGATCGAGCGACGACGCCTCGAGCCCGACATCCGCGAGCGTGACCTTGACGGCGTTCGCCGGCACCGGCGTGGGCGCGGGCGCGGGCGTGGGTACGGGAGCGGCGCTGCCGGGGGTGGCGACTCCCGAGCCCGCCGACGGGCCCGTCGCGGAGGGTGGGGCCTTGCCCGAACAGGCCGCGATCGTCAGCAGCGTCAACGCGTTACGTAGGCTCATCACGCGCGGACACTAACACCACGCAACTCCGCGATCGACTGGCCGAGCTGGCGGCCCATGTCCCACGAGGCCGTCGATCGCTACATCGATTCGCTCTTCACCCGGTACCAGACCGAGCTCCGCGAGCAGCTCGCGCGCGTCCAGGATCCCGCCGTCGAGGATCCCCCGCGCGCCTGCCGAAAGCTCGACTGCATGATCGAGACGCTGACGGCGTTCGCGGTCGGTCATGCGGTGGGGCGCGTCGTCGAGGCGATGCGCCGGATCGATGCCACGCTCGCCGAGCCGATGGCGCAGGCGATCGCCGCCGTCAAGCCGCCCGCGCGGACGAGCGTGCTGCCGCCGCAGCGGTTCTTTGTCGACGACGACAAGCGCCCGATCGTCGACACGCTCGCCGGCCAGCTGCACCAGCGCCTCGCGCTCGCCGCTCGCCACGCGCGCGAGCTCACCCGCGTGCTCGCGGCGGCGCTGACGCGGCTCGGCCAGGCCCCCGCGCTCGGCCGCGCGCTGCTGCTGCTGACCGCGGATCCCGCCGCCGCGTTCGGGTTTGCCGACCAGCTCGCGCTCGGGTGGAAGTTCTTCGTCGCGGTCGTCACCGATGCCGCGGATCCGGACCTCCCCGACGAGCCACGCTGGCAACGCGGCCGCGCGCTGTGGTCGGCATGGTCGCGCCGGATCCGCGGCACCAAGGCGCCGGCCCGCGAGTTCATCCTGCGAGTCGCGTGAGGTAGGATGCGGCGTGGGCGACGACAAACCTCTGTGGGACCGATTTCGCGCGGTCGCTGCGACGGGTAGCGACGCCGACTGGAAGGCCCTGCTCGTCGAGCTCGAGCCCGAGCTGACCCCGATGGCGAGGAACCAGCCGATCGGCCGGCTGCGCGATCGCGAGGACTCGCCGCGCGAGATCGTGACCCGCGTGGTCGCGCGGCTGTTCAACAAGGACTACGCCGCGATCAAGAAGCTGTGCGCGATGGAGCCGCCGCCCGAGCTGCGCGCGTGGCTGCGCGTGCTGGTCCGCCGCTCCGCGATCGACTACATGCGCGAGCATCCCGAGTTCGATCGCGGCAACGCCGAGCGCTCGCCGCGCTGGATCTCGCTCGCGAGCCTCGGCTCCGGCGAGGCCGTCGCCAACGCCCCGAGCTCGCTCGCCGAGAAGCGCGCCCAGGTGATCGCCTTCATCCGCGCGGCCGTCGACGAAGCCGCCGCCGCGTTCAAGGCCGAGGGCGACGAGGCCCTGTTCCGCCTCGCGCTCGAGTGGAAGGTCACCCGGATCCACGTCCGCCGGATCGTCAAGAGCGGCGATCAGTACGTCCAGGTGCTGACCCACGTGCTCGAAGGGCTATCGTATCCGGAGACCGCGGCGAAGCTCGGGATCAGCCGGCGCGAGGTCGAGCTGACCGTGCGCTACATCGAGGAGCTGCTGCGCGAGCGTCGGTTCGGCGCGGATCCCGAGTAGTCAGGACTTGGACTTCTTCGCTTCGCGCTTGGTCCGGAACCGGTCGAGCAGCGTCATCACCAGCAAGCTGTAGAGCAGCGAGACGATCGCACCGGCGCCGAGGATCGCGACGGCGATCAGCGTCAGCTCCGCCCACAGGTCGTGGGTCCATGCGTAGAGCAGGAAGCCGGCGTCGAGGACGAGCACCGCGAGCGGGCCGATCAGGAACGCGCGATGGAACGGTCGCGCGAACGCGAAGTGGCACCACCACGGCGACAGCACGTGCAGGATCCCGAGCGCGGCGACCGCGTGGAACACGTAGATGCCCCACGGCCACTGCACGATCACGGCCCAGGTGATCGCGACGAGGAGGTGGAGCGCGAGCCGCATCACTCGGCGAGGGTCAGCAGCTCGGCATGCGAGCGCAGCTCGGACACCGGCGCGCGGGGGATCTCGACCACGCGCATCGCGCGCAGCTGCGGTCGCGACCGGATCTGCAGCGCGTTGTTGCCGGTCGCCTCGTCGGCCTTGTCCGGCGTGGCGAGCACGATGCCGTGGATCGCGAGCCCGAGCGCGCGCGCCGCGCGGATCGACGACGAGATGTCGTGGAGGATGCCGAGCTTGTCCCAGCCGACCAGCAACACGCGCGGGGCGAGGTTGCAGCGCGCGAGCCACTCGGCGTTGTCGAGCAGGTCGTCGAACGGCGAGAACAGCCCGCCGGCGAGCTCGAGCACGACGACCTCGTGCTTCTTGTTGAGCTCCGCGAGCGTGTTCTTGATCGCGACCGCGTCGATCGTCACGCCCTCGCGGCGCGCCGCCATGTTCGGGGCGATCGCCGCCTGCAGCCGGAGCGTGGGAGCCGCCGCGCCGCCCGACACCTCGGTGAGTAACTGCTCGTCGGTGTTCTTCGAGTCGGCGGTGACGCCGCTCTCGACGGGCTTCCAGCCGACCGCCTTCTTCTTGTGGTCGCGGAGCCCGCCCACCAGCGCACACGCCACGTGGGTCTTGCCCACGCCGGTGCCGACTCCTGCGACAGCGATGATCACGGCTCGAAGACTAACCTAGGGTCCGCCTGCGTGACGCGAAACGGGGACGTGAACCTGAACCTCGACACCACCCTTGACCTTGTCATCGACGATCTCGAGGCGGAGCTCGGGATTGCGCACCGCGATCTCACGCCCGGCGCCGGAACACGTCCGACGGGTGGGCAGCTCGAGCTCGCTGGCCGCTGAAGCTGTGATGCAGCGACCACGCTGAGGCTCGCGCGGCGCGAGCCGATGGCTCGTGTTGGTCGAGGTCCACGGTGGCGTCGCGGTTCACGTTCAGGTCAACGTCGACGGCTACCCGAGGAGGGCGTCGATTCGCATGAGCTCCGCCACCGACCATGCCTGGAACGGACAGCCGACCGGGCGATGCGGTGCTTGCGCGTCGCAGATCTCGGCGATGTGGCCGAGCCCCGCGATGGTCAGCCGCGCCATCATCGGCTCGACGAACCTGGTTCGCGCCTCGCGCTTCGCCTCGGGCGTCGAGCCGCGCACGCGCACCCACGCCTCGATGAACGCGCCGGCGAGCCACGGCCACACCGTGCCGTTGTGATAGACGCTGTCGCGATCGCGCGGGCCACCGCTGTAGTGCGGCGCGTAGCGCGAATCGGCAGGCGACAGCGAGCGCGGGCCGGCCGGCGTCCACAGCTCGCGCTCGAACGCGTCGACCACCGCGCGCGCTTGCTCGCCCTGCAGGATCTGCCGCGGCAGGCCGCCGATCGCGAAGATCTGGTTCGGCCGGCACGACGCGTCGTAGGTGCCCGGCTGATGGTCGCAATCGACGACGTCGTGGAGCTGACCGCGCGACGGATCCCAGAAGCGCTCGACGAAGCTCGCCCTCGCCTGCTCCGCCTCGGCGGTGTGGCCGGCGATCGTCAGCGCGTTGATCCACAACGCCTGGATCTCGACCGGCTTGCCGATCCGCGGCGTGATCACCCAGTCGCCGATCTTCGCGTCCATCCAGGTCAGCTGGAGGCCCGGCACGCCGGCGGCGATCAGCCCGTCGGTATCCGCGTGGATGCGATGCCGCGTGCCCTTGCGATAGCCGTCGACGATCGCGTGAATCGCCGCGTCGATCTTCGCGCGATCCGCTGGCTCGACATGGCCCTGGAGGAACGCGTGGGCCGCGATCACGAACCACAGCGCCGCGTCGACCGAGTTGTACTCCGGCGTCGACGAGCCCTCGTCGAACCGGTTCGGCAACATGCCGCCGTCCACCACGCTCGCCCACTGCAGGAGCACCTGCCGCGCTTCGTCGCGCCGCTCCGCTCCGGGCGTCAGGCAGAGCCCGCGCAGCGAGATGAACGTGTCGCGTCCCCAATCGGAGAACCACGGGAACCCGGCGAGGATCGTCTTGCCGCCCGCGCGGCCGCAAATGTACGCGTCGGCCGCGCGGGCGAGCGGTGGCCCGAGCCGGCTGCGCCGGAACTGCTCGGCGGAGAACAGCTTGTCGGCGACCTGCGACACGTTGCCCTCGACGGCCCCGGATAGTGGGACGGGGCCGCGGTCGGTGGCGAGGATCATCGCCGCCGGCCCCGCGCCGAGATCGAACGTGAACGTGCCGGGCGCCGCGCAATCCTCGGCGCTGTCGAGCCCGCGCTCGACCTCGAGGCCGAGCTCGAAGTTGCGATACCAGTCCGGCGCGTGCTGATACAGCGCGTTCGCGAGGATATGGATCGCCGGCACGCCGTCGTACGGCCGGAAGGTGACGCGATCGCCGGAGATCTCGGGCTCGAACCGGAACGATCCGTTCTCGTGGTGCGTGCCGTGGTAGTCGCGCGGCGCGAGCAGCGGCTGGACGTGGAGCGCCCGCGCGGAGCCGGCGAGCTTGGTCCACCGCAACACCGTGCGCGGCGAGCCGTGCGTGACGATCAGCTCGCACGCGATCCTCGTCTGATCGGGGAGCATCCACTCCCAGCGCGGCCACGGCGAGTGATCGAACTTCGCGAGCCTGCTCGCGCCGTCCGGATAGACATAGCCGCCGCGATAGCGGTGCGCCGACAGCCCGTAGCGACCGGCCGCGGTCTCGACGAAGACCTCGAGATCGGCGACCAGCACCATGCGCCCCTCGGGCGGGGCCGTCGCAGCCAGTAGCAGGGCGTGGTAGCGGCGCGTGCGGATCCAGTCGTGGGTCCCCATCGCGAAGCCGCCGAGGCCGTCGGTCTCGAGCCACTCGGTCATATGTTGTCCCGTCCCATCCGCGCGAGGGCCGCGCGCTCGATCACGTTGCTCGCGAGTGCGGTCCACCCCGATTGATGACTCGCGCCGCAGCCGCGCCCGGTATCACCGTCGAAGTACTCGTAGAACAGCACGAGGTCCTTGAAGCCCGGGTCGTCGGCGTAGCGGCGATCACTGCCGTGGCACGGCCGCATGTTGTTCTTGTCGGGCAGGAACAGCTTCACCAACCGTCGCTCGATCTCCTCGGCCACCTCGGCGAGGTTCATCGACACGCCGCTGCCGGTCGGGCACTCGACGCAAAAGCTGTCGCCGTAATAGTGGTGGTAGCGCTTGAGCGCCTCGATCAGCAGGTAGTTGACGGGGAACCAGATCGGGCCGCGCCAGTTCGAGTTGCCGCCGAACGTGCTGGTCGTCGATTCGCCCGGCGCGTAGTGGACGTCGTAGCGCACGCCCGCCACCTCGAGGACGTACGGGTGATTGCCGCCGTGCGCCTTCGACAGCGAGCGGATACCGAACGGCGACAGCAACTCGGACTCGTCGAGCATCGTCCGCAGCACGCGCGTCAGCCGCTCGCGGTTCGGGATCGCGAGCAGGCGATGCTGGTGCTCGACATCGACCGCGACGGTGATCTCCTTCGCGAGCTGCGGCCGGTTCTCGAAGAACCACTGCAGCCGCTTCTGGAACACCGGCAGGCTCTGGAGTTGATCGTCGTCGATCGTCGCGGCCGACATCAGCGGGACCAGGCCCACCATCGAACGCAGCCGCAGCATCACGTTGCCGCTCTGCTGCCGCATCTGGTCGTAGTAGAAGCCATCGCCGTCGTCCCACAGCCCGTTGCCGCCGAGCTCGTTCATCGCCTTCGCGATCGCGACGAAGTGCTCGAAGAACTTGAGCGCGAGATCCGCGTACGGCGGCTCGGTCTTCGCGAGCTCGAGCGCCATCTGGATCATCGTCGTGCAGTAGAACGCCATCCACGCCGTCGCATCCGCCTGGATCAGCGTGCCGCCACCGGGCAGCGGCTGACCTCGATCGAACACGCCGACGTTGTCGAGCCCGAGGAAGCCGCCGGTGAACAGGTTGTCACCCTCGGCATCCTCGCGATTCACCCACCAGGTGAAGTTGACGAGCAGCTTGTCGAACGCGCGCTCGAGGAACTCGCGATCCTTGCCGTGACCGGCCTCGGCGGTGAGCTGGTAGACGCGCCACACCGCCCACGCGTGGACCGGCGGGTTGACGTCGGAGAACGCGAACTCGTACGCGGGCAGCTGCCCGTTCGCGTGCATGTACCACTCGCGGCAGAGCAGCAGGAGTTGCTGCTTCGCGAAGTGCGGATCGAAGCGCGCCATCGCGACGCAGTGAAACGCGAGGTCCCACGCGGCGAACCACGGGTACTCCCACGCGTCGGGCAGCGAGATCACGTCGCGCGCCCACAGGTTGTCCCAGCCGCGGTTGCGACCGTGCTTGCGTCCCTCGGGCGGCGGCGGATAGCCCGGATCGCCCTCGCGCCAGTGCTCGACGATGTAGTGATAGAACTTTCGCGACCACACGAGGCCGGCATCGGACTGCCGCACGATGCGCCGCTCCTCGGCGGTCATCGGCGTGTTGCGCACCTTGCCGTGATAGTGGTTCGCCTCCGCGATCCGTCGACTGACGATCTCGTCGAACCGGTTGAAAGGCTGCTCGGGCCACACGCTCTCCATCGCGAGCCGGAGCCGGATCACGCGGGTCTGCCCCGCGGGCACCGGTTGCTGGTACCAGAACGCGGCCTTGGTGCCGGTGAACGTCGGGTTGACGGCGCCCGTCTCGCCCTCGACGACGCGGCGATGAAACGCGTCCTTGCTGTACGCCGGACCGGGGGCGCCCCACAGCTTCTGGGTGTTGCTCTCGTTGTCGGTGAACAGCAGATCCGGGTGGCCCTCGGCGGCGAGCCGATAGCGACCGAGCGTGGGCTGCGTGATCCGCACCGCCGCGGTACCGACGCGATCGATCTCGCCTTTGGCGTCGTAGCCCTCGCCCTGGCGGTTCCACGCCCAGGTGTTGCGCAGCCAGACCTGCGGCAGCACGTGCAGCGTCGCCGCCGCGTTGCCTCGATTCGTCAGCGAGATCTTGATCAAGAGATCGTCGGGGCCTTCCTTCGCGTACTCGATGCCGACGTCCCAGTAGGCGTCGTCGAACACGCCGGTGTCCTCGATCTCGTACTCGCGCTGGAGCTTGCCGCGCTGCTTGTTCTCCTCGACGAGCTTGCCGTACGGGAACTCGCGCTGCGGATACTTGTAGAGCGCCCTCAGGTACGAGCTCGTCGGGGTCGCGTCGAGGTAGTAGTAGAGCTCCTTGACGTCCTCGGCGTGGTTGCCCTCGCTGCCGGTGAGGCCGAACAACCGCTCCTTCAGGATCGAGTCCTTGCCGTTCCACAGCGCGAGGCCGAAGCACATCCGGCACTGCCGATCGGTGATGCCGAGCAGGCCGTCCTCGCCCCAGCGATACGCGCGGCTGCGCGCGTCGTCGTGCGAGAGGTAGTCCCAGCACGCGCCCCACTCGGAGTAGTCCTCGCGCACCGTGCCCCACTGCCGCTCCGGCAGATACGGTCCCCAGCGCCGCCAGTTGCGGACGCGCCGGAGATCCTCGTCGATGCGGCGGTCCTCGTCGTTATCGCTGGTCGTCACCGGCGATCAGCGTAAACCCACCGCGCGTCACAGTCCGGAACCGGCGAGCACTTCTTCGAGCGCGGCGATCAGCTCGGTGTTGTCCGCGGGCGGCGCGTCGTCGAGGCGCTTCAGCACCGCATCCAGACCGGCGCTGCGCCCCATCAGGTTCTGCGCGTCCTTGCTCGCCTTCAGCAGGATCTCGTGGGCCGTGCGCGCCGACAGCTCCGCGAGCTCCTTGCCGACGCTGAGCGCATCGCGCAGCTCGCTGACGACCCGGCGATCGTGCTCGACCAGCACCTCGCGCTGGTTCACCACGGTGAGCGACTCGAGGTACTTGACCAGGCCTTCGGCGGTCTGCTTCGCGAACGCCAGATCCTCGGCCTCGAGCCGCTGATCGAACTGCGTCAGCTCCCAGCGATCCGCCGCGCGCACCGCGCGACACAGCTCCGACGACACGAACTCGTGCAGGTGATCCGACAGCGCGACCAGCGACTCGGGATGCAGCTGGCGATCGGTGCCCTGCAACCGGTCGTTGATCGGCGTCAGCTCGGCGAGCAGCTTCGCGATCCCTTTGCGCACCATCAGCGCGCGGCGCAGCGTGGTCTTGTACGCCGGCACGACGCTCCCCGGATCGGCGTCGGGGACGAACGCCTCGTAGACGGCGACGACGAGCGCGTGGATGCCTTCGTTCCACGTGCTGGTCATCTCGTCGAGGAGCCCGAGCACCTGGTTCGCGTGACCGGCGCCGATCGCGACCTCCATCCGCTCGGTCGCGTCGTCGGTCTGGCCGCCGAGCCCGTAGCGGATGCTCGAGATCTTCTCGATCGCGTCGGCCCACCGCTCGAGCTCGCTGCGCTTGGGCGACGCGCCGAGGCCCTCGACCAGATCGCCGATGTCGTCGACGTTGAACTCGAGCGAGCCGGACGGCTCGTCGCTGATCGCCTCGAGATCGCCGAACTCGTCGATCTCCTCGCCAGGCTCCTCGGGGACCTCGGTCAGGACGCTCGGCGCGCGCTTCTTCTGCCGCTTGTCGAGCTTCTTGCAGTACGCGAGCAGCAGCAGCGGCGTCCGGAAGGTGTCGTTCCACAACGTCCGCAGGCTGTTCGCGGCGGTGTCCGGATCCTCTTCGGAGGTCCGGCTCGCGACGAACCGGTCGTAGAGCGAGTCATCGACCTTGTCGAGCGCGGCAAGCGCTAGCAGCGCCAGGCGCACCAGCTCGGTGGCCTCGGTGCGAATGCTCGCGGTCGAGATCGCATGGACGAGTCGCGGATCGATGCGGAGATCTTCGCAGAACGCGTGCGCCGCGTCGAATGCCTGGCGAGCCTGCTATCTGCGCGGCGCCGACATTTCAGGCCACTTATGGAGTGCGCGAGAGCTGGCTCTGGTGCGCGACGGAGGCCCATTCGATGCGTTGCGGGGTGGCGAGGCCGAGGGTCACGATCGCGGTCGACAGCTGGACGCGCATCGAGCGCTGGTAGGCCTGGGCGGCCCGGAGGCGCTCGCGGGTCAGGATGCCGGTCTCGACCAGGTACTCGCCGAAGCCCGGCAGCTCGGGGACCGACCCGCGGGTCATCGGGCGCGACGGGGACAGCTTCGGGGCGGGGCGAGCCGGCGGCTGCGTCGGCGGGCGACCGGCGAGCGTGCTGCGCTCCTGCACCTGCTGGGGATTCGAGAACGGCACGGGGAGCGGGAACGCGCGGGCCTTCGCCCACTCGTTCTCCGGCTTGCTGCCACGCGCGAACGGCTTGGTCGGGCGCTCGTCCTGCTCGCCGGGCGGCTGGGTGCCGCGGGCGACCCGGAGCGGGCGCACGTCGACGGTCTCGTCCGCGTGGTCGAGCTCCTCCGAGTCGTCGACCATCCGCTCGCGACCGAACGCGGGCGTCGGCTTGACCGCCTCGAACGTCGGGATCGGCGGGGGCTGGATCCGCGGCGATTGCGCGCGCGGGAACCGACCCGCCGGTGCCGGGGCTTTCTTCACGGGTCGAATCGAGGCATCGACGATCATCAGCCAGTCGCTGGCCTCACCGTCGGTGGGATCGAGGCGGAGCGCCTCGCGGAAGAAGATGGCAGCCGACTCGTTCTCGTCGCGGCGCGCGGCGAGCTCGCCGAGCAACCGGTACGCGAGGCCGCACTGCGGCTCGAGCCGGATGATGTCGCGGAGGTCGCCCTGGGCGTCGAGATCGCGGCGCAGCGCGATATGGGCGCGGGCCCGGATCACGAGGAGATCGATGCACTCGGGCTCGTGCTCGAGGGCGTCCGAGACCATGGCAACCACACTCGGGTAGTGCCGGGCCTCGAACAGCTCTTCCGCGGTCGCGATGACTCCTCGATCCACGCTGTCAGATTCAGCAAGGACGGGGCCAGGGTGGGACATCGCGCAACCCCCGGTAACTCGGCACCTAACCCACCGATCCCGCAGGGGGAACACACCCCGAACCGGGTCCTCCACCCATCGCTAACCGACCCGCGAACGGACCTGGCAGGTGCCCGGGGCGGCCGGCATACTCAGCGTCGTGCGCCGGGCCGGACTCCTGTTGCTGCTGGTCGCGTCGCTGGCCGACGCCCGGCCGCGCCGTTACCGCCCAACCCCGCCGCCGGCTCCGGATCTGTGGGAGCGCGCGATCGATCCCGGCGGTCAGGTCGCGCACGTCCTGCTCGAGAAAGCCCGCGAGGCGATCAATCGCCCGGAGCGCGGCATGGAAGCCGAGTGGGCCGTCGATCAACGCGCCGGCTTCTACCGCGACGCCTACAACATCCTGCGCGAGGCGCGCCGGCTGTCACCGGCCAACCCCGAGGTCCTCGCGCTCTACGGCCAGGTCGCCGACGAGCTCGGCAAGACCCGCGAGGCGATCGACGCGCTCGAGGCCGCCGTCAAGATCGAGGGCCCCGACAAGGCGAGCGCGGATGTCACCGGCCGGCTCGGCGCGCTCGAGCTCCGGCTCGGCAACACCGACGCCGCGATCCGCTGGCTCCGCTACGCGCAGGCCGGCACGTCGCTGATGGGCAATGTCGAGTGGATCGTCTATCTCGCCACCGCGCTCGCGCAGCGCGGCGAGATGATCGCAGCCACCGAGACGCTCGATCGCGTGATGCCTGCGAGCATCCCGTACTTCAATCCCGAAGCCGCGATGGTCGCCTTCTCGCTGGCCGTGCTCTACGATCGCGACGAACAGCGCGGCAACGCGTTCACCGTCCTCGATCGCATGCAGGGCAACCTCAACTCGATGTACGCGACGCAGCTGCAACAGCAGCTACTGCGCTTCGAGTTCATCCCGGGCGAGGACCGCAACTACTACCTCGGGCTGTTCTACGAATCGCTCGGCGACTACACCGAGGCCCGCGCCGCGTGGGCGCTGTACGCCGCGAGCGGCGACACGCCGTGGCGCGCTCGCGCCCTCGATCACATCGCCGCGATCGACGCGCAGCGCCGCGCGAACCCGACGATCAAGCCCACCCAGGTCAAGCCGCCCAAATGAAGCGCCTCTTCTTCATCGCCGCGCTGCTCGCCGTCGCCGCTCCGGCGCGCGGTGACATCTGGGAGAAGGCGACGCGGCCGCCGAACGCGGTCTCGCTGGATCTCTACACGTCGCTGCTCCAGAAGGGCGACGACGCCGCGCTGGCCGCGGCCTCGCAGAGCATCGGCCCCACCACCGCGGTCAAGATGCTCGACGCCGCGGTCGAGGCCTATCGCGGCGCGGCCAACGTCAACCCGAAGGCGGCGGAGCCGTTCTATCGGATCGGCACCGTGCTCAACGCGTTCTTCTTCGACGACTGCGATGGGTCCGGGTTCCGCATGCGGGTCCCACCGGTGACCTGCACCGCCCGCTTCGATCGTATCGAGAAGGCGCGCGAGATGGTCGCCGCCTGGGATCGCTTCGAGGAGCTCGCGCCGCTCGATCCGCGGATCAACGACCTGCTGGTCACGCGCGCGATCACGCGGACCAAGCTCGTCGGCACGTCACCCAACCCGATCCCGCTCCTCGAGGCCGCCGCGAAGGACTACCAGGCCGTGCTCGATCGCGAGGACGGCATGCTCCGCGAGCGCTTCTCCGGCGGGCTCGGCCTGCTCGTGCTCGGCAACCTCGCCGAGACCCACATGATGCTCGGCAACATCGAGCGCGCGATCGAGGTCTACATCGACGCGCAGCGCCTGGGCGCGCGCAGCTCGACGATGTTCGGGCTCGCCGTCGCCCTCGATCGCGATGATCGCGGCGGCGATGCCTTCGCCGTGATCCGCGGGATGGGCGAAGATCAGTTCGAGGCGTTCCGTACCGAGTGGGAGTCCGGCAACGTGTTCTTCGTGCCCTCCGGCGAGGAGCAGTACTACTTCGCGCTCGCCAGCGAAGCGCTCGGCCATCCCGCCAACGAAACGATCGACTACTGGCGGGCCTACCTTCGCAGCGGCGCGCACCCCAAGTACCAGCCGCGCGCGAAGGAGCACCTCGACAAGCTGCTCGCGCGCAAGAACCTGCCGCAGATCAAGACGCCGTTCTCCGGCGACCTCGGTCGCGAGCCCACGCTGTCGCCGCGCTCGCCGTTCGATCCGGTCGCGCCGCCGCCGCCGCGGCCGCGCCCGCCGATCAAGAAGCGTCCGAGCACGCCGTAGCGGTCGGTGCCGGCTGTGCGTCGGCATCGTCTGGTCCGGAGGCCGTCGAACCAGCGTTCGGACGAGCTCGGTGTGCAGCGCGAGCAGTGCCCGTGGTCGCCGATCACGGCGGTGACAAGCTGGTCGCCGAGTCGCGCTTCCGATCCATCCGCTCGAGGTGGCGCGTCACCGCGGGATCGTTCGCGTCGAGCGCGACCAACGCCGCGCGCGCGCCCTCGAGGTCACCGGCGCGCAGCAGCGCGGTCGCGGCGGTGAACTCGGCGATCCGCGCGAACCGAGGATCGGTGTCGTCGAGGATCTCGTAGACGTCGGTCGCCTCCTGCCGGCCGCGCAGCACCAACCGATCGAGCCAGCGCGCGTGATCGCGCATGCCCGCCGCGTCGACGACCGCGCCCGACACCACGAGCCGCGCCCCGAACGTCTTGCACAGCCCCTCGAGCCGGCTCGCCACGTTCACCGCGTCGCCGATCACCGTGTACTCGAGCTTGCGCGCGCTGCCGATGCTGCCGGCGACGACCTCGCCCGCGTGGATCGCGGTGCCGATCTCGAGCGCCGGTGCGCCGCGCTTCGCACGCTCGGCATTCCACGCGGCGAGCTCGCGCTGCATCGCGAGGGCGGCGGTGACAGCACTGCGCTCGGGATCCGGCGCGTCGCCGAGCGTGCCCCAGTCCGCCATGATCGCGTCGCCGATGAACTTGTCGATCCGGCCGCCGTGCGTGGTGATCACCGCGGTCATCCGATCGAGGTAGTCGTTGAGCAGCGTGACCACCTCCTCGGGAGCCAGCGCCTCGCTCAGCGTCGTGAAGCCACGCACGTCGGTGAACATCACCGCCGCGTGACGGCGTTGCCCGTGCAGCGCCTCGGATCGCCCGGAGATCATGCGTTGCACGACCTCCGGCGCGACGTACTGCCCGAACGTGTTCTTGATGAAGTCGCGCTCCTGGAGGCCGGTGGCCATGTCGTCGAAGTGGCGGCCGACCACGCCGAACTCGTCGTTGCGCGTCAGGTCCGCGCGCACGTGGAGCTCGCCCTTCGCGATCGCATCCGTCGCCGCCATGATCTGCGCGAGCGGCTTGCGCACGCTGCGCGCGACGATCACCGCGAGCAGCACCATCGCCAGGATCGCCGCGGCGAGCACGCCGAGCGACAGCAGCGCGACCTCGCGCTTGATCGCCGCGATCCGCGACGCGCGCACGTCGATGCCGACGATCGCGACGGCCTTGCCGCTCGCATCGCGGATCGGCGCGTAGCCCGACAGCACGGTGCCCCACGCGTCGGTGTAGATGTCGTCCTCGACCACGGGCCCGTCGAAGCCCTCGAGCATCTTGGTCTCGCGATCCGCCTCGTACGGCTCGCCCGGCTTGGCCGGTGGCGCGTCGGCGAGGATCACCGCGTCGACCACGATCTCGAGCGAGCCCGGCTTGGGGCCGCGCCGCATGATGTAGAGATCCGAGAAGTCGGGCTCGGCCGCGGCGACCTGGCGAAACCGCGCGTCGAGCTTCTTGTAGGCCGGGGTCTCGACATCGGCCGCGGTGCGCAGCGGCGCGATGTCCTCGGGCGTGATCGCCGAGGCGAGGGACATCGCTCCGATGCGGAGGCGCGCTGCGAGCGCGGCTTGCTCGCTGGCGATGCCGCGCACGTAGAAGAACCCCGTCACCGACAGCAGCACCGCGAGCACGAGCCCGCCGTAGAGGATCGACAGGCGGATGTGGAAGCGCTGCCAGACCTTCAGGCGGTCAGCGGCTACGGGCGCAGGGGGCACTGTGCTGATAGTAGCGAACCGGCGCCCCCACGATCCCTCAACCCGCCTTCGTTAGAACCGTTGTTAGGGTGGTCTCAATGAGTCGACGCAACACCATGTGGCCCGGTGGGCCAGGAAGCATGGTGAGGAATGAGTCGAGAGCGGAAGCGACCACGACG
>Ga0075163_10002866_pt1 | contig 23196 bp, 20 predicted proteins | sample JI1023141ADNA_FD_71478 | JGI IMG/M metagenome (GOLD analysis project Ga0075163, IMG submission 71478) | Wastewater effluent complex algal communities from Wisconsin, to seasonally profile nutrient transformation and Carbon sequestration -... | ecosystem: Engineered > WWTP > Effluent > Algae... | reverse complement strand
TTGGGGCAAAAAAAGCTTCCGGCTGGGCCGGGGAGGAACAGAGCGGCGTGAACGAGGCGGCGACGCAGGTGCTCGAGAGACTCGCTGACGGGAACGCTCGCTACGAAGAACGTTTTGGCCATATCTATCTCGTCTGTGCGACTGGAAAATCAGCGCAAGAGATGCTGGCCATTCTCGAGTCTCGACTCGAAAATGCACCCGACGAGGAAATGAGAATCGCTGCGGGCGAGCAGGATAAAATTACACGGATTCGATTGGAGAAAATGATTTCATGAAAAAACGATCGCCCATCACGACCCATGTCCTGGACCTGACTGCAGGAGTTGCGGCTAAAGGCGTACCCGTTCTCCTCGAAAAACGTGTTCGAGGCCGATGGATGACGATTGGGAAGTCTAAAACCAACGCCGATGGGCGAGTCGAAGATCTACTCGGGGTGGGAGAGAAACTCGTTCAGACCGATTATCGCCTCACGTTTGATATTGAGGCGTATCGTGGAAAAAAAGGTCGAGATGGTTTCTATCCAGAGGCGGTAGTGACGTTTCGGATTCGCGATCTGAAACGGCACCACCACATTCCTCTGTTATTGAGCGATTTCGGTTACTCGACTTACCGGGGAACTTAGGCGCTTTTCGCCTTAAATTCGAACTCCCCAGATTTTACTCCGACTTCGACGACGGAACCTGCGGGGAATCTTCCCTCAAGAAGTCCGATCGAAAGAGGGTTTTGAATTTCCCGTTGGAAGACGCGCTTCATCGGGCGCGCTCCGTAGTCCCGGTCGTAGCCCTTCTCGGTGATCAGAGCCAGAGCCGCGGGGCTAAATTTGAGCGAAACGCGACGGTCTTTGAGCATCTCGTTGAGCTTCTTCGTATAGGCCTCCACGATCTTCGAGAGCTGCTCCTGTCCGAGGTGGTCGAAGGTGACCACTTCGTCAATTCGGTTGAGGAACTCGGGTCGAAACTGTGTGCGGAGAAGCTGGAGTATTCCCGCTTCCAATTTCTTCGGGTCTTTCTCCTCGAGAATGAGGTGACTCCCGATATTCGAAGTCATGATGATCACAGTATTTGTAAAATCGACAGTTCTGCCCTGACCATCGGTCGCCCGGCCGTCATCTAAAATCTGGAGAAAGATATTAAAGACATCCGGATGGGCCTTCTCGATTTCGTCGAAAAGAAGAACACAGTAAGGCCTCCGTCGAACGGCCTCGGTCAGCGCCCCGCCCTCTTCGTACCCAACATAGCCTGGAGGCGCTCCGAGTAAGCGAGCGACGGAGTGCTTTTCCATAAATTCGGACATGTCGATTCGAACCATGGCCTGTTCGTCGTCAAATAAGAATTCTGCGAGCGCCTTCGCCGTCTCGGTTTTTCCCACACCCGTCGGGCCCAAAAATAAAAACGAACCGATCGGCCTATTTTTCTCCTGAAGGCCCATTCGCGAGCGGCGAACAGCGTTAGAAATGGCGTCGAGTGCTTTCGCCTGACCGATCACGCGTTCCCCAAGCCGGTCCTCCATTTTCAGGAGTTTCGCTTGTTCCCCTTCAAGCATCTTTGTCACCGGGATTCCGGTCCACTTCGCAACGACTTCAGCGATATCGTTCTCGGAAACTTCTTGGCGAAGCATGGTGTTCTCGTTGGGAGCACTCTCTTTTGCGACCAGTGAGTCGTACTCCTTTTGAAGCGCAAGAAGTTTCCCATATCGCAGTTCCGCCGCCTTCTCGAGATTACCCGCACGCTCAGCGGCTTCGGATTCGAGACGAAGCCGCTCGATCTGCTCCTGAAGACCCTTTGTTTTCGAAACCTCCGCCCGTTCGTTTTCCCACTTCGCCTTGAGGCCTGTGTTTTTGGCCTTAAGGTTTCCAAGGTCACGATCAATGATTTCGAGCCGATCCCTCGATGGACGGTCGTTTTCTTTCTTAAGAGCTGCACGCTCGACCTCAAGCTGTAGAATTTTCCGTTCGAGCTGGTCGACTTCTTCTGGTCGTGATTCGAGCTGCATGCGAATTCGAGCAGCGGCCTCGTCGACTAGGTCGATCGCTTTATCGGGCAGGAATCGGTCGGTGATATAGCGATTCGAGAGCGTGGCCGCGGCGACGAGTGCAGCATCCCGAATTCGAACCCCGTGGTGAACTTCATATCGTTCTCGGAGACCTCGCAAAATCGAAATCGTGTCTTCGACATTCGGTTCCTTAACAAACACGGGCTGAAAGCGTCGTTCGAGCGCCGCGTCTTTTTCGATATGCTTCCGGTATTCGTCGAGTGTGGTCGCCCCTACGCAGCGTATTTCTCCACGAGCAAGTGCGGGTTTTAAGAGGTTCGACGCATCCATCGCGCCTTCTCCGGCGCCTGCGCCGACGAGAGTATGGAGTTCATCGATAAAAAGAATGACCCCGCCTTCAGCAGCGGTCACTTCTTTCAATACAGACTTCAATCGTTCTTCGAACTCACCACGAAACTTAGCGCCAGCGATCAGGGCACCCAGGTCGAGGGTCAACAGGCGTTTATCTTTAAGAGACTCGGGCACATCGCCATTCAGAATTCGAATCGCAAGGCCTTCTGCGATCGCAGTTTTTCCGACACCCGGCTCACCAATCAGGACGGGATTGTTTTTCGTGCGACGAGACAGAACTTGAATGACCCGTCGAATTTCTTCGTCTCGTCCAATCACTGGATCGAGCTTTTGCTTTCGAGCGAGCTCCGTTAAATCACGGCAATATTTTTCGAGGGCGCTCGTCAGAGCGTCACTTCCTGCTGCGTCCACTTTCTTCCCCTTTCGTGCCTTTTCGATCGCAAGCTCAAGTCCCTTGCGAGTAAGTCCGTTTCGGTGGAGTTCTTTTTGGAGATCGGTTCCATCAAGTTTGGGAGAGAGCATCCCCAAGAGAAAATGCTCGGGCGCGATGTAGGCATCGCCCAGCTTTTTCGCCTCGTCTTCGGCTTGGACGAGAAGTCGACTGAGGGTCCCACTCGGATAGAGATTCGTGGCCCCGCTCCCTTGAACTTTTGGATAGCTCGCTAAGAGTTTCTCCGCCCCCGTAGTCAGCGTCTTGGGGTTCGCACCCGCAAGCGTTAACAGTTCCGAGATAACTGGCTCGCCTTGGAGCGCGGAATACAGTACGTGCTCGGGTCGAAACTCCGAATGGTCTCTACGAATCGCTTCGTTTTGAGCGTTCTGGAGGAGCGTTTGAGTGGATTCTGTGAATTTCTGGGCCATTTTTATGCCCCCTTCTTATAAGAAGATGGAGCCAAAAAGGGGCCCGTCAAGAACGACGAAATCCTATTTTAAATCAAGGACAAGGACCTGAAAGTTTTCCTGACCCATCTCGTCGACGCGCAGCACGCGGATGAGATAAGATTTTTTCGCTCGGAGGAGGCGGTAAAAATCATCCGGGTTTTTAATCCCTTTGCGGTCCACTTCGACGATGATGTCCCCCCGGGATAGGCCCGCTTTGTCGGCAGGGCTGTCGAACCGAATATCGCTCACGACCACACCTTTTTGGTTTCCGCGAACTCCCAGTTCCTTCGCTGTTTCGGGTGTGAGTTCCTCGACCTCTAGCCCCGATAGACGTCGCCCGAGGTCTTCTTTCGGCTGCGGCTTCGCTCGTCGGCGTTCGTCGGGTCGAGCATTCGGCCGAAGCGCGATCTTAATTTTAAGATCTTCGTTCTTTCCCGCTCTCAAGACTTTAACGGGCACGGAGTCGCCCACACCCGTCGAGGTGACGGCTTGAATCAGATCATTCGCGGACGAAACCTTTTTTCCTGCGAATTCAGTAATGATGTCGTATGGGCGGATGCCTGCTTTCTCTGCCGGATCTCCGGGATAGACATGGGCGACGAAGCACCCCCGAAAGTCCTTCGGCGCATCGATTCGTTTCGCGATTTCGGGTGTGAGATCGTTTACTTGAATTCCGATATAGCCGCGAGAGACCGATCCTTTGGTCTTGAGTTGGGGGAGTACCGCTTTCGCGAAGTTGATCGGAATGGCGAACCCGATCCCTTGAGCACGGGCATCGATCGCGTTATTTATTCCGATGACCTCTCCTTTTAGATTCAGGAGCGGTCCACCGGAGTTCCCCGGATTAATCGGGGCATCGGTTTGAAGATAGCTCGCCAACGCGAAATCGGGAGACTTTCTCCCCTTTGCTGAAATAATTCCGTGAGTGACGGAGTGGCCTTGGCCGAACGGATTTCCTACGGCCATCACGTATTCGCCGACTTGAACGGCGTCCGAATCGCCAAGAGTCGCTGGAAAAAGTTTTCGCGTGGTTTCGACTTTAATGAGCGCGAGATCCAGATCGGGGTCTCGTCCCACTACTTTCGCGTCGGTCGGCTTCTCCTCGGTGTCTTCGGTGAAAAGAATTTTGATTTCATCGGCGTCGGCTACGACGTGATTGTTTGTGAGAATCAAACCCGAGGCGTCGATGATGAAGCCCGTACCGAGCGCCATCCCCTCGGGTGGAGAGCCTGGCCCAACGCCGTCATCTTCTTCGGGAGGACCGCGGCGTGCCCCGCTCCCGCCGTTTCTAAAAAAGTCTTCGAAAAATCTGCGAAAGAGATCGTCAGGCGCGCCTCGGTTGAATGGTCGGCGTCCTTTTTGAACGGTTTGAATATTAACCACCGAGGGCACCGCGCGCTTCGAAAGATCAACGAATACATTGGGGTTCGTCTCTTGTGCTTGGATCGAAAGCGGGACAAGGAATAGGAGAAAAGAGGTAAGGCGTGAGGGTGTTTTCATTTTGTTTTCTCAACAAACCGAAGGCGAAGTTCGAACAAAAGCTGTTCGAGAAGTTTTTCTTCTTCTGATGAGCGATTTCCTTTTGTCTTCGTTTGCATGAGTTCAAGGAGATCGATGTTTTGTTTCGCGAGAGAGAGATTCGGTTCTTTATCGAGACCCATGTAGGCCGCGGAAGCGATCGACAAAAAGAATGTGGTTAAATCAATTTTAACGGGAGATTCGATCGAGGGGTTCATGCCCTCAGATTTACCGCTCTCTTTGGAAGGAGACAAGAGCGGCCGAGAGTAAGAAATGCATCAGGCCAGGGAGATACTGCAGAGTGGCTTGAAAGTGCGACGGGTAAACGGGGCACGCAGCGGCGGGATTCGGCTTCTAGTTTGCGGAGAACTTCCTCGGCGACCAGTGGGGCACCCTTGCGGCCCTTAAAATACAGGGATTCCAGAAGCAGAATCCATGCAAACCAAAACACCGCCTGTAGCGAGTCGCGGATGAAAAGAGTTTTAGTCCGTTTTTGTTTAAAGAAGACAATCTCTCGCAGGCCAGGGGGCACTTTTTTAACCAGAAGGATGAGCGCCGCGGTCAGAGCCGTTTCAAAGCGAAGCCCACCCTGGCGAGCGGCGACCGTCATTCCGCGCACTAGGTTTTCGACTTCGTCTGGAGAAAGAAGGGAGAGCGCTCCGCGGGTAACCCACAAAGTAGGTTCCGCAGCAAAGACGCCTTGGGTCGCGAAAGCATGACTCGAAGGATCTTCGATGGTGAAAATCTTCGTGGAGCCAACTTCGAAAAGCGCAGGTTTCAAAAACTTTCTTAAAATGACATTCGCTCGCAGCAAGAAAAACAGAAGTAAAACACCGACTCCAATCACGACAAAAGGAACGCCTCGGCTCGGGAAAAAAACATGCGCGAAAACAGCCGGCGCGGCCGCCGCAAAAACCCAGATCAATAGGAATTTAAGAAGAACCAGAGGGGTTCGCATCCCCCTATTCTAGCGGGAGAGAGGTGCTTAGAGCAACGGTCTTCCGTTACTCGAAGTCTTCGTTTTTTTTCTGAACTTCCGGATCGGATCCGTAGTCGTACCCTTCTTGGGTGTCAATTCCTGCGAGGCGGAGTTTTAAGTCGTCAGGATTTGAAGAAGCGGAAATGCCCTCTTCGATCGACACATCGCCTGCACGGATGAGGCGCTCGAGGTCCATATTCATGGTGTGCATCTTATAGTACATCTCGCTCTTCGCCATTAAGTCAGGGATGAGCTCGAACTGATGAGTGCGAATCGCGTGTTCCACGGAGGGCGATTTCACGAGCACCTCGGAGGCGAGAACGCGACCCTTCCCATCGCCCCTGACCAGAAGCTGCTGTGAAACAATGCCTATAAGAGAAGACGCGAGCTGAACTCGAATCTGGTTTTTGTGGTCGCTGGGAAACATATCCAGAATCCGGTCGAGAGCAGATTTTGCGTCGTTCGTGTGGAGAGTTGAAATCACAAGGTGGCCCGTTTCTGCAGCGGTAATCGCGGTCTGAATCGTCGCATAGTCTCGCATTTCTCCGACGACGATTACATCCGGGTCTTGGCGCATACACGAAGCGAGCGCCTCATGCATGCTGGGAAAATCTGCACCGAGTTCTCGTTGGGTAACCACACATTTTTGATCTTTGAATACGTACTCGATCGGATCTTCGATGGTAACAATATGGAGGCGTTGATTTTCGTTCAAATACTGAACGAGTGACGCCATGGTGGTCGACTTCCCAGAACCCGTCGAGCCCGTGACCAGCAAGAGTCCACGCGGTTTTACGACGAGTTCTTTCAGGACAGGGGGAACGCGGAGCTCTTCAATTCCTGGAACTTCGAATGGGATTCGTCGTACGGCGCAGGAAATCCGGTTCGTCGCATAAAATACGTTGCAGCGAAAGCGCCCGAGATCTTCGACTTCGAATGAAAAATCGATTTGTCTTTTTGTTTCCAGAGTCTTTCGAAGGGCGTCTGGGATGTACGGATTCAAAATTTGTTCAATCTGGGCTGAGGTGAGACTGGGCATGCTCGCAGGGAGAATTCGTCCCGTGATTCGGTAAAGCGGAGGGCGATTCGCGCGCAGGTGCATATCCGAGGCGTTGTATTTTAAAAACGCGCGAATCAAAAAGAGGAGGTCCTCTTTAGGATCAGGGGTTTGAAGTTTTTCAGCTGGCGCGCCCATCTGGTGTCTTATCGGCGGGGAAGCGGGTCAGATTGAAAAAGAATTTCGTCAAGGCGTTGGCGTCCAGCCACCCGTTCGCGACAGAGTTTTGACTTCTTCGATTAACTCGATCCCCAGCTCGGATAGGGCACGGGTCTTCGCAAGCTCAATGAGCGCCAGGACGTCCCCCGCGCTGGCCTGTCCTCGATTCAAAATCCAGTTAGGATGCTTCGCGGAAAATTCCGCATTTCCTATGCGGTGCCCCCGTAGTCCCAGGCGATCGACAACCTCCCAGGCGCGAATGCCCCCCTTCTCGGGGTTTTTAAAAACACTGCCGCACGAAGGAAAGTCGAGAGGCTGGGTCTCTTTTCGGCGACGATAAAGCCCATCGAGCAAGTCGCGTATTGTGGTGGGGTCTCCAGTTTTTTTTCTCCAAAGCGCATCGACCACGATTTCGCTGGGGCGAAGAAATAAGTTCTTTCGATATTGAAAAGCTAGGCTCGAACCGGAATGGGAGCGAACACCTTTTTCGGGGGCGAGAAGGTCGAAGGTTCTCACCTCGAGGAGAAGATCCTTTGCTTCTCCGAGGTGGGTCCCGCCATTCATGACGACGACTCCTCCAAGCGTTCCTGGAATCCCACTGATTCTCTCGAAACCATCCCATCCCTCAGAGGCCGCGCGCCGTAAAAAAGTTGCGACGGATACCCCTGCTCCGGTTCGAATACCGCCGTCCTCGAGCGAGATCTCCGTCGCGAGCCGAAGTGTTTTGATCACAACCCCATCAAACCCATCGTCGCTCGTCAGAAGATTCGATCCGAGCCCGAAGATGGCGACATTCGGTTTATATTTCAAAATCCAAGTCGCTAACGATTGAAGATCTAAAATCTGGGTGGGGAAGACCAGCGCGCTCGCCGGACCTCCGATTTTTATCGATGTGTGTTTTGCGAGCGGTTCGTCAAATAGAACCTCGCCACTCCAGGGACTCAGTTTTTTTAGCTCTTCACGCCCGTTCATTTCTAGGACCCGAGAGCTTCGACGATCAAGTCCGGAAGTTTCGTGATCGACCCCGCTCCCATGCAGAGGACAAGGTCTCCGTCTTGAAGATCGGAAACGATTTTTTTCGCACACCCATGAAGATCTTCTCTAAACTCGATCGAACTCGGTCTAGAGGTCGCTTGCTCGACTTTCGTAGCGAGGAAGCGTCCATCAATACCGGGGATGGGCTCCTCGCCCGCCGAATAGATCTCGGTGAGATAAAGTCGATCAGCGGTTCCGAAGCACTCGGCGAACTCTCGAGCGGAGTGCTGAGTGCGGGTAAAACGGTGGGGCTGAAAGGCGAGGAGAAGGCGCCCCTGGATGGGACTTCTGCTCAGCAGAGCGCGTGCGGCTTCGAGAGTCGCTGCGATCTCAGTCGGGTGATGTCCGTAGTCGTCGAGAACACGGATGTTCCGTTTCGGGTCTTCGTAGCGGAGGTCGAAGCGTCTTCTGACGCCACGAAAACTATTGAGCCCGGCTTGGATTTTTTGAAAGGGAATCCCGATCGTCAGCGAAATTCCGATAGCAGCGAGCGCGTTTCGTATGTTGTGCGAACCGTGGGTCCCCATTTCAATTCGTCCAAGGTTTCCCAGCTCGGAGTCGATGACTGTAAAGCGGGTTCCTTTTTCCGAGTCTTCGAGCTCGATCGCTCGAAGTTGATTCTCCGGCCCCAATCCATAAGTACGATAAGGCTTCGAAAAGCGGGGAAGATTTCTTTTTACGCCCGCATCGTCACCGCAAACCAAAACTTGTCCAAAAAAAGGAATGCGAGCGACAAAGGCACAGAAAGCGTCGTCAATTTTATCGAGGCTACCGTAATGATCGAGGTGGTCTGCATCGACATTCGTAATCGCACCATAAACGGCAGGAAGATAAAGAAAGGAGCCATCGCTCTCGTCCGCTTCGGCAACGACATAGTCGCCCTGGCCCAGGCGCGCATTTCCGCCGAAGGCGTCGACGCGCCCTCCGATTACGATGGTGGGATCGAGTCCCGCAGAGGCAAGAATCGTCGCCATCAAAGTCGTCGTCGTCGTCTTTCCGTGGGTGCCCGCGAGCGCGATTCCCACCTTTCCACGCATGAGTTCTCCAAGCGCCTCCGCGCGTGGGATGACCGGAATTCGGAGGCGCTTCGCTTCGAGGAACTCTGGGTTGTCGGTTTTTACGGCCGAGGAGTGAACGACGACGCTCGCCCCCACTACGTTTTCCGCACGATGTCCGATTTGAATCGTGAGCCCGACATCGCGAAGGTGTTTCGTTGTATCGCTTTCAGCAAGATCGGAGCCGCTGACCGAATATCCCTGATTAAAGAATACCTCGGCGATCCCTGACATCCCAATCCCCCCGATACCGATAAAGTGGAGATGGAGTGGTGACTTATCGCTCATGGGGCACTCCGAAGGAGCGAAACGATTTTTTCAGTCGCGCTACCGGGATGAAAGCCAGCGACGTGGTTTTCCATGGCGACTATTTTCTCGGGTGACTCGAGATAGGCTCGAATTTTTTCGGCGAGATCCTTTCCAGAAGATTTTCCCTGAATCAGGAGATCCGCGGCCCCGCGGTCGACAAAAAGCCGGGCGTTTTTTTCTTGATGGTTATCCGAAGCATAAGGAAAAGGAACGAGGACAGAAGCGCGGTGAACTGCGGCGAGTTCGGAAAGAGTGGACGACCCAGCCCGACAGACGACGAGCGAGGCGGCGCGGTAACATTCCGGCATGTCAAAAATGAATTTCTCCACCCGGCCGGCCACACCCATTTTTCGATAGCCCTCCGTTACGCGATCGAAGTCTTTTTCGCCCGTTTGATGGATGATTCGAAGGCGGGGCAATAGATCGGCCAAAAACGGGAACGCTTCTAAAACGAGCGAATTGATCCCGAGAGCTCCTTGGCTTCCTCCGAAAATAAAGAGCGTGAAAGGCTCGCGCGTAGCAGTCGGAAACGGAATCATCGTCTTTCGAACGGGGTTTCCGGTGAATGCGGTTTTCTCTATTGGAAATTCTTTCTCAATCCCAGGGAACGCACAAAATACAGAGTGTGCGAAACGAGCGAGGATGCGGTTCGTAAAGCCAGGAACGGCGTTCTGCTCTAAAATCGCGGTCTTTACACCCCAGCTCCACCCCAGAACGCGTGCGATTAATACAACCGGCCCCGAGGCATAACCCCCGACGCCGATGACAGCGGAGGGTCTTTCGCGGATCAAAATTTTCGCGGCTTCGATCAGCGCGAGTGGAATCTGAAAAAGAGTTCGGATCCTTTTGGAAAAAGAAACGCCCTTTAGCGACCCCAGTTTCACGACCGCTAGCGGATAGCCCGCTTTTGGAACCAAGCGTTCTTCAATTCCTCCGGCCGCACCGACGAAGAGCACGCGGGCGTCGGGAAACGTTTTCCTCCACTCATCGGCGATCGCGATGCCGGCGAAAATATGTCCGCCCGTCCCGCCCCCGGTGACGACGAGTCGTTTGCTCTCGGATGTGCTCATGCGCGTTCTTCCAAATTCCCCTTAGAAATATTCAGGAGGATGCCGACAGCAAAGAGATCGACCACAAGAGCCGAACCCCCGTAGCTGATGAATGGAAGCGTAAGCCCCTTCGTGGGGAGAAGCCCGAGAACAACGCCCATGTTTACAAACCCCTGAAGCCCAAGCGCGAGCGTGATTCCGGTCGCCGCGAGTGCACCGAATCGGTCATGGCGATTTTCCCAGCATTGAAGCCCAATTTTAAGCCCACGATAGATGAAGAAACAGAAGGTCAGAACAACGCAGATAACACCGATAAATCCAAGCTCTTCGCCGATCACCGCGAAAATAAAATCGTTATGCGCCTCGGGCAGGTAGAAGAGTTTTTCTTTTCCGTTTCCTAGCCCCACCCCGAAAAGCGACCCGTTGTGTACGCCGAGCATCGATTGGAGAACTTGAAACCCTTTTCCGAGAGGATCCTGCCAGGGGTCGAGAAAAGTCATCAGGCGGGCGCGGCGGTACGGTGCGCCTAAAATCAGCGCCGCAGCGGCAAGTCCGCCCAGTGCCGCGATCCCCCCGAGGAAGCGCTTGGGCACGCCGCCAAGGAACATGAGAATAAAAATCACAGAGGTGATCATCACCGTCGAACCAAAGTCAGGTTGGAGCAGCAAGAGCCCCATCGCGGGAATGGGAAGGATAAAGTTTGCCAAAACCCCCGGCACAAAGCGGCGAATGTGGGCACTCTTTTTTTCGAGCTGGTGTGCAACGAAAAGAATCATCGCAAACTTTGCAATCTCAGCGGGCTGAATAGAAATCGGGCCTAGCTTGAGCCAGCGCTGGGCGCCCAGCACTCGACTCCCCACCCCAGGAATCAATACAATTGCGAGAAGAAAAATCGAGAAGCCGCCGACGGGATACGCCCAGTCCGACCACTTTCGGTACGGAATCCGAATCGCCGCGAACATTCCTCCAAAACCGATCGCAGCGAAGACCATCTGCTTTTTAATAAAAGCGAAGCCATCACCCGTGCGTTCTTGGGCGTAAATAAACGACGAACTATAAACCATGATGAGTCCGAAGAGCACCATGGCACAAACCGTCCCCAGGAGGACAAGATCGAGACCATGGAGCTGAAGACGAAGGTCGCCCTTCAGATCGGAACGGTCCGAAAGGCTTTTAACCGAATCAGAGTTGATGGACCAACTTTTTGAAGTAATCGCCCCGCTCCTCGTAGTTCCGGAACATGTCGAAAGACGAGCACCCCGGACTCAGAAGAATGATATCTCCGTTTCTCGACTTTTGAAAGGCGAGGAGTACGGCTTCTTCAAAAGTCCCGACGAGGTAAGTCTCAGCGAAATCGCCAATCGCGCGATTCATCTTCTCTTTAGCCTCACCCATTAAGATCAGGAGCTTGCAGCGTTGGCGAACGACGTCGGCAAGTGGAGTAAAATCGAAATTTTTATCCTTACCGCCGGCGATCAAAATGATGGGGTTTGCCGGAAAGGCGCCGATCGCCTTGAGTTGGCTCTGGGGATTAGTCGCCTTGGAGTCGTTAAAGAAAAAGACACCGTCTTTCTTTCGAACAAACTCGAGGCGGTGCGCGATCCCCTTAAATTCGTCGATCGTTTTTTGGATCGCCTGAGGATTCACGCCCATCGCGCGAGCCGCGCAAATCGCGGCCATAAAATTTTCTTTATTGTGTTCGCCGTAAACCCGGATTTTCGAAACGTCGTACACTTCTTCTTTTCCGAAAATTTTGGCGTAAATTTTCTTTTCGGCCGCAACATAGTAGCAGCCATTAAAGTTCTCGGCGAACTCGCCGCCGATTTGGAGAGGGTTTTTCTTCGTGATCCACATCAAGCGCCCCACGCAGTCTTGTCCAAAGCCCTGAGTGATCGCGTTGTCGTAGTTCAATACGACGTAAGTGTTCTTGTCGCACGCCTGAAGGAGGCGCTTCTTCGCCGCGACGTAAGCTTCGTAGCTCGGATAGCGATCGAGGTGGTCGGGTTCGACATTCGTGATTACTGCAACCGCAGGAACGACTTTTTGGGTCAGTTCGAGCTGAAAGCTTGAGAGTTCGGCGACGACGACGTCCGAGCGCAGACCCTCGGTGAGATAGTCGAGGACGGGTTTTCCGATGTTCCCGCCAACAAATGCAGGGCGATTATCCGCCTTAAACATTTCTCCGATTAAAGTCGTCGTTGTCGTTTTACCGTTTGTACCCGTTACGGCGATCAGGGGTTCTTTCAACGCAGAGGCCGCGAGATCAATCTCGTTTGTGATCGGGATGTTTAGCTCTCGCGTGCCGTCGAGCGGCTTGATGTTGAGTGGAACGCCCGGGCTCATCACAACGAGTTCGGCCGCACGGAAGGAGGCGTCGTTATGCTTTCCAAGTTCGTACTCGATTTTGAGATCGGCGCATGCGTTCACAGATTCTGTGAGTTCGGATTTTTGTTTCGTATCGGTTACGGTGACTTTCGCGCCCTGTTTAGCCATATATTTCGCGACAGAGACACCCGAAACACCAAAGCCGACGACGAGAATTTTTTTGCCTTTGTACTTACTCATAAATCCATTTTCTCCAGAAAACTTTTAACGAAGCTTAAGAGTCGAGAGTGTCGCGATCGCGAGCAAGATCGACAAAATCCAGAAACGAACGACGACTTTCGGTTCGGGCCAACCCTTTAACTCGAAATGATGATGAATCGGGGCCATTTTAAAAACGCGCTTCCCTCTCGTCTTGAAGCTGACAACTTGGATCATGACCGAAAGGGCTTCGACGACAAAAATCAGACCGCAGAGAGCGAGCAAAATTTCATTTTTCGTAATGACTGCGACAACCCCAAGCGCGCCCCCGAGAGCGAGCGCGCCAACGTCTCCCATAAAAACCTGGGCGGGATAGGTGTTGTACCATAGGAATCCAAGACAGCTTGCTGCCACTGCGGCGAGGAAAATCGCTAACTCACCGGAACCTGGGACGTGAGGAATGGAGAGGTAGCGCGCGATTTCAGAGTGCCCCGCGCAGTAAGCGAGAATCAAAAACGTAACCGAGGTCGTGATCGTCGGGCCAACAGCGAGGCCATCCAGCCCGTCGGTAAGGTTTACGGCGTTCGAAGCACCCACGATGACGATAATCACGAATGGGATAAAGAGGAGGCCAAGATCGATCGCAGCATCTTTTAGAAAAGGAAAGCGAAGCTCGTTTGTGACGGCGCCATCTTTAAAAATAAAGTAGGCCGCGATCGCAGCAAAAATCACTTGGCCAAGAAGTTTGTATCGACCGGCAAGCCCCTTCGGATTTTTCTGAATTACTTTTTTGTAGTCATCGACAAACCCGATTGCGCCATAGGAAAGGGTCAATCCGAGCGCAATCCAAACGTTCGTATTCGAGAGATCTGCCCACAGCAGGGTGGAGAGGGCGATGCCCGCTAGAATAAGAGCGCCCCCCATGGTCGGGGTTCCTTTTTTCGAGAGGTGCGACTGTGGACCATCGTCTCGCACGACCTGCTTCATTTGTTTTTTCTGCATGAAGGCGATGAAGGTCGGCCCGAGCAAGAGACAGAAGAGAACGCTCGTCATCGCCGCTCCGAAGGTGCGGAAGGTGATGTACTTGAAAACGTTCAGAAAAGAGAACTCGGTGCGCAGCGGATAGAGCAAGAAATAGAGCATTCTCCCCTGCTATAGATCATTTCGTGGGAGGGGGGGAAGGAAATTAGTAAAAAGCCAACAATTTCAATACATTGCAGCCATTGCGCTCCGCGCCTCAGCCGCGTCGTCGAACGGGGTCTTTGTGGTTCCCACAATCTGGTAATTTTCATGTCCTTTGCCAGCGATCAAAACCAGATCTCCCGTTTTCGCTTCCTTCAGCGCAAGGGCGATCGCCTTTCTGCGATCCGACTCTCGAACCCAGTTCGTGCTCGCCGCGCAGCCAGAAAGAATTTCGTCTAAAATATGTTCGGGGTTTTCAGTTCGCGGATTATCCGAAGTAAAAATCACACGATCGGAAAGTCGACAGGCGATCTCTCCCATTACGGTGCGCTTCGTGCGATCACGATCACCGCCACATCCAATGACGGTGAAAAGTCGATTTCCGGGCGCACGCATCGGGCGGAGAACGGAGAGGACTTTTTCGAGTGCGTCGGGCTTGTGGGCGTAGTCGACGAGAACGATTCTCCCGTGAGCGGGATCGGAGACGCGCTCGAGGCGGCCCGGAACCCGATCCAAAGCCTGAATCCCGTTTGTGATTGCGGCGTCGGGAATGCCGATCGATTTCGTAAGCGCGACGGCTGCCGCGATATTTTCTGCATTGAATCGCCCGATCAATGAGGAGTGGATTTGGACACCTGAGAAAATACCGCGGACACCTTCGGCGTCGATTTTTACAGAGGCTTCAACAGAGAATGGACTCGCATGCGATAATTCCGCTAAGAGTCGATCGCCCGCACTGTTTCCCGAGTGGACAAGAAGTTTCGGTTCTTTTCCCCAGTTTCTTGAACGGTCGGCCTGCTCGCGAAAGAGGATACGCTTCGAGGCGAAGTAGTCTTCAAGATCAAAATGGTAGTCGAGATGTTCGGGGCTGAGGTTTGTAAACCCGACCGCGTCGTATGCGATGCCGACTCCGCGGTGTTGCTTGAGCGCATGGGAGCTGACTTCCAAGACGACTGAGTCACATCCCGCGTTCCGCATCTCGCGAAGGAGGTGCTGGAGCTCGACCGGCCCCGGTGTTGTGTGGGTGGAGGGGATTTCTTTTCCATCGATACGGAAAGCAACGGTTCCGATCAACCCCGGTTTCATCCCCGCGGCCCTCAATACCGATTCGACGAGAAAACTTGTCGTCGTTTTTCCGCTCGTTCCTGTTATCCCGATGACCCGCATCTCACGCGAGGGGTGTCCCTCCCACGCCGAAGCGAGAAGCCCCAATGCGAGGCGCGAATCGGGGACCTGCAGATAGTCTTTTTCGTTCAGCCCAAACTCTTGGGCGGGTCGCTCTCCGATTAGAAAGAATGCCCCGCGGGCTTTTGCCGAGTTTAAAAAAGTGTGGCCATCGGTGCGGGTCCCCGGGATCGCGACAAATAGAAACCCCGATTGAACTTCGTCGAGGTTCGCTGTGATCCCGGAAATTTCGCGCTCTTCGACGGAGGGTTCGGAGAGAATGGCAAGCAGCCTAGAGAGCTTCATGAGACGCCCCTTCCTACTCCGTATCAGACTCAAATCGAAGGCGGATTCGATCGGACTCGCTCACTTTAACTCCGGGCTCTGGACTCTGTGTTTTTAACCAACCGCTTCCCGAGACGTCGACTTGGAAGGGATAACCCTGGAGAGTGGAGAGCACTTCACGAATGGTCATTCCGCGAAGCTCCGGCATTTTGAAAACCAGCTTCCCGTCAGGTGCGCTTCCTTGGAGTTCTAGGCGAGTGGGGGGCGCGGGATGGGACTGCGAAACAGAAATCGAGTTCGTCATCGAGTTCGGTGGCGTCGCCGCGAGCGGCGTGTTCGTCGGCATACCAAAACGGGTGACCACGGCGTTTAATACGTCATGAAAAAGGGGCGCCGCGGTTTCTGAGGCGTAATAAATTCCGCGAGGATCGTCGAGCATCGTGAGAATCACGATTTTGGGTTCGACGCCGACTGCGAATCCAATAAAGGAAGAAACATATCGACTCGTGGAGTAACGCTTCGTCCGAGGATCGACGGCTTGGGCGGTTCCTGTTTTTCCTGCGACGACGTAGCCATCGAGTGCGGCTCTTTTACCCGTTCCGTCTCCCTCGACGACCGTCTTGAGGGCTTCGACGACACTACTGGCGACTTCGGGGGAAAGGATTCTGCGAGGCGCGGGCGGCTCGGTGCCGGGCAGAGGATTTTTTAACAAGCGAGGTTCGACGAGGTATCCCCCATTTAGAAAACTCGCGTAGCTTCTAACCATTTGCATCGGGGTAACCATGATCCCCTGCCCAAATCCGACGGTTGCTAGCGTGAGTGGTTGCCATGGTTTTTTTGTTGAGGGCAACCACCCGGAAAGTTCCCCGGGGAATCCAACACCCGTCTTTACGCCGAACCCAAAATTTTTCAGCCCGGAAACGAACTTCTCTTGTCCGAGTTTAATGGCGAGTTTCGCAGCGACCACGTTTGAAGAGACCTGGATCATTTTTTTCAAACTAATCCAATTAAAGCGCTCGTGTGTCTCTGATTCAGAAATTCGGCGGCCTTGAATTTTGATCGATCCGCCTTCTCCGTAAATTTGATCCGTAATTTTTGCGCCGCTTGTGAGAGCGGTTGCGAGAAGGATCGGTTTCATCGTGGAGCCGGGCTCGTAGCCATCCACCAAAACCCGGTTTCGTTTGCTCTCGGTGTTTCGGTTTCTGATATTGGGATCGAACCCAGGTGCCGTCGCCGTCGCCAGAAGATCACCATGAATCGCGTCCATGACGATGACAGATCCGGCGCGGGCCTTCGTTTTTTCCATCGCTGTTTTCAGCGCCTCTTCGACAGAAAACTGGAGTGAGGCGTCGATCGTCAGCTGAATCGACTCGCCGTCTTTCGCATCGGCCACGGCGGCGGCGTCGTAGAGCGTCGGTCGTCCGAGCGCATCCCGAATCGCCTTCATTGAAACGATTTTTCCCTCGAGTCGAGCGTTTTGCCAGAGTTCGACGCCCTCGGTTCCATCGTTATCGAGGTTCACCGTTCCGACGGTTTGGGCCGCGAGCTCGCCGTGTGGATAGCGACGTACGTTTTCTTTCACCAGCCAAAGCCCGGGCAAGAGTTGTCCACTCGCGTCTGTGATGCCCCATTTTTTAAAAAGTTCGACTTGTTCGTCTGGAATGTGGCGTTTGATCCATACGAACTCACGTTTCGTATCTTTCAAGCGCTCTGCGATTTGGGTTGCGGGAACCCCGAGCGCTTTCGCGAGAAGTCGGGCAAGGAGCCGACGATTCTGGATTTTTTTGGGATTCGCGGCGAGAGATGCGACCTCGGCATTCACCGCGAGAGGCTCGCCATTTCGGTCGATGATGAGTCCGCGTCGCGCCTGGACGAGGACCTTAGACTGGAACTGCCGTTTCGCGAGATCCGCGAGACGCCGATCTCCGACGAGCTGGATATAGGCTGCGCGCCCCGCGACGAGCGACGCAAGCGTCAGGACGAGGACCATAATCGCGGTAAAACGAGTCTTCAACGGAGTCTCATTTCAGGTAGATCACTTGTTTCGCCGCGGGTTGGGCGAGCTTGAATTGGGTTTTTGAAAGGAGCTCGAGGCGCCTGGGCGAACGAAGTGCGGCGACCTTCATCGAGGTGCGTTCTTTTTCGTGTTTCGAGTTCGAAATGACTTTTTCAGTTTGGTTAATCTCGTAAACGGTGCTCACGATTTTCAGACGAAGTGCGACCGTAAGAATGGAGAGCCCAATCAGAAGAGGAAAGATCCATTTTGGAAACCAGCGCTTCATCGTGAAGCTCCTTCTTTAGAACATGCTTTTTCTAGAAGCGATTCGCAGTTTCGCGCTTCGTGCGCGAGAATTATCGATGAGCTCTTCTTCGCCCGCTTCAATCGGCTTCCGGGTGAGTTCCTCGAAAGCCGGGTCTGAGCGGAACTTCTGTTTCACTTTTCGGTCTTCAAGCGAGTGGAAGCTGATCACGGCCACGCGCCCCCCAACCGACAGATTCAGTATAACACTTTCTAGGAGATGATCGAGTTCGCGGAGCTCTTCGTTCACGTGAATTCGGAGGGCCTGGAACGTTCGTGTGGCGGGATGGATTCTTCCCCCGCGTCCCGCCGGCGGAACCGCGCGCTCTACAAGAGCGGCGAGCGCCGTCGTCGTCGTGGGAAGTTCGCCTCGGGCGCGCGCCTCGCAAATAAATCGCGCGATGCGTCTCGAGTGATGCTCTTCCCCAAATTCGTAAATAATATCAGCTATTTTTTTCTCTGACGCGGACCGTAAAAAATCGTAAGCGCTTTCGCCTGAGCCCCTGTCGAGACGCATGTCCAAGGGACCCTCACGAAGAAAACTAATCCCTCGCTCGGGGTCTTCGAGTTGGTCGCTCGAGAATCCCAGGTCCGCCAAAATTCCAACCACCGCACGACCCTCGAGATGGGGGGCCAAGGTTTCGGGGTCGAGGTCGCCGAACTGTGCGTGAAGGAGTTTGAGACGACCGGCCGCGAAGTCGCCCGCCAGCCGAACCTTCCCCCGCTCGAGCGCGCTCTCGTCACGATCCACACCAATCACGCCATGTTGGATGGGGAGTCGGGCGAGAAGAGCCGCGGTATGTCCGCCGCCACCGAAGGTGCAATCCAGAATCCAGGCCGGCTCCTTCATCGAAAGGAGCGGTTCCACTAATGCCTCGACGATCGGAGTACAGAGGATTGGAATATGGACGGTGGAGGTGGGCACGTCAGGCGAGCTCCACGGAGTTTTCAAGTTCCGAGTCGATCATGAGAGTGACGGGCCCGTCGTTCAAAAGCGAAACAGCCATGTCTGCTTGAAAAACCCCATTCGCGGTGGTGAGTCCCAATCCGCGCGAAACGGTAATCGCATGTTCGTAGAGCTTTCGGGCGATCTCAGGTTTTCCGGCGCCGATAAAGCTAGGGCGGTTTCCTTTTCGGGTGTCGGCGTAGAGAGTAAACTGCGAAACAAGTAAATGGCCCGCAGTGGGTCCCAGATCGAGGAGCGAGCGGTTCATCTTTCCCGAGTCATCTGGAAAAATTCGGAGCTTCGCGATTTTTCCGATGACCCACTCGACGTCCTTTTCTGCGTCACTGGCGCCCACCCCAAAAAGTGTCAAAATCCCTGGGCCGATTTCGCCAACGATCTCTCCGTCGACATCGACACGGGCCCACTTCACTCTTTGAATCAGGGCCTTCATTTCCGTTTTTTGCGCGCGCCTTTCAGAGGCGCTAGAGCGACGGATCGCACTTCAACCTTATCGCGAAAGAAAACTTCGATCGCGCGCCGGGCGAGAACCGTCGACTTCACCTTCCAATACTCTTTCGAAATAATGAGTGAAGCCAGAGCGAGGCGATGTTCTCCGGAAGTTCCGTATCCAACAAACCAATCATAACGGCCGGCGGGATCGTTTCCAGTCAGGGAACCGGTCTTCCCACCGACATCAATCTCTCCAAAATCTCCGCGCTTAAAACCGCGGAAAGAACCACGGCCTGTTCCGCTCTCAACGGTCTCGCGCATGAGGATTTTCATCTCTGCTGCTGCTTCAGGCTCGATGACGACGTTTGATAGGCGGGGGCCGCCCGTGAAAACGATCTCGCCGTCGTTGTTTTTTAGGTTCGAGACAATATAGGGCTCCATGAGTCGACCATCGTTCGCGATCGCAGCGGCGATCAAGGCGCCCTGGAGGGGGCTCATCGTATTGTGTTTTGTAAATCCCGAGGCGGCCTCCGCGATTTCCCACGGATCTTCGGTAATCTCGGCTCGACCTTCTTGGACTGGAAGGTCGCTCGGTAGTTTTCGATTAAACCCAAATCGTTCCGCGTACGACTTCAACTCGGTCGGCCCGACGATAAAAACCCCAAGTTTTCCAAAAACAGCGTTAACCGAGTGTGCGAACGCCTCTTTCAACGTCATGTGGGTCGTCCATCGATTCGTCGTTTCTTGAAAAATGTTTCGCTTATAGAGAGTGTGCGCGCGCCCATTAAAAGAAACGATCGATCCCGCGTTCATTTTCCGCTCAGAGATTGCGGCTGCAGCGGTAACGACCTTAAAAACAGATGCCGATGGAAAAGTCGCACGCAGCGCGAGGTTTTGTTCGAATTTTCCATCCGGCGTATAGCTGAGTAAAGTCAGGACCCGGCCGGTAGTCGCGTCGAGCGCGACGAATGCGCCGTAGTCCGGCTTATATTGCTCGAATATTTTCTGCATTTCGTCGGTCAACCCAGAGTGGGTCGCATACTCAACACCGACAGGATATTGGCGGCCCTTAAGGTCGAGTACGAGCTGATGAGGGAGGCTCTTGGCGACGCCGGCTTCACCCAGCGCTTTTGCGATGTCGTCCTTAAGAATTTTTGGCTTCAGCCCAAGCGTTTCAGCCGCGGGACCTTCCCACGTCTCGCGAGTGAGGTAGAGCGCGCTTCCCGCCAAAGCCAGAAGCGAAAAGATTCCGACGAGGGGGCGGATTCGGTTTCGAACCATTCAGGTATTCTCACCGTCAGACTCGCTCAGGTCAAGCTCGAGCGGAGTTTCGGGCGTTCCTTCTTTTTCAAACGAAAGGGGTTTTGCCAGCTCGGCATCGCGCTCTTCTTCGGTAATGTATTGGGCTTGGGCCATCTTCATCAAAATCGAGCGAATCGTTTTCGAGGCGTAAGGAGTCAATCGCCCGTCGCGAAAAGATTGAGAATAGCGCTTGGGCGAGGGCAGAAGCATCGCGAGAAACGCTCCTTCTTTTGGGGTCAGCTCTGACGGCGTCTTTCCAAAATAGTGAGCGGCCGCGGGTCCAATTCCGAAAATGCCCTCCCCCCACTCGGCGATATTGAAATAGACTTCGAGAACTTTTCGCTTCGAAACGTGTTGGTCGAGTCGAATCGCTAAGACGAACTCTTTCGCTTTTCGATAGAGTGTTTTTTCTTGGGATAAAAATACGTTTTTCACTACCTGCATCGTGATGGTGCTTGCCCCGCGAGAGAAGCGACGGTCGGCGAGATCTTCTTTGATCGCCTCCTTGAGCTGGTTCGCATCAAAGCCGTCGTGAGAAAAAAACGCCCAATCTTCGCTTACAACAATCGCCCCCATCGCGGGCTTGGGAATTTCTCCGATTCGAACCCACCCCGGGGGGGGCGTGTTGACGAGGCGGATTTTAGGTGGAAGTTTGGGTCCCTGCTCAGAGACGATCGGATACTTGGAGTTCAGGACGGCGACGTCGGGAAACTCTCGCTCGACGAGACGATAGAGTCCGTAGGCTAGGGCCCCGCTGAGGACGAGGCCAGACACCAAAGTCGCGAGCGCGATTTTTTTGAATGAGGGTTTGAAGGTGGTTTTAAGGCGCCAGCGAAACACGAAACACGAGAGTAACATTGCGTTTCAGGTTTCGCGACTTCCGATGCGATGCGAAAACTTTCGGCGAGAAAAACGGGAAAGCCTTGTTTGCTCCCTGCGCCACGGGTAAGCTCTACCCTAACGTGCCGAAAAGAAAAACAGCTGTAAAATCATCGAAGAACTCGTCTCGTCCGCGTCCGAATCCGGCCACCAAAGGTCTGGAGTCGTCCAAAATTCGGGACAACTCGCACGACAAGCAATTGAATCTTTATCGTGGGAATCCTTACATCCTCCCGAACCTGAACCGGACGTATAACAATCCGAAAAAAGCGAAGATCGCGCGAGACATGCTCGAGCGCTATACCGGATCCGCGCCCTCGAAGTTTAAAAAACAAATTATCCTCACGAACTTCGAATACTACGTCGAGCGTTTTCACTCGCTTTGCGGTTCCGAAAAGACTCGTGGATCCGCGATGACAGTCGTGCATAGCGATTCTGCAGATGTGACTGTCGTTAATTTTTCGATCGGGTCGCCCATGGCGGCTCTCGCGATGGAGCTCATTTCAGTCGTAGAACCAAAAGCCGTTTTGTTTTTGGGTATGTGTGGCGGCCTCCACCGCTCGCTGAAGAAAGGGGATTTTATTGTCCCTACGGCAGCGATTCGCGACGAAGGCGCTTCGATTCACTTTATGCCGCGCCAAGTGCCGGCGCTCCCCACGTTTAAAGTCCAGAAATTCGTTTCCGAGATCCTCGTGGGTCGCGGGCTCGATTACCGAACGGGTGTGATTCACACGATGGATTACCGGTTTTGGGAATTCGACGAACGCTTCAAGGCGCAGCTTTACGAAGAGCGCGCGCTTGGAATCGATATGGAAACTGCGACTCTTTTTGTCGCGGGTTTTGCCAGCAAGGTTCCGATCGGAGCCCTTCTCCTTGTTTCCGATCTTCCGCTGAAGCGCGGTGGGATCAAAACGAAGAAGTCGGCCTCGTCGGTATTTAAAACGTTCACCGATCTGCATCTCGAAATCGGCATCAAAGCGATGTCGGAAATTTCTGAGAAGGGCGAACACATCCGCCACTACAAGTGGTGAGTCATTGTTAACTAGGACCAGGAAAGTCGGCCGCGCATGTTGAAAAAAATTCTCGATTTCTTTTCGAACGACCTCGCAATCGATCTCGGTACCGCGAACACCTTAGTCTTCGCCCGTGATCGAGGAATTATTATCAATGAGCCGTCGGTCGTCGCGATTCATCGAAATGCTCGCGGCCAAACCCGGGTGCTTGCCGTAGGAAAAGAAGCGAAAGATATGTTGGGGAGAACCCCGGGGTCGATTCAGGCGATTCGCCCGCTTCGCGACGGCGTGATTTCCGATTTCGAAGTCACTCAGTCGATGTTGAAATATTTTATCCAAAAAGCCTCCGAGCGTCGGACCTTTATTCGTCCGCGGATCGTCATTTGTATTCCCTTTGGGATTACCCAAGTCGAGAAGCGCGCCGTGAAAGAGTCGGCACAGTCGGCAGGGGCGCGCGAAGTTTATCTCATCGAAGAACCGATGGCCGCTGCGATCGGTGCGGGCCTTCCGATTCGGGAACCCTCTGGGAACATGATTGTTGATATCGGTGGTGGAACGACGGAAGTCGCTGTGATTTCGTTGGGCGGGATTGTTTACTCCCGCTCCGTGCGAGTCGCGGGCGACAAATTCGACGAAGCGATCGTTCAATATATCAAGAGAAAGTACTCCCTTCTGATCGGCGAACGCACGGCTGAGCAAATCAAGCTCGCCATCGGATGCGCCTATCCTTTCGAAGAAGAAAAGACTTACGAAGTGAAGGGGCGCGA
>Ga0075163_10002864_pt1 | contig 23202 bp, 20 predicted proteins | sample JI1023141ADNA_FD_71478 | JGI IMG/M metagenome (GOLD analysis project Ga0075163, IMG submission 71478) | Wastewater effluent complex algal communities from Wisconsin, to seasonally profile nutrient transformation and Carbon sequestration -... | ecosystem: Engineered > WWTP > Effluent > Algae... | reverse complement strand
GAAGGCTTCCTGACGCGTATGCGCAGCAAGTTGGTGAGCCGCACCCAGCTGAACACCTTGGCGAAACAGATCGGGATCGAACGGGTCCTGGAAAGCAATCTTGCGCGTACGTCGGAATCATCGGTCCCCGGGAATGCACTGGAAGCCCTGATCGGTGCGCTCTTTCTGGACAAGGGTTTCGACCGCACACGAAAGGCCGTTGTCAAGTTGCTGCTCGCGCATTTCGACCTGAAGGAGATCGAAAAGGAGGACCGTGATGGCAAGAGCCGCCTGCTCGAATGGGGTCAGAAGCGACGCAAGAAAGTGGAGTTCGTAGTCCGGGAGGAGGGCGGTAGCGGTCGAGGAAAGCACTACGTAGCGGAGGTCCACATCAACGGCGAAGTGCGCGGGACCGGCCAGGGCGCCAGCAAGAAAGTGGCCGAGCAGGACGCCGCACAGAGTGCGTTCCGGGGCATGCGATCGCGTAAACCAGCACCACCGAAGAGCCATCCGGAAAGCGGCGTTGCTTCGATCAAGGCGGCGCACCGCCCGCGCCGTCCGTCCCGGCGCGGGCCTTCAACGGGCGATACCGACAACTCCGCCGATTGAACGGTTCCGGTCCGTTGGGACCATCGGTCGGTAGCGTGGCTACATTTGACCTCCACCTGCAAGCAGGAATGCCTCGGTATTCCTTGGAACACGTTCGATCATCATGGCCAAGCTCAAGCTCGATCTGGAGCCCGATCCCGCCGTTACGGTGATCGGCATCAGCAGCCATGTGAACGATTATCGGCTGTGTTGGTCCATCAATCGATCGATGGGATTGGCCCTTACACGTCGTCGCACGGACATCGCAGAGGAGACCAACGGGATACTGGCGCGGTATTCCGCCTACGACCATGTGGACGAGACCACCCAAGCGCGCTACACGCTCGTGAACAACCACAGCGGGGATGGCATCCTGTTGAAGGAACACCGCCAAGCCGACTACTTTCTCGTGGTGGACAATGAACTCGCCGAAGGCACACCGGACCTGCTGGACCGCGTACGCTCCGCTGACTTCGTGCTCACCGCATTCCCATTGCCTTTTGAGCAGTTGCGTGCCGGACATAAACTGCTTCTCTGACCCTAAAGCACCTACGCCGAAGTTATCGGCATGCAAGAATGAACGACCCGAAGACCAAGATCGTCGCCACCCTGGGCCCCGCATCCTCCAGCAAGGAAGTGCTGCGCGAAATGATGCTGCACGGCATGGATGTCTGCCGCCTGAACTTCAGCCATGGCACCTATGATTTCTACACCACGTTGATCCGCACCATCCGCGAGTTGAACGAGGAAATGGGACTGAGCACGGCCATCCTCGCCGATCTGCAAGGCCCCAAGATGCGCGTTGGTGAAATGGCCAACGGCCCTATCGACCTTGTCGAAGGCAGTGAACTCGTGATCACCACGGAGGCCATCAAGGGTCGTCCAGGAATGGTAAGTACGAGCTACAGCCAGTTCCCCAAGGATGTATCCAAGGGAGAATTGGTGTTGTTGGATGATGGTAAGCTGCGCTTGGAGGTGATCGCCACCGACGGGATTAGCACCGTGACAACCCGCGTGATCAATGGCGGACCGTTGAGTGCCAACAAAGGCCTGAACCTGCCGAACACGAAGATCAGTCTGCCGAGCCTCACGGAGAAGGACAAACAGGACCTTCAATTCGCGCTGGACCATGATGTGGATTGGGTCGGCCTCAGTTTCGTGCGCGGCGCACGGGACATCATCGAGCTCAAACACATCATCCGTGCACAGGACAAACACGCCCGCGTGATCGCCAAGATCGAGAAGCCTGAAGCGTTGTTGGAGATCGATGCGATCATCCGCGAGAGCGATGCCTTGATGGTGGCCCGCGGCGATCTCGGTGTGGAGATACCGATGGAAAAAGTGCCGTTGGTGCAGAAGGACATCATCCGCCGTTGCTTGGTGCATCATCGCCCGGTGATCGTGGCCACGCAAATGATGGAGAGCATGATCACCAACATCACACCCACACGTGCCGAGGTGAACGATGTGGCCAACGCCGTGCTCGACCATGCCGATGCCGTGATGCTGAGCGCAGAGACCAGTGTAGGTAAATACCCCGTCGACGTGGTGAAGGCCATGAACAAGATCCTGCTGGAAATGGAGACCAGCGAGACCATGTTCAACGTGCAACAACCCGAGCTGGAACACGATGAACGCATGGTGACCGATGCCATTTGCATGGCCAGCGTCCGCATGGCCGCCGCCATCGACATCAAGGCCATCGTAACGATGACGCACAGCGGCTACACGGCTTTCAAGATCAGCAGCATGCGGCCCAAAGCGCACATCTTCGCCTTCACCAGCAACCGCGCCATCCTCAGCATGCTCAACCTCGTCTGGGGGGTGCGCGCGCAGTATTACGACAAGACCGTGAGCACGGACCACACCATCGCGGACATCAAACACATCCTGCGCATGAAGAAGCTTGTGGGTAAGGGCGATCTATTGGTGAACGTGGCGAGCATGCCCATTGCGGAACAAGGCATGTCGAACATGCTGAAGTTGAGCCCGGCGTAGGACTCAATTCCTCTCAGCACATCGCACCACATCATCTCAACAGAACAGGGTCTTCCATTGTTCTGGAAGAGGTGGTCCGCTGATCAGTTCCTGCTGGACCCTCTTCCCAGCAACAGGTCCATGTAGAAGCCGGGCTTCTTCAGCCGCTCGCGCATGTCCAGGTCCGTGAACATACTGCTGATGGTGTCCGCAAGCGCAGGGTTCTTGTTGGCGCGATCCACCACGAAGTCGAAGAGCCAGGCTTGGTTCGCCATCTGCTGCAGGCGAGTGCTGATCGCGAGTTCTTTTCCCAGACGCTTCCAAACACGTTGGTCGTACGCGAGCAGACGTCCCGCACTGGTGTCTTTTTCCGCCAACACTTCCGCAACGATATCCGCAGCATACACACCGCTGATCATGGCATGACTGATGCCCTCTCCGGTGAAGGGATCGATCAAGTGGCCTGCGTCGCCGATCAAGAGGTATCCCTCACCGCTCAAAGCCCTTCGTTTGCTAGCGAGCGGAAGTCCCATGCCTTGGATCGTGCCTTCGAGCTTGGCCTTGGCGAAGCGTTCCTTCAGCTGTGGGTGCGTTCCAAGTAGCTGGACCATCAGCGATTTCAGGTCTGCGCGGCGCGTCTTCACGACATCGCTGCGCAGTCCCAGGCCGACGTTCGCCCTTCCACAAGGCAATGGGAATACCCAGAGATAGCCCGGCAGCAGGTCTTTCAAGAAGATGAGTTCGATGAAGCCTTGTGGATCCAGGTCCTTTACACCGCTGTAGTACGCGCGAACACCTGCTGCGTGATGACGCGGCTCCATCGGAAGACCCGCCACATGTCTTGCGAAGGGCGAGTTCGCACCGGAGCCATCGATGATCAAACGCGCGTCGATCACGCGACCATCACTTGTGGTGATCCGCCAACCGGCATTGTGGCGCTCGAACGATCTTGCCGCGGAACCTTCATGGGTCGTGATGCCCGCTGTCGCCTTGGCGCGCTGGAAGAGGAGGTCATCGAATTGCAGTCTTGGCAGGATCACCCCGGGTGCTTCACCTTCACCTGTGTTGCGCGAGAAGGGTACACGCAACGCACGCCCACTCGGTGCGACGAACGTTACTCCCCAACTGGGCATTGCACGAGCGTCGCGCTTGACCATGGCGGCCAAGTCCGGATCAAGCCGTTCCAGTGTGCGCATCACCTTTCCGCTGAGAGCATCGCCGCACACCTTGTCGCGCGGGAACACGGCCTTCTCCAGGACCACGGAATGCACGCCGAGCTTGGCCAACTGAAGAGCTGCAGAACAACCGCCCGGCCCACCGCCGAGGATGCAGACATCCGTGTGCAGTGCCTCGGCCATCGGCAACGGTTGATCAGCTACGGAAACTTCCTGCCGTGAACTGGTCCAGGAACCGGACATCATTCTCCCAATACATGCGGAGGTCCGGTACGCGGTAGATCAACTGTGCAATGCGTTCCACGCCCATGCCGAAGGCGAAGCCGCTGTATTCGGTGGGGTCGATGCCGCAATTCGCGAGCACCGCAGGGTCCACCATGCCGCATCCCATGATCTCCACCCATCCGCTGTGCTTGCAGATGTTGCAACCCGTCCCGCCGCAGATGCTGCAGCTCATATCCACTTCGGCGCTCGGTTCTGTGAACGGAAAATAGCTCGGCCGCATGCGGATCCGAACCTCCTTGCCAAAGAGGCTCTTGGTGAAATAGTCCAACGTACCCTTTAGGTCCGCGAAGCTCACGCCTTTGTCCACGTATAACCCCTCCACTTGGTGGAACATGCAATGCGCCCGTGCGCTGATCGCTTCGTTGCGGTACACCCGGCCCGGGGATATTGTCCGTATCGGTGGCTTGCCGCTTTCCATCACCCGCACCTGCACACTGCTGGTGTGCGTGCGCAGGGCGAGTTCACCTCCATCAACGAAGAAGGTGTCCTGCATATCCCGCGCTGGATGGTCCGGCGGAAAGTTCAAGGCTCCGAAGTTGTGGTGATCGTCCTCCACCTCCGGCCCCTGGCTGGCGGTGTACCCGATGCGACCGAAGATGTCCACGATACGCTGCCGCACCAAGCTGATCGGGTGTTGGCTTCCGATCGGCTCCGTCAATGCCGGAGCGCTGAGGTCGATGGCGGGTCCACTTGCCGGCCCGCTCTCCTGGACACCGGACTTCAGTTCATCGATGCGGGCCTGTGCGGCCTGCTTGAGTTGGTTCAAACGTTGGCCCAGCAAGCGCTTCTCCTCGGAGGCCACCTGCTTGAAGGCATCGAACAGTTCGGTAACAGCACCGTTCCTGCCAAGCATGGCCACCCTGAACTGTTCCACCTCTTCGGCCGTGCGGGCCTTGGCCTTTGCCATTTCCGCCTCCAGGGCGGATACGCGTTCCAATAAGCTCATTCCAGTTTGCGCATGAACATCCGGATATCCGTCAACGGCCGGTCCTGCGAGTTGCAGGGTTGTTTGGCCAAGGCGTCGATCACCTCCAGCCCATCCACTACCTCGCCGAATACCGTGTTGGCACCATCCAATCGGGGTTCGCCACCTTCGACCTCGTATTCTTTCCGGTCATCCTCCGAGTAGGCGAACGGTGTGCCCAATTGGGCGTTGCGTTCGGCGACCAAGGCCAACTCATCGGCGGTATAGGTGGAGCCTTGCACAATGAAGAAGCGGCTTTCGTGGGAGAGCGTGGCCAATTCCGACATGTCACCTGCCGGAGAGGCGGCCAATGCGCCCTTCTTGTGGATGAGACCAGCAACGATCTCCTGCGGGAAGCCATCCGTAGCTGGCATTTGGCCCAGCGGCACCCCGGCCGTGGCGTGTTTGCTCGCTGTATCGCCACCCTCTACCACGAATCCGGGCACCACCCGGTGGAAGAGCAGGCTATCGTAGGCGCCAGCCTTTACCAAGGCCAGAAAGTGGTCCCGATGCAGCGGGGTCTCGTTGTAGAGGGCCACGATCATGTTGCCCAGCTCGGTACGTATCTCCACCAACGGCCGACGCGGAGCAAGGGCAAGTTCTTGGGCCTGAACCCTTCCGGGCAACCACAACCCGCCAAGGATGGTCATGACCATGGCGAGGTGCTGTTTCCCGGACCGGAGGCGCTTGCTTACATTTGACATCCTTCCAAAGGTCTTGCCCACCAAGGCCCCCAAAAGTAACCCAATGACCACGATCACCTTCCGAAGCGTTCTTACCAGCGCCCTGATGGTCGCCTTGCTGGCCTTCGGTTCTGCCTGCAACAAGGAGAAACCCACCACGGTCATCATCACCGTCAAGGACGCATCAGGCGAACCGGTGCCTGAGGCGTATGTGCGCCTCTTCGCCAACCCGATCCCTGCGCAGGATGATGCCTCCAGGTTGATGAAGGAGGCCATGACGACCGGCGACGGCAAGGCTGAGTTCGACTATACCAGTTTCTACGAGCAAGGGCAGGCCGGTTTCGCGGTGCTTGACATCCTCACCTTCAAGGACAGCACATACGCGGAAGGCATCATCAAGGTGTTGGAAGAAGAGACCAACGAGCAGACCTTGATCATGGAGCCGATCCCAGATTAGGCCGTTTCGAAGTAGGTCAGCACGGCCTCTTTCATGAGCCGTTCCTGTTCTTCAGCGACCAACGGAGGTAGTTCCTTTACGCGCTCGAAGTGAGGCCAGCCGTCGGCATCCCTTCCCAGTTCCTTGTAGTACCCGTAAGGCATCAGCACCACGCAGATGGCGATGTGCATCAAGCCCACCTTCTCATCCTTTTTGAATTCGCGCGCATGCTGACCGAGTTCCTGCACGCCGATCAGGAACAGGATGGAGTTCAGGTCAAGCGTCCCGGCATCGAAACGGGTGGAAAGGGTTTTGACAAGATCGCGCCAGCGTTTCTCGAATGCGAGGTCCACGAGTTCGGGGGATGAAGGATGAGCGCCTTGTTGCGGCGGGCACGAATGTACTTCCACACCACAGCGCGAACAATTCCTGAAGCCGTAGTTTCAACCGCATGAACTGGTTGGATTGGGCATTGATCGCCTTGATCGCCTTCGCGGCGATCAAAGGGTTCTCACGCGGCTTTATCGTGGAGATCTGCTCGCTCCTGGCATTGGTGCTCGGCATCTGGGCCGGCATCCATTTCAGCGATCGCGTCGCAGCGGCCATCGGGTTGGAAACGAAGAGCGCGGCCATTGCATTCCTCGTCACGTTCCTGATCGTTCTGGTAGGTGTGCATCTGCTTGCACGCTTCCTTACCACGTTGGTGGACATCGCGCAACTAAGCCTGCCGAACAAGATCGCCGGGGTCCTCTTCGGGGCGCTGCGCCAAGTGTTCATACTGAGCATTGCGCTGAACTTGCTGGCCGGTTATTCAGGAGGTGCATTCCCGCCGACCAAAGCACGCACGGACTCAACGTTTCATGATCCAGTGAAAGCGCTCGCACCCTTGGTCATCCCAGCACTGGACCAGACCAAGTGGTTGAAACACGCCTTGGACGAGGTACAAGAGGATGTGGATGTCCTGGTGGAGTGATCCACCGAACACAACAATTCAGCAATACGACTTAGCCTTTGCGAACGCGCACGGCGTTCAACCCCTTAGGGCCGCGCTCGATCTCGAAGATCACCTTGTCGCCCTCTTTCAGCTCATCGATCATGCCGCTGATGTGGACGAAGTACCGTTCGCGCGTGCCATCCTCGTTGATGAAACCGAAGCCTTTCGAGGTGTCGAAGAAATCCACACGACCGGTGCGGTCCGGAGCCTCTTCTTCCTTCTCGCGGCGCGGGATGCCCAACTCGATCTCCTCGGCGTCGATCACCTTGCGCTTGGTGGGGTCCGGCGGTGTGCTGGTGATCACCCCGTTCTCGTCCACGTAGGCCATCATGCTGTCCAAGCCGCCGCCCGAAGAGTTCGCTTTGCGCTCTTCTTTACGGAGCTTCTTCTCTTCGTGCTTCTGAAGGCGCTTCTTCTCTTTCTCGCGCTTGTTGAACGTGCCTGATGATCCTGCCAAGGTGTTGGGGTGCTTGTGATGCCCGTCGGATCAACGGCCTTGTTGCGCGTTCCTATCCGAAAGACGAGCTAAAGATAGGAGTTGTGGGCGTAGTCCTGATCAACGACTCTATCCCAGAGGGCATTGGACCCTTGCTGCACAGGAACCCTTGTTCAGGAGCCTTGTTCCAATAAGTTTAGAATCAAAGTAGTTGCCTCGCGGATTTCTCGTGTTTGCCTATCCAATTGCCAAGTCAGCCGAATAGACCCCCTTGGTCGGAGGAAGATCGGACGTTTCGCCTTGTGGATTTCGGATAGTGTGTTAAGATCGATCGACTCAACCCCACGAAATGCGACAGTGATGCGTTCTCGTAGGTCACGATTTTCGATCCTACTGATTGCCTGCTGAATTTCCTTTCTAGTTCCATTGAAGACTTGGAGGAACTCGCTTATCTCGACTTCAGTTGGACCAATAACCGGACTGAAATAGTACGGCCTGAAATGCCAGAGTGCTTTGGAGATGCGGTCGCTCCGCTCTCTGAGATACTGGAGAGCATTCTTGAGTATGAGATGGCGATTTTCGTCCAATGCTCTTCCTTGAACTTGAAAGATAAAGCCCCAATGGCATGCTGTTAGCCCTGCACCGCCGCGATCCCAGGCAGCACTTTTCCTTCCAAGTACTCCAGCATAGCGCCGCCACCGGTGCTTACGTAGCTGATCTTGTCGGCAAGACCGAACTGGTTCACGGCGGCAACACTATCACCTCCGCCAACAAGGGAGAACGCACCGTAAGCCGTCGCATCGGCCACGGCTTCGGCAATGGCGATGGTGCCTTTCTGGAAGGGCTTCATTTCGAACACGCCCATGGGGCCGTTCCACAGGATGGTGCGGCTGCGCTTTATCACCGTGGCAAAGGCCTTGCTCGTTTCCGGACCGATGTCCAGGCCCATCCAACCATCGGGGATCGCATTGGCGGCGCAGACATCCGTGTTAGCGTTCTCGGCGAACGCATCGGCCACCACGGCATCCGTGGGCAGGTGCAACTGAACGCCTTTGTCCATGGCGCTGGCGAGAATGGCTTTCGCCGTTTCGATCTGGTCGTCCTCCACGAGCGAAGTGCCCACCTGCCCGCCTTGTGCTTTGATGAACGTGAAGGCCATGCCACCACCGATCACGACCTCGTCGCATTTGGAGATCAGGTGCTCCAACACTTCGATCTTGCTGCTCACCTTGCTGCCACCGATAATGGCCGTCAACGGACGTTGCGGGTTGCCGAGCACTTTGCCCACGCTATCGATCTCGGCCTGCATCAAGTGCCCGAAAAGTTTGGCTTCGGGGAAATATTTGGCCACGATGGTGGTGCTGGCGTGCGCCCGGTGTGCTGTACCGAATGCGTCGTTCACGTAAACATCACCAAGCTGGCTCAACGTCTTGCTGAACTCATCGTCGCCCGCCTCTTCTTCGGGATGGAAGCGCAGGTTTTCCAACACCAACACTTCGCCCGGTTTCAGCGCAGCGGCTTTCGCTTTTGCATCAGGTCCAACACAATCGGTGGCGAATTGCACGGGCTTGCCCAACAAGGTCGAGAGGTATTCGGCCACGGGCTTCAGGCTCATCGCTGGGTTCACCTTGCCTTTCGGGCGGCCGAGGTGGCTCATGAGGATCGCACAGCCACCATCGCTCAGGATCTTCTGAACGGTAGGAATGATGGCGCGGGCACGGCTGTCGTCGGTCACCTTGCTGTTGGCATCCTGGGGTACGTTGAGGTCCACGCGCACGAGCGCTTTCTTGCCGTTGAAATCGAAAGAGGTCATGGTTAGCATGGCGCGAAAATAACTCCGAGCCAAGAGCCTTGAGCCACGAGCTTACTGACGGGACGCGGTCAAGCTCGTGGCTCAAGGCTAGAAGCTCGTGGCCTGCCCTTAAACTTGCACTCGTGTTGTTCTCCAGAGTCATCGGTCACGCCGCGTTGAAGGCGAAGCTCATCGGCAACATCCGTGAGGGCCGCGTGGCGCATGCGCAGTTGTTCATGGGGCCGCGCGGTGGGGGCAATCTGCCGATGGCATTGGCTTACACGCGCTACCTCTTCTGCCAAGAGCGTGATGCTGCGGATGCTTGCGGAAGCTGCCCATCGTGCTTGCAGATGAACAAACTGGAACATCCGGACCTGCACCTGATGTTCCCGATCTTCTTCACGGACAAGGTGAAGGTGTGCGAATCGTTCACGGCGCAATGGCGCAAGGCGGTGCTGGCCGAACCTTACTTGGACGTGGAGCTGTGGCGCGAGCAACTGGAGAGCGAGAACAAGCAACTCCGCATGGGGGTGGACATCGCGCAGGAGATCCAGCGCAAGTTGAGCCTGCGGTCGTTCATGGGCGGCTTCAAGGTGATGCTGATCTGGCTTCCCGAATTGATGGACGCCCCCGCTGCGAACAAATTATTGAAAGTGCTGGAGGAGCCGGAGCCGAACACGGTGTTCCTGTTGGTCTCCACCGATGCAGAGCAATTGTTGGCCACGATCCTCAGTCGTGCACAACTGACCAAGGTGCCTGCACTGCGCCCTACGGATCTGGCCGAGGCTTTGCGCGAACGTTTCCCTGAATTGAACGCGGAAGAATCCATGGCCATCGCCCTGCGCAGCGAAGGCGACCTGTTGGAAGCGGCCGACATGGCCAATAAAGGGGAGGAGGAGCTCTTCGTCTTCTTCCGCGATTGGCTGCGGTCGTGTTACAAGCGCGAAGTAGGTGCTGTGGTGGAGTTTGCCGAGGGCTTTCAGAAGCTGGGTCGCGAACGGCAGAAATCGTTGATGAAGTACGGCTTGTACCTGATCCGCCAATGCGCGTTGCAGTGGCAGCACGTACCGGAGCTGGTGCGCGTGTTGGGCCAGGAGCAGGAGTTCGTGCAGAACTTCAGCAAGTTGCTGAACGATGCCAATGCCGATCCCATCCGGCGGGAGTTGGAAACAGCACATCTGCATATCGAGCGCAATGCCAACCCCAAGATCCTCTTCACGGACTTGAGCTATAAGATGATGGGGTTGTTGCGGGCGACGGTGCCTGCTTGAGGATGGTCGCCGGACCGGTCCGCCTATCTTCGCACCTCGCCCAACTGACTTAACGGGCACAGGCACAAGGATATGTCATGTACAGGGTGTAGTACTGGAGCCGACGGAAAACCATCCGGTTGTAAGAGCAACGGCTATTGCAGCACCAGCGGTTGCAATAAGCTGGGCGTGTTCGATTGGCTCACTGGCGTTCCCATTCCCGGCGGCCAACAGCCGTTCGATGGGGTGGAAGTGCGCTTCAAGAACACCCGCAAGGCGTTCTACCGGAATACGGGACTGCAACTAATGCCGGGTGATCTGGTGACCGTTGACGCTGCTCCCGGCCACGATATCGGCATGGTGAGCCTGACCGGCGAACTTGTTCGTGCCCAAATGGAGCGCAAGAAGGTGAGCGGCGAAACTTTCGATCTGCGTAAGGTCCTCCGAAAGTCGACACAGGAGGACATCGACCGTTGGCATGAAGCCCGCAAGCAGGAGGATGAAACTATGCTGGCCAGCCGCCAGATGGTGCGCGAGGCCAAGTTGGATATGAAGGTGACCGACGTTGAGTTCCAAGGCGATGGCACACGAGCAGTCGTTTACTATACCGCCGAGGACCGCATCGATTTCCGTGGCATCGTGCGCACCATGAGCGACCGTTTCAAGGTGCGCGTGGAGATGAAGCAGATCGGCTCGCGCCAAGAGGCTGGCCGTATCGGAGGCATCGGCAGTTGCGGCCGTGAACTGTGCTGCAGCACTTGGCTTACCGATTTCCGCAGCGTGACCACCAGCGCGGCGCGCTACCAGCAATTGGCGCTCAATCCACAGAAGCTCGCTGGCCAGTGCGGCAAGTTGAAGTGCTGCCTGAACTACGAGTTGGACATGTACATCGAGGCGATCAAGAGCTATCCCTCGGCCAACGCCAAGCTGAAGACGCAGCAAGGCATTGGTGCGCACATGAAGACGGACATCTTCTCGGGGAAGATGTGGTACGGCTTCAAGCAACCGGGCGGGCCGTTCATCATGGCCGGTTTCCCGATCGATACGGTCCGCGACATCCTTGCGCAGAACAAGGCCGGCGTGGAACCGGAAGTGGATCTGAACATGGTGGATGAGGTGCCGGAAACGACCGTGAAGGCACCCGATTATGAAAACGTGGTGGGCCAGGACGACCTGACCCGCTTCGATAGCAAGGCCAAGTCGGGTAAGAAACGCGGCCGTGGCGGACGTGATCGTGACAATCGCCCGCGGAATGCTGGAGCCGCGCAAGGCCAGGTTGAGCGCAGTCCTCGTCCAGAGGGCGGGCAACCGCGCCCTGACCGAGGTCCTCGTCCCGATCGTGGCCCTCGGCCAGAGGGACAAGGTGGCGGTCAACGAGGCCCACGCCCAGAACGAGGACCACGTCCGGAAGGGCAAGGTGGCGATCGCGGACCCCGCCCGGAAGGGCAGCCCGGAGATCGTGGCCCACGTCCGGAAGGACAAGGTGGTGGTCGTCGGAACCGTGGCCGTGGCCGTCGGGGTGGCGGTGACCGACCCGGTGGAGGAGAAGGTGCTCCCAAACCGCCTGCGGCGTGAACCGCATGATCCTGTGCGGCCTTTTGGTGGCCGCGTTCTTCATCAGTTGTTCGGAGCCGCCCGTGTTCCAATCGGACGTACCGGTGCCGGAAGGGGTTTGGGACCGTTCCTTCAAACCGGCCTTCTCGTTCGATGTCACCGATACCGTGGGCAAACACGATGTCTTCATTGATGTGCGGCACACCGGCGAATACCCGTTCAGCGACCTGTTCCTGTTCGTGGACCTGACCGGTCCGGGTGGGCGTACGGCGCGCGATACCGTGGAATGCTTGCTGGCGGACCCCTCCGGCCAATGGTACGGTAAGGGCCTCGGCTTCATATTCGCCGATCGCTACCAGGCCAAGGTCCTGTACAAGCTAGGCAATAGGTTCCCTGCCGGTGGACGTTATAGCATAACCCTTGAGCAGGCCATGCGCACCGATAAGTTGGAAGGCGTGCTTGACATCGGGGTCAGTGTTGAACGATCGAAGAAGTAACCGTATTTCCGCCGTGATCACCAACGTGGGTCCGATAACTCTGTTGTCACGACCAGCGGCGACGTTGTGTGCGAAGGATAATTTCGGCCGCAGATGACCGCCAGTATACCGGACCCAAAGCGGAAGCGTCGCCTGTTCTGGTGGGGCCTCGTGCTATCTCCCGTGCTGGGCCTGTTCGTGATGCTCGTACTGGCGGCGAACAGCGATCTGCCGAGCACGGAGGACCTGGAGAATCCGCGTAGCGACCTGGCTACGGCGATCCTCTTCAGCGACGGCACGCAGATGGGCCAGTACTACAAGGAGAACAGGATCCCTGTGGACTATGCCCGGATCAGCCCGAACGTGGTACAAGCGTTGATCGCGACCGAGGATGAACGTTTCCGCGAACACAGTGGCATCGACCTGCGCGGCACCCTGCGCGCTGCGGTATTCCTCGGGAAGAAGGGCGGAGCAAGTACCATCACACAGCAGTTGGCCAAGATGCTCTTCACCGAACGGGCGAACAATTTCTTCAAGCGCACCTTCCAGAAATTCCAGGAGTGGATCATCAGCGCACGGCTGGAGCGGCAGTATACCAAGGACGAGATCATCGCGATGTACCTCAATCGCTTCGACTGGATCAACCAGGCGGTTGGGATCAACAGCGCAGCACGCGTCTACTTCAACACCACACCCGACTCATTGAAGGTGGAGGAAGCGGCCATGTTGGTGGGCATGTTGAAGAACCCCGCGCTCTTCAACCCGAACCGCGCCAGCAGGCTCGATACCGTGATGCATCGCCGCATGGTGGTGATGGACCAGATGCGGCGCAACGGCTTTATCACGACCGAACAATACGACTCACTGAAAGCACTTCCACTGGGATTGAGGTTCCAGCGTGTCGACCATACTGAGGGCCCTGCGCCATACTACCGAGAAGTGCTGCGTTCGAAATTGCAGGACCTTCTTGCCTCGACTGATGAAGAGGGGAACTTGCGCTATGCGAAGTCCGATGGCTCGGCATACGACATCTATACCGACGGCCTGAAGATCTACACCACGCTGGACAAGAACATGCAGCAGTACGGTGAGTTCGCGGTGCGCGAACATCTGGGCACGGAACTGCAGGCCGACTTCTTCGAGGACATCGCCAAGAAGAAGAACCGGCCTTTCGATTTCCGGGTGAGCAAGGAGGAGATCGATGGGATCCTGAACACGGCCATGAAGCGCAGCGTGCGTTACAAGGTGCTTACCGGGAAGCAATGCGGGAACTGCGAACGACCAGCACGCTACATCGAACAGGTGACGCACGAAGGCTCCAAACATTACCACTGCCGTCCCGATCTCGGTGGCTGCGATTCATACTGGCCGGTGGTGAAGGAGCAGGACATCCCTAAAGTGTTCGACACACCGACGAAGATGCGCGTGTTCAGTTGGAAGGGAGAGATCGATACCACCATGAGCCCGATGGATTCGATCCGCTATTACAAGGCCTTCCTGCAAAGCGGATTGTTGAGCATGGACCCGCACACGGGCTTCATCAAGGCATGGGTCGGTGGCATCGACTTCAAACACTTCCAGTACGATCACGTTGAGCAGGCACGTCGCCAGGTGGGGTCGACGTTCAAGCCGTTCGTTTATGCCACGGCCATCCGTGAAGGCATGGAGCCCTGCCGTGAACTGCCCAACCAACGCGTGTGTTTCGATATGCCGCCCGGTCAGCCCGATTGGTGTCCCGAGAACAGTGATGCCGTGTATGGTGGCATGGTGAACGTGAAATTCGCACTGGCCAATTCCATGAATACGATCACCGCATGGCTCATGAAGCAGTATGGTCCGCAAGCCGTGACAGTACTTGCACGACACATGGGTGTGAAGAGTCCGTTGGAAGCTGTGCCCTCGCTTTGTCTCGGTGTAGCAGACCTCACCTTGATGGAGATGACCGGTGCCTTTTCCAGCTTCGCGAACCAGGGCGTTTACATTGAACCGATCCTCTTCACCCGCATCGAGGACAAGAACGGGAACTCCGTTTTCGACGTTACGCCCAACACGTACGAAGCGCTGGATGAACGCACTGCGTACATCATGCTGGACATGTTGAAAGGTGTGTGTGATGGCGCCTACAACCAAAGCACCGGCAAGACGGTGGGCACGGGCATGCGGCTGCGCATGGGTTGGGGTGCTCGCGCGAAGTATGGCAACATCAAATTCCCGACCGCGGGCAAGACGGGCACTACGCAGAACAACAGCGATGGATGGTTCATCGGGATCACTCCGGACCTTGTGACCGGTGTCTGGACCGGTGCGGATGATCGCAGTGTACGCTTCAGCAGTACCGATAAGGGCCAAGGGGCGAACATGGCGTTGCCGGTCTACGGCTACTTCATGAACAAAGTCTACGCGAACCCGGCGATCGAGATCAGCACAGGCGATTTCGAGCGACCGGAAGGCGACCTCGGTGTGGAGACCAACTGCCGCAACAAAGGCGCGGTGACCGGACCGCAGACGAGGCCGAATTGGGATTAATGCAGCTGCTGGCTTTTAGCCTTTAGCCGCTGGCCGTGTCGTCCTGGTCTTGCATGGTGCATAAGCACCGTTGCATCCGCAAGTTCGTCCGTGTTGTGCTGGTCCTTTTCCGTTGGATGAAGCGTCTATCTTCGTCGCTCTACACAGCGGCATGAACAAGATCGTGGCCAATGCGGATGCGGCCCTCGAAGGCATCCAGGACAACATGACCTTGATGGTCGGCGGATTCGGCCTCTGCGGCATTCCCGAGAAGAGCATCGCGGCGCTTGTTCGTAAAGGCGTGACGGGACTCACCTGCATCAGTAACAATGCCGGCGTGGACGACTTCGGTCTCGGCCTATTGTTGCAAACGCGCCAGATCAAGAAGATGATCAGCAGTTACGTGGGTGAGAACGCAGAGTTCGAACGCCAGATGCTTAGCGGCGAATTGGAGGTGGACCTGATCCCACAAGGCACCTTGGCCGAGCGCTGTCGTGCAGGTGGCGCTGGCATCCCTGCGTTCTTCACGCCTGCCGGTTACGGCACCGAAGTGGCCGAAGGCAAGGAGGCGCGGGAGTTCAACGGAAAAATGTACGTGCTGGAGAACTGGCTACGCGCCGATTTCGCGCTCGTGAAAGCGTGGAAAGGCGATCGTTTCGGCAACCTTATTTACAAGCACACCGCACGCAACTTCAATCCCATGATGGCCATGGCCGGCAAGATCACCGTGGCCGAGGTGGAGGAGATCGTCGAGCCCGGGGAGTTGGATCCGGACGCGATCCACACACCGGGGATCTTCGTGAACAGGATCTTCAAAGGGGAGAACTACGAGAAGCGCATCGAGCAACGCACTGTGCGCAAACGCAACTGACCATGGCGCTGACGAAAGAGCAAATGGCGCAACGCATTGCGCGGGAGTTGAAGGACGGTTACTACGTGAACCTCGGCATTGGTATCCCCACGTTGGTGGCGAACTACGTCCCGAAAGGGATCAACGTCGTTTTCCAGAGCGAGAACGGGATCTTGGGAATGGGCCCTTTCCCTTTTGAAGGAGAAGAGGACGCCGACCTGATCAATGCGGGCAAACAGACGGTGACCCTCCTGAACGGCAGCAGCATCTTCGACAGCAGCACCAGCTTCGCGATGATCCGTGGGCAGCATGTGCAGCTTACGGTTCTCGGTGCAATGGAAGTGACCGATACCGGCGACATCGCCAACTGGAAGATCCCAGGCAAGATGGTAAAGGGCATGGGCGGTGCCATGGACCTGGTGGCGAGCGCGGAGAACATCATCGTGTGCATGCTGCACACCAACAAGGCAGGCGAAAGCAAACTGTTGAAGAAGTGTACGTTGCCACTCACCGGAGTGGGTTGCGTGAAGAAGATCGTGAGCGACCTCGGGGTGTTCGACGTGACACCGGAGGGGTTCAAGTTGTTGGAGCGTGCACCAGGCGTAAGCGTGGAGGAGATCAAGGCCAAGACCGAGGGACGGTTGGTGATCCACGGTGATGTGCCCGAAATGGTGGCATGAAAGCAAAGGACACAATGGGACCGATCGCTTCCGTTGGCCAATGAAGCGGGTCGCTGATCTCCTGCAACGCGAAGGTAGCGTGCTGCTATTGCTGGGGGGGCTGGTCCTTCTTGATCGGTTGCTGTTGCTGCTGGCCTTCGGGTTCCGATATGTGGGTAGCGATGATCTGATACTCTGGCAAGGGGCCACGGACTATGCCCAAGGCATTTTCCACGAGCCCTATTTCTACGGCCAGGCGTACAATTTCATGTTGGAGGCTCTTCTTGCTGTGCCCCTCGTGGCTGCCGGAGTTCCGCATCACATTGCGCTACCGACCATCACGAGCCTCCTTGCCTTGTTCCCATTCTTCTTGTTCGCCCGGGTGCTATATCGGCATGAGCATGGTCCTGCGGCCGCCATTTTCCTGTTGGTGCCGCTGCTATTGCCCGTGGAATATGGCATCCTGACCACCATTCCACGGGGCTTTGTCACAGGGCTTTTCTTCGCGGGCTTTCTGGTCTACCCGCTCATGGAGCCGCATAGGACCCGGTCGTATGTGATCCTGGGTCTTGCTTGTTCGTTCGGCTATGTCTTCAACCCCAATTCGCTGATCTTCGCATTGCCCATCGCCGTTTTCCTGCTTCTGCGGAATTTGAAGCGGCCCCGCTTCTATCTGATCACGGCATTGTCGGCCTGTCCAGCCTTATTGATCCAGGAAGCGGCCCGAGCGTTCTACGCCAATCGTCCGGACTATAATGTGCATTTCATGTGGACACTGGAATTCTACCCGAGTGAACTGCTTCCTGGGCTTGCTCGGCTGGATCGTTACTTCAGCCATTTGACCCCGGTGGTCTGGTCCGTTGGCTGGTTGTTCCTTCCGGCACTCGTCGTCATCTCCGTCGTCATCTGGCGCAAGGATCGGAGCATGGCCGCAGCCATGCTGGTCGCCACGCTCTTCCTGATCGCGCTGCTCGGGGTCAACAAGGTCAACGATGATGCTGGCACGCTCTTCCTTTCTTCGGTCCGCATGTTCTTGGGCGTGCCTTTGTTTTTCGCGTTGGCTTTGTCTTGGGCGGTGCGACAAGGAAGGCCTCCGGGTCATCATTGGAAAATCCTTGTCCTCGTGCTGGGGTTGTGTTTCGTACCTGTGAAAGCCGCGCTTTACGGTCCCATTGCCGGTGCATGCGCCATGAAGGCGCGGAACGGTCCCATTGCCGTTTGGCCCATGGCCGAGTTACGGACCGAGTGCGGTCGTACAGCAACGTTGCTGGAGAAGCATGATGTGGATCTCTTGATGCTCGTTCCGTATTGGGATGTGACCGTACCGAACATGGAGTTCTACAACTATGGCTGCCCGCTGCTTGAAACGTCTTTCCCCACCACCTTAATGAATGTCTACGAACGCCGCACATGGGTATTCATGAGAGAGCCGCAAGCTGTACATCCTAACATCCTCATCTTCGGCCGCCCTTTGGACTTGGAGCCCTTGTTGTGTCTACCCGGACTGAAATTCGAGCAATTGGAGGCCAACAAGCTGCTCATAACGGACAACCACTATCCGCTCAAGTCTCTGCTGGATGCGTTGCGGGTCGATCTGGACAGGAACAGCTATTGACTGAGATCGGTCAGGAACGGGCTCCGCGTGCGGGGTGCCGACTATCTTCGCAAGTCTTCAAGGTACCCAGCCGTACGAACCAAGGGCTCCACATTTTCGATGGCTATCGCTCCCAACATAGCCCACTCTGACACACAAGCACGATCTAGACGAGTGGTATGACCTATCTCCGCTGGATACATCGACGTCTTGGTGGAAGGCTCCTCTTTGTCATCGGTTTTGCACTTTGCTGCGGGCTGTACGAATACGGCCGCGTGTTGCATTTGCGGCCATTGCCCATCCATGTTTGGCGCCAGGGGGATTGTCTTTCGCTGACATGGCACTATTACACCGGTGAGGCCACGTTCGGCAGCCCCGTGATCCATGCGCACATCGCCGATGGTGGGCTTAGTGGCAAGAGTGCCGGTGAGTTCCCGATCCTCTATTGGACAATTGGCCAGATCTGGAAGATCACAGGGCCGAGCGAGTTTGTTTACCGGGTATTCGGACTCCTTTTCCATTTCCTTGCATCCTATCTTCTTTTCCTCACGCTGCGAAGGATCTTGAAAAGTGAGTTTTGGTCGATCGGGGTGTCGCTACTATTGTTCACCTCGCCGGTCTTGTTGTACTACAGTATCGGATTCTTGACGGATGTTCCCGCCTTCGACCTTGCCTTGATCGGTTGGTATTTCTTCGTGCGTCATGCGGAAGAGGGTTCAAAGCGTTGGTGGGTGTTGGCGATCTTCTCCTTTACGCTGGCCGCCCTGTTGAAGGTGACTGCAGGCATGAGCCTCGTTGCCCTACTTGCCTTGTTCGCCCTTGCGACTGTGCGACCATCCCTTTTCGGTGCACTCCGCAAGGCCTTTCCTGCCATCGTCTTTGGTTGGGCTGTTGTCACGGTCGCCTTGTGCGGGGTCATGGCCTGGTACGTTCATGCGGAGCAGTTCAACAGCTTGCACAACGGGCGATACACCTTCAACAACCTCTGGCCGATCTGGGAGATGAGTTCTGCGGAGATCGACCATGCCGTGAACTTCGCCAAGACCATTCTCATCTTCCAGATCTTTGACACGTCGGTGCTGGTGTCCATCGGCCTGTCTATTGCCCTGCTCATCGTGCATGTGCGCCAACTGCCGTTGCCGATCGCTTTGCTCAACACCATGCTTATTGTCGGTACTGTTATTTATACGATCTGCTGGTTCCATGCCGTGGAAGGACATGATTACTACTTCATCAATCCGATGATCGCGCTGCTGGTGCCTTTGGTCACATGGCTTTGGTGGCTGCGCGAAAAGCACCCGGACTTGTTCAATGCTCGTTGGATGCGCTGGGTGTTCATCCTGCTCCTAGGCTATAATGTGGCGTATGCGCGAAACAACCTTATCATGCGCAGCAACCCGACCAGTCAGATGGACCACAAGGACCTGTTGCCGACGTACCATTGTGGTGAACCGGAATTCTGGAACTCGTTGGTGAATCCTGTATGGGAGGGCCTATGGAACATCACCCCTTACTTGCGTTCCATTGGCGTTCAGCCACAAGATCTGGTGATGTCACCGGACGACTATACCATCAACGCCTCCCTCTATTTCATGCAGCAGCCGGGATTCACCCAATACGGTTACAACATGGACGACCCCGCGACCTACGCGCGGTGCATCGGGCTGGGGGCTAAATACCTCGTATTCTCCGATGAGAAATGGCTGAACAAGGAAGTCATCCAACCGTACCTGACCCATCCCGTGGGCCAGTATGGGAAGGTGCGCATCTATGATCTGTTGGATCTCGCGACCCAAGCCGATACGACCGTGGTATTCCGCCAACGGGATGGAGTGCCCATCGGGTTGGACCATCGATCCAATGGAGTGCATTGTATAGGGGCGTCTGCATGGTGTTTTTCCGGCGAGGTTTTCCCAATGGAGATCAACGGCCTTCCGCTGGATTCCGCAGGTGTGCGCTATACCGAGGTGGTTGTTCGGGGGACAATGCAGTGGGAGGGGGGGTATACCGGCGGCGGCCTTTTGGCTTTGGCGGAGGACGATGCCAAGGGTCAGGTGGCCCAGATCGTCAAGGACCTGCCCGAAGGGCCATTCGAGTTGCTCTACCGAGTTCCCAAGCGGGATAGAGAACTTCGCAACAAGCTCTACTTCTGGAACACCACGGGAATACCGTTCCGGCTTGAGGGGCTTGAGATCTTGGTGATGCGGCATCGGATGCTGACTGAGCGCGCTCCTCGGTAGTATCGTCCGGGCGTTTGGCCGCGGACCAACTTCTATCTTCGCCGCCGTCCATGGCCGTACACACGCTTTCCATCATCATTCCCGCTTACAACGAGGAGCGGACGATCCACCTGATCCTCGACAAGGTGCGCGATGTGGTGCTGCGCGAGGGTATCCGGAAAGAGATCATCATCGTGAACGATGGTTCCAAGGATGGTACTGTGCAGGCCATCGAGCGCTACATGGCCGCCAACCCTACGATGGGGGTCCGCTTCCACCAGCAACCGCACAATATGGGGAAGGGTGCCGCGATCCACAAAGGCATTGAACTGGCAACGGGGGACTACTTGATCGTACAGGATGCAGATCTCGAATATGACCCCAGGGAGTACAACGACCTGCTCCGACCCATTTGCGAAGGCTTTGCCGACGTGGTGTTCGGCTCCCGTTTCATGGGCCACCACCCGCACCGCATCCTGTTCTTCTGGCATAGCATCGGCAATGCTTTCCTGACCCGCCTATCCAACGCGTTCAACAATTTGAACCTGACGGACATGGAGACCTGCTACAAGCTCATCCGAAGCGATATCGCCAAAAGCTTGAAGTTGCAAGAGAAGCGATTCGGGTTTGAACCGGAGGTCACCGCAAAGCTGGCCCGTGTAAAAGGTGCGCGCATCTACGAGGTCGGCATCAGCTACTATGGCCGCACCTACGCCGAAGGCAAGAAGATCGGATGGCGCGATGGCTTCAGGGCCATCTGGTGTATCGTGAAATACGGGTTGTGAGCACCAGCGCCGGAATAGCGCGCGACGAGCGACCCGCTCTTGGAATATGGTGGATGGCTTGGGCCTGTGCAGCCGTAGTCGTGCGCTTGCTTTCCACTGGAATACCGGAAAGCGGGGATGGCGTAACACATCACCTTATCGCCCGCTACTCCTGGCAGCACCCTGCGCTATTTCTGGACCACTGGGGAAAGCCGCTGTTCACACTGCTCTCTTCGCCTTTCGCTCAGCTCGGTCTATGGGGAATGACCCTTTTCAATGCCCTGTGTTTTCTGGCGACCTGTTGGGCGGCGGATGGCATGTTGAAGCGCTACGGTGTATTCGGCCGATGGTTGTTCGCACCGTTGCTTATGTGCATGCCGGTCTATGGGGGAATGGTCCTTGCAGGTCTTACCGAGGTGCTTTTTGGCCTCGTGGCCGTTGTTGCAGTGCGCGCTTTGTGGGATGAACGTTATGTGCTCGCGATGGTGCTCGCCTCGTTCTTGCCTTTTGCTCGCCCGGAGTATGTTGGAGTGGTCCCATTCCTGGTCGTTTGGGTGGTATGGAAGCGGCAATGGAGGGCGCTTCCTTGGGTTTTGACCGGTCATGTTTGCTACGCGTTGGTCGGATCTGTCGTTCATGGTGACCTGTTTTGGGCGTTCACAAAGGATCCATATACCGGGGCGGGCTCCGTGTATGGCCAAGGGCCCTTATTACACTTCACCGACCGCATCCAACACATTTATGGGGCCCCTTTCATGTGGGCCTTGGCATTCGCCCACGTTGCGTTCATCATTCGCGTTGTCAAGCGCGGTGATGACAAGTCGCCTTGGTTCTTCGCCCTTGTTGCTTTGTTGCCCGCGTTCACGATCATTCTTGTGCACTCGATCTTGTGGTGGAAGGGATGGAAAGGATCGCTTGGACTTACTAGGGTGCTCGCCACAGGAGCTCCCCTGGGTGCACTTTTCGTTTGCACAATGATCCCCCCATTGAAGCCCGGATCCATTCGGAATTGGTCTGCTGTCGCCCTTGGGTCTGTGGTGGTCGTGGCCTACGTCACTTGGGCCGCGTTCTTCTTTATGGAGGAACACCCTGTTCCGGTTCATGCCTCGGCCCCGGAGCGTGTGGAGCAGGAGGTCGGTGAGGCGGTGGCCGCCTTGAAGGGCCAGTTCAGCCATGTGGTGCATGCTCCCCCGCTGGTCTCCCTATATGCCGGCATTGATAGGTTCGATACGGCGACATTCTCGCCGAATAGCAACGTACGCGACAACGACCTGCTCGTGTGGGACGCACACTACGGACCGAATGAGGGGGGGATGCCACTTGATCGTTTGCTGAACGACCCCCATCTGGAGTTACTGAAGGTGATCGTTCCGGAGGAGCGTTGGATCGTGCTTGGCGGACATCCGATGGAGTATTTCCTCTTTACAAAGCGACCGGCCAAGAGGAACATGCAATGTGACCCGCTTCTCGCGGAAGGACGTTGGTCGCCAGACGCGCAACAGGTCCGGTGCGACAGTGTGCCGTGTGGTGCATCGGTGCCGAACACGATCTGTTTGGGTTCGGGGGAATTCCCCTTGGAGATCCGTCAACTCACCTGGGACATGCGCGACCTGTTGTATGCAGAGGTCAAGGTGTCCGGTGTGTGCAATGAGCCATTCAGGGTCGTCATGGAACAGAACGCGCCGACGAAACGCCTGAGCTATTGGTCGCAAGATGTAGACGCCGGGGAATTCAGCATGACCTTCCACGTACCGCCCCATTCTGAGGAGATCCTAGATCAACTCTATTTCATGAATCCCACGAGAAAGCCGCTCGAGCTGAAGGGGTTGCAGATCGAAGTGTGTACTGTTCGTGCGGTAAGGCCGTCCTGAGGCACTAGTGTAGCAGGGCTTTGCGGTAAGTGTCGCCCAGCTTTGCCCAGGTCCAAGTCGGTCGTTCCCAAGGGTATTGGTACAACTCGCTCAACCGCACGTTCACCCGGACGAGCAAGGTCATGGTCACGAGGCCAATAATGATCCATGG
>Ga0075163_10002863_pt1 | contig 23202 bp, 22 predicted proteins | sample JI1023141ADNA_FD_71478 | JGI IMG/M metagenome (GOLD analysis project Ga0075163, IMG submission 71478) | Wastewater effluent complex algal communities from Wisconsin, to seasonally profile nutrient transformation and Carbon sequestration -... | ecosystem: Engineered > WWTP > Effluent > Algae... | reverse complement strand
CGCTCGGACCATGTCTTGAAGCGCCAGAGCGCGATGGCGCTGTTGGTGCCGCCGCCGAACCCGGTGATCGTGAAACGCGACACGGTTTCAGGGATCTCGCCGACCTTGTCGTTGAACTGCCGTGCGTAGAAGTCCATGTAGTCGGCCGTCGCGTAGCGCGGCCCGCTGATGACGCTGAACACGGCACCCTGATCTTCTGCCGGGGCCAGTTCCGATCGCGTATTGAGGAACATGAAGATCGTAGTGCCCAGCAACAGGGCCACCGCCACATAGATAGCGGCACGCATGTCGAGCGTGGCCGACAGCATCCGTCCGTAGCCGCGGCTGAACCGCGTGAAGAAGCGATCGACCCAGCCCGCGAAACCGCCGCCGTCCGTCGCATGCTTGCGCAGCAGCCGTGCCGACATCATCGGCGAGAGCGTAACCGCGACGATGCCCGAAATGATCACCGCGCCCGCCAGCGCGAATGCGAACTCGCGGAACAGCGATCCGGTCAGGCCTTGTGTGAAGCCGATGGGCACATAGACGGCGGCCAGCGTGATCGTCATCGAGACAACCGGACCGAAGATCTCGCGCATGCCTTCGATGGCGGCTTCCATCGGCTTCTTGCCGTCCTGGATCTGCCGGTCGATGTTCTCCACCACCACGATGGCGTCATCGACCACCAGGCCGATGGCCAGAACCATGGCGAGCAGCGTGAGCAGGTTGATGGAATAGCCGAGCGCATAAAGGACGAAACAAACGCCAACGAGCGCTAGCGGGATCGTGACGATGGGAATGACCACCGAGCGAAGCGAGCCGAGGAACAGGAAAATCACGATCACGACGATGACGACGGCTTCGATGATCGTCTCGAACACCGCCTCGATGGAGGCGTCGATAAAGACCGTCGCGTCATAGACGACGGTCACATCCATGCCCTCCGGCAGACCGGCCTGGATGTCCGGCAGCATGGCGCGCACAGCTTCGGCTGTCGTGAGCGGATTGGCCGAAGGCGTCGGCATCACGCCGATAAAGACGCCTTCGCGGCCATTGAAGGATGAGCGCACATCGTCGCTGTTCACGCCAAGTTCGATGCGCGCGATGTCGCGAAGGCGAACGACATTGTCGCCTGAGCCTGACACCTGCATGGCGCCGAAGGCTTCCGGCGATTGCAGGGTTGTATCCGTGCGGACTGAAATCGCCACCATCTCGTTCTCGGTCGAGCCCGGTGCAGCGAGGAAGTTGGAGTTGCGGATTGCGGTGGAGACGTCAGTCGCCGTCAGCCCGCGCGCTGCGAGCAGCAGCGGATCGATCCAGACCCGCATCGCAAAAGTCTGGCCGCCCAGCACGTCGGCCGAGGCGACGCCCGGCACGGTCGCCATGCGCGGCTGGATGACGCGGGTCAGGAATTCGGTGATCTGGGGCGGCGACATGCGGTCGCTGGCGAACGCGAGATACATCAGCGCAAAGGACTGCCCGGTGCCTTTGACGATGATGGGGTCCTCGGCATCGGTCGGCAGCTGCCGCCGCACTTGCTGGGTCTTGGTGATGACCTCGGTGAGCGCTGCGTCCGGGTCTGCGCCGAGACGCATGCGAACCGTAACTACGCTGGCTCCCTGGCGGCTGGTGGCCGAGACGTAATCGACATTCTCGGTGCTGGAGACAGCCTTGGCGATCGGGTCAGTGATGAAGCCCTGGATAAGGTCGGCACTTGCGCCCGGATAGGCGGTGGTGACCGAGATCGTGGTCTCCTCGACCTCCGGATACTGCCGGATCGACATCGAGGAAAATCCCTGCGCACCGAGCAGAAGGATGAGGAGGCTGACGACGATCGTCAGCACCGGCCGCCGGATGAAGATTTCAGAGATCACGGGGTTGCCCCGTTCGTCTCGGGCTTTGTCGGCACGACATTGTCGGCGATTGTGACGGGGGCTCCGTTCTGAATGCGATTCTGTCCGGCCACGACAATCGTGTCGCCGGGCTCAAGGCCGCTGGTGATTTCAACCCGCGTGCCGTCGCGTCGGCCGGTCTTGACGAAGGCCTGCTTGACGACCTGCTGCGGCGGTGTGCCTTCCGGCGCGCCCGGCGGCGTCTCGGTCACGACCTTGAAGACATAGTCGCCGTAAAGGCTTGTCACGACGGCGGTCTCCGGCACCGCGATCACGTTGGGCACTTCCGGCAGCGACACGCGAACCCGCAGGAATTGACCCGGCAGAACGCGTCCGACCGGCGCGTCAAGTATGGCTTGGGCGTTGATCAGGCGGGTCTGCGGGTCGACCTTGGGATCGAAGCCGGTGACGGTGCCGGAATACGGCAGGTCGTCCGGCGTCACGCCGAACCGCACCTTCTGGCCCTTGACCAGGTCGCCCGCCGACTGCTCGGGCACCGTGAAGTCGACGAGAATCCGGTCGATGTCTTGAAGAGTCACGACCACCGTGCCGACTGAAACATATTGACCGACCACAACGCGGGGAACGCCCAGCACGCCCGCGAATGGCGCACCGATAGCCTTCTGGTCGAGCACCGCCTTCAGCTTGGCGTAGGTCGCGCGCGCGGTTTCCAACTGCGCAACGGCGTTGTCGAGGGTCGCCTGGGGCGAGGCGCCGCGACGCGCAAGCGCCGCGATGCGGTCGACATCGGCCTGCGCGAGCTTGATGCTGGCTTCGGCCGACAGCAGGTCGGCCTGCTCAACCGTATCGTCAATCTGGACCAGCAGTTGCCCGGTGCTCGCCTTCTGGTTGGCGACAAAGGCGACCGCCTTAACGACGCCCGGGGCCTCCACCGCGATATCCGCGCCGAGGCCGGCCTTGGCCGTTCCGATGGCATCGATGCCGGGGGTCCAGGTGCCAGCTTCCGCCTTGATCGCCGAGACGGCGATGGCGGGGCGCTGCTGGCCCGCCATCATGGAGGCGATCATGCCCTGCATGAAGAAGTGGTAGAAAATCAGCAGCGCGCAGACAGCCGCGACAATGCTGATGAGCACGATGCCGCGCGTTCTCGTTTTCATGGACATCCCCTCGGACCGACGCTGCGCGCCCGAATTTGATCTTGCAACTTGGCCTATAAACTGTACCGTCCGGACGGTCCAGTCAAGGAGCCGCCCTTACGAATGCGTGCAGCACCCGCTCCCAAGCGCGGATCGCGGGAAATCATCCTCGATGCCGCCGAAGCCTTGATCCGCGAGTGGGGCGTCAATCGCATGACGCTCGACGCGGTGGCCGCGCGCGCGGGGTTGTCCAAGGGCGGGCTGCTCTATCATTTTCCGAGCAAGGAAGCGCTTCTGAAGGGAATGATCGGGCGGTTCGCCGGTTCCCTGAACGCGGAAAGCCCGAATTCGGTTGCAGCGCGTATCGCCGATGTGCGGCTATCGAAGCTGGTGAGCACCGCAGAGGAACACCGCGCCTCACATGGCATGCTGGCTGCGATCGCGGAGAATCCGAGCCTGCTCGACCCGATCCGCGAAGCCCACGGGAAATTGTGGGATGATATCAAGCGTGCGGAGAAAGACCCCGATACGGCGCTGCTGGTATGGCTGGCGGTAGAGGGGCTCTGCTTCTTCGAAATGTTCCAGACCTCGCCGCTGAGCCTCGAAGAACGCGACCGCGCGATCGCCCGCCTTAAGGCGCTGGCGGCGGCTTAGGCGCTTCGGCGTTGGCGGAGGCGAGGATCGCCCAGACCGCCTCGGCGGTGCGTAAAACCGTGTCGCGCGAGGCGGGTGGATAAAGCGCCGACAATTCGATCTGCCAGCCGCGGGTCACGATGCTGAACGAGATCCAATCGCCCGCGTTGGCGTCGCGCAGGAAGCTGACCGTCAGTGGCGCAGCCGCCTCGCCCCAGAAGAGAAGGCTGGGCAGCGACGGCGCGGCAGGATCAGCCTTCCAGCCGGGCGGCACGGCGTTGGGATCGGCCATCGCCATCGGCGCGCCGATGGTGACGGTGATCGGGCCGTAGGTGAGCGCGACTTTGTCGGGCTCGACGGCGGTGAGCGTCGCCAGATGCGTATGCGACGGGCCGGCGATCTCACGCGGCAGGCGCAGGCCGGACGGGTCGTGGCGCAGGAAACCGTCAGGCAAAGCCGTGACGCTCGGCCTCGCGAGTTCGGTCAGCGGCTGCGGCGGGGCTTCAGCAGCGACGGCTGGAACGAAGGCGAAGAGACATGCGGCGGCGCCTGCGAGCGCGGCGTGGCGGATCATCGATTCAATTCCTTCATCGCGCGGTCGAGCCCGTCCAGCGTGAGCGGATACATGCGGTCGCCGATCAGCTGTTTGATGAGCTGGATCGAGGGCGTGTACTCCCAGTGCTTTTCGGCCACCGGGTTGAGCCAGACCATGTGCGGGTAGATATCCTTTACCCGCTGGAGCCAGACCGCGCCCGCCTCCTCGTTCCAGTGCTCCACCGAGCCGCCCGGATAGGTGATCTCGTAGGGACTCATCGTCGCGTCGCCGATGAAGATGACCTTGTAGTCGTTGCCGTATTTGTGGAGCACGTCGAAGGTCGGCTGCTTCTCGTTGTGCCGGCGCTTGTTGTCCTTCCACACGCTCTCATAGAGGCAGTTGTGGAAGTAGAAGAAATCCATGTGTTTGAACTCGGTGCGCGCCGCCGAGAACAGCTCCTCGCAGAGCTTGATGTAGCTATCCATCGAGCCGCCGATATCGAAGAACAGCAGCGTCTTCACCGTGTTGCGCCGTTCCGGCACCAGCGTGACGTCGAGATAGCCCTTGTTCGCGGTGTTCTTGATGGTGTTCGGCAGATCGAGTTCGGTCTCGGCGCCCGTACGCGCCCATTTGCGCAATCGGCGCAGCGCGACCTTGATGTTGCGCGTGCCGAGTTCGACCTGGTCGTCGAGGTTCTTGTATTCGCGCTTGTCCCAGACTTTCACGGCCTTGCCGTGGCGGCCCTTGTCCTGGCCGATGCGGACGCCTTCCGGGTTGTAGCCGTTATTGCCGAACGGCGAGGTGCCGCCCGAGCCGATCATCTTGTTGCCGCCCTCATGGCGCTTTTTCTGTTCCTCGAGGCGCTTCTGCAGCTCCTCCATCAGCTTTTCCCAGCCGCCGAGCGCCTCGATCTGCTTCTTCTCTTCCTCGGAGAGGAATTTCTCGGTGAGCGCCTTCAGCCATTCTTCAGGGATCTGCGCGATCTCGCTGGCGTCGAGATTTTCGAGCCCCTTGAAGGCGTGACCGAAGACGCGGTCGAACTTGTCGAGATTGCGCTCGTCCTTTACCAGCACCGTCTTGGCGAGCACGTAGAACTCGTCGATCTTCATGTTGATGACGCCGGCCTTCAGGGCCTCCATCAACGCGAGATACTCTTTCAGCGTGACCGGCACCTTGGCGGCGCGGAGCTCGTCGAAGAAGGTGAAGAACATGGGCGTTTTTCCGGATTCTGATGGAGCGCAGCCTAAACCCGCGCTGAGCCTGCGCCAAATCGCCGGAGAAATTTTATTTCACAGTTGCGAAACAAAGCATCTTTAATTGTGCCGACGTAGCTCCCTCGCGACGACACCCCTCCCGCTCGCGGACTATATTCCTTCATTCGCAGAGTGCAAGCCTACGCTTTCACCGCCCTGCCCCAATAATTGAAGCCGAGGCTTTTGGGGGTGCCGGGCAGATACATCGTCTCCAGCCCTTCGACGCGGAAGCCGCCGGACTTCAGCATGTCCGGGATCGGGCGGCAGAGATGGCAGCCACCGGCGATGCGCTTCCACATGGGCTCGATGCGGGCCTGCCAGCGCGCGACCTTGGCGTCGGGCGCGAGGCCATGCTCGCAGAACAGCATCGTCGCGCCCGGCTTCATCACGCGGGCGATACCGGTGAGGGCGCGCGGCACGTCTGGGATCGAGCAAAAGGTATAGGTGACGACAACGGTGTCGACGCTGGCGTCGGGAAGATCAATTTCTTCCGCCTTCAGATCGGTGAAGGCGACGTCGATGCCGGCCTCGGCCGCCCGCTTCGCCGCGCGGGCGCGAAGTTTCGCGTGCGGTTCGAGGCCGATGAGCTTTGTCACTTTGCTCTTGTCGTAGAAGGGCAGATTGTGGCCGGCCCCCATGCCGATCTCGAGCACGTCACCCTGCGCGTGGGGGACGACCTTCTTGCGCTGATAGGTGATGGGCTTGGCACCCATCGCCGCGTTGAGCAGCGGCGGGAGGATGAAACGGTCGTAAAGGCCCATAGGAGTCCCGCCCGGCGTGCATTTATCGTTCTGTGAAGCCTAGCACGGCGACCCTGCGACGCTTCAAGCTGTTGACGTCTGCGCGTCCGCGACCCCAGAATTTCCGCAAAGGGGACTTCACCATGCGCACACTATTCGGGCGGCTCGCCGCCATGATCGGCCTCGCGGCCCTGCTCACCGCCTGCGGCCCGATCTACGACACGACCTATACCTACTCGCCGCCGACCAGTGCGCGCGGCCAGGCGTGCGTTTCAGCCTGCGAGGCCGACCAGAGCGGGGGCCGCTATGAGTGCCGCCAGCGGACCCAGGACTGCGAGCGTCAGAAGGACCTGATCGCCGATCGCGAATACAATCGCTATGTCCGCTATCGCCAGCAGCAGGGCCTTCCGGTCGACCGCAACCGCTCGTCGTTCGCGCCGACCTATTCCTGCCCGTGGGAGAGCGAATGCACCGACGTCGTGGAGGCGCAGTATCGCGCCTGCTTCACAGGCTGCGGCGGACGTATCCAGGCGACCCAGACCTGCGTGATGGGCTGCAACCAGCAATAGGCGCCGGCAGCGGCGCCTTCAACGGCGCCGCTGCGGCCTGCCGATGAAGAACGACATCAGGATCAAGGCGAGACCGATCCCGGCGACCGCGCCGGCGATCTGGCCGACCACGCGTATCAGTTCGGCCGGATCGCGCGCGCCTTCCTGATTGTACTGGAAATAGGTGAAGAGGATCGCCGCAGCGCCGATCAGCAACAGCCCGGCAAGTGCGAGGCGCGGGTTCTTCATGGCTACCACCCCTTCGTGCCGCCGCCGCCCTTGCCTTCGGGCGCGGCGTGGGCGGCATGGCTGGCGGCGAACTGTGCCGCCGCCTGTGGCGAGGCATCCTTCTGATACTTCGCCTTCCACTCAGCCTGCGGCATGCCATAGACGGCCTCGCGGCCCTCGTCCTTGGTGAGCGTGACGCCATTCTCGGCCAGCGCTTCGCGATACCAGTCGCCCAGACAGTTGCGGCAGAAGCCGGCGAGATTCATGAGATCGATGTTCTGGACATCGGTGCGCTCGCGCAAATGCGCGACGAGGCGGCGGAAGGCGGCGGCCTCGGCGGCGGTTTTCGCGGTGTCTTCCATGAGCTTCTCCTTGTTCTTCAGGTGAGCGTCGCCAACGCGGCGCGCAAGGCTGTCGCGACGATGGGTGTCATGCGGGCGACGCCTGCGGCGTCGGAGATCAGATCCTGGCGCACCTCGATCAGCACGTTGGGGAGGCCGCGGCTGGTCGCATGGGTCCAGAGTGTGTCGCCTTCGAGCGCGCCGTCATAGGGCTCGTTGTCGCCGGTGACGAGACCTGCCGCCTCGAACGCCGCGATCAGCGGTTTGGCGAGGCGATCGTCGCGGTCCCACAGGATGCCGATCTCCCACGGGCGCGGATCGCCGCGCCAGACCGGTGTGAAGGAGTGCATCGAGATGAGTGCAGGCGCGAAACCGGCAGCCATGGACTGCGCGATCTCATCCTCAATCGCCGCGTGATAGGGCGCGTGATAGGTCGCGATGCGGTGCGCGATTTCGGCCGCGTCGGCGCGGGCATTGCCGGGAATGAGCGCACCGTCGGAAATCTTCATCACCAGCGTCGGATCGTCGGGCCCGCGATTGAGATCGACCAGCAGGCGTGACCAGACGCCGAGCAGCGCCGGGGCATCGAACGATGCCGCCAGCGCCACCGTGAGATCGCCCGCGCCGATATCCGAGGCGATGTGCCGCTTGAACTCCGCCGCCGGGAGCCCCAGCGTGCCATAGGCAGGCGGGACGGCATTGGACGCGTGATCGCACAGGAAAAGGACAGGGCCGGGACGGGACGCCGGAACGCGCTGAAACTGGGGGGAAGCATCGACGGACATGGCCCGTGTTTAGTCCATCGGACGCGCGCGCGCACCTGACGGCGATCATGGAGGCAGCGCTGGCTGCCGCCGACGCGGGCGCGTGCGTGGCCGCGCACCTCCCGCCGCGCCCGGCTGGCCGGGTGCTGGTGGTCGGCGCCGGCAAGGCGAGCGCTGCGATGGCGGCGGCGGTGGAAACGGCGTGGGCCAAATCCGATGGGCCAGCGCTGGAAGGCCTTGTCGTGACGCAGCAGGGCTATGGCCGCGCGCTGGAACGGTTGCGGCTGGTGGAGGCATCACACCCGCTGCCCGGTCTGGAGGCGCAGGCGGCGGCGGCCGAAACACTGGTGCGCGCATCCATGCTGGGTGAAGGCGATCTGATGCTGGTGCTGCTGTCTGGTGGCGGATCGGCGCTTTGGCCCGCACCGCGCCGGCCGCTGGATCTGGATGGCAAGCGCGAGATCACCAGGGCCCTGCTGCGATCGGGCGCACCGATCGCCGAGGTCAACGCGATACGCAAGCACCTGTCGCGCATCAAGGGTGGGCGGCTGGCCAAGGCCGCCGGTCCCTGCCGCATCGTCGCGCTGGCGGTCAGCGATGTGCCGGGCGATGAGCCGGGACTGATCGCCTCAGGTCCCGTTTCGCCCGACCCCGTCACCAGCGCCGACGTGCGCGGCATGCTGGCGCGGCGCGGCATTGCGGTGGATGAGCATCTGGCCGCCGTGCTGGATGACCCCGCGAGCGAGACGCCCAAGCCGGGCGATGCGTGTTTCGACAAGGTCGAGTTCAGAATCGTGCTGCGCCCCGCCAACATGCTGGCCGCCGCAGCGGCGCATGCCGAGGCGCTCGGGTATCGCACGGTGATGCTGGGCGACGCAGTGGAAGGCGAAGCACGCGAGGTCGGAGCCGCTCACGCGGCGTTGGCGGTGAAAACAAAAACCGAAGGAGGCCGTGTCGCGCTGATCTCGGGCGGCGAGCTGACCGTCACCATGACAGGCAACGGACGCGGCGGACCGAGCCGTGAATATGCGCTGGGCCTCGCATTGGCGCTGAACGGCGCGGGCGGCATCTCAGCATTGGCCATCGACACGGACGGCGCGGATGGCGGCCCGGATGCGGCGGGCGCGATCATTGATTCGACGACGCTCGCGCGTGCACGCGCCACGCGTATCGATCCGGCAGCGGCGCTTGCCGCGAACGATACCGGCAGGCTTTTCGATACACTGTCCGACGCAATCGTCACTGGACCCACGGGCACGAATGTGAACGATCTGCGCGTCATACTGATCGAGTAACGGCAGGCTTATGCGGCGTAACCGGAACATCAAGATTCTCGCAACCCTCGGCCCCGCAAGTTCCACGCGCGAGGGCATCGAGGCGCTGTTCCGCGCCGGCGCGGACGTGTTCCGCATCAATATGAGCCACACCAGGCACGACATGCTGCGCGATCTGGTGGCGCGCGTGCGCGAGGTCGAGGCCGAGACCGGTCGGCCGATCGGCATTCTCGCCGATCTGCAGGGGCCAAAGCTGCGCATCGGCAGTTTCGCAGAAGGCCCGGTGATGCTGCAGACCGGGCAGAGCTTCACGCTCAGCCTCAACCCCGTGCCGGGCGACATCACCGGCGTGCAGTTGCCGCACAAGGAAATCCTGTCGGCGCTGGACCCCGGCGAGCGTCTGCTGCTGGATGACGGGCGCATCAGCCTGATCGTGCGCGAGGCCTATCCCGACCGCGCGGTGACCGAGGTGGAGATCGGCGGCAAGCTGTCGGACCGCAAGGGCGTGAATGTGCCCGATACGCAATTGCCGATTCCGGCGATGACCGAGAAGGACCGCGCCGACCTTTCCGCCGCCGTCGAGGCCGGAGTCGACTGGATCGCGCTGTCGTTCGTGCAGACGGCGGCCGACGTCGCCGAAGCCAAGAAAATGGTGATGGGCCGCGCCGGCGTGATGGCCAAGATCGAAAAGCCGCAGGCCGTGGCGCGCCTCAACGACATTCTGGATGTCGCCGACGGCATCATGATCGCGCGCGGCGATCTGGGTGTGGAGCTGCCGCTGGAGTTCGTTCCGGGGCGGCAGAAGGAAATCAACCGCGCGGCGCGGCGGGCAGGCAAACCGGTGGTCGTCGCCACGCAGATGCTGGAATCCATGATCGACAAGCCGGCGCCCACACGCGCCGAGGTGTCGGACGTTGCGACGGCGGTCTTCGAGGGCGCGGACGCGATTATGCTGTCGGCGGAAAGTGCCGCGGGCGCATGGCCGGTGGAGGCTGTCGCCACCATGAACAAGGTGGCCGAGAAGGTCGAGGGCGAGGCCTTCTACCGCTCCATCGTGGACGCCCAGCGCGCCGAACCCGAAGCGACGGCGGCTGACGCGATCACCGCCGCCGCGCACCAGATCGCCGAGAACATCAATGTCGCGGCGATCGTGACCTATACGGCGTCGGGCGCGACGGCGATCCGCGCCTCACGCGAGCGCCCCAACGTGCCGGTTCTGGCGCTGTCGCCCGTGCTGAAGACGGCGCGGCGCCTTGCCATCGGCTGGGGGCTGCACTGCGTGGTGGTGGACGAGGCGAAGGATCTCGACGGCATGGTGGAGCAGGCCTGCAAGATCGCCTGGCGCGAAGGCTATGCGAAATCGGGCCAGCGCATCATCGTCATCTGTGGCGTGCCGCTGGGAACGCCCGGCGCGACCAACATGCTGCGCGTCGCGATCGTCGGACGGATGGATGGCTGAGCGCTAGATGCGGTCGCCGTCGATCTTGCGGCGGAGGATATCGGCCTGCTGCCTGGCCTGCTGCAGCGACGGATTGATCTTCAGCGCCGCCTCATAGGCCATGAGCGCCGCCTTGTTGTCGCCGAGGCTCTGCAGCATTTCGCCCAGACCCTGCAGCGCCATGTAGTGGCGGGGCTCCAGCTCCAGCACCTTGCGGGTATCGGCGATGGCGGCGGGATAATCATCCCGCAGCGCATGAAGCGTCGCGCGCATGTTCCAGCCTTCGGCATAGCCCGGATTGAGCAGGACAACCGTGTCGAGCAGCTGCAGCGCCAGATCGAGATCGCCCGCCTGGATCATGCCGGTGCCGCGCGCGAACAGGAGTTCGGTCGTCGGGCTCTCGGTCTCGACCCAGATCTTCCAGATTTCCATCTCGATGGGCTGGGCGATTTCGGGCTTGGTCGCGGTCGCGAGCGCGCCGAAGAGATCGTCGAGACGCTTGTCCGTCTGGTCCGCCCTGGCGGGCAGAAGGGCGAGAAGCGCGGCAGCGGCGAGGGCGCGAAGCATGACCATGAGGAGAGCCTAGCGCCGCGGCGATTTCAAGGCAAAGCGAGGCTTTGGGGCCGGGGGCCGCCGCTGGCCCAGTCGAGCAGTTCCACATTGTGGACGATCGGCGTCTGGCTGGCCCGTGCCAGATGCTCCATGCAGCCGATATTGGTGGAGGCGATGGCGGCCGGCGCGCCGGCGGTGAGGCTGGCAAGCTTCCGGTCGCGCAGGGTTTCCGACATCTCGGGCTGGAGCAGGCTGTAATGCCCGGCCGACCCGCAGCAGAGATGCGCGTCCTTCACCGGCGTCAACTCGAAGCCCGCCTCGGTCAGCAGGCGCTCGGCGACACCACCGAGGCGTTGGCCGTGCTGCATCGAGCAGGCGGACTGGACGGCGATCTTCATGGGGACAGGCGCCTGCCCGCGATAGCCAAGCTCCGCCGCAAGTTCAGCGACGTCGCGGACGAGCGGGACCAGCTTCTTCGTGCGAAAGACGTAGCCTGCATCGCTGGCCAGCAGGTGAGTGTAGTCCTTCACCTGCGACCCGCAGCCGGACGCGGTGGAGACGATGCGGTCGACGCCGCCGCTCTCATGCACCTTCCACCAGGCGGCGATGTTGGCACGGGCGAAGCGGCGGGCCGAGGCGTCGAGGCCGAGATGATGGTTCAGCGCGCCGCAGCAGCCCGATCCCGCCGGGACGATGACCTCGGCGCCGAGGCGATTGAGCAGGCGGATTGCGGCGTGGTCGATTTCCGGCGCCAGCACCTGCTGAACGCAGCCGCGATGGAACGCGACGCGCATTTTTCGCGCGCCCTCTGCCGGATAGATGCCAGGCACCGGCGCCGTGCCTTGCGGCGGCGTCTCCGGGTTCAGCGCCGCCATGCGACGGAACGGTTCGGGCAGGAAGCGGCTCACCAGCTTCGACAGCGGTGCCAGGCGCATCGCAAAGCGGAAACGGCGCGGATAGGGCAGCACACGCGCGAGGAAAGCGCGGAACAGGCGTTCGTCGCGCGGGCGCGTGTGATGAGCCGCGATATGGGCGCGGGCCTGATCGACGAGGCGCATATAGTCGACGCTGGAGGGACAGGTCGTGCGGCAGGAGAGGCACGACAGACATCGGTCGACATGGCGCACCTGAACTTCAGACGGCGCGCCGCCCTTTTCCAGCATGGCCTGCATGATCTGGATGCGGCCGCGTGGACCGTCACGCTCATCGCCGGTCACCTGATAGGTCGGGCAGGTCGCATTGCACATGCCGCAATGGACGCATGACCGGATAGCCGCCGCCGCATCGGCAGTGCCGCGATCCCTCAGCTGCGCTTCGGTAAAGCCGGTGCGCACGTGTCAGATGCCTTCATACATGCGGCCGGGATTGAACACGGCCTTCGGATCGAACGCCGCCTTCACCTCTCGTGTCAGCCGCTCGACGCCGGGTTCGAGCGGCTGGAAGACACCCTGCGCCGCGCGGACAGCCTCTGCCGCGCGGAACAGCGTCGCGTGCGCGTTGTGGCGGGCCGCGACCGAGCGCACCAGATTGGCGTGGGCATGCGGCGCATCGTCGAGCAATAGCCAGAGAAGCCCGCCTGCCCAGTCATATTGCGCGGCGCTGGGGCCGATCTCGCTCGCGATGGCCGGGGCGGCGAACGGCGGCGCGACGATGCGCCAGACAGTGCCGGGTTCGCGCGACAGCAGATCGAGATTGCCGATGCGCTTCCACAGATCGTGGCTGACATCGCCGCCAAGCCGTCGCGCGCCGGCGCGGCGCAGGCGCTCGATCAGGATATGCGCGCGCTCCTCGACCGCCTCGCGCGCGCCTTCGAAGCGGATCGCCGTCAGGCCCTCGGCCACGCCGAGCACGCCTTCCAGGTGCTTCGCCAGTTCGCCGCTGACATGGGCAAGGCCCGTCGCCTCCAGCGGTTCGCCCGCCACACCGCGCAGCAGGCGCAGGCCCTCCGGCGCCGTCATGCCGCGCAGCACAATCGTGTCCTCGCGTTCCGGCGCGGGCAGGACCTTCAGCGTCACGTCGATCAGCGGGCCCAACGTGCCAAACGCGCCGCACATCAGCTTGGGCAGGTCGTAGCCGGTGACGTTCTTCACGACGCGCCCGCCGGCCTTGTAGGCCTCTCCGAAACCGTTGACGGCGGTGAAGCCCAGCAGCGCATCGCGCGGGCGCCCGGCCTTGAACGCGCGCGGGCCGCAAAGATCGCCGCCCAGCGCACCGCCGATCGTGCCGCGACGTTCGCTGGCCCCGAAGAAATGGCCCCAGTCCGGGGGCTCGAAGGGGAGCATCTGGCGATGCTCGCGCAGCATGAGGTCGATATCGGTGAGCGGCGTGCCCGCCTTGACGGTGAGGATGAGTTCTTCCGGCTCATAACGGATCGCGCCCGCGATGCGCGAGAGATCGAGCGTGCGCGCGGCGGTAACCGGGCGCCCGAGCGGCGTCTTGGTGCCACGTCCGCGCAGCACGAAGGCGCTGCCTTCGTTCAGCGCGTCCTGAACCGCACTCGCAGCTTCCTGCGCGTTATAGACCCAGACGACGCTCATAGACGCGGAATCTCCGGATGGGCGAATTCGCCTTTGTGCACATGCACCGCGCCCAGTTCGGCGCAGGCGTGGAGTACCGGAAAGACCTTACCCGGATTCAAACGATGCGAAGGATCGAAAGCGCATTTGACGCGCATCTGCTGGGCGAGATCGGCCTCGTCGAACATGGCCGGCATCAGGTCGCGTTTTTCCACACCGACGCCGTGCTCGCCGGTCAGCACGCCGCCCACCTCGACGCAGAGGCGCAGGATATCGGCGCCGAAGGCTTCGGCCTTTTCCAGATCGCCCGGCTTCATCACGTCATAAAGGATCAGCGGGTGCAGATTGCCGTCGCCTGCGTGGAAGACATTGGCAACGGGCAACGCATAGTCGGCCGAGAGTTCGCGGATGCGATGGAGCACGGCGGGCAGTTCGCGGCGCGGGATGGTGCCGTCCATGCAGAGCATGTCGGGCGCGATCCTGCCTGTCGCCGGAAACGCCGCCTTGCGCCCCGACCAGAATCGCAGCCGCTCGGCCTCGTCGGCGCTCACCCGGCAAGACGTCGCGCCCTTCGCCCGCGCGATGTCTTCCAGCCGCAAGATGAGCGCATCGACCTCTCCCGCCGTGCCGTCAAGTTCGGCGATCAGCACGGCTTCCGCGTCCTGCGGATAGCCCGCGCCGCAATAAGCCTCGACCGCCTCGACCGTCATGCGGTCCATCAGTTCCATCGCGGCGGGAATGATGCCCTGCGCGATCGTTTCGGCCACCGCAGCGCCTGCCGCCTCGATGGAGGGAAAGCCGATCAGAAGCGCGCGCACGGCGGCCGGTTTCGGCAATATGCGGACCGTCACCTCGGTCACCATGCCGAGCAGGCCTTCGGAGCCCGTCACGATACCGATGAGGTCGTAGCCGGACATCGCCCCGCCCTTGCCGCCGAGACGGATAATCTCGCCGTCGATGGTGACGAGTTCGACGCCCAGCAGATTATTGGTGGTGATTCCGTATTTCAGGCAGTGAATGCCGCCGGAATTTTCCGCCACATTGCCGCCGATCGAGCAGGCGAGCTGGCTGGACGGATCGGGCGCGTAATAGAAGCCGCGTTCTTCCACAGCCCTGGTGATCGCCAAATTGGTGACGCCCGGCTGCACCACGGCGCAGCGGTTCTCATAGTCGACCTCCAGGATGCGGTTGAGCCGCGCCGTCACCAGCAGGATGCCATCGCCCAGCGGGGTCGAGCCGCCCGAGAGCGAGGTGCCCGCGCCGCGCGGCACGATGTTCACCCGCTCGTCGCGGCAGAAGCGCAGGACCTTGGCGATCTCTTCGGCATCGGCCGGCAGCACGACGGCCATCGGTTTCTGCCGGATCGCGGTCAGCGCGTCGCAATCATAGACAGCCAGGCTGTCATCGTCGGCAATGACGGAGCCCGGCGGCAGGAGCGCAGTGAGGCCCGAGATGATGGCCGCCCGGCGCGCAAGAATCGTGGGGTCGGGCTGAGGCAGATGCATGAATCAAAAATGGCGGCGAAAATTTCGCCGCCATTCTAAGGTTTAAGCCGCCTCGCGATAGTCGCGAGAGCGCGTCTTAGCCCTGACGCGCCTTGAAGCGCGGGTTCTTCTTGTTGATGACGTAGACCTTGCCCTTGCGGCGCACGAGCTTGCAGTTCTTGTCGCGCGCTTTCAGCGACTTGAGCGAGTTACGGACTTTCATGGGGCCAGCCCTCTGATTGGTTACGGGCCCCTGAAAAGCCCGGATGTGTTCGCGAAGGGCGCAGCGTGTAACGGGGCGTGGCCTAGAAGTCAATTCGCGAGCTTCTGGCCTGAAATCTCCCCGAAAATAGGCCAGAATCGCAGTGTTACACGAATCGTTAAGGATGCGCGGGTGATCGAACTGGGGTGGTGGGCGACGGGGGCGATCCTGTTGGCGGCAGCGGGAACATTCCTGTGGTCGCGCCAGGTTTCGATCCGTGAGCCCGACCCCATGCGGCCCCGTATGGCCAATCATGGCATGGTCCAGCTTTTCGCCATGATCGTGGTGATTCTGATGCTGGTGCATCTGGTGACGCTGATCGCCGGAGAACCTTTGACCGGACGACGATAGGAAGCCCGATGCGCCTGATCGCCCTGCCCTTGATGCTCCTCCTCGCCGCCTGCGCCAGTTCCGGCGGAACTGACGGCATGGGATCGCCGGTCGCGCCCTCGCCCATGCCGGTCGTGCCACCGCCGGCACCCCCTCCGCCGCCCATGACGATGACCCCGAATGCGGGCTCGGCCACCGTCAGCCAGCAGGTCGCCAACCCGACCGAGGCGGGTTTCCGCGTCTACATGGAGAAACTCAGGAACTTTGCCCCCTCGCGCGGCATCTCCGAAGCGACCTGGGACAGCGCCATGGCCGGCGTCTCCATGAACAGCAAATCCATCGACCTGTCGCAGCCGGGCGGCGGCGGGATGGGCCGCGTGTCCAGCTATCTGGAGCGCATTGACGCATCGATGGTTTCGCGCGGCCGCAACGCCGTGGCCGCGAATGCCGCGCTGTTGAACAAGGTGGGCCAGGACAGCGGCGTGGACCCTGCCGCCATCGCCGGCATCTGGGGCAACGAGACGAGCTACGGCAATGTTCTGGGCAATTTCTATGTCGTCGAAGCGCTCGCGAGCCTTGCCTATGAAGGACGCCGCCGCGCCTATTTCGAGGACGAGCTGTTCGCCGCCTTGATGTTGCTGCAGCAGGGCCTCGCGACCCGGGCCGAACTGACCGGCTCGTATGCCGGTGCGCTGGGCCAGGTTCAGTTCATGCCGTCCAACATCCTGAAGCTAGGCGTCGATGGCGACGGCGATGGCGAGCGCGATCTGCGCGGCTCATTGTCGGACGCCTTCTATTCCTGCGCCAATTATCTGCTGGCCTATGGCTGGCGGAAGGGCGAGCCTTGGCTGGCCGAGGCGCGCCTGCCCTCCGGCTTCCGCTGGGAAAATGCCGGCCCCGACATCACCAAGACGCCGGCGGAATGGGACGCCATGGGCGTCACAACTGTCGATGGCCGCCGCCTGTCGGCGCTGGTCGCACCGGATGCGCAGATTTCGGTGCTGCTGCCCGGCGGACATCGCGGCATTCCGATGATTGCCTTCCCGAATTATCGCCGCTTCCTCGACTACAACCCCTCGCAGTCTTACGCGATCGCCGTGAGCCATCTCGGCAACCGGATCAAGGGCGGCGGCGACTGGCAGGCAAGCTGGCCCGCAGATCTGCAGGGCATGACGTCCGCCGACATGAAGTCGCTGCAGGCGGGCCTTCTTGCGCTCGGCTATGACGTCACTGCCGATGGCCGCTTCGGCGACAAGACCCGCAAGGCCGTGCGCGCTTTCCAGCTGTCGATCGGCCTGCCGGCCGACGGCTATCCGACCAGGTCGCTGATCGCCCGTGTGCGCGGCGGTGTTTCGTGAAAGCACTGGCGTTTCTCGCCGCCGCGCTGCTGACCGGCGCGGCGAGCGCTGCCGACATCTGCGCGGTGAAGGTGCCCGATCCGCCGGCAGCCCGCGCCGCTGACGGATCAGCGCTGACCAATGCCGGGTTCAAGGACTGGCTGTCGGGCTTTCGCGGACGGGCGCGCGATGCGGGCATTCCAGCCGCGATCTTCGATGCCGCCATGGCCGGCGTCGTCTTCACGCCCAAGACCATCGAGCGCGCGCAGAATGCCAACGAACGCACGCAGCGTATCTGGGGCTATCTCAAGAACCGCCCCAGCGCCGAGCGCCTCGCGACCGGCAAGGCCGAGCTGCAGAAGAACGCGAAGATCCTCGCCCGCATCGAGGCGGAAACGGGCATTCCGCCGGAGATCCTCGTCACCTTCTGGGGTGTCGAAACCGACTACGGCCGCAACAAGGGCAAGGACGATATTTTCCAGGCGATGGCGGCGCTCGCCTATGAAGGCGGCCGGCGCGAATTCTACGAAAACAACCTGCTCGCCGGCATGCGGCTGATGCAGCGCTACGGCTTCTCCAAGACAAAGATGGTCGGCAGCTGGGCCGGCGCAGTCGGCCACGCCCAGTTCATGCCCGAAGCCTATGAACAATATGCCGTCGACGGCGACGGCGACGGTGTGATCGATCTCTGGGATTCGCTGCCCGACGCGTTCGCCTCCAAGGCCAACTACCTGAAACAGCGCAACCAGAAGACACCCTGGATCAAGGGCCAGGCGTGGATCGTCGAGGTGCAGCCGCCCGCCGGATTCGCCTTTGAAGACGGCGATCTGATGATCAAGAAGACCATCGGCGCCTGGCAGATCCGCGGCATCACACTGATGAGCGGCAGCCCGGTGACGGAGGTGCGCGGCGTGACCCTGCAAACGCCGGCGGCGGTGTTCGCGCCGGGCGGCATGCGCGGCCCGACCGTGATGACGTTGCCGAATTTCGACCGCTTCGTCGACTACAACCCGTCGCAGTCCTACGCGCTCGCCATTGCGCTGTGGTCGAACGCGATCGCAGGGCGACCGGGCCTGCAGACGCCCTGGCCGGAAGACGAGCCCGACATCACCCGGGCGCAGGCCTATGCGTTGCAGAAGAAGCTGAAGACGCTCGGCCACACCGATGCCGAGCCCGACGGCGATATCGGCAAGGGCACGCGCGCGGCGATCCGGTCCTACCAGCTGGCCGAAGGCATGGTCGCGGATGGCTTCCCGTCCTGCGCGCTGCTGAAAAAGGTCATGGCTGAGTAGTGCCGAAGAACCGCGACGCCGAGAAACGGGCGCTCGCGCGGCGCGACGGGCCGGCGTGCTTCTTTTGCGGGCGGGCGCGCAAGAACCCGCTGAACATGACCATCGAGCATCTGCATGCGCGTGCCGATGGCGGTTCTGACGAGATCGAGAACCTTCGCCTCGCCGATGTGCTCTGCAACAAGCTGGCGGGACGTTTGAGCGTCCCGGCTAAGCTGGAGCTGCGCGCCAAGTGGCACGCAGCCGACGGGCTTTAGGTTACCGAGGCTCTAGACCTTCGGCACGTTGGTTTCGGCGTTGTCTTCCGCTTCCGCGTCCAGCGTGCGCAGGCGCGGCGTCACCGCGACATAGATCGCCATCACGATCATCATCGCGGCGCCCAGATAGAACGGATAGTGCGCGTCATAGGCGTAGAGCCAGTTGCCGATCAGCGGCGCAAAGATGAAGCCCGACGCCGTGGCGCCGCCGGTGAGACCCGCCGCCGCGCCCTGCTGCTCCTTGCCCACCGCCAGCGACACCGCCGCCGCATAGCCGGGGCGGATCAGGCCGAAGCCAAGGCCCGACAGAAGCAGCGCGAAGACAATGAGGCCGTAGGTTTCGCCCACGATGAAGAGCACATACGACGCAAATCCGATGCCGATGCCCCACTGCACCAGCTGTCCTGCCGTCATCTGCATCCGCTGAACGATGACGAGCTGCGCGAACAGGGCCGCCATGCTCGAGGCCATCAAGCCGACGCCCGACATCTGGATCGCCTGGTTGGTGTCGAGCTTCAGCACGTCCATGAAGAAATAGGCGATGACCTGGATCGGAAACGAGCCCGCCGTGCCCAGCAGCACACCGAAGATGAGGAAGGGCAGGATGCGCCCGTCGCGCCACGACAGTTTCTGCGACTTGTCCTTCTGCTGCATCACCGGTGCGGTACGTTCGGGCAGGAAGCGCCAGATCGAGAAGGCCGAGACGGCGCCGACGGCCGCGATGAAATACAGCGGCGCGATAGTGCCCATGACAGCCAGCGCCGCGATGATGCCCGGTCCCGCCGTGGTGCCGAGCCCGAAGGCGGCGTTCAGCGTCGCGACGGCGTTGGTGCGTTCCGAAGGGCTGGTGCGGTCGGCGATATAGCCCTGCGCCGCGGGAAAGCCTGCCGATCCGAAAATGCCGTAAATGGAGCGCGAGACGATCATCAGCGGATAGACGACGGCGATGGGCAAAAGGCCCATGAGCCCGATCTCCACCGAGGTCGCGAAGGCGAACATCGAGACCGAGAACGCGGCGAGACCGAGCACGATCATCGGGCGGCGGCCCTGACGGTCGGACCGCGCGCCCCAATAGGCCGACGAAAACACCCAGATCGTCGCCGAGATCGCGAAGATGGCGCCGGTCTGGAATTCGGTGAGGCCCAGATCGCGCGACACCGGCGGCAGGATCGCGAACATGCCCGATTGCCCGACGCCGAGGCAGATGAGGCTGAGGAACAGGATCTGGAAGGCCCGCTTGCGCTGCTGCGGCGAGGAGGGTCCCTCGCCCTGCTCGCCAGAACCAGCCGGCGTGAAGGCGCGGCGCAGCAGCGAGGGACGCGGCGCGGGGCTTTCAGGCGCAGGGCTTTCAGGCACAGGCGGGGGCTGGTCGGACATGGGCCGGCGGTTAGTCTTGAGATTGGTTCGGGGATAACAGCGGCGCTGGCGGGTGTCACCCCGCAAGCCGCTACATCTGTCGCTTGAGGCGGATGTTGGAAGTCGCGCTGCGACCTTCGGCGTCGATCACCGTGACGCGGCTGAAACCTTCACCCTTGGGTGTCCATTCGGTCTGCGCCCAGCCATCCACGGCGGGCAGCGGCAGACCGTCGACGATCCAGCGCAGCGGCTTGGCGCCGCCATCGGCGCGCAGGATCAGCGCCGGGTCTTCATCGTTGAGTTCAACCACCGCGCCGTCGGGCGGGAAGGCGATCACCGGCGGCGGCACCGCCTTGGCGAGGCCCGCCACCATGCGGCGCGGCGAAAACCGTTGCAGCGCGGGCGGCAGATGCTGGGCATTGGCGGCCGTGATGACGCCATCGGGCGGATAGAGCCCGCCCGTCTCCGCAGGCAGCAGCTCGAATACCCGCAGCATCACCGGCGCAGCGGCGTTGCGGCCCATTTCGCCGGGGCGCGTGGAGCCGTCGGCACGGCCGGACCAGACGCCGACCGTGTATTTTGCCGACCAGCCCACGGTCCACGCATCGCGGAAGCCGTAGGACGTGCCGGTCTTGAAGGCGACCTCGCGGCCGCGGTCGATCCCGCGTCCCATCGCCCAGCCATCGGGCAGCGGCGAGCCGCGCAGCACGTCGTACAGATACCACGCAGCCACCGGACCGAAGAGCCGCTGCGGCTCACCCGGCCCCTGATCGGCATAGCGCACCAGCGGCCGCGCCACGCCGCCATTGGCGATGGCGGCATACATCATCGTCAGATCTTCCAGCGTGATGCCGACGCCGCCCAGCGCCATCGGCAGCGACGGCCCGGCCAGCCTTGTCGACCACGACAGCCGCGCTCCGCTCTGCTTCATCACTGAGGACAGCCGCACCGGCCCGATGCGGTCGAGCACCGCCACCGCCGGGACGTTCAACGACATGTGCAGCGCATCGCGCACGCTCACCGTGCCCTGGAAGCCGCGGTCGAAATTGCGCGGCGCATAGGCGCCGAAGCTGATCGGCTTGTCATCGATCAGGGATTCAGGATGCAGCAGGAGATCGTCGAACGCGATGCCGTAGATGAAAGGCTTGAGCGCCGATCCCGGCGAACGGGCACGGCGCGCGAGATCGATCTGCCCCGTCGCGCCCCAGAAATTCGTCGAGCCGGCATAGGCGACGGTCTTCATCGTCGCGTTCTCGATGACGACGACCGCCATGTCGCCCTGTCCAAGAGCCTGGCGCTGATTGTCGAGCAGCTGCTCCAGAGCTGTCTGGATGCGCGCGTCGATGGTGGTGCGCACCTCGGCGGTATCAGGCCGTTCGCGCCGCGCTTCTTCGGCGAGATGCGGCGCGCTGAAGGGCAGCGAGAGCCGCGCCGTCGGTACCGGATCTTCCATCGCTTCGGCCGCATCGATGGCCGAGATGGCGCCCTTCTCGGCGAGAATGCGCAGCACCTTGTCGCGGGATGCCTTGGCGCGCATCGGGAAGCGGTCAGGCCGGTTGCGTTCGGGAGATTGCGGCAGCGCGACCAGCAGCGCGATCTCGCTCAAAGTCAGCCGCTTCGGCTCCTTGCCGAAATAGGCGAGACTTGCCGCGCGTACGCCTTCGATATTGCCGCCGAACGGGGCGAGCGTGAGATAGGTATCGAGGATCTCATCCTTGCTCAGCCGCCGTTCGATCTGCAGCGCGCGCGCCGCCTGCAGCATTTTGCCCGGCAGCGAACGCGGGATCGGCTCCAGCATCCGCGCCACCTGCATCGTGATCGTCGAGGCGCCCGAGACAACGCCGAGATTGCTGATCGCCTGCCAACCGGCGCGGCCGACCGCCAGGATGTCGACTCCGCCATGATCGGCGAAGCGGTTGTCCTCATAGGCCAGCAGCAACTCGACATAGCGCCGGTCGACATCCTTCAGCGTGATCGGCAGCCGCCATTTGTCGTCGGGCGTCAGGAAGCCGCGCAGCATCGTGCCGTCGGACGCCAGCACGACGGTCGAACGCTGATGCGCGCGGGTAAAGTCCGGCGGAAAGATCGCGTCAGCGGCGAAGAGCAGCGCCATTGTCGCCACCGCGCCGATGCCCAGCATTTTCAGGCGGCGGAACCGTCCGCCCAGAAACGAACGCCGCCCCTCCCGATTCTCGGAAGGAGCGGCGTTATCAGTGTCGTGGCCGGATGACATGGCTCTGATGCCTACCGGCCGATTGCGGCGTTACTGCGCCGCGATCGTGACCGAGCCCATCGTCGTGCGGCCGACGATCTTCGGTGCGTACATGTCTTCAACCTGCACGGCGGGCTGGGCGAAGGTGCCCGGAACCGTGGCGCGCGCGATATAGGCGAAGCGGAACGTCGGCAGCGGCGTTTCAGCTTCTTCACGCGGCGACAGCCGGTACGAGTAGCCCACCCGGAAGGCAGCGACATAGCGGTCGTCGCGGGCTTCCTGGATGTTGGCGTAGGACAGCTTGTCCAGCCAGGGATAGACGCTCTTGCCTTCCTCGCCAGCCTTGACCGGGCCCTCGATCTCGAAGCCTGCAGGCAGCAGGTCGGTGATCGCCATCTGGCGGTAGGTATAGTTCGCCATCGTGCCTTCGATCACCACCACGACCTGATCGTTCTGTTTCAGCGCACCCAGATTGGCCGGTGAGCCGTCGAGATTGTAGTAGGCCTTGGTGACTTCGACGCCGTCGCTGGCGGCGGGCAGCGGGCTCGCCGGAACGCCGGTCGCCGAGACGACGCGCCAGATCGACTTGTCGCCCGCGTTCTTCACGCTCACCCCGGCCGCCAACTCGTTCAGCGCCGGGTTCAGGACAACCTGACCCGAGGCTTCGGTCGCCGTCGCGCCGGCCGCTTCCACCTTGAGGGTGGGCGCGTTGCTGAGCAGGCGCCACTGGGCCAGCAGCATCCAGGATTTCTCCTGGGTGGTCGTGTAGTTCAGGTCGGTGTCGAGCGTGTTCGCCTTCTCGATCAGCGGCGCGACCAGCATGGCCTGATCGCTGTCGGCCGCGACGGCCGTGAGGCCGGCGAGGTCACGCAGCGGCGTGCCATA
>Ga0075163_10002862_pt1 | contig 23206 bp, 20 predicted proteins | sample JI1023141ADNA_FD_71478 | JGI IMG/M metagenome (GOLD analysis project Ga0075163, IMG submission 71478) | Wastewater effluent complex algal communities from Wisconsin, to seasonally profile nutrient transformation and Carbon sequestration -... | ecosystem: Engineered > WWTP > Effluent > Algae... | reverse complement strand
GAATGGCGCTGTACGAACTTGCTTGCGCAAGTGGCGTATTCGTGGGCGCTTGCTGGTCGAGAGGTTTAAGAATGAGTTTGGACATAACTGACTGTGTGATGATTATTTCTTTTCGTGGTATTCGTGCAAGCCGCGTAAAATCTCAATGATGAGCCTATCGCTCACCGTTATTGCTCCAAAGGTTGCGCTTGATTTGTTCTGCACGATTTTTGGGAATGGATTTTTTCGATAAACACCCGTAAATACGTCAATGTGATTGCCTTTGATTGCGCCGCCAATATCACCGGCAAAGAAATAACCGTCATGCGGCACTTTTTTGCCCGAAGGAAGCTCGATTTCAATCCCCCGTGCGGAAGGAATGTAGAGAACAGTGCCAATCGGGTAGGTCGTAGTGTCCACAGCAATAGTGCGGAACGGCACGAGAACAAGACCTTTTACGCCGTCGCCGAATTCGCCCCGTGCATAGGTGTAGCGCGTTCGCCCGATAGCTTCTGGCTTGATGAGTGGTCCTTTGAAGTATTTCGCACAATCTACCTGCAAATCCTTGCCGCGCCCTGCGTAGTTGTAGGTGCGCACTCTGCCGGATGAATCTTTTACCTGAATCGTTCCTTCCACACCGCCATAGCACCAATCACTCTCGCTCAGATTCACGCCAAAGCTGTTGCCGTTCATATCCAAGAGCGCATGACCATTGGCGTTGGTGGCTTCTGCATAATGAACGTAGTATTGTGTTGCCCAGAGAAGCCGCTCCGGTGCGCCTCGCGGAGAGCCATACTCCGGCAAACCCAATGCGTATTCGCTGAGTGCAGTGCGGTCAAGAGTGTTCATCGTTTGCTGTGAAGCGCATGAACTCAAGGCAACAAGGAGGTACAGGGCGATGAAGTGAACGAGAAAACGCATACTGTGTAGGTTGGGATTGATGGCATAATAAGTGCTGGAGTGCGAACGGAAGTTCGCAAGAGGTTTGAATGCTTGCGAACTTCCGTTCGCGCTCCAATTTGACGACTTGTTGTTAAGCAGCCTAAGCAAAAATTTGCCAGCACAAAACTACGCAAAAAGCGGCGAACAGCACGGCGAAAAATGGATTTGCCTCGGGAGACGGTTGATTCGACGCTACATCACTGCATCACGGGTATTCCATACTAACTGACAAATGTACCCACATTTAGTTTCTCGGGGAATAAGCTCACGGCGTGTGCGTAGAAAAGCTGCCGGAGCAGAAGTCGCTTGTAATCAGTGCTTCCGCGCGCATCCGAAATTGGCGACGTTTCAGAAACAGCGATAGAAGCAGCTTCGAGAAATGTTTCCGTTGAGATGCGCTTGCCAATAAGGTACGATGCGGTTTCCGCAAGGTAGAGCGGAATAGCCGCCACACCGCCCGCTGAAGCGTGTGCCTCTGTAATCGTGCCTTCTTTCAAACGCAGTTGCAGTGCGGTGTTCACGCTGGCAATATCCAAATAAGTACGGCGCGAGACTTTTTCGTAATTGAACACGGTGTCGTCGTCGGGCAGCTTGAAACGCAGCGTCTCGACGATTTCATCGGGCTTGCGGTCAAGCGTTTTGTAGCCTTTGTAATAATTCCGCAGCAAAACGCGCCGTTCTGTGCCATCGGGAGCCAGAAGTGTAAGTTCGGTGTTCAGCGCAAGCAGTATTGCGGTCATATCCCCAATCGGCGAGGCGTTGTTGATATTGCCGCCCAGCGTGGCGCGGTTGCGAATAGGAGTAGAGGCAAAAAGCGTGAGAAACTTCTGCATTTGTGGGATGTGGCTTTGAACGAGCGGCGAGGCGAGAACGTCCGCCACAGGCGTTCGCGCATCCATCACGCACCAACCGTCTTCGTCGTGAACGCGCATAATCGGTGCTCTGGGCGAACCCAAGAGCTGGACGTGAGATTTTAAGAGCGCTTCGGGCTTTTGGACAAATAAATCCGTTCCGCCGCCAACGGCAAATTTCGCTGTGTGCGCCAGCCCCGTTCCATTATTCGCCACATCAGTCTTGATGCGCTCTTGAAGTCCCGAAAGGCGATCGGGAATTGTAACAAAGTAGTCCGGCAAAAGCCGCTTACGGACGAGCCTCGGAATACGCTGCTCATTGTGGGAAGGAGAGTCGGCAAGTGGAGAATCCGCAAGTTCGGTAATAACGCGGTCTATGGCGCGTTTGATAGACGCATAGCCTGTGCATCGGCATACGTTTCCGTCTATTGCTTGGGTCATGCCCTCAGAAGTGAGATTGTGTGCGGTGAGCGAATAGCCTGTCATGGAAACAATAAATCCGGGCGTACAAAAACCGCACTGCGCACCGCCTTCGTCCGCCATTGCTTGCTGAACAAGATTTAATGAGGGCTGCGAGCTGTTTTCGGTGCTTTGTGCGGCAAGCGTGATGCCTTCGACCGTAACGACGTGTCTGCCCTGCATATCGCCAAGTGGCAGCAGGCAGGAATTAGCAGAAATGTATTCTACCGATGCCGTATTGTCCGTGCTTTTGCGCTCTCCGACCAAAACCGTACACGCGCCGCAGTCTCCTTCGCGGCAGCCTTCTTTCGTACCCGTCAGATGTGCCGAACGCCGCACAAAATCAAGCACGGTCGTGGCGGGGTGTTCGGTCGTCGTGATTTCGCGGTTATTGAGAATGAAGCGAATCGTATTCATGCGGTATTGTGGGAAATTGTCGGTGGAGTAATAATTGCGTGAACTTACAAAAGAGCCTGTCAATAGCCAAGCGCTTTTCACGACTCAGTTCAAATTTTGCACCCGTGCGGGCTAGAGCATACGTTGAACGCGGACAGCGCGGATTGGGCGGATATGCACTGGTTTTTCAAGCGTTTTTTATGCCGATGAGTTCTGCGGCGATGCTAACCGCTATTTCCTCCGGTGTGTCGCTATTGATACCCACGCCGATAGGCGCGTGCAATGTTTGCAACCACTTTCGGGAAACTCCGTTTGCTTCGGCTTCTCGAAAAATGGTGTGGATTTTTGCCCGACTACCCATTATGCCTATGTATTCAGGTTGTTCGGGCATTTTCGCCAGTGCTCTGAGGGCGGTAATATCACTGTTGTAGGCGGTCGTCGCTACGACAACGAAAGTACGTCGCCCAGCGTGTATCTGTTGGGAAACCGTGCTTCCAAGCTGCTCGTATGGCTGAGTGATACGCTCGTTTGCAACGGTATTATTCGTCATGGTCTCAAGATTTTCGCGGTCATCGCAAACAAGCACATACCAGCCCAAAAGCGCCATTTGGCGGGAGAGAGCAAGCCCTACGTGACCGCCGCCCGCAATGACTACGGTGTCGGGCGCACCCAAAAGCTCTTCGTAAAGCCAATCGGTAACGGATTCGTGGCGCAATGAACAACGTGAAAACGAGGCGCTTGAATCGGTATTGCTTCCGAAGCGCACCGCAATTCCTGTAGGCGAAAGCTGCATCACAATCGGTGTATTGTTGCTGGTGGCATTGCCAATGAGAGAGAGCGTTGGAGTGTCCTTGAGAGTAAGCGTACAGGCTACTACGGTCTGTGAACCGGCACAAATCAAGCCCGACGGTGTAAAATCTTCACGCGCAGAACGTGTATCATATTCGCGCTTTCGGTGCTGCAGTGTCCGAATCCAGTGCATCTGCTCGCCCTTGCGCAAAGAATTGGCTGCCTCGTTTATCAATGATTGCTCCATGACACCACCGCCAATTGTGCCGATGACCGACTCTTTCTCGCCCTTCATCGCAACTGTCATGGCAAAACCCGGATTACCCGGAGAACCTTTCTTCGATGCCACAACAACGTAGAGCACAAGCGGAGAAGCGGTCGATTCAATATGCTGAAGAATAGCATTCCAAAAGGTCTGATTGTTCATAGTCGTCAAAGAAACAGAGGGAAAATTTTAGGCAAACCAGACCGCACTGAGCGCATAATAGACTGCCGTCAAGCCTGAGAAAATCGCGCTTCCCAAGAATCGGTGCCGTTCGGGGAGGCGGTTCTGGATAATAAAATTGCCGACAAGCGAAATTGGGATGCTACCTAAAAATGAATACGAAGCCGTTGTCAGAAGTGCCCATGAAACATCGCTCCATGCACCCGAAAAAATTTTGACAAAGACCAAATGCCGTGCAATCCAGAGCGGATTGAAGTACGCCCACGCCAGCGCCGTTCTTGCAAGCGCACCGCGCCACTGCGTCAACTCAGCAGTGGTGCGGGCAATCCACGCAAAGTACGCCGGAATTTCCAACGCATACAGAACTCCGCCCACCACAATCATTCCCAGAACGCGCCAGACGACGAACTTTCCCAAAATAATCATGGCAACGGTGTCGCCGACGGCATAGACAGTCATGCCGCGAAGAATGTTGGTGCGAGTGTAGGTTTGCAGGACTCTATGCATTGCGTGGGTGTGAATATCGTGAGCAAATGTTGTAGGATGCTATGGAAAGGAATACAACACGAGGTTCTATGGGCACCTATTTCTTCTTTCCTGTCAGAAAATACGTCTCCGTCACGCCTTTGCCCTTTACTTCGAGATAACGGGGCGACTCAAAATCATAGCGGTCTTGGAGAGCAAGAAATATTTCCCGCGTACAATGGATTTTTCCGCTTTCTCCATGCGATTCCATGCGGCTTGCCGTGTTCACCGTGTCGCCCCAGAGATCATAGGAAAACTTTTTCTGCCCGATAATTCCTGCTACGACAGGTCCGGTGTGAACGCCGATGCGCACTTCAAGCGGTATCTGCAAGGTGAAGCGTAGTATTTCCAGTGTTTGCAGCATCTCCAGTGCCATGTCGGCAATCGCACCAATGTGGTCGTCTATCGGCTCCGGCACACCGCCCACAATCATATATGCATCACCGATGGTCTTGATTTTCTCCAGCAAATAACGCTCCGAAAAAATATCAAACGCCGAGAACACCGTGTTCAAAATATCAACGACCTCATGCGGAGATTGCTTGGTGGCAAGTTCCGTAAAGCCCACAATATCGGCAAAGAGTACCGTAACGCTGTCGAAGCCGTCCGCAATATTCTGTTCGCCCGCGCGAAGACGCTTGGCAATAAGCGGCGGCAGAACGTTCAGAATCAAGCCTTCCGAGGTGTTACGCTCTTCTTCCAGTTCCAGATTCTTTTCTTGCAGGGAAGCATTGGCAATTTCGATTTCGCGGGTCTGCTCGTCCAGAAGCGCTATTTGACGCTGGATTTCCTCGTTCGCACCGTGCAGGCGTTCATTGCTTTCGCGGAGTTCGGCAGTTCGCACTGCCACTTCATGTTCCAATTCCTTTGCACGGCGCTCAATAATGCGAACACGTGCTTTGTAACCAAGAATACCGACAAAACCAAACGCCAGCACTGCCCCAAGCCGAAACCACCACCGCTCCCACAATGGCGGCATGACACGCACCACAAGCGTTTTGCCGCTTTCATTCCAAATGCCGTCGTTATTGGATGCCTTGACGTGAAAAATATAATCACCGCCGGTGAGATTGGTATAGCGAGCTTCGTGGCGTGTGCCGCTGCTTATCCATTTGCTGTCAACGCCTTCGAGCATATATTTGAAGCGGTTTTCATCGGACTGCACAAAACTGAGTGCTGCAAATTCCAGCGAAAAAACATTGTCTTTGTACGAAATGCAAAGCGTGTCCATGAGAGAAATATCTCGCTCCAACGCCACTTCTTCACCAAAGCGCCGATAGCCCGTTAAAACGATGGGCGGAATGTACGAATTGACCCGCACGCTATCAGCAAAGAAGTCATTGAAGCCCTGCAAGCCTCCAAAATACAAGCGTCCGCTTGCGCCTTTGCAATATGCACCGGAATTAAATTCGTTATTTTGTAATCCATCACCAACGTTGTAATTCCGAAATGGCGAGTACGCTTTAGCCGCATCAGTAGTGAGCGGCTTCTGGGCGAGCTTGTGAGCGGGCGGCATGGTCATGCGCGACAAGCCTTGGTGCGTGCTCATCCACAAATCACCCCGTGCATCTTCCAGCACAGCATAGACAACGTTGTTGACCAGTCCGTGCTCTTCCTTCCACGTTACAAACTGTTCTCGCTCTACGTCCATACAGCACACGCCGCCGCCTTGCGTACCAATCCAGAGCAGATTATTCGTCGAAAAATGCAGCGAAAAAATGGCATCGTGGCTGAGGCTGTTGGGGTTGTTGTCATCATGCCGATATGTTTTCCATTCCCCGGTGCGTGGATTGAAGCGACTAAGACCGCCGCCGCGCGTGCCGAACCACAGTCGCCCAGTGCTGTCTTCCTTGACGCACCGCACAAAATTATGCCCAAGCGAGGGTTTGGCGGGGTCGGAGAGATAATGCGCAACAAACTCTTCGGTACGAGGATTGAAGACCTTCACCCCTATACCGCGCGTCCCTATCCACAGCATACCATCTCGGCTTTCGTGGAGCACAAACGTCTGGTCAATAAGCCGCACATCAAGCGCTTGTAAGCCTTGCCGTAGAGAGTTGTCCTGCGCTGCTACTGTCCCTTTGTACACAGTTCGGCGCAGAGTGACAGGGTCTAATTTATGCAAGCCGCCTTCCGTCGCAATCCAAATCATACCGTCGTGTGTCTCGGTGATGTTCCTTACAAAATTGGACGTGGCACTGTTCTTGTCCCTGACCATATTCGGTACAAGAAGCATCTGCTTTGTAAGGCGATTATAGCGTACCAGACCTTGCTCAGTGCCAATCCACACCAAACCGCGACTATCTTCCAAAAGCGCGTAAACAGAATTGGAAAACATATCATTGGGGTTCTGCGGATTGCAGACGGTAGTTTGGAACACATTTGCTTGTGCATGAAAAACATTCAAGCCATTGCCGTATGTACCCACCCAATACGCACCACTGCGGTCTTCGTAAAACGAAAATACGATATTGCCGCTGAGCGAACGGCTGTTTGCCGGGTCGTAGCGGTAATGGGTAAAGGTGTGTTTCTCGAAATTGTAAAGATGCAAGCCACCGCTGGCAGTGCCGACCCACATTTCGTTTTTACTATCGCGGTGTAGTGTGCGGATATTATTGGAGAGAAGACCGCCGGAAGGTGCGCTAGAATGGATGTGAAAGTGTTCCAAAACACTCTCCGTGGCGTTATCTATGCGGTATAAGCCTGCTGTTTCTGTCCCTACCCAGGGGCTGCCGTGAACATCTTCTGCCAATGCCGTTACGGCTTCATTGCCGCTTAACCCTGAGGCACGCTGCATTGTGCCCCGCACAAGACGGGAGGCAGTAGTTGTGCGGTTGAATAGATTCAAACCGTTGTCGGTGCCGACCCAGAAATTCCCTTTGCTATTTTCCAAAAATGTAGAAATGCTGTTGTTGCTAATGCTTGCGGGATTGCCGACAACGTGCGAAAAGACGGTGAAGGAATTCGTGGCGGGGTCGAATCGATTGAGTCCATTATCTGTGCCAACCCAGAGTACACCTTGTTTATCGTAGTAGAGCGCTGTGATGTAGTTGCTTGATAGACTTGTGGGAGACTTGGGATTATTCTTGAAAACGGTAAAAGTACCGCTTGCGTGGTCGAACTTATTCAGCCCGCCGTCGTGAGTGCCTATCCAAAGCGCTCCAGTGCGGTCTAGCGCCAGCGAGGTTACAAAGTTGTCCGAAAGGGTTTTCTTGTCTGTGGCGCTGTGGCGATATACTTTGAAGCCTGAGCCGTCATAGCGAGAGAGACCGTCGGCAGTGGCTATCCAGATAAAACCGATACGGTCTTGCACAATGGCATAGACATTGCTCTGGGATAAGCCTTGCTCGGTGTTAAGCCGACGAAAAACAATATCATCGTCTTGTCTGCCGCTCATCATATTGGGAGAACGTTCAGCCGCAAAAGCAGCACAAACGCTCAAGAGCAAAAGGACAAGCGTACAGCAACAACGTATGGGAAGTGTCGTCATGAGAAATATATTCTTTCTGGCGTTGTCCCTCATTCCGAATCCTTTCTCAACTACGGTCAATGACGGATTCGATAGATTGTGTGCGGAAGGGCAGGCGCACAGTAAAGGTTGTACCTTCGTTTTCGATGCTGGTAAAATCAATCGTACCTTCGTGGGCATCCACCGCATATTTGACAATAGACATACCAATACCGGTGCCTTTGATATTGAGGGCATTATGGGCACGATGAAATGCCTCGAACATATGCTTTTGGTCGTCGGCTGGTATGCCGATGCCTCGGTCTTCGACGCGAATCGTGATGGTGCTTGGCGTGCAGTCCACGTCAAGAAAAATTGCTCCCTCGGAGTATTTCAGGGCATTCGAGAGCAGATTGGTAATGATTGAGCGCATGAGTTTTTCGTCCAGCGCCGGATTCGTAGCAGATGAAGAACTAAAGCGTGATTCAATGCGGTGTTCACCACCGATTGCCGAGTGAAGTTCACCCACAATTTCCTCGCAAAATTCCTTTAGTGCCAATGTTGCGAACACAGCCTGTGTCTTGCCTGCTTCGCCGCGAGCCAGCAAGAGAACATCATTCAGCATTTGCTCAATACGCCCCGACGATGCCATCATGCGCTCCAAGTGGATGATTTGCTTGTCCACAGGCATTTTCCCGGCGCTCAGGTGCAGAATTTCTGCTGATGAATTAATGACAGTAAGCGGTGTGCGGAACTCGTGCGATACCATCGTGATAAAGCGGCTTTTCAGGTCGTTGAGTTCTTTTTCCTGCTGCAAAGCACGTTTTAACTCTTGTTCGGCAGCTTTGCGCGTGGCGATATCACGGGAGTTGAGGACGATTCCGCCCACAGCCGCATTGTGGAGCTGGTTGCTGGCAGTTACTTCTATCCATTCATAATCATTTTTTTTATTGGAGCGGTGCAAAAACTCAATCGTGCGAATCGCATCGGGCTGGTGAACGACATCATGTAGAAACAAGCGCACAGATTCTTGGTCGTCGGGCGAGACTCGTTCAAGGAAGTTCTGCCCAATACGCTCAAACGGCTCAAATCCAAAAACTTTTTCGGTCGCCGGCGATTCGTAGGTGATGTCGCCATTTTCTTCCACAATCGTGATAACATCGGAGGAGTTACGCAAAAGGCTATTCAAGCGCTCGCCGCTTTGGAGCAGCATTTCTTCGATACGTTTGCGCTCGGCGATTTCATGCTTGAGTTCTGCATTCGCACGTTTGAGCGCTTCGGTGCGTTCATTGATGCGGCGTTCCAGAAATTGACTAAAAAGAACATTTGCTTCTTCGTTGCTTTTTCGCTCGGTGATGTCGTTGAAAATCACGAACGACCCCATAAATGTGCCGTTCTCATCGAAGCGTGGCGTGGAGTTGATGGTCTGCCAGCGCTTTGTGCCATTAGCGCGAATAATTTCCAATTCGTATCGTCCCGGTTTTCCGGCACGACGCTCGGCATTTTGGTCGTCCACCAGTGCCTTCGTTTCTGGCTTGATGAAGGGTTCGATTGTGTGACCCAGAAGCTGTCCACGCTCTACGCCAAACGTCTGTTCAGCGGCGGGATTGACGAAAATAAATTTATCGTCTTTGTCGGTAATGATGATACCTTCCGACAAGTTTTCGACAAGCGTTCTGTATTGTTGCTCGCTTTCGCGCAATGCGCCCTCCATGCCGGTTCGGTCGCTAATATCGCGCGAATTCACGATGATGGCGCGAATGGCGGGGTTCGCAAGGCGATTCGTGGCTATGCCTTCGATGGTTCGGTATTTGCCTTCGGCAGTGCGGGCGCGGAAGGTTGCTGTAATCTGTGTATCGGGCGAGGCAGCCGACCTCCGCAAAGCATCCGCAATAATCTCTTTGTCGTCGGGGTGAACGATATTCAATGCCGACAGCCCGATAACATCTTCTTCACGATAATGAAAAAGGCGATAAAATGCGGGGCTTTGATAGACGATGCACCAATTCTCATCTAAAATGGAAATAATATCCCGCGAATGTTGCACAAGATAGCGGAAATGCTCGTTATTATCACGATTACCGCGCCATGTAGGAACAGTATTGTCGGCATTTTTCTCTGTTGGGGCAGATTTGTCATCGTCTTTACCCACTGACTTCACGAGCGTTGCATCAGTGCGATATTGCTGACGAATCTGTGCCAACTCGCGGCGGAGACTGTTGCACAAGCGTTCAGCGTTACCACGACGCATCACATCCGTCGCACCAGCTTTGATGAGGTCGATAGCACTTTCTGCTGAGAGAGTATCAGAGAGAACAAAAAAGAGTGTTGGCGGATGGCTGTGAGTAAGAGTAGTTTCCGTCGTTGTGCCATTTGTAGCTGCGTTTGGTGTATCGAGCACTTTCTTTGCACGTTTCGCGTCGCAGGCTTGGGCAAGACTGAGCATCTCGCGGACACTGAAATTTGTAGCATCACCATTGCACAGCACAACGTCCCATGTCTCTGCGGTCAGCGCTGAAGCGAAGTAGTCATTATTCAAAACCATCAGGTAGTCAGGCGCATAATGAGCTGACTCAAGCGCTTTCAGCAGTGCATACCCTTCGCCAAAAAACTCGACCGCAATGAGTACACGAATACTGTCCACCACCGACCCATGAGGCAGAGTCCCGGGAGCGAATGGGCTGTCGGCATCAGGGGCAATATATTCGGTTTCGATGTGCATATTCTTGAGGCGGAATTGAGCGTGAAATTCAAGGTCACAAGGGGTACGGCGTTTACGGGTGCTTGTTTTACGGGTGCTCTATACTTTTTGTTACGGATGCTTGTGGCGTAATTCTTTCGTTCTCATGCAATCTGGCACTCCATTGCTCACACTTCAGTAACTTCAGTGAGCCTGCTGTAATTGTTCGCTCGCGCTTTGCCATGCAGCGTGGTAATGCTGGATAGTGCGGATGTAGCCAATTTCGCGGTGGAGCATTGGGACAAGCCTCTCAAGATATCCTTTAATGATGAAATCCGACGCGCCGGCGTTCATTGCGGCAACGATAGAGGGCTCATTCAAGATACTGGAAATCATAATAATCGGGACACGAATTGCCGGCTTGCCGGGAATATTACCCCGCTCTTGCTCGAATTGGCGAATAGTTACCAGTGCATCCATGCCGGTAAAGCCCGTGTGGATGTTGTAATCGCAGAAAATAATATCCCACTCCCGATGTAAGGCGGCTTTGAGTTGCGGCATAGTATCTACTCGTTCATAACTGATGTCAATATCGTGATAGCGCAGAAAACGAATAAGCACGTCGGCATCCAACGCCGAATCTTCTACAAGAAGGGCGTGTAGTTTTATGGCGGGGTAAGAATGATGTTCCACGTTAAATCTGCGACAAAAAGTGAGCAAATGAGAGGAATCGAACGGCTTAATAAAAATCTTAATGAAGATATTGAACAATTACGATTCCGAAGCGGTATGAGCCTGTGCTTGCAAGCGCTGGCGCATAATTTCAAACATGACAATACCGGAAGCAACCGAGGCATTGAGCGAAGCCACACGCCCCTGAAGCGGTATAGAAACGGCATCGGTACAAACGCGGCGGACAGCGCGTTGTATTCCCGCGCCTTCACTGCCAACCACAACCACGATTGGCTCATTGAAGAGAGCGCCCTCGTGAAGTGCAACGGAATAGCCCTGTTCAGCTTCGGATTCCAGTGCAATAATGCGAAAATCTGCATTACGGCAGTCTTCGAGTGCTTTGGCAAGATTGCTTGTTTTGGCGACGGCAAGATGCTGTAATGCTCCGGCAGACGTTTTCATAGCCGTACCACTTAGGGGCGCTGCCCGAAGTTCGGGGACGATAATGCCGTGAAATCCTGCGCACTCGGCAGAGCGTGCAATAGCACCGACATTATGGGGATCTGTGATACCATCGAGCGCAATTAAGAGCGGCTGCTCGGAAGCAGCAAAAGCCTGTTCAATAAGTTCTCCGATGCTCAGAGTCTTTACTGCTGAAACAAGAGCAATCACACCTTGTGCATTTTCATTTTCACCACAGACTTCACGTTCGAGCGTCCTGAACTTCTGCCTGTCCATGAGGGCAAAGGGGATACGTGCAGTTTCGGCTTGGATACGCAGCGCCGTAATGGGTGAGCCTTCTGCGCCGTATTGACAGAAAATTTTCTCAATTTTTTTGCCTGATGCAAGAGCTTCGGCAACAGTATTTCGACCAAAAATGTACACAGTATGGAACGGATGAGTGGGCAAGAGTGTGAAGCGAATTACCGTTTTTGTGATGCTCGGTTCTTCACATTTTGCGAAAAATAACAAAAGTCTGTGAATTTCACGTGTTTTATCTCCATGCGTAGGCTTTTTCTGCATATTTTTCACGTGAAATTCTGCACAAATACTCTTCATTATTCATGCTAAATTTTGTAATCGCCTAAAAAATGTGTATATTTGTACCTCTTTTCAGTGTCTTTTTGACTGTACTTTTTCACACTACTCTTGCGGAGCATTCATGTCCACAGCTACGACGACAGCACCTCGTAAACGTCGCACTCGCAAAAACAAGTATATTACGCTCCACTCGCCGTTTCTGATGAAAGAAACGAAACACGAGCTTATCGGTGAACCGATAGAAAATGGTGGTAGGCGGCAGCAGTGGGCGCGTTGCACACGGACGCATCACTCACAATTGGTGGATTTGGACGAGTTGGAAGCAAAAGCAAACAGCAAAGATGAAGAAATTTTGATTATCCGCGAGAATGCTGTTTCCTACAATCCGCGCAATGAGTACAATATCGGAGACACCATCGCACACGAAGTTTGGAATACTATCGGGCGCGTCATTCGCAAAGAAATCACCAGCAACGGTAGCCACGCGATTGTGGTGCAGTTCGAGGACAAAACAGAAAAACGCTTAATTGAAAAACTCAGCAACTAAGCTATATTACACACATCGTCTATAATTCACACTTTTTATCTGTCAAACATTTTCAAGGATTAGTCAAGTGATTGGTGTTACTATCCAAACCAGCGAGTCGATTGACAAAGCACTGCGTCGCTTTAAGAAAAAATATGAGCGCAGCGGCGTTCTTAAAGAGTTCAAAAAACGTGCGTACTTTACCAAGCCCTCCATTCAGCGCCGTATGGCAAGAATGAAAGCTATTCGCCGCCAGATGCGCGTTACGATGGAACAAGAATAAGGCGACAATAGCAATCAGATGTCGATGATCTATCCGAAGCGGTGGCTACAAATTTTGTAGTCGCCGCTTTGTGTTTTATGTACCCTAAATTCAGAACACTTTGCCTCGAAAAACGAGCACAATCGTGAATATGCACATCGCTCACAAAAGTCTTGCAAACGTTCCTGCGAAATAGTAACATTGCAGAGCAGGTAGCTTGAGACTACCGCATTGATGGCACATACTCACACTTTGTTTCACAATTGTTCCCAAGAGATTGTATGAAACCGTTCGTTGCCTTTGTATTGCTAACAATTATCACGTTTTGCGCAGGATATGCCAGCGCACAAGAAACGCCAAAACGCCCCCCTACCACAGATACTCTGGAGTCCTTGTCGCTTGAAGACCTTTTGAGCATCGAAATTGTGTCTGCCACAAAGATCGCTCAACGCCCCATTGAAGCCCCCAGCATTGTTTCGCTTATCACACAGCAACAAATTCGTGATTATGGTTGGGTTAGTCTCAATGACATTCTCTACTCCTTGCCCGGCTTCTCTCCTTCACAGGATTATGACCGTCGCACAGTAAGCGCACGTGGAATGTTTGAGGGCTGGAATAACAACCATTTGCTCATGCTTATTGATGGTATTCCCTTCAACGACAACCTTTACGGCTCGGCACTTACGTCGGAAGTAACACCGCTTTTTCTAGCAAAATCGTTGGAGGTCATTCGCGGACCCGGTTCAGCGCTTTATGGCTCGAATGCTACCAATGGCGTTGTGGCTATCAATACCATTTCCGCAAGCGACAGCACTACGTTCACGGGCGAAGCGCACGCACGTGTGGGAAATTACGGTACCCAGATTTACGATGTGGTCGTGGGAGCATCGCAAGACTTATTTTCGACAGTCATTGGCTACAATGCTTTTGCCACAAACGGCTTTGAATATACCTCCTACGACGGTTCGCTCCGGCGCGACCAGCAAGGAAACTTGCGCCAGTTTATGACGAATGACACTCGTGCCAGCTCGTATCTTTTTGCAAAAATTGAAGGAAAGAAAGGTCTGGAAGGGCTTTCACTGCAATTCCACGACCAGCGCTGGCAGTTCGAGACGGGTCATGGCTGGCTCTGGAATATCCCGGATGCCAGTGAATCCATGCAAGAAGGGCGGCGTATGCTTGCACTCAGTTACAAGCCCAAAAATCAGAACTCCGATTTGGTTATAGAATCGGCTGTGCGCTATCAGCGCCGGACGATTGATTGGAATGCCCGTTTTTTTTCTGATAGCACCTCGTACGCCGGTGTTCTCTACCCCAACGGTGTCTCCGAGACTATCAACACCGCAGCCGATGATATTTTTGCACGGTTTCAGCTCATCTACAAACTCCCCGAACAAGCAAATATTATAGCGGCAGCTGAAGGAACAGTGTTTTGGTACAACGGCGACAAAAACCACACCAGTAACATCAACCTCGCAAGCGATTTCCTACCGTTCGCAAATAACACTGTCCGTACAATGCCATCGTTTTTACAGTGGATTGAGGGCAATCCGCTCGTGAATGTGGGCGTTTTTGCGCAGTTTGCCAGTGGCAAACTCTTTGGCGACAAACTTTCTGCTACGCTAGGCGTACGCTTCGATAATCAGTCGTTTCAGTTTAATCCGATAGATAAACCAGCCGGTGCGCCAAAAGAAAACTTATCCTTCGCGGCGCTCAGTCCACGGCTTGGCGTGGTTTATCTGGCGGACAAAGATTTTTCGGTAAAATTCCTCGCCGGACGTGCTTTCCGTGCGCCCGCGCCAACGGAACTTTTTGGCGCAAATACATTCGCTCTTGCGTCGAACATTCGTAATCTCAAACCGGAATTTATCACCACCGTCGAACTCGGCACAGATTGGATTATCAATAAAACAATCAACTGGCGTTTGAACGGTTTCTATACGAATTTTGAGAATCAAATCGCATACAGCGTTGCCAATGCGAACCTGAGTACAAACGTGTACACTCTTGTAACGGCTGGTCTGGAGACGGAAGTGAATTTCAACATTGACCGTTTATCGGGCTTTGTGAATTATTCCTTTGCCATGCGTCTTGGGGAAACAATTCTGGACAATACGATTCAAGCAAGCAAAAATCAAGTAACGTGGGTTCCGGCACACACGGTTAATCTGGGACTAACCTACCGTGCAGACCGCTTTACTGCTGCGCTAACAGCTCATTTGCAGGGCGAAGCTCAACGCCGTCAGAGCGATGTTGTAACCGTTGAGTTTACCCGTCTTCGTCCTAACACGCTTCCGGCTTGGTTCACCGCCGACTTGCGCCTAGCATATCAACTTACCGACGTAGTAGAATTGGCGGCGCTGGGTAATAATCTGCTAGACACAAAAGGTATGCTCATGAAAAATTTTGACTATCCGTTTGACTATCAAATCCCCGGAAGACGTCTCCTTGCTTGCTTGCGGCTGGCGTTGCGGTAAGAGTTTTCCACTATACGCATCAAAACTTGGCTAAGCAACCACAATGTTCCAATCAACAATACCATCTTGACAACTATGACCTTTTTCACTCGTCCCGCTTATCGACTTTTGATGTGCTGCTTTGTAGTGCTGTGCGGTTTTACACCGCATAGCAGAGCGCAACTCCCCCAAACCCCAGTCGTGCCGGGCAATTCCGCTAATTGGATTGGTGCGGGCATGGATGCTTTTCGCGCCATGACGCTTTCCAATCGAGAAATCATGGGCGTTGCCAGTCAGTATGCCGCACAAATGGATATGCAAAACCAACTTGCCCCACCCACTAACCCTTATTCTGTGCGGCTTGCGAAGCTCACCGGACGGCATATTTTGGAAGATGGAATGCGATTCAATTTCCGCGCCTACCTTTCGCCTCAAATCAATGCGTTTGCTCTTGCCGATGGCACGGTGCGCGTGTATTCGGGGCTGATGGACTACATGACCGACGAGGAGGTGCTGGGCGTAATCGGGCATGAAATTGGACACGTCAAAAATAACGACCACAAAGACAAACTCCGCACTGCGCTTCTTAGTTCGGCGGCACGCAAGGCTGCTGCTACATCCAACAGTATGCTGGGGCAAATGGCGACCTCAGCCGTCGGGGCAGTGGCGGAAAACCTCGTGAACGCAAAGTTTTCTCAATCCCAAGAAACCGATGCAGACGATTACGGCTTGCAATTCCTGAAGCGTAACGGCTATAACCCTCGCGCAATGGCAACGGCGTTGCAAAAATTGGCAAAACTGAGCACCGGACGCTCTAACTTCGTGCAAAAAATGTTTTCTACGCACCCCGACCCGCAGAAACGTGCGCTTCGCATGGCGAAAATGGTTGGTAAATAGTTTGGTAAATCAAAGATTGAATTCAAGAAGAATATGAGCCTTTTTAGCACGTTTTTATCATTCAACCATATATGATTCATCTTCTTATCGGCTCGAACAATGCCCACAAAGCAGAGGAAATGCGTGCAATCGTCGAAGCGCAAGGCTTGGCGCATATCTTGATGCCAAGGGATGTACAAGGCTTCCCGACAGACATCCCCGAAACCGGAGCAACGCTGGAAGAAAATGCGTATATCAAGGCAGTGGCTATTTTTCACGCTACGGGGCGCATTTGCATTGCTGACGATACAGGCTTGGAAGTGGATGCGTTAGGCGCTGCGCCGGGAGTACACACAGCTCGGTACGCGGGCGAAGATGCGAGCTATGCCGAGAATCGTACAAAAATGCTTGCGGAACTGCATGATGTTCCGCCCGAGCAGCGTACAGCCCGCTTTCGGACGGTGATTTGCTATCACGACCATTTCCGCGTCTGCTTTGCTGAAGGTATTTGCGAAGGACATATTGCCGCCAAAGAACGTGGTGAAGCGGGGTTTGGTTATGATGCAATCTTTATTCCGCGGGGATTCGACCGCACGTTTGCCGAAATGGATGCCGACGAAAAGCATCGCATTAGCCATCGTGGTCAAGCATTAAAGAGCTTTGCGGAAATTTTACATTCTTATCAGACGGACGAATCGGAAAAACCTTTGCCGTAAAAACCGCTTTGTGTAGATTGCGACGCATCCCCGCAATGCCTCAATGAATAATCCTCACATTTCTCACTGTTTTTGGGACTATGACCATGACAAAATACCTTTTGCGCACGGCGCTTCTGCTCTGCGTTCTCCTCGTAAGTCTTACCGCCTGCAAAAAAGAAGATCCGCGTTGGTCGGAAGCAGACAAAAAAAGCAAAGAGGCTATCGAAGCCAAGAAACAAGCACAAGAATCGGGCGCACTGCCAAAGCCTGAAGAAGGCGGTTCCTTCAATAAATTTTTCCCGAAAAATGAGCCGGGATTTGAGATGATTGCCAGTCAAGAAAAAACGGGCTTTGCAGAGTACAAACTCAAAAAAGACGGCAAAGATTTGGCAATGATTGCCATTTCGGACGTTGCCAATAACCCGCAAGCAGCTGACAAATTCAAGTCCTCAACCAAGATGATAGGCGGTTTCCCTGCGGTTGACCAAGGCAGCACAGCCACAGCCGTTCTCGTCGGCGGGCGCTTCCAAGTAAAAGTTCTTTCGCGCGATGCCTCCTTCACCAAAGCAAACCGCGAAGCGTGGCTTCAGAAGGTAAACTTGGCGGGCTTGGCAGCGATGAAATAATGTAAACAAACAAACGTAAAAACTCAACCTTCAAAACCTAACATTTCCGAAAAGCTATGAGTCAATCTATCTTTGAACTTATCAACGAATTGCCCACAAGCGGCGCGACCGTCATGTCCTTAAAAGCGCTTGATTACATCGTTCCAGGCGAGTGGCAGAACATATCCGGCTTTGAAAATATGATTACGCTCGTAACGGGCGAAAGCGATCAAGCAATGATTCAGCAAATCGGCGAACGCGCCATCACGCTCTACAACGACCCTGCCGAGGGCTACCAACGTGCAGTCTGGCTCTATCAGACTGCAAACAGCATTGGCGGCAAACTCGGCGCGGCGGCGCTGGCAAATAAAATTGGCGAAAGCGTTTCGTTCCTCAGCTTTCTCGAAAAAATCACCCCGAAAGCCGACAAAGCGCAAGCGATTGATTTTTCTATCAAAGTCGCGGCAGAAATTATTGCATATGCAAAAATCAACGGGATTCCGGGCGACGGTGTGGCTGAATTCATGGGGGCTGTAGGCGATTACGGCAAAGAATCCATCATGCGCCTTGCCGCACTTACGTGCTTCGACGGCTTGATTCCGCTTGGACCGGATTTCTTGCGCAAAATCGAAGAATTTATCTCCGGTTTGGTTCCGAATGACCTCACGAGCAACCCTGCGTTCAGTGCGGTTTCATCCATGATTCCGGGCGGTGGCGCTGAAGGACAATTAGGATTTGTACAGCAAGGCTTCAACAGCATCAAAGGTTGGATGGGCAATTTTGTGTCGTCCAAAGGCATCACCGCAGAAGGTGTTGTGGGCAGTTTGAAGAACTACATTGACATTGCGGACGATAAACTGGATTACGTTGCGGGCTTCCTTGACGCAACCACGAACTATTTCGATTACACGGGCGTTCAGACCGTTGGGCGTCGGTTGATTGAGCGGGCAGTTGCCGAAATTTAATTTGCCAAAGCAGATAGAATTGAAAAAGAGCGAGGGGAAATATTCAATATTTCTCCTCGTTTTTGCTTCATAGTGTGAAGTAATGATTCTCGTTGTAGAATCCTATTTGTCGCCGTATTTTGCAGTTCTGTATTTATTAAAATCATACAGATACAACTTGCCTCGCCCTTGCAACCACTGACTGCCTTCACAAATGGCGAAAAAAAACATACTTGCCGGAAACACGGATGCTATCCCTCCCAAAGCGCCCACTCGCGCTGAGGCGCTCAATACCTCGCGCCCACCGGAGGACGATATTGAGGTGTCGCTGCGCCCGTCGGGTTTTGATGAATTTGTAGGGCAGGAAAAAATCATCGGCAATCTCAAAATTTTTATTGCCGCCGCGCTCAAACGTGGGGAAGCGCTTGACCACGTGCTTCTGACCGGTCCGCCGGGGCTGGGCAAAACGACGCTCAGTCATATCGTTGCCCGCGAAATGCACGCCGACATCAAGGTAACGTCGGGTCCCGTGTTGGAAAAGCCCGGAGATTTGGCAGGTTTGCTGACGAATTTGGACGAAGGTGATATTTTGTTTATTGACGAGATACACCGTCTCTCGCCTGTGGTGGAGGAGTATTTGTACTCGGCGATGGAGGACTATTCGTTGGACATTATGATTGATTCCGGTCCGTCGGCACGCTCGGTGAAATTATCCTTACCACGCTTTACGCTTGTCGGCGCTACCACCCGTGCGGGTTTGCTGACAGCGCCCCTGCGCTCGCGCTTTGGAGTGATTAGCCGCTTGGACTATTATTCTTCCGAAGAACTCTTCAAGGTTGTACGCCGTTCTGCGGGTATTTTGACTTCGCCTATCGAAGACGGTGGCGCGATGGAGATTGCGAAGCGTTCACGCGGTACGCCGCGTATTGCGAATCGCCTTCTGCGCCGCACACGCGACTTTGCTGAAATAAAAGGCGACGGCACTATCACGCAAGACATTGCTAATATCGCACTGGTGGCGCTGGAAGTGGATGAATACGGCTTAGACGACATGGACAAACGCATCATGCAAACGATTATGCTGAAATTCAACGGTGGTCCGGTTGGCTTAAATACGGTTGCCGTCGCTGTGGGCGAAGAAGCCGGAACAATTGAAGAGGTCTATGAACCATTTCTCATTCAGCAGGGCTTTTTGAATCGCACCCCTCGCGGACGTGAGGCGACCGAGCTTGCGTACAAGCACTTTGGTATCAGCCAGCAAGGGAAAGCCGAAACACTTTTTGGCTCTCTCTAGAGTCAAAGCAGGAACCCAACACACAAAATTTATATCAATTCATAAGGTGCGTCATGAATACTCTCAAAGCTCTTCTGCTCCTTGCGGTAGCGAGTACAAGCATTTTCACATTTGCTTGTACAAATAGCAATACAAATTCCGGCTCTACCGAAACAAGTGTCACGTGGGGAGCCGAACTCGGTACGACTTCGATTACCGCATCAATTTCGGGTAAAGAACAATCTACCTTGCAAGCCATAACAATGCTGCAAATTCAGCGTGTCCGATTGCTTGTAAAAGAATTAAAAGCTAAACCATCGAAGGATAACACAGGGGCTTCGGATAAACAAGTCAAACTTTCACCATTTGTTATTGAATGGTTACCAAATCAAACAACAGTATTTGCCACGGCATTACTGCCAATTGGTGAGTATGATCAGGCAAAATTTCAGATTCACCGATTTACCCCGCCAGAAGTCACGCAGTATCAGAATGACGCAATTTTTCGAGATTTTGTTCTTCCTGACCGCGCAACTGCAATTATTGAAGGCACAGTGTCGGAGAATGGCGTTAGTCAAGCATTTATCTATCGGAGCGATGCAACGGCTAATCTCAATCTCAACTTTGACAACGTAATAACGGTAGCTTCGAGCGGTACGACAACGATTGTTATGCAGTTTAATCCACTTCTTGTCTTCAAAAAGGGGAATGTGCTGCTTGATCCGCGTGATACAAAAAATCGTAACGATATAGATAACCTTATTCGCACGGCAATTCGTACTTTCAAACGCTAACTTCATTGTTTTTCGCCTATTTCCCAATGGACATTCGACGCTACTTTCACGGAAGAAATATCACGATTGTTGTCAGCGTGGCAATTTTGGTGGGCTTTGCTGCGCTCATTATTGCATCGGCGGTGCATAAAAGCCTTGCGCCGTCGGTGAATCCCATTATCGAGCAATCTGACGATTTAGTGCGGCAGGGCGATCAAATTCAAGTAAATTTGCTGAATGGTTGTGGCGACCAAGGCGTAGCGCGGCGCATGATGAATTACTTGCGTTCATCGGGCTTTGACGTGGTTGAAATTGATAATTACTCGCGCTTTTCTGTCCAGCGCTCGTTTGTAATTGACCGCGTTGGCGACTCCCTTTCTGCCATGAAGACCGCCAAAGCGCTCGGTATAGCCGATTCGCTGCGTGTTCTTCGGATTGATTCGACCTTGTACATCCGTGCCAGTGTAGTGATTGGCAGGGATTACCGCACACTCAAGCCGTTTCAATAACTTCTTTTGCATAATAATTTCATAATTCTTCATTTGTACTCTACTCTTTAATGACAGCTTCTACTGAACTCACAGCGCTTTGCGCTCGCACATTAGACAACCTCAAAGCGGAAAACATCATCGCTCTTGATTTGCGCAATGTAGATTCTTCACCTGCCGATTATTTTGTGATTTGCAGTGCTAATTCCGAAACCCACGCCCGTGCCTTGACCGACGCGCTCGCTCGCGTTACCGTCAGCGTGGGCGAACGCCGCCCCCGCACCGAAGGGCGCGACACCGGCGAATGGGTCTTGCTGGATTATTTCGACGTAGTGGTGCATATTTTTCGCACCACTGCCCGCGAATACTACAAACTTGAAAAACTCTGGGGCGACGCTCCGGCGCTGGACTTGAAGCAATTGATTGAAAAACCGAAAGCTGCTAAACAAAAAGTCGCAAAAGCAGAAGCTACAAAAGCAGAAGCTACAAAAGTTCCAAGCGCAAAAACGGCGGCAGTGAAAAAAACAACATCTTCCAAAGTAACTACGCCGAAGGCTGCAAAAGAAAAGACAGTAAAAGAAAAAACAGTAAAAGAGAAGGTGGCAAAAGAAGGAGACGTAGAAAAAACTACTGCGAAAAAAGCAGCAGCAAAAGCGCCTGCTAAAGCCATTTCCAAAGCAATATCTGCGGCAACAACGGCAAAGAAACCTGTGAAGACTTCCACGAAAGCAAATGCTGAAACAAGCGCTCAAGCAAGTGCAGAAGCACCAAAAGTAAAACGCAGTACGCAGAAAGCCTCTGAGGGCGACGAAACAAAAGTTGCAACCGCCACAAAGCCTAAAAAAGCTGCACCGAAAGCGGAAGCTGCACCGAAAGCGGAAGCTGCACCAAAAGCGAACGCAAGCGTTAAGAAAGTGAGCGCGAAGTAAGGATGAAAGCAGTACGAACAGAAGCAACTGCCTTTGCTCCGGCGACGGTGGCAAATGTTGCCTGTGGGTTTGACGTGCTTGGCTTTGCGCTGGAATCTCCGGGCGATGAAGTGACGGTGCGCATTACCACAGAGCGCGGCGTGAGAATCACAAGCATTGCAAGTGATGACGGCTTGCCCGAACTCAATCTGCCCACAAATCCGCATGAGAACACCGCTGGTGGTGCGGTTATTGCGTATCTGGAGGGAATAAGTGCAGATTTCGGCGTAGAAATGTCCATTCGCAAGCGGATGCCAGCCGGAAGCGGTATGGGGTCAAGCGCCGCCAGCGCAGCAGCAGCACTTGTCGCGCTCAACGCACTTGTTGAGAACCCACTTTCGCCTGAAGAACTCGTTGATTACGGCATGAAAGGCGAGGCAATCGCAAGCGGCTCGGAGCACGCCGACAACGTTGCGCCAGCCATTATGGGCGGCATTGTGCTTATTCGCGGCTACAACCCTACGGATGTCGTTCGCGTAGACGCGCCGCCGCACCTGCATTGCACTGTTCTGCGCCCACACTGCGAAGTTTCGACCAAAGAAGCCCGTACCATTTTACCAAAGGACATCCCCATGAAAACGGCAATTACGCAGTGGGGTAATCTTGCGGGTTTGATTGCAGGCTTGCTCAAGCGTGACGATGGCTTAATTGCTCGTTCACTAAGGGATGTTGTCGCCGAGCCGTATAGAGCGGCACTTATTCCGGGCTTCTACGCCATACAGCAGGCAGCGCTTGGTGCCGGAGCGCTTGGTTGCAGTATTTCCGGTTCCGGTCCGTCAATATTCGCCCTCTCCACCTCACGTGAGGCGGCAGAGCGCATCGGTACAGCCATGCACAATGCCCTAACGGAAGCCTGTACCGAAGGTACACTCTACATCTCGCGTTTGGCGGATGGACAGCCGCGCATTGTGTCGGTGCGATAAGTACTTTGGCTGGTACCCTCGATGACCTTGTCCACAAACCGCATAATTGCTACACGCTCCGTTGCTATATGTTGCGTTGTTACGCATGGCGACCTCGAAATTTTGTTACCTTGAATTACTACACTATGCCTTTCTCTCTTCAGCTCTCACAGCGCTTGCTGCCTACGTTCTTGACTATTGGGCTTTT
>Ga0075163_10002861_pt1 | contig 23207 bp, 22 predicted proteins | sample JI1023141ADNA_FD_71478 | JGI IMG/M metagenome (GOLD analysis project Ga0075163, IMG submission 71478) | Wastewater effluent complex algal communities from Wisconsin, to seasonally profile nutrient transformation and Carbon sequestration -... | ecosystem: Engineered > WWTP > Effluent > Algae... | reverse complement strand
GATGCCAAGAATGTTGGCGGCATGCGTGCGGTTGCCGAGGCAATGGTCGAGGGTCGACAGGATCAGGTCCTGTTCGACTTCGGCGACCGTCTGGCCGACGCGGATCGCCGCGCCCTTGATGGCCGCTTCTGCGGCGTTGACGGCGCGCTCGGCTGTAGCGTCGAGCGTGTTGGCCTGAACGGGGCGGCCATCGGGCGTGCGCAGATCGTCGACCGAGATTTCCTCGCCGCGCGCCAGGATGACCGCGCGATGCATGGCGTTCTCGAGTTCGCGGACGTTGCCGAGCCAAGCGGCGGACTGCACGCGCTCACTGGCAGCATCCGAGAGACGGCGATGCGAGAGGCCGTTGGCGATCGCGTACTTGTTGACGAAGTAGTCGGCCAGCGAAGCGAGGTCGCGCGGACGCTCACGCAGCGGCGGGATATGCAGGTTCATCACGTTGAGCCGGTAGAGCAGGTCTTTCCGGAATTCGCCGCGGATGACGGCTTCCTGAAGGATGCGGTTCGACGTTGCGATGATGCGGATATTGACCGGCACCGGCTTCGAGCCGCCGACGCGGTCGATCTCGCGTTCCTGGATGGCGCGCAGCAGCTTGGCCTGCAGGCGGATATCCATTTCGGAAATCTCGTCCAGCAGCAGCGTGCCGCCGTCAGCTTCCTCGAATTTGCCGATACGGCGGGCGACCGCGCCCGTGAACGCGCCCTTCTCGTGGCCGAACAGTTCGCTCTCGAGCAGGTTCTCGGGAATGGCAGCGCAGTTGACCGAAATGAACGGCTTGTCCGCGCGCTTCGATTTCTTGTGGACATAGCGCGCCATGACTTCCTTGCCGACGCCGCTCTCACCCGTGATGAGGACGGAGGCTTCGGACGGCGCGATCTGGTCAGCGAGGCTGCGCAGTTCGAGCATGGCCGGGTCGTTGGCGATCAACGGGCGATCATCATCAGCCACGGCGGCGAGAACAGCGGCGATCAGTTCCGGATCGGGCGGCAGCGGGATGAATTCGCGTGCGCCGGCGCGGATGGCGCGAGCGGCCATGTCCGGCGTCACGTTGACGCCGCAAGCGACGACGGGAGCAACAATCCGCTCCTGGCGCATCGCGTTGACGAGGCCGGTGATGTCCTCGTGAACATCGATCATCACGATGTCGGCGCCGCGACCCGTGCGCAACAGCTCCAGAGCTGTGCCGGCGTCGTGTGCGTGCAGCACCTTGGCCCCTTTGTCGAAGGCCATCTTGGTTGCGGCCGAGAGCTGGCCCGCGAGGTTTCCGATAATCAGAACGCGCATGGGTTTTCCTCTAGGCGTCGGAGTTCTTGATGATCTCGGTCATGGTCACGCCGAGGCGGTCTTCGACGACGACGACCTCTCCACGAGCGACCAGACGCGAGTTGACATAGATATCGATGGCTTCGCCGACGCGGCGGTCCAGCTCGAGCACGGTGCCCGGGCTGAGTTCCAGCAGCTTGGCGACTTCGATCGTGGTGCGGCCGATGACGGCCTGCACAGAGACGGGGACATCGAACACGGGGCGAAGGTCTGCGGCGATACGTTCGCGCATGTCTTCGCTGGTGTCGGCCGGCGTGTTGTTGCGGGGCTGCGCGACTGCGCCACCCTGCGCCAGATCCGGAAGATTGAGGTCGCTGCTGCTCATGATGTCCTACGCGGAGAAGAGTTCTAGTTGCGGCGCCACCGGGTCTTGGAGGCGTGCATTGATAATGGCTTCGATCGTGGCTTCGACGCCTTCGCGGCTGAAGCCGGCAGAGCCTTCGCCCCAAACCACGGTCCAGTCGCCGGCGCGTGCATTTGCGTCCGGCACAAAGGCGAGATTGGCGCCCAGTCCCTGGCGGCGCAGCTGTTCCATGCGGCGCTCGACCTCGTTGATCGAGTCCGGCGCGATGCTGACCGTGATGATCGGGTTGAGCTTGAGCTGGCGAACGACCTCCATGATGGCGGTCGCGGCGGCTTCGTCGCCGGCCTTGTCGAGCGCGTTGCCGGCAATCTTGCGGGCCGCGATGATGGCCAGTTCAGCCGCTTCGGCGCGCAGCTGTTCCGCAATGCCTGCGAGTTGCGCTGCGACAGGCGCGAGATGGGCGACGATCTTGTCGACCGAGGCGAAGCCACGGGCTTCGACGGTCTGCCGCGCTTTCATTTCGCCATCGGCGCGCGCCTTGGCGGCAAGCTGATCGGCTTCTTCGCGCGAGAAGTATTTGCGGTCGGGACCGCGCAGGACGTCGCCCTGCGGCGTGAATTCGGTTTCGAAGCTGAAGGTGCGGATTTGCTGGGTCATCAGTAGATCAGCTCATCCTGGCCGCCGCTTTCGGCGAGCATGATCTCGCCGCGATCAGCCAGCGCCTTGGCGACAACAACCATTTCCTGCTGGGCCTGTTCGACGTCCTTTAGCTTGACCGGGCCCATGGAGGCCATGTCGTCGCGCATGATCTTGGCGGCGCGTTCCGACATGTTGGACATGAAGAGATTGCGCATCTCGTCGTTCGCGCCCTTGAGGGCGAGGCCCAGCTTGTCCTTGTCGACGCTGCGCAGCAGCGTCTGGATGCCGCCGGGGTCGAGCTTGGCGAGATCCTCGAACACGAACATCAGCGAACGGATGCGGTCGGCCGCTTCCTTGTTCTTGTCTTCGAGCAGGCCCATGAAGCGGCCTTCAGTCTGGCGGTCGAAGGAGTTGAAGATCGCGGCCATCTGTTCATGGCTGTCGCGCTTGGACGTGCGCGCAAGGTTGGTCATGAACTCGGTGCGCAGGGTCGACTCGATCTTCTCGAGAATATCGCGCTGCACCGGCTCCATGCGCAGCATGCGCTGCATGACTTCGAGCGCGAAATCAGCGGGCAGGGCGGTGAGAACGCGCGCCGAATGCTCGGTCTTGATCTTCGACAGGATGACCGAAACCGTCTGCGGGTATTCGTTCTTCAGGTAGTTCGCTAGAACCTGCTCGTTCACGTTGCCGAGCTTGTCCCACATCGTGCGTCCCGCCGGGCCGCGCAGCTCTTCCATCAGGTTGTCGACCTTCTCGGCCGGCAGGAACTGCAGGAGCAGGCGGTGCGTCTGTTCATAGGAGCCGGTGACGGCGCCCGAACCAGAGAGGCGGTTGACGAAATCCTTGATGAGGAACTCGACCATCTCGGCCTTCACCGGGCCGAGGTTCGACATGGCCGACGAGATTTCGCGCAGTTCCTCGTCGTCGAGACGGTCCCAGACGGGTTTCGCGTCCTCGCCAAGGGAGAGAAGAAGGATCGCTGCCTTTTCCGAGCCATGCAGGGCCTTCACCGCCGTCATCGTTTCCGCGATGCGGCGTTGCGTATCGTTATGCGTGTCTTCGCGCGTGAGGCCGCCTTGCTGCGGCGCGGCTTGAGCTTCCGCCTGCGCTTCGGCCTGTTTCAGAGCTGCGGATGCCTTGCTCATGCGGCGCGATCCGCGGGTTCTTCAGCGAGCCACGAACGGATGATCGAAACTGATTCATCCGGGTGGCTGGCGACGACTTCGGAAATCTTCTTGATCGAGGACGCTTTCACCTGGCCGGAAATGCGGGCCACGTCGATGCCGGCGTCGAGACGGTCGGGCATCGGGGCGTCAAACCCCACGACGCGGCCTTCGCCCACCGAGATCAGGTTCTCGCTGACTTCATGATGAACCTGCTGCGGTGCATTGGCGGCCGCGGCCTGCATCGCAGCGATCGCCTTGGCGCGCTTGGCGCCTTTCAGCTTGGCGATGTCCGGCGGCAGGTCGCCCTGATCAGGTTTGGAGAACAGTCCGCCGATCAGCGGGCGCAGCACGAAGAACACGAGGGCGAGGGCGGTCAGCAACAGCGCCACGATCTCGCCGATGTGGAGAAGGTCGAACTTGTCGAAATCGAACGCTCCGGGCGCCGTGGCGCCATCCAGCGAGGTGTCGGGACGGGCGAATGCCGCGCTTTCGACCGTGACGACGTCGCCGCGTTCCTGATTGAACAGCACGGCAGATTTCACCAGCGCGGTAATGCGATCTATTTCTTCCTGCGGGCGCGGCTGCCAGGTGGCCGGCTGGCCTTCAGCGCCAGGCACGCGCATGTGATCGACCGCTACCGCGACCGAGAGGCGCTGGATCTTGCCGCCTTCGACCACTTCCGTGCGAAGCGTCTTGTCGATCTCGTAGTTGACGGTGGATTCGTTACGGCTCGCGCTCGACTGGCTCTTCGGCTGCGGCGCAGCCACCGGATCGGCGCCCGTGGGCACATTGTTGGCGACCGTGGTTTCATCGCCCGGCGCGGCATCCTGGCTGTTCGACGAATCTTCGACAGTCGTTTCCGAACGAACGACGCGGCTGTCCGGGTTATACGTTTCCGAGCTTTGCGTGACCTTGTTGAAGTCCGCTTCGATCGAAACCGTCACCTTCGCTGCGCCGGGGCCAGCAATGTTCTCGATCACGTCGAGAACCTTCTTGCGATAGCCCTCTTCAAGGGCCGAGCGGCGTTCGTCGGAGGTCGTGCCGCCGCCGATGCTGCTGCCGGAGGGGTCGTTTTCGTCAGTCGCGGCGGCGAGAAGGCGGCCATCGGTCGAGGCGATCGTAACGGCGCTGACCGCAAGACCCGGGACCTGCGAGGCCACGATGTTGCGGATGGCGCGGACCTTTTCCGGCGACATGATGTTGCCGGTGATCTTCAGAACAACCGAAGCCTTGGGCTTTTCGACGCTCTTCTGGAACAGCGGGCGATCCGGCACCGACAGGTGAACGCGGGCCGATTGCACCATGTCATAGGCCGAAATCGTGCGCTCCAGCTCGCCTTCCATGGCGCGGAGCTGCTTGATGTTCAGGACGAACTGGGTCTCGCCCAGCGCATCCGACTTGTCGAAGATTTCCCAGCCGATCGAGCCGCGCGTCGGCAGGCCCTGCTCGGACAGCATCATCCGCGCGTCTTCGACCTTGGCGGCGTCGACGAAAACGGCCGAACCGCCGCCTTCAAGCGTGTAGGCGACGCCAGCCGTATCGAGCTTTTTGGTGATCTCGGAGGCTTCCTCGAGATCGAGGCCCGAGAAAAGAAGTTTCTGCCCGCCGGACTCGCCGCGGAGCATTATGACGCCCAGACCGCCCCCAACGAGCGCCACGACGACGAGCGCCGCAGCGATTCGCATCCGGCCGGAACGCGCGAGTTGCGCCACCAGGCCTTTGGATTCTTCAGTTTTCGGATCGGCCATGAACGCTCGGAAAAATCTGCCTGCTCGCGATTTGCGACTAGGCAGGAATTTCCGGGTGCGTGGTAAACGTGGTGTTAAGGACGCGAACCGATTGTGTTAGCGAAACCTTAAAGTCGAAGTCCGCGCGCCGTCCCTCCCCATAGCCCGGGACGGCGTTTGCGGTGTCGTTCAGCGATAGTTTTGCAGGCGTGTCGTGCGAAGGCCTTTGACGCCGTGACGCTCGTAGAGGCGTTCCCAGCCGCCGAACTCTTCTTTCGACAGTTCGTAACGCTCGCATGCGTCTTCAGCGGACAGGAGCCCGCCGTGAACAGCCGCGACGACTTCCGCCTTGCGGCGGGTGACCCAACGTTGAATCCCGGGCGCAGGAAGGTCGGCCAGGGTGATATGACGTCCGTCCGGGCCCACGACGGCCGCGCTGGACGCGCTTTGGCTCAGCATGGAAATCTCCGTTTGCTGCTTCAGTCTGAGTGGAGACCATACGCAGCGGGTACTAAGGGCACGCTCAGGCAGACACGCCGCTTTTCGGGAAAAAACCGCGAAAATTTCATGTAAATGCGGGGTTGCCGGTCACCATTCCGCAACGCGGGAAGCGCGGCGGCGAACGCGGGGGAAGACGCGAGCGATGATGCGCGGTACGAAGTCAGGCGCATTCTGCGCCCCCAGAACCTCGTGTGTCTCCGTGCGATCATCACTCGCTGGTCCCTACGCGACTATCGTTTCAGCCTGATCAGCTCGTCGAGCATCTCGTCGGCCGTGGTGATGATCTTCGACGACGCCGAATAGGCGCGTTGAGTCATGATGAGGTTGGAGAACTCTTCCGCGAGATCCACGGTCGACGCTTCGAGGGCGCGCGCCGCGATCGTTCCCGCGCCGCCAATGCCGGCGCCGCGCATCGACAGGGCGCCGGCGCCCGGTCCAAGGCGATAGACGCCGCCATGCTCGGGGATCAGCCCGTCGACGTTGCCGAATGTCGCCAGTGGAACCTGATAGATGCGGCGGGTGAGGCCGTTGGTGAAGATGGCGGTGACATAGCCATCGTCATCGACATCCACCGAAGCCAGCGAGCCAAACGGCGTGCCGTCGACTTGCGATGTTCCGAGCTGCGAAGGCGAATCGTAGTTCGTCAGGCCGCCCGGTGCGCCAGGTCCGCCCATGTCGAGCTGGATCGTTTGCGCAGCGAGGCCGAGCGTACCGGCCCATTCCGGGCCTGCGCCCGTGCCCGCTTCGCCAATCGACAGCGACAGCGGAAGCGTGGAGTTGGCGGCATCGAGTTGGCCGAACGGCGTGAACGCTACGATGCCGGTCGCCAGCTGGCCATCAACCAGCGTGCCGCCGCCGGGGACAACGTCTGCCGCCGGCATGTGAACTTCAGTGTACCACTGGTTCGGCCCTGCTTTCAGGAACGACATGGTCAGCGTGTGCAGGCCGCCCTGGCTGTCATAGACCTGAATCGGAACCTGGAAGTCCGGCGTGACTGCGCCAGACGCCATGTTGTTCGTGCTGTCGGCAGCGTCGTAGGTGGCGCCGCTCACGGCCGCCGAGACGACCTGTGACGATTGCAGGTTGGCTGAGAGCGACAGGCGCGCCGTGGCTTCCGCGCCGCCGGCGATGCCCGACACGCGGATCGGCTCGAGGCCGTTGAGATCGGTCGGGTTCGCCGTGACCTGGCCCGTCGAGTCAACGGGCCAGCCCTGCAGATAATAGCCGGCCGTGTTCTGCAGATAGCCGTCAGAGTCCGGCGTAAACTGCCCGGCGCGCGTATAGAAGTAGGGGTCGCGCGCCGTGGCGTCGTCGCTGCGCCCGCGCACAACGAAGAAGCCGTTGCCAGAAACGGCAAGGTGCGTCGCGACAGACGAAGCGATCGTCGAGCCTTGTTCGCTCATCAGCGGCGAGGAGCGGCTGGAGACGCCGCCAGCATTGTAGGTCGACTGCCGGTTCTGCGAGTTAAGCAGCGACGTGAAATCGTTGCGCAGGCGCTTATAGCCAACAGTGTTGACGTTCGCGATGTTGTCGGAAATCGAAGCGAGCGCACTGGAGTTGGCGCGCATTCCAGCTGCGCCGGCGAGCATGGCGGAGTTGATACTCATGGTCGAAGCTCCCAGAAAACCTGCGGGGCAGGGTTCATTACTGTTGGGTTGGTTGGCCGCTTATGCAGCCGGACGGCGCGCTTCTGCGCCGGAGAGTCGTGGTCGAGCCGGCGACTAGTTCGTCGCGGCTGTCGTATTGTTGTTCATCAGTCGCTTGATGTCGGCGAACGCGAACACGCCGGCTGGCGTCGTGAGCGCGGGCTCGCCATAGGTCAGGTCGACGCCGGTGATCTTCGTCACCAGCGAGTGATTGGGGGTAATGGCTTTCTTGTTGGCGTCTTCGGCGACGACACTGATCCAGTAAGGCTGATCAGTAGCCGCCGCGCCGCCCTTGTTGAGCTCGCCATTCCAGGTGAACTCGTGGCTGCCGGCTTTCAGCTCGCCCGTTTTGGAATACAGAACCTTGCCTGCTGCGTCCGTCACCGTGATCGTGGCGGATGAAGCTTCAGACGGAAGTTCGTAGCGCCATTTCACCGGATCGCCCGTGAATTGCGCGCCCGCTGAATCGATCTCCGCTTCCTGCCCAAGATAGCCGGACAGCGACGCGCCAGCGCCGGAGTTCGTAGCCTTGATCAGTGTTTCAAGCTGCGTGTTCACGCGGATCTGCTGTTCCACGCCCGAGAACTGGACAAGCTGTTCCGTGAACTGCGTCGAGTCCATCGGCTCAAGCGGATCCTGGTTCTGGATCTGGGCTGTGAGAATGGTGAGGAAGGTGTCGAAGTTGGTCGACAGCGTCGCCGCTGATTGCGCGCCAGTGGTTGCCGTGGTGGACGGCGGCGGTACGAAGGAGATCAGGTCTGACATGTCTCAGCTCCTTCAGGCGACAAGATCAAAGCGCGACGAACGCCACGGGCGTGCGGCGGCGGCGGTCTGGGCATCGACGGCGACGTCAACAGTTTTGAAGCCGCGCCATACATTGGCGTTGCTGCCTTCATTATCCTGACCGTTCGCGGAATTACGTCCCTGGTCGCTCGACAGCTCGAACTTGATCCCGCCCTCGGCGAGATCGAAGCCGGCGTCAGACAGCGCGCGTTCAAGCGAGCGTTGGCCGCGCATCAGGTCGGAAAGCGCGGCACTGTCATGCGCCGCCAGTACAGCATGAACCTTCTTGTCGGCGCCGACTTCAATGCGCACGTCGACACGGCCAAGCTCGGCGGGATCGAGACGCACTTCATAGCGCTGAGCCCGGCCATCAAAACGCTCGATCATGCGCTGATAGACCTGCACGGTCGTGGCGGGGGCGTTCTGAAGGGCGGGGTGAGTCTGCGTGGCGCGCGCAACGTCGGATGCAGGCGCGCGGGCGGTCGCTGCGACGTCTGTTGTCGGTGCAGCAGGCGCAGTCGCGGCGTCTGTCTTGATCTCCGGCGCGGCATCGACAGTTGCGGCAGCGGCCTGGACCGTTTTGTTGGCGCCCGTCTGGGCTTTTGTCGCGCCTTCGGTCGTAGCGGACGATGTCGTCGAAACCGTCGTGGACTGATGTTCGGCAGGAGCAGCGGCGCGCTCAGCGCCCGGCGCCGAGAGCGGGGCGGCGTCCGTGGCTTGCGGCGCCACTGTCATCGCGACTGGAGCGGGAGCGACTTGAGCAACAACCGCTGCCGGCACGCCGGCCTGAGCATGCGCTGTGGGTGTGACAGCGCCGTCTTCCGCGCCATCGGTGGTGTCGTCCGTATCTTCCGCGGGGGCAGAAGCCGCCGGTTGAGCCGGTTTCGCTGCCGGGGCGGTCGCCGCTGCCTGCGCGGCAACAGCCGGAGCCGACGCAGCCGCGGCTTGCGTTGCAGCGGGCTGAGCAACCACAGGGATCGAAGCCTGAGCCTGAGCCGGAGCAGCGACAGTCATCTCGGGAACTTCGATCGATTCACCGGCAGCAGCTTGAGGCGCGGCGGATTGTGTCAGGCCAGCGAGGATCGCCTCGGGAGAATTGACGGCGGGCACAACGGGCGGTTGCTGCGGGGCAGGTTGCACAACGGCGGGGTTCGCGTCCGTCGTCGCAGCGACCAGCTCGTCGCTGGAATCCGTTACGGCGGTTTCGGTTTCCAGCACGTCCGCGAAACTCACGCCGTCGTCCTTCACAGACGCCTGCTTCGACGCGACGGGCTCGGGCCGCGCGGCGGGCTGCATCGGAATGAGGTCGGCTGCTGCGGTCACGCCCGGTCCATGCTTCATCATCTCCGGCCCATTGCGAGCGCGGAGCGTGAGTTGTGTGTGCAACACGCGAGCCAGTAATCTTTAGGAAGAAAAGCCCCAGCAAATACGCGCTTTGCTGGTTAACGAGCGCCCGTTTCAACGCGCCGATGCGGCAAGAGTCGCTAGGTCGTGCTGCAGAACTTGCCGGGCTGCGAGCAGTTTCAGCCGCGCGCGTCGCGACATCGACCTGGCGTGCGCGAGAACGCCGTCGCACGCCCATCTCCTGACTGGCCCGCAACTTGCGTGGTTAACGGCAACGTTGTGGCCAGTGAGCCGGAGCGTTCGGGGCAGAAGCTCCCGTCGCGTAAATTTCGCGAATGTATTCAGGAAGATAGAACAATCCCGGTGAAGACTGGTCGCACAGAGCGGCCCGGCAGATCGCGCCTACCCGACAGTTGCGGTGGGCAAGATTTGCAGGGCTTGTGATGGAGATGCGATCGTGTCGCTGAGCAGCATCATGTCGACCGGCCTTTCCGCGCTGGCTGCGAACCAGCAGGCGCTGAAGGCAACTTCGACCAACGTCGCCAACGTCAACACGGTCGGCTATTCGCGCCTCGACGTGCAGTTCATCTCGCGCCAGGCCTCGGGCGGATTGTCGGGCGTCGAGATCGAAGTCACGCGCGTCGCCAACGCCTATCTCGCTGCAGCCGAAATGCGCGGCGCCGCCGACGTGGCGTCCGCCGACATTCTTTCGCAGTTCATGGACAGGGCCCAGGGCCTCCTCGGCGACCCGTCGGATTCATCGTCGGTGTTCTCGACGCTCGACCCCGTGTTCGCAAGCTTCGGGTCACTGGCGGTCGATCCGGCATCTGCCCTGCGCCGTTCGTCGAGCCTGTCGGATCTCACGACCCTGCTGGCGCAGCTTGATACCACCGCTGAAGAGCTTCAGGCGCTGCGCAATGAATCGCAGGCGCGCATCGTATCGTCGCTCGAAGAAGCCAACTCCCTGATGAGCGGCATCGCCAAGCTCAACACCTCTATCCAGCGCTCCACCATCGGCGGCGTTTCCGCCAGCGAGGCGGAAACCGAACAGCAGCGCATGATCGACCGCCTGTCGGAGATCGTCGATATTCGCGCCCAGAAGCGCCCCATGGGCGGCGTTGAAATCCGCACGACGGACGGCCTGCTGCTCGTCGATCTGGACGCCGCCAGGCTGGGGCTGGATTCGACAACCAATGGCGAGCCGTATCCCGGCGTCGTCATGTTGGCGCCGCGTTCGTCGACTGAAACGCCTCTGGAAACCCATCTGTCGGGCGGAGAACTCAAGGGTCTTCTGCGCGCGCGCGACAAGGAGTTGGTCAATCTCCAGCTGGCTTTCGGCGAATTCGCCGCCGGCGCTGCCGAAGCCCTGAACGCCGCGCACAACGCCGCCAGCACGGTTCCGGCGCCTAACGCGATGGTGGGGCGAAACACGGGATTGCTCGAAGACGATCGCCTGAATTTCACAGGTATCACCAATATCGGCATCGTCGACGACCAGGGCAATGTGCTCCGCAATTTCCGCGTCGATTTCGACAATGGCCAGATCCTCGATGACCAGGCCAACGTCACGCCGTTCGGCGCCACGATCGCCGACCTGCAGGCCGCGCTCGACAGCGCCATGGACCCTGACGGCACGATCAGCTTCGCCAACGGCGTCATGCAGATTTCGGCCGATACGCCGACCACAGGCGTCGTCATCGCTGACGACCCCACGCGCCCGGCGCTGCGCGCGGGCCGGGGCTTCTCGCACACGTTCGGGCTGAACGATCTGGTTTCGCACGGCCAGCCGCTAAGCTACGCGACAGGCCTGTCCGCGCTCGACGACCATGGTTTTGCCGACGGCGACATAACTTTCGCCATCCGCAATCAGGATGGTTCGATCATGCGCACGTTCGACTTCCACGTCACATCGGGAACGTCTCTCGGCACATTGCGCAACCAGCTCAACACGGCGTTGCAGGGCTATGGCCAGGCGACGCTCGACGCCAACGGCCGTCTCGCGCTGACGCCGAACAACAGCAATGTCGGCCGCATCGACGTGCTGCAGGACACCACCGTTCGCGGCGACACGTCGCTGTCGATGTCGCAGCTGTTCGGCTTCGGTGAGCAGCTCGCGATCGAGCGGTCACGTAGCAACACCATCCGTCCCGACATCGCAGCCAACCCCAATCTCCTTGCAGCCGCGCGCGCCGATCTGGCCGGCGCCGCTGCTGGAACGCGCGTCCTGTCGCCCGGCGACGGTCGTGGCGCGCTGGGTCTGGAAGCGGCAGGCACCAGGACGCGCGCCTTCGCGGATGCAGGCGGGCTTACGGGGCAGGTCACATCGATTTCCGACTATGCGGCGCGGCTGGCTGGCCACGCCGGCGTACGGGCTGAAGCGCTCGACTCCGCCCGCGCCGCGGCCGAGTCCGTGCGCAGCGAAGTGCGCGAACGCCGCATGAGCGAAGAGGGCGTCAACCTCGACGAAGAGCTGGTGAAGATGACCACCTACCAGCAAGCCTATTCCGCCGCCTCCCGCATGATCCAGGCGGCGAAAGATCTCTACGACATCTGTCTGAACATGGTTTGAGGAACATAAGTCATGGCCCGCATTTCCTCTGCGATGATACCTTCGGCCTCGCTGGCCGACATTTCCCGCGCCCAGCAGCAGCTGGTTGAAGCCGCTCGGCAGAGTTCGGCGCAGACGCGCGCGAACGATCTCAAGGGCTATGGCCGCGAAGCGCAGACACTTGTGTCGGCGCAGCGCCTTGTCGCGCGCACCGAAGGCTTCCAGGCGACCTCTCGCGAACTGACGACGCGGATGCAGATCCAGGACGTTGCGATCGGCCGCGCCGCTGAAGTTGTCAGCAAGCTGAAAGAAGACCTGTTCCAGAACGTCGGCCTTGAAAGCGGCGAGGGCGTTCGCGCCCAGCTCGAGGAAGCGTTCGCCGTTCTCAAGGACGCAATGAACACCAACCTGGGCGGTCGCTACCTGTTCGGCGGCGTGCTCAACGACCGCCCACCGGTGACGGCGGATTCGCTCGCCGATCTGGCCGCCAACCCGCTGACCGATTCAATCGAGCAGGGGGCAGACCCGCAGATCATGCGCGTGGAGGAAGGGCGAACAATCCAGTCCGGCCTCGTTGCGGACGATGTCATCTCGCTGGCAATGGCTTCCGTCAAACGGCTGGCGGAGCTCGACCAGGGCCCCGATGGTCCGTTCGGTGGCGAACTGACCGACGTGCAGCGTCAGGCGCTCCAGAGCGAGATCAATTCGCTCGCCGGCGCCTTCGACCACATTCTCTCCACCCAGTCGGAAAACGGTCGGTTGTCCAAGGAAGTGGAAAGCGCCTCGACGCGCCTCACCTCGCAACTCAACGCTCTGGACGAAGCGATTGGCGGGATCGTCAATGTCGATCTTGCGGAGGTAGCCGTGCGGTTGAACCAGGCGCAGTTCGCTTACGAGTCTTCCGCGAGCATCTTCAACGTGCTGCGGAACCTGTCGTTGCTGAACATCCTGAAGTGACGGCCGATTGATCTGCCGGTTCAGCGGCCCAGCCGCTGCTCGCCGGTAGGCAGCACACGAAGGGCCTCAAGCCCTTCCCAGACCAATACCTCGCCGTGGCGCGCAACGGCCTGTGCAGCCCACTGGCGGATCTGCCGGTTGAAAGGCTCCTTGCGCCACGCATCCTTTCTGTCCTTGTCGACCAGGATGAGGATGCGGTTGGCCTCGAACTTGATCGCCATATTGCTGTGGCGAGGGTCCCACTGATCGCTGATAGATGGGTCAAGCACCCACCCGCAATAGAATGTGCGGCAGTCCGCCGGGCGCGCTTCATAGATGTTGCAGCCCTTGCCGATGCTGCAGTGTTCGCACCAGACCTGCATCGGCTTTTTGAGCTCGGCCACCGCCGCAAGCTTGCAGCACGTCGTGCATCCCTCGCACGACCGGCCGGGCACGAGAGGCGGTATCGCATCTGGACGCGGCGTAAGGTCAGTCATCACCGATGATTTTAGCACGCTCGTGAATTGAAGCGAGGGCGCCTTGCTTACCGTGCGGCAAATGGCAGGCTGCGGAAAACAACAGTCTTCGAGGGAGGGCATGATGATCAGGACAGGCGTGGCGCTGATGGCGCTGGCGATTGCGACTGCTGGCGCGGCAGAAGCTCAGGTGGCTTGCGAGTCGCTCAAGGGTTTCGTGGCTCCGGACGTGAAGGTGACGGCGGCGACGTCCGCGGCGACGCCGGTTCCGCTCTGCAAGCTCGATGGCGTCGTCGGCAAGGAGATCAACTTCTCCATCTGGCTGCCTGATGCTTGGAACGGCAAGTTCGTGATGGGCGGCCAGGGCGGTTTCGCCGGCCGCGTCGAAAGCCAGGCCATGGGCATGAACGCGCTGCAGCGCGGCTACGCTATCGCCGGCACAGACACGGGTCACACGGGCCCCGCAGGCGCAACCGACGGCATCTGGGCGATGGGCGATCTCGAGCGCGTCGTGAACTACGCGCACGCCGCGATCCATCGCGTGACGGCAACGTCCAAGTCGATCCTGCAATCGCGCTACGGTCGCGCGCCGGACAAATCCTATTTCGCGGGCTGCTCCAATGGCGGGCGCGAAGCGCTGATGGCCGCGCAGCGCTATCCCGATGATTTCGATGGCATCATTGCCGGCGCTCCGGCGGTCGACTTCCAGGGCATCACGGCTGCGTTCGCAACCGTCACCCAGAAGATGTACCCGGACCCGAACAAGCTGGATTCACCCGTGCTCGACAAGGCAGCGCGCGATGCAGTGTCGAAAGCGGTTCTGGAAAAATGCGACACGCTCGATGGCCTGAAGGACGGCATCATGGCCGATCCGCGCCAGTGCAAGTTCGACATCAAGACGATCCAGTGCAAGGGCGGCGCAAAGGCGGATTGCCTGACCGCGCCGCAGGTCGCGGCTGTCGAGGCGATTATCAAGGGCCCGATGGTCAACGGAAAGCCGTTCCATGTCGGCTTCCCCTATGGCGGTGAATATGGCGATGGCGGCTGGGGCTCCTGGCTTGCCGGCCGCAAGGATGGCGCGGGCGCTGGCCGCCCCAGCCTCGCTTACGGCTTCTCGACCGACTTCATGCGCTACTTCGTGAAGCAGGACCCGAAGTGGAACCACACCCAGCTGAATCTCGCCACGCTGCCCGGCGACATGAAAGCGGTGCAGGCCACGTTGTCGCCCACCAACCCGGATCTTTCCGCCTATCGCAAGAGCGGCGGCAAGCTGCTGATGTACCACGGCTGGTCTGACTCAGCTTTGTCGCCGTTCATGAGCCTCAACTATCTCGACAAGGTCTATGCCAACGACGCCACCGCCAAGGCCGACGTGCGCCTCTTCATGATGCCCGGCGTCATGCATTGCGCCGGCGGCCCCGGCCCGGACCGCGCCGACTATCTCGACGTCCTCGACAAATGGGTCAGCGGCGGCCCGGCGCCGGAGGAAATCAATTCGGGCTTTGCTACTGGCGGCGCCCGCAAACTCTGCGCCTGGCCCAAGCAGGCGGTTTACAAAGGCACGGGCGACGGCAAGAGCCCGGATCAGTTCGACTGCAAATAGCGATCGTCCAACAACGCTGCGGGCAGGGCCGTTGCTCGCAAGGACTCTTCCTGCAGCGTTTCCGATCTCCCTTCGCGCGGCCGAAATTTTGCGATAGCGGAGAGCCATGAGCGCTCCCGCCGCATTCCCGCGACCGCCCAACAAGCCGGACGACGAGTCCTGCTGCCATCGCGGCTGCTCGCCCTGCATTTTCGACTACTACTGGGACGCTTTGGCCCGCTGGGAAGAAGCTGTCCGCGAACTCGGCGGCGATCCGGTCGTGGAACTCGCCGCCCTCGGGCGCACCCGGTAATCGTGGTATCCCGTACCGGGGAACAGCGGCGCTGCACGAACATTCTGTGTCAGGGCCGCGATATGCAAAGGCGTTCGGCAATGAATTTCAGAAGCGCGTTGATGCTCGCGGCAGGTCTCGCCATCGCCGGCTGCGCCGAGTCCGCCCAGCAGCCCGTCAGCTCCGCCATGGGCCCCGCGCCCACCCTGGAACAACCCAGGACATCGCTCTTCCCCTCCGTGAAGATCGCTCAGGCACAGGGGTGGCCAGCCGGGCAGGCCCCAACAGCCGCGCAGGGGCTCAGCGTAAAGGCCTTCGCCGCCGGACTGGATCACCCCCGCTGGCTCCACGTCCTGCCCAATGGCGACGTGCTGGTCGCCGAAACCAACGCTCCGCCCCGGCCAGACGACAGCGCCGGCATCATCGGCTACTTCCAGACCGAAGCGATGAAGAAAGCCGGCGCCGTCACCCAGACCGCCAACCGCATCACCCTGCTGCGCGATCAGGATGGCGATGGCGTCGCCGAAACCCGCTCCGAATTTCTCACCGGCCTCAACTCGCCCTTCGGCATGGCTCTCGCCAACGGCCGCCTCTACATCGCCAACACCGACGCCGTCGTCAGCGTGCCGTATGTGCAAGGCGAAACGAAATCCAGCGCCGCGCCCGAAACGCTCACCACGCTCCCCGCCGGCACGCGCAACCATCACTGGACCAAAAGCCTGATCGCCTCGAAGGACGGCGCAAAACTCTACGCCACAGTCGGCTCCAACTCGAACATCGCGGAGAACGGTCTCCCCGCAGAAGAAGGCCGCGCGGCCATCTGGGAGATCAATCGCACCACCGGCGAGAAACGCCTCTTCGCCACCGGCCTGCGCAATCCCAATGGCCTTGGCTGGGAGCCGCAGTCCGGCGCGCTCTGGACAGCCGTGAACGAACGCGACGAACTCGGCGCCAATCTCGTGCCCGACTACATCACCTCGGTGAAGGACGGCGCCTTCTACGGCTGGCCGTGGAGCTATTACGGACAAACCGTCGATGCCCGCGTGAAGCCCGCCAACCCCGACATGGTCGCGAAGGCAATTGCGCCAGACTACGCCGTTGGCGCCCACACCGCATCGCTCGGCCTCACATTTTCCGAAGGCGCGAAGCTCGGCTCCGAATACGCCAGCGGCGCTTTCGTCGGACAGCACGGCTCGTGGAATCGCGATCCGTTCAGCGGCTACAAGGTCATCTACATCCCGTTCTCCGGCGGCAAGCCCGCAGGGCAGGCCGTCGACGTGCTCACCGGCTTCATAAATGCGGAGAAGGAAATCGCCTTCGGCCGCCCCGTCGGCGTCGCAATCGGCGGTGATGGCGCCCTGCTTGTCGCTGACGATGTCGGCAACACGATCTGGCGCGTTGCCTCCGCCGCCAGCGCGCCCGCGCAATAGCTACATCGCCGGATAATGCTCCATCGCCGCCTCAATGCGATCCAGCGCGGCTGACACCCGCTCGCGATGGTGCGGTTCCGCGCGTTTGAGATAGATCGGCTGCGTCACGGCCAGATGGCGCACGATGATGCAGGCGGTCAGGATCAGCGGCGGTATCTCCCGCAGGTCGACCGTCCACCCATCCTCGCTGAAATGCAGGAACGTGTTTCGCAGGTCGACAAGATCATCGAACGCACCGCTGATCTGCCTGTTCAGCGGCAGCTGATAAGGCGGCCGCAGGAAGAATGGATCGCCCGTCCGCCGCAGCAGTTCAAGCGGCGACACAATCCGTGGCTCCCGCACGGCCAATGGCGGCGGCCCGCTCCGCCCATGCTTCGTCCAGCGCGTCACGGCGCGGGCATCCGTGCGGGTCATGCCCTTCGTGCCAAACTCATCGCCCGTATCGAGCGCACACAGACACGCATTCTGCACGGCCAGCGTCGCGGAGATCACCAGCCAGCGCCACGCCCCATGATCGTCAGCCGCCTGTTCCGCCTGTCCAGCCGCAAATTCGATGCAAGCCAGCAACTCGCGCGGCTGGCTGGTCTGGAAATGAAACGGCGTTGGCGGATCGGGTATCGGCTTCGACATGACCAAAGGCTAGCGCGCCAGACCGCTCTTGCGAAGCCTTGAGCGCGCCCCACGCGCAGCCTAGACATGCAGGATGATACGTCGCCTCTCCGCCATGTCCCTGCTGCTCTACGCCGCTCCTGCAGCAGCGCAGACCACCGTGACGCTGATGCACGACAACGACGAATGGGCGCACACCGAACAGGAATACGCCTCCGGCTCCCGTCTCGCCGTGGTCAGTACGGAGTGGGGCAAGGCCGCGCCCGTGCAGGTGCTCGCTAGCTGGCTGCCAGGGCGCGAGCCGGGCGACACGCTCAGCGCAGGCTTCGGCGCCGGCCACTATTTCTTCGTTCCACGCAATATCGACACGGCAGCGCCGATCGCAGATCAGCGCCCCTACGCCGGCTGGCTCCACGGCTCTGGCCTGCTCGTGCGCGAGAACGCCACGCGTCAGGATACGTGGAAGCTCGATGCCGGCGTCGTCGGCCCATCCGCGCTCGCCGAGCCGCTGGAAGAGTTCTTCCACGGCATCTTCAACGGCCGCGACATGCGCGGCTGGGACAACCAGATCACAGACAGGCTCGCGGTAAACGCAAGCTGGGAAAGACGCTGGCGAAACCTCATCCCCGTCGGCAACAGTCTCGCACTCGATGTTTCGCCAGCCGTCGGCATCGAAGCGGGAAGCGTCAGCGTCGCGGCGAATGCAGGTCTCACCGTGCGCATCGGCGCCAATCTCGATGCAGACTTCGGCGCTCCGCGCGCCGGCGCGCTCGGCGGGTCGCTCTCGCGCAAGGCGCAGAACGGATGGTCCGCCTACGCCTTCGCCTCCACCACAGGCCGCTATCAGGCCTACGACATCTTCCTCGACGAACCGAGTGGAGACGATGGCGATCCCGTGCGCGGCGGCTCGGCCATTTCACGCAGCAAGACACGCACGGAAAACAGCCTCGGCCTGGTCATCGCCAATGGCGGCGGTCGCCTGACGCTCGCCTGGACAGAAGAGTCCAAACGCTACGATCAGCAGGCCGAACGCCAGAAATACGGGGAAATCACGCTGGGATTGGCGTTCTAGAGGCCTGTTTTTCGCCATCGCTTTCCTGTAAGAGCCTCCGCAACAGCAACCTGCTTCGGGCCTTGAACCCGTGGGAGAGGCACAATGACTACCCTTATCGGGCCCCGCGGCGGGCCGGCCCATCCTGTAAACAATGGGCCTGTCGATATCGACCTTCCGGTCGCTGACGGCCTCTGCGATTTCTCGAAACTTGCAAACGTCGATCTCTCCGGCGCCGACCTCGACCTGTTCCCGGGCGATCCGCGTCCGCGCAGCGAGATCCGCGTCGTCGCGGCCATGTCCGGCGGCGTGGATTCCTCCGTCGTCGCGGCCCTGCTTAAATACGCGGGTTACGACGTCATCGGCGTCACGCTCCAGCTTTACGATCACGGCGCCGCGCTCAAGAAGCAGGGCGCCTGCTGCGCGGGGCAGGATATCCACGACGCCCGCCGCGTCGCCGAAGCGCTCGGCATACCGCACTACGTGCTCGATTACGAAAGCCGCTTCCGTCAGCAGGTGATGGAAGACTTCGCGGACACATACCTGAAAGGCTCGACGCCGATCCCGTGCGTGCGCTGCAACCAGACCGTGAAGTTCAAGGACCTGCTGGCGACGGCCCGTGATCTCGGCGCCGATGCGATGGCCACGGGCCACTACATCCGCCGCGCCATCGGCGCGAACGGGCAGGCGCAACTTGCCCGCGCCGCCGATCCTGATCGCGATCAAAGCTACTTCCTGTTCGCCACCACGCGTGAACAGCTCGACTTCCTGCGCTTCCCGCTCGGCGGCATGAAAAAGCCTGATGTGCGCCGCGCCGCATCCGCGCTCGGCCTGCAGGTCGCCGCCAAGCCCGATAGCCAGGACATCTGCTTCGTCCCCGCGGGCAAGTACTCCGATATCGTCGAGAAGCTGCGCCCCGGCGCGGCTGGCGCCGGCGATATCGTCCACATGGATGGCCGCGTCATGGGCCGCCACGAAGGCGTGATCCGCTACACCATCGGCCAACGTCGCGGCCTCGGCGTCGCGACGGGCGAGCCCCTTTTCGTCACGAAGCTCGATGCGCCGAACAAGCGCGTGATCGTCGGCCCGCGCGAAGCTCTGCTGACCAGCGCGCTGGCGATCGGCGAAAGCAACTGGCTTGGCGAAGGCTCCCTCATGGAAGCCTGCGCCGCAGGCGTGCCCGCGCTCGCGCGCGTCCGCTCAACCCGCGCCCCCGTGCCCGGCCGCATGACGCTGGTCGACGGCGTCCCCGGCTTCGTATTCGACACGCCCGAAGAAGGCGTCGCCCCCGGCCAGGCCTGCGTCCTCTACGCCGCCCCCGACGGCGCCAGCGTCCTCGGCGGCGGCTTCATCACCGCCACCGTAAGCGCAACCGCCTGACAACCGCCCCTCCTTGCGATCACGCACGATCGTCGTATCTCGAATACCTGTATCTACATGAAAAGGCCGCGCATGACCGACGCATCGAAAGCCCCCACGGACGATGGTCGCGGCGCGTTCTCCACGGCAGGCGAGGGCGCAGCCGCTCTATCAGGCCTCGAAATCATGCGCCGCGGCATCACTCGCGACCGTGCATCCCGCCCCGGCATCGGCCGTTCGCTGAACTTCTGGCTGGTCGAAGCAGACGACGGTCGCGTCGTCTTCGAGGGCGAGCCCGGCGCGGAGAGCCTGAACCCGCTCGGCATCATCCATGGCGGATGGATGATGACGGTGATCGACTCCGCATGCGGCTGCGCCACCATGACCGCGCTCGAGCCGGGCGTGAGCTACACAACGCTCGAAACCAAAGTGAACATGACACGCGCGATCAAGCCGAATTCCGGCATCTATCGCTGCGAAGGAAAACTGCTGGCGCGCGGTCGCCAGATCATCACATCCGAAGCCCACGTGACCGGCCCGGACGGCAAGCTCTACTCGCACGGCACATCCACCTGCATGGTGCTCAGGCCGAAGAGCTAAGGCCCGCCATCCTCTTCCGGCTCTTCATCGTCAATGTGATCCGCCGGATCGTCATCGTCGCTGCGATCGTCTGGATACATGCCGGTCGATTCCAGAACCGTCTCGCTCTCCTGCGGATTGGTCAGCACCGCAATGCGATCGCGGATGTGCGATGCGATCTGCTCCATATCACCCATGAAGTCGCCGGACCGGCGCGTGCGCATCTCTTCCAGCAGGTCCATCAACTGTTGGCGCCGCGCGTCAACGGTGATGTAGGCGTCGAACGCGATGTCATCCACATCGTCTGTCGTAAGTTCCTGCGAGATGCCGGGCGTGTCATCATCCCCGCCAATCTCCATGTCGACTGCACGAACGTCCTCTGAATGATGATGGCGCGTCACGGTTACGCTCCGTTATTGCCGGTGAGAATTTTCTCGATCTCATGGGCCGGCATGTTGGTCAGGTCCTTGGACACCTCCGCGACGACCTTGTCGGACACCTCCTTGTGGAATGCCTTGCGCAGGTCGCCCATGATCATCGGCGGCGCCGCGATCACCAGCTTGGAATATTGACCGCTATGAGCGGCGGAATAGAGCGTGTCTGCAATTTCCTTGGCGAAGCGATGCTTCTCCAGCTTGTGCCAGTTGGTCTCCTGCATCGCGCTGCGCCGCGACCCCATGGAGGAAAACGCGCGCCCGGGTCGATCCGTGCCCTGTTCGCTGGTTCTGGGGTTTTCCTGTTCCAGGACATCGACAACTTCCAGATTCGGATGTGTCGCATCGCCCTCATTGCGGAAGAACAGGGCTTTTTCCCCGTCGCCCACCATCACCCACGCGTTATGGTCGATTGATACGCCAGCCATGCTTTTCTCCGGGTAACCGTCTGATGACCCAACGAATGGCGCGCTGGCCCGTTCCGCGCCTTGACGCACGACAGACGCAGGACGATTGTGCGCCGCACATTTGATAGGAAAGGCTTTTCCATGAGCGCTTCTGATCCGGTCGTGATCGTAGGCATGGCGCGAACGCCAATGGGCGCGATGCTCGGTGAACTCGCGGGCTTTTCGGCCAACGAACTGGGCGCGCACGCCATCAAGGGCGCCATGGCCGAAGCCGGCGTGAAGGGCGAAGAGGTCGAGCTCGTTTACATGGGCAACTGTCTCCCCGCCGGTCAGGGCCAGGCCCCGGCCCGCCAGGCAGGCATCAAGTCCGGCCTCCCGAAATCGTCCGAAGCCACCACCGTCAACAAGATGTGCGGCTCGGGCATGCAGGCGGCCGTGATGGGCCGCAACGCCATCCTCGCGGGCGAGGCCACTGTCGTGGTCGCCGGCGGCATGGAAAGCATGACCAACGCCCCGCACCTCGTCGACCTCCGCAAGGGTCACAAGTACGGCGCTTCCTCGCTGAAGGATCACATGGCGACAGACGGCCTCGAGGATGCGTACGGCGGCGGCGCCATGGGCAACTTCGCCGACATGATCGCGAAGGAATACCAGTTCACGCGCGAACAGCAGGACGCCTACGCACTCGAAACGCTGACGCGCGCACAGAACGCCACGAAGGAAGGCCGCTTCAAGCGCGAGATCTCGCCGGTCACCGTCAAAGGCAAGAAGGGCGACGTGACGATCGACACGGATGAACTTCCGCGCACCGCGATGCCGGAAAAAATCCCGACCCTGCGCCCCGCCTTCTCGAAGGACGGCACGGTCACCGCCGCCAACGCCTCCGGCATTTCGGACGGCGCCGCAGCCCTCGTCATGATGAGAGAGTCGGAAGCCAAGAAACGCGGCCTCAAGCCGCTGGCCCGCATCGTCGCCACCGCCGCGCATAGCCATGAGCCCGCCTACTTCACCACGGCCCCGGTGCCCGCCATGAAGAAAGCGCTCGAGAAAGCCGGCTGGAAAGCTTCCGACGTTGACCTCTGGGAGATCAACGAAGCCTTCGCGGTCGTCCCCATGATCGCGATGAAGGAACTCGGCGTCAGCCACGACAAGGTCAACGTGAACGGCGGCGCCTGCGCCCTCGGCCACCCGATCGGCGCGTCGGGCGCCCGCGTTGTCGTCACGCTGATCAACGCGCTGGAACAGCAGGGCAAGAAGCGTGGCATGGCTGCGCTCTGCATCGGCGGTGGTGAAGGCATCGCCATGGCAATCGAGCGGGCCTGATCCAATGTCAGGTGATGTAACGAAAGTCCCCAGCGGATCGAAGCTGGGCCTCGGCTTCTCTCGCGCCGTGCGCGTGGGCGACATGGTGTTCGTCTCCGGCTGCGCGCCGATCGCTGCCGACGGCAGCGTGGCGTCGCCGGGCGACGTGAAGGCGCAGACCAAGCGCTGCCTCGCCATCATCGAAGGCGCGCTGGTTCAGGCCGGCGCCGACATCAAGCATGTCGTCCGCACCCGCGTGTTCCTCACGGACATGTCGCGCTGGAAGGAAGCAGGCGAGGCCCATGGCGAGGTGTTCAAGGACATCGAGCCCGCCACGTCCTTCCTCGGCACCAACGCCCTGATCAACCCGGAATGGCTGGTCGAAGTCGAAGCCGACGCAGTCGTCACGCGCGGCTAAACGGATTGCGGCAAAGCCGCGATCCGCTTCCCCATGCCACGCACGGGGAGGCAACCCACCGCTCTCTTTCCTCCTCCGCGCAAAGCGCGGGGGAGGTGGATCGCCGCGTAGCGGCGAGACGGAGGGGGCAAGCCACACCCACCGCTTGTCATCCCGGAAGCGCGAAGCGCTATCCGGGACCCATTGCGCCAGCACGACACCCTCTCAATGGATCCCGGCTCTCCGCTTCGCTGCGGCCGGGATGACAAGCTCTGGTGATGCGAAATTGGGGGATAGAGCGATATCGAATTCGTAGGACGGCGAAAAACCTTCGCCCACGAACTCAACGCTCTAGCCGACAAAGATGGG
>Ga0075163_10002859_pt1 | contig 23210 bp, 20 predicted proteins | sample JI1023141ADNA_FD_71478 | JGI IMG/M metagenome (GOLD analysis project Ga0075163, IMG submission 71478) | Wastewater effluent complex algal communities from Wisconsin, to seasonally profile nutrient transformation and Carbon sequestration -... | ecosystem: Engineered > WWTP > Effluent > Algae... | reverse complement strand
CTGAATGATCAGGACAATGGCGTAATCGTCGAAGGCAACCGGGACGTAGAGCCACCACATGCCCTCGAAAGGCGGCTCGGCAGGCCGGCCCGCTGGTTCCGCCTCGCCGACGGGGCGGATGCCCCATGAACGGTCGCGGCTGCCGATCCACGTCGCGGGATCGACGGCGATCTCTTCGCCGTCGATGACGAGATGTCCGCTCCACGAACCCAATTGTGCAAATCGCTGGGCGTTGAGGGTCACTCGATGGCCGGCGCGAAGGATATGAGGCTGTTCCTGAACCACGGGGAAGAGCCCTTCCCAGGTCAGGTCGACGGCAATGCCCTCGGTCTCTTCCATGACGATCCGTACGCTCTGGAGCGGTTCGACGACATCCACCCGGTAGCTGTTCACGTGCTGGTGCAGCCGGTCCTGGTCGATGGCATCGCTCAGGTGGACCGCGGTCTGAGTATCCCCGCGGCGTACGAGGACGAACGCGTCCTTGACGCCGAGGTTGGGGTAGTAGCCGATCCCACTGATCAGGAAGATGTCGCCCGTCCGGTCGTGGGCGTTGAAGTACGACCGATCATAGAAGTTGCGGTCGGAGGAACCGGGCCACGCGATCGGTTGCGGAAGTTGGTGAACGGGATATTCGTCCAGCGGTCCGAGCATCACGCCTCCTCGAGGAATCGCCGGAGAACACCAGCGTGGTAGAACATCGTCTCGACGTTGTCGGGCTTGTCGATCTCGCCGAAGTGCACGCGCCGCGCGCCGGTGCGCATGAACACACAGCACCAGATCACGCCGGAGTAGACGTAGAACCAGCGCAGGTCTCCGAGTTCGACGCCAGTCAGGGACTGATAGGTGGCGCGGACGTCCTCCTCACGCAGAACATCGGGAAGGCCGGGCAGCGTGGCCAGTCCGGCGATCTCCTGAAATACCATGTGCGCGAAGATGATCCACGCGACGTCGAGTTCTCGCGGGCCGACAGTTGCCATCTCCCAGTCGAGGACGGCAACTGGTCGGAAGTCGTCGTAGAGGACGTTTCCGATGCGTGAGTCACCCCACGACAGCACCGGTTCGGCGGCGGCAGCCTCGGCGGGGAAGTGATCCTCCAGCCACTCCAAGGCCCGTTCGACCAAGGGAGAACGCCCGACGTCGGGAACTGCAAACTGATACCAGTCCTTGAGCCAGCGGAAATGCCGGTGCAGGGGATTGTCGCCGGGCGGATCCACTTCGGTGAGGAATCCAAACGTTTTGGCTGCGTTGGGAATCGAATGCAGCTTGGCCAGGATCTCGACGGTGGCGTCCTGAAGTTCGCGCCGGCGTTCCGGTGTGGCATCAGCGAACCAGTTGCCGCCGAATGTGTAGGGCATCACGTCGGGCGGGACCACGCCGTCTACGTGATCCATCAAGAAGAACGGCGACCCCAGCACGTCGCCGGTGGTGTCCATCCACCGCAGGTTCGGCACCGCAACCGAGGTGAGTTCGGAGACCAGTCGGATGACGTCGTATTGGTGATCCAGCCGGTAACTCGGGAAGACCGGAACATCGGCATCGGTCGGCGCTACCCGGGCCACCCAACGCTGCTCGACGGGCTCGCCGCCCTGCATCCAGCGGCCGGTCAAAACGATGGTCTCCGAGGACATCCCGTTGGAATCGATGCCGCTCTCGACGGTGATGTCGGGTTTGACGCCGTCGGGCATGAGGGTGGACAACCAGTTCGACAACAGGACCGGGATGGTGCTGACATCACGTCCGGAACGCTGGATGTGATCGATGTCGGTATCGATCGGTGGATGGTCCGGCGACTGATTTACCGACACGGGTGGCCTCCTCAGGTCAGGAAGCCGGCAGCTTCGTTGGCGAGATCGAGCAGGGGCTGCGGCAATGCACCGAGCGCGAAGGTGACGACCGCGGTGAGGATGATGGCGGCGACCGTCAGTGCGCCCGGCGGTGCCACGGCGGGGGCGTCTTCGGGGGGATCGGTGAAGAACATCAACACGATTACGCGAACATAGAAGTACGCGGCGACGGCGCTGGCAAGGACTCCGATCACCACCAGTGGGATGGCGCCGCCCTGGCCCGCGGCCTTGAACACGGCGAACTTGCTCACGAAACCACTGGTGAGCGGGATGCCGGCGAATGCCAGCAGGAACAGTGAGAACACCACGCCGACAAGCGGATAGCGCCGGCCCAGACCCGCCCAACGGGTCATGTCGGTCTCTTCGCCGCCGCTGCTGTCACGGACGATGCTTACGACGGCGAATGCGCCTACCGTGCTGAACCCGTACGCGAAGAGATAGAACAGCGTCCCGGACAATCCGGCGTGGCCGCCACCGATGACGCCCGTGAGAATGAAGCCCGCATGCGCCACAGCCGAATAGGCGAGCATCCGCTTGACGTCGGTCTGAGTGATGGCGGTGATGGTGCCGACGATCATCGTGATGATCGCGATGGCCCACAACACGGGTCCCCAATCGACGCGTATCCCGGGCACTGCGACGTAGAAGATCCGCAGCATCGCCCCGAACGCCGCGACCTTGGTGCCGGCCGCCATGAATGCCGTGATCGGTGTGGGCGCGCCCTGGTACACGTCGGGAATCCACGAGTGGAACGGCACCGCGCCGACCTTGAACAGCAAGCCGACTGCGATGAGCGCGGTGCCGATGAGCGCCAGCCTGGTATTGGCGCCGTACCCGCCGATAGCGGCGGCGATGCCGGTGAGACGCAGCGTGGCGGTGGCGCCGTAGAGCAGTGCGACGCCGTAAAGGAAGAACGCCGACGAGAAGGCGCCCAACAGGAAGTACTTCAGTGCCGATTCCTGCGACAGCAGGCGGCGGCGACGAGCCAGCCCGCACATCAGGTACAGCGGCAGCGAGAACACTTCGAGCGCAACGAACATCGTCAACAGGTCGTTCGCCGCGGGGAACAGGAGCATCCCGCCGATGGCGAACATGGTCAGCGGGAACACCTCGGTTTGGACGATGCCCGCTTTGACGGCAGTCTTCTCGGCCACACTGCCGGGTACCGCCGAGCCCTGGGGAGTGAAGGCGTCCAAGCCGGAACCCGCCGGCGCCTTGCGTTCGGCGATCAGCAGGACGCCGAGAATGCCGATCAGCAGGATGGTGCCCTGGAGGAAAATTGCGGGCGCGTCGACGGCTACGGCACCCGACACGGCCGAATGGCCGACCGAGCCGTGAAGGTCACTTCCCAGATTCACCACGGCGACGAACGCGGCGATCAGGCCGCCGAGGCTCAGGGCAAGTTGGCTGACGTAGCGGCTCTGGCGTGGAAGGAAGGCCTCAAAGAGAACCCCGGCCACGGCGACGCCGAAGACGATCAACATCGGTGACAACTGGAAGTATTCGATGCTGGGTGGGGTCATCGGCGGGTCGCCTTTTCGATCGCCGGAACGGGTTCATGTTGCCCGATGGACGTCAGTGTGTGGCTGACCGCCGGATTGATCACATCGAGCGCGGCCTTGGGGTAGACACCCAGCACGATCAGCAGCGCGATGAGCGGCGTAACGACGAGCAGCTCGCGCGGTTTGAGATCGCTCAGGTGTTCATTGCCTTCGGTCACGGGACCGGTCATCATCCGCTGGTACATCCACAACACGTAGATCGCGGACAGGACCAGCGCCACGGCGGCGCAGACCGCTAACACGGGATAGCGGGTGAATGTGCCGATGAGGACCAGGAATTCACTGATGAACGGGGCCAGCCCGGGCAGCGACAAGGTGGCCAGCCCGGCCACCAGGAAGGTGCCCGCCAGGACCGGCGCTACCTTCTGTACGCCGCCGTAGGCGTTGATCGCCCGGGTGCCGCGGCGACTGACCAGGAACCCGGCGATGAGGAACAGCGCGGCCGTGGAGATTCCGTGATTGACCATGTACAGCGTCGAGCCGGACTGGCCCTGACTGGTCATCACGAAGATGCCGAGGATGATGAATCCGAAGTGGCTGATCGAGGTGTAAGCGATCAGCCGCATCACATCGGTCTGGCCGATTGCCAGGATGGCCCCGTAAACGATTCCTATGACGGCCAGCGCGATGATCGCCGGCCGGAAGTAGGCGGCGGAATCGGGGAACAGCGGCAGGCAGTAGCGCAGCATCCCGAATGTGCCGACTTTGTCCATGATCGCCATCATCAGCACCGCTGAGGCGGGGGTTGCTTCGGCCGCGGCGCCCGGTAGCCAGCGATGGAAAGGCCATAGCGGCGCCTTCACGGCGAAGGCGAACATGAAGCCGAGGAACAGGGCATTGGCAACGCCGGGTTGTACTACGAGCTTGCCCGTGGACACAGCGTCGACGATGGCGCGGAAGTCGAAGGTGCCCGACGCGAACGCCTTGGTGTTGGCCGTCACGACGTAGAGTCCGATGACGGCGGCCAGCATGACGAGTCCGCCAAAGAGGTTGTACAGCAGGAACTTAACGGCTGCCTTCGGAGCCGCGGGCCCGCCGAACCCCCCGATGAGGAAGTACATCGGGATCAGCATCGCTTCGAAGAACACGTAGAACAGCAGGATGTCGAGCGAGGCGAGCGACATCAACACCATGCCCTCGACAGCGAGGGTCAGCGCGATGTAGCTGTGCGGGGCACGGCCGGACAATCCCGGTCGGTCGTCGGCGTCGTGCCAGCCGGCGATGATGAGCAGCGGAACCAGGACGCCGGTGAGCACCACGAGTGCCAATGCGATGCCGTCGACGCCGAGGATGTAGCCGGTGCCGAAAGACGGTATCCAGGGATGGTTCTCGACGAACTGGTACTGCGCGCCTGCCGGATCGAACCGATCGGCCAGCACCAGCGACATGACCAGCACGACAAGCGAGACCGCCAGCCCGGCGTACTTGGCCAGCTGTCGCTGCGAGGCGGGCAACAAGATGATGACCGCCGCGCCGACAAGCGGCACCGCCCACAACGCTGTCAGCCAGGGGAAGCTCGTCACCCGCTCACCTCCACATCTGAGTGAGAAGTACGGCGGCAATCACGAGTGCCGTGCCCGCGAGCATCGACAACGCGTAGGAGCGGGCGAACCCGGTTTGCAGGCCACGAAGCCCATCGGAGATTTTGCCGACTAGACGTGCCAGCCCGGTGATCGAGCCGTCGATCGCCTTGTCGTCGACCACAACCAGGGCCCGGGTGAGGAGTTGCCCCGGACGCATGAACACCGCCTCGTTGACCGCGTCGCCGTACAGATCGCGACGTGCGGCGACGGTCAGCGCCGAGACGTTCTGCGGCGCGGTCTCGGGAACCGCACGCTCGGCGTACTGGCGGTAGGCCAGCGCGACGCCGATCCCGACGACACCGAGAGCGGCCGCCGTCATGACCCATGCTGGCACGACGTGGTGCGCTTCATGACTGCCGACCACGGGTTCCAGCCAATCGTGCAGGGTCCCACCGACGGTGAACAAGAGTCCGGCGCCCACAGAGCCGACGGCGAGCACGATCATCGGCCAGGTCATCACCGACGGTGACTCGTGCGGATGGACATCGCGCTCCCAGCGCTTGGTGCCGAAGAACGTCAACAGCATCACCCGTGTCATGTAGAACGCGGTGATTCCGGCGCCCAGCAGTGCGGCACTTCCGAGCAGCACACCCCGGAAGCCGCCGCTGTTGAACGCCGCTTCGATGATGGCGTCCTTGGAGAAGAAGCCGGCGAACGGCGGGACTCCGATAATGGCCAGATAGCCGAGCCCGAACGTTGCATAGGTGACCGGGAGCACGGCCCGCAGCGCGCCGTAGCGGCGCATGTCGGTTTCGTCGTTCATGGCGTGCATGACCGACCCGGCCCCGAGGAACAACCCGGCCTTGAAGAAACCGTGGGTCAGCAGATGCATGATCGCGACCGCGTAACCCGCCGGCCCCAGCCCGGCGGCGAGCACCATGTAGCCGATCTGGCTCATGGTCGAAGCGGCCAGGGCCTTCTTGATGTCGTCCTTGGCGCAGCCGATGATCGCCCCGAACAACAGGGTGACGGCGCCGACGACGACAACCGCCGTCTGCGCCGTTGGCGCCAGATTGAAGATCGGGCCTGATCGCACGATCAGGTAGACGCCCGCGGTCACCATCGTGGCGGCGTGGATGAGGGCGCTGACCGGGGTGGGACCTTCCATGGCATCACCGAGCCAGGACTGCAGCGGCACCTGTGCGCTCTTGCCGCAGGCCGCGAGCAACAGCATCAAGCCGATCGCGTTCAGAGATCCTTCACTCATAGCGGGCGCCGCGCTGAACACGTTGGCGAACGTGACCGTTCCCACCGTCGAAAACAGCATCATGAGCGCGACCGCCAGGCCGATATCGCCGACACGGTTGACGATGAAGGCTTTCTTGGCGGCGGCCGCTGCGCTCGGCTTGTACGACCAGAACCCGATCAACAGGTAGGACGCCAAACCCACGCCCTCCCAGCCCATGTAGAGGCCGAGGTAGTTGTCGGCCAGGACCAGCAGCAGCATGGCGGCCACGAACAGATTCAGATAGGCGAAGAAGCGGCGGCGTTCCGGGTCATGGGACATGTACCCGACCGAGTAGATGTGGATCAGCGACCCGACTCCGGTGATGAGCAACAGGAAGCACACGGACAATGCGTCCAGTTGGAGGCCGAAGTTCACTCGTAGCACACCCACCGGGACCCAGGAGAACAACACGTCATGCACCAGCCGCTGGTGCTCCGACTGCCCCAGCAGATGAATGAAAAGCGCGCCGCCGCACAGGAACGACCCGATGACGGTGGCGCAGCCGAGCAGATGCCCCCACGCGTCGGTGGCGCGTCCACCCAACAGCAGGACCGCGGCGCCGGCCAGTGGCAGGGCGACGGTCAACCAGAGAAGCGTTGTCATGTCAGGCTCATTCAGTGCCGCAGCAGATGGGCGTCGTCGACGTTGGCGCTTCGTCGGGTCCGGAAGATGGTCATGATGATTGCCAGGCCCACCACCACTTCGCACGCGGCAACAACCATGGTGAAGAACGCGACGACCTGACCGTCCAGATCACCGTGCACTCGCGAGAACGTGACGAATGCCAGGTTGGCGGCGTTCAGCATCAGTTCGACACACATGAACATCACAATGGCGTTGCGCCGCAACAGCACCCCCGCCGCGCCGATGGTGAACAGCAGTGCCGACAGATACAGGTAATTGTCCGGGTTCATTTTCCGCCGATCCTGCCGGGTGAGGTGCCAGCATGAAGTATCGGGGCGACTGAGTTTTCTGCATCCGAACCGTCGGGCAGACGGGCCGGGGTGTTGACGGCGTTGTGTCGGGCATAGACACCGGGATTGGGCATCGGGGTGGGATGCCCGCCCGACGCGAAGCGTTCGACCGCGAGCTCGCGCTGCGTCTTGCGTCTTTCGAAGCGTTCCCGATGGGCCAGCACCATCGCGCCCAGCGCCGCCGTGATCAGCAGCGCGCTGGTGAGTTCGAACGCCCACAGGTGCCGGGTGAAGATCAGCATCGCCAGCCCCTGAACGTTGCCGCCCGCATTGGCCCTGGCCAGGCCTATGAAACCGGTTGTTGCGGCGCTGCCGATTCCGGCGATCAGCAGGATGCCGAATCCCAGGCCGGCGGTGATCGCCGCAACCCGCTGGCCCCGAATGGTTTCCACCAGGGATTCCGACGAATCGACCCCGATGAGCATGACCACGAAGAGAAACAGCATCATCACCGCGCCGGTGTAGACCACCACTTGCACGACACCGAGGAACAGCGCGTCCTGGGTGACGTACAGGACGGCCAACGCAATCATGGTGGTCGCCAGAAAGATTGCGGAGTAGACGGCCTTAGGTGCGGCCACCACACCCAGCGCGCCTGCGACGGCGATGGCGGCGAGGATCCAGAACGCGATGGCCTCCCCGGTCATGGCGTCACCTCCGGCTGGGGGGCGACGCGCTTCTGGGGGGTGACGCGGCCGAGGTAGTAATCGTCATCGGTGGTGCCGGGCGCCATCGGGTGCGGGGGAGCCGCCATGCCCGGCTGCAACGGCGCCAGGAGTTTGTCCTTGCCGTAGATGAGGTCGCGGCGGTTGTCGTCGGCCATCTCGTAGACGTTGGTCATCGTCAGCGCCCGCGTGGGGCACGCCTCGATACACAGCCCGCAGCCGATGCAGCGTAAGTAGTTGATCTGGTAGACGCGGCCGTAGCGTTCGCCGGGGGAGAAGCGCTCTTCCTCCGTGTTGTCCGCACCCTCGACATAGATGGCGTCGGCGGGGCAGGCCCACGCGCACAGTTCGCAGCCGATGCACTTCTCCAGCCCATCCGGATACCGGTTGAGCTGATGCCGACCGTGATAGCGCGGCGCCACCGGGCCCGGCTTCTCCGGGTACTGCTCGGTGATTGGCTTCTTGAACATCGTCGAGAAGGTGACGCCGAAGCCCTTGACCGCATCGAGGAATTTAGGCATCGGTGGTCTCCCTGACTATCGGCGGGATCGGGAAGGCGCCGGCTCCCGGGGGAGGTGGCGGTGGCACGGCTCTGCGCCGAATCGCTGCGCGCCGGAGCCTGCCGACTCCGATCAAGGCGGCCAGTAGCGCCGCCGCGGCGATCAATCCCGGAACGACGCCGTTCAGATGCGCGGTGCGAAGTAGCGCGACCACCATGATCCAGACCAGGGACACCGGAATCAGAAGCTTCCACCCCAACGCCATGAACTGGTCGTAGCGCAGCCGGGGCAGTGTTGCCCGCAGCCACATGAAGATGAACAGGAACGTCCACACCTTGGCGACGAACCAGATGATCGGCCACCAGCCGGTGTTGGCGTGCTCCCACAGACTGATGGGCCACGGCGCGCGCCAGCCGCCCCAGAACAGGGTGGTGGCCAGAGCCGAAACCGTTGTCATGTTGATGTATTCGGCGAGCATGAACATCGCGAACTTCAGCGACGAATACTCGGTGTGGAAGCCGCCGACAAGCTCGCCTTCTGCCTCCGGGAGGTCGAACGGCGCGCGGTTGGTCTCACCCACCATGGCCGTCAGATACACCGCGAACGACGGCAGCAGCAGGAACACGTACCAGGTGTTCTGTTGCGCCGCAACGATCCCCGACGTGGACATGGTGCCCGAATAGATGAAGACCGCCGCGAACGACAAGGCCATCGCGATCTCGTAGGAGATCACCTGTGCGCTGGACCGCAGCCCGCCAAGCAGCGGATAGGTGGATCCCGATGCCCAACCGGCCAGAACGATTCCGTACACCCCGATCGAGGTGACCGCCAGCACGTAGAGGACCGCCGCCGGCATGTCCGTCAGCTGCAACGGGGTGTCGTGACCGAATATCGAGACCACCGGTCCCAGCGGGATGACAGCGAAGGCCAGGATGGCGGGAACCACGGAAATGACCGGTGCCAGTAGATAGATCGGCTTGTCCACGCCCGCCGGGATCAAGCCCTCCTTGAGAGCGAGCTTGACGCCGTCGACCAGTGACTGCAGCAGCCCGAACGGTCCGACCCGGTTGGGCCCGTAGCGGACTTGCATGCGGCCCAACAGCTTGCGCTCCACCAGGATCGCCACCAGAACCGTGAGCACCAGGAACGCGAACACCCCGACCGCTTTGATCGCGATGAGCCACAGCGGGTCATGACCGAATACGGTCAAATCGGGGTAGTTCATCGCGCGGCCTCCTGCTCGACGGGGCCCGGCTTGATGCGTACGACACCGCCGTTCGTGACACCGAGTCGTTCGTGGACGGAGCAACCGTGGCTGTTCAAGGGCAGCCAGACGACGTCATCGGCCATGACGGTGATCTCCAGGGGAACCGTCACCGAACCCCGTTCGGTCGAGACGGTGATGGTGTCACCGCCGGCTGCGCCGATCCGGCTCGCAGTCGTTTCGGACAGCCGGGCCACCGGCTCTCGTGCCGTCCCGGCGAGGTAAGGCTCGCCGTCCTGCAGTCGCCCGTCATCGAGCAGCATCCGCCAGCCGGACAACACGGCTTCGTCGGGCCCCAGGTCCGGCGGGGGAGCAGTTGCAGTCTCACGTTGTGCGGTCACGGTTCCGTCCCAGATGCCGAGGGCCGAGATTTCGCTGCGAGCCTGGGCGGCTGTCGAGAAGCCGAGGTCGATCCCCAGTTCGTCAGCCAGAATCTGCAGAACTCGAAGGTCCGGTACGGCGTTGGTGGCCAGCGCCGGCTCGAACGGGCGAATTCGATACTCCCAGTTCACGAATGAGCCGGCCTTTTCGGCGACGGGTGCCACCGGGAAGACTACGTCGGCCAGTGCCGTAATCGCTGACTCCCGAATCTCGAGGCTGATCACGAAGTTGGCGGCCCGGATCGCCGCCAACGCTGCGTCCGGGTCGGGCAGGTCGGCAGGTTCGACGCCGCCGATGAGCAGAGTGCTGATATCACCCGTGATCGTCGAGTTGAGGATTCCGGCGGCATCACGGCCCGGATCGTCGGGGAGTTCATTGACATGCCAGCCGGCAAGAACCTGCTGACGTGCAGTGGGATCCGCCGCGGGACGGCCGCCCGGCAACAGGTTCGGAAGGCAACCGGCTTCCAGTGCGCCCCGCTCACCTGCCCGACGCGGAATCCATCCGAGCCGAGCGCCCGTCGTGGTGGCTAGCCGTGCCGCGGCGGATAGTGCGCCGGGGCTGGTTGCCAGCCGTTCGCCAACCAAGATGATTGTGTCCGGGTGAGACAGCGTTGGGTCGGCGGCCAACTCCTCCAGCACGGCTGCTTCCTGACCGGGAGCGGTGGGAATCAGTCGGGCGCCCAATTTCGTTGCCCCGCGGGAGGCGAAGGGCGCGATAGTGGCGACCTGGGTGCCGCGTTTGCGAACTCCCTTGCGGAGCCGCAAGTAGACGATCGGCGACTCTTCCTCCGGTTCGAAACCGACCAGTAGGACGGCCTTTGCTGTCTCAAGGTCGGCGTACGTCACCGGTGTCGGCCGGCCCGCCACCTGGGTGAGGAGGAACTCCGCCTCCTCATCCGAATGGGGGCGCGTTCTGAAGTCGATATCGTTGCTGTGCAATGCAATTCGGGCGAATTTCGCGTATGCGTAGGCGTCTTCGAAGCTGACGCGGCCACCCACCAGCACGCCGGCGTGCCCGGAGTTCAGGCCCCGGGCAGCGACCTCGACGGCCTCCGACCACGACGCGGGACGCAGCGTTCCCTCCTCGCGGATGAGCGGAGTTGTGATGCGGTCGCCGACGGTCGTGTACTTGAACGCCCACCTTCCCTTGTCGCAGTTCCACTCCTCATTGACGTCCGGGTCGTCGCCGGCGAGTCTGCGCAGCACCTTTCCGCGGCGGTGATCGGTCCGTTGAGCGCAGCCCGACGCACAGTGCTCGCACACGCTGGGACTCGACACCAGGTCGAACGGCCTCGCCCGGAAACGGTAGGCCGATCCGGTAAGGGCGCCGACGGGGCAGATCTGAACGGTATTGCCACTGAAGTAGGAGTCGAAAGGCTCGCCGTTGGCAATGCCCACCTGCTGCAGCGCGCCGCGTTCGAGTAGTTCGATGAACGGGTCGCCGGCGATCTGGTTGGAGAAGCGGGTGCAGCGCGCACACAACACACACCGCTCGCGATCCAGCAGGACCTGTGCCGACAGGTTGATCGGCTTCGGGAACGTGCGCTTGACATCCGTGAAACGGGTTTCGCTGCGGCCGTTGGACATTGCCTGGTTCTGCAGCGGGCACTCGCCCCCCTTATCGCAGACCGGGCAATCCAGTGGATGGTTGATCAGCAGCAGTTCCATCACGCCGTGCTGGGCTTTGTCCGCGGATTCCGACGTCTGCTGCGTGCGCACCACCATGCCTTCAGACACCGTGATGGTGCAGCTGGCCATGGGCTTGCGCTGACCTTCAACCTCGACGAGGCACTGCCTGCAGGCGCCCACCGGTTCCAGCAGGGGGTGGTCGCAGAACCGCGGCACCTGAACGCCCATGAGTTCGGCGGCCCGAATCACCAGGGTGCCCTTGGGCACAGTGATTTCGACGTCATCGATGGTGAGGGTCACCAGGTCGCCGGGCTGGGTCATGCCGAAACCCCCTCCGGGGAAGCCAGCATCGAGGCATACGGATCGAACGGACAGCTGGCGCCCAGGTGCGCCTCGTATTCCCCGAGGAAGTGCCTGATGGACGAGATGATTGGCGAGGCAGCGCCATCGCCCAAGGCGCAGAACGACTTCCCGAAGATCGTGTCGGAGATGTCCAGCAATTTGCCGATGTCCTCTTCGGTGCCGCGGCCTGTTTCGAGTCGTTCGTAGATCTGGGCCAGCCAATAGGTGCCCTCGCGGCACGGCGTGCATTTGCCGCACGATTCGTGCGCGTAGAACTGTGTCCAGCGCCGCACTGCGCGCACCACACAGGTGGTTTCATCGAAGATCTGCAGGGCCTTGGTGCCCAGCATCGAACCCACCGAGGCCATGCCTTCGTAATCCAGTGGTACGTCGAGATGTTCGGCGGTCAACAGCGGTGTCGACGATCCGCCCGGCGTCCAGAACTTCAGCTCATGACCCGTGCGGATGCCACCGGCATACTCCAGAAGTTCGCGAAGTGTGATGCCCAGGGGGGCCTCGTACTGGCCCGGCCGGGTCACGTGCCCCGACAACGAGTACAAGGTGAAACCGGGGGACTTCTCGGTGCCCATCGATTTGAACCAGTCGACACCGTAATTCAGAATCGGCGGAACGCTGGCTATCGACTCGACGTTGTTGACCACCGTCGGGCAGGCGTAGAGGCCGGCTACCGCGGGGAACGGTGGCCGCAAGCGGGGCTGACCGCGACGGCCCTCCAGCGAGTCCAGCAGTGCGGTTTCCTCACCACAGATATAGGCACCGGCCCCGGCATGGACGATCAGATCGAGGTCGAACCCCGAACCCAGAATGTTGGAGCCCAGATAGCCCGCAGAGTAGGCCTCAGCCACTGCGGCCTGTAGGCGCCGCAGCACCGGCACCACCTCCCCGCGCACGTAGATGAACGCGTGCCGCGCGCGGATCGCATACGCCGCGATGATGACGCCCTCAACCAGGAAATGTGGAGTGGTCAACATCAGCGGAATGTCTTTGCACGTGCCGGGTTCCGACTCGTCGGCATTGACCACCAGGTACTTCGGCTTGGCGCCCGCGCCGGTCGCGTCCTGGGGGATGAACGACCACTTGGTGCCGGTGGGGAACCCGGCGCCGCCTCGGCCACGCAAACCTGAATCCTTGACGGTGGCGATGACGTCGTCGGGCTTCATCGTCAACGCCTTGCGCAATGCCTGGTACCCGTCGTAACGGTGATAGGTCTGCAGCGTCCACGGCCGCGGTGCGTCCCAGAAACGGCTCAAAACAGGCGTCAGCTGTGTCATGCCGACCCCGTATCCGTCGCGGCTCGCAACCCGGCCAGGGTCGCGGCGCCGGGTAAAGCCTCGTCGGGACGCTCGCACGGATCCGGTAGGCCGGCCAGTGTGCGCGCGGTGTGGCGGAACGAGCACAGGGTCGCGCCGCGGCTGGGAGTCACCTGTTGGCCCGCGCGCAGCGCGGAAACGAGTTCCTCTGCGCCCGAGGGTGTCTGGTTGTCGAAGAACTCCCAATTCACCATGACGACGGGCGCGTAGTCGCAGGCCGCATTGCATTCGATGTGTTCGAGCGTGATCATCCCGTCGGGGGTTGTCTCGCCCGGGTGAATTCCCAGTGCGCCTTCCAGCCGTTCCAGGATGGCGTCGCCGCCCATCACCGCGCACAGCGTGTTCGTGCAGACTCCGACCAGGAACTCGCCCGTGGGGGTGCGGCGGTACATGGAATAGAACGTGGCGACAGCGGTCACCTCGGCGTCACTCAAACCCAGATGCCTTGCGCAGAAGCCGATTCCGGCCGATGTCAGATACCCGTCCTGCGACTGCACCAGGTGCAGCAGCGGCAGCAGCGCCGACCGGGGGTGGGGGTAGCGGGCGATGATCGTCGCGGCATCGCCATCCAACTGCGCGAGAACCTCAGCGGGATAAGTGGTTTCGCCACCGATCGGTGACCCGGGCTCATCGGGGCGAGGCCCCAGAACGAGATCAACGGTCATCGGTCACCCTCTCATCTGACCTCTTGGCGCACACGCTCATCGGTCCACCCCACCCATGACCGGATCGATGGATGCCACGGCCGAGATGACGTCGGCCACCATTCCGCCCTCGCACATGGCAGCTACCGCTTGCAGATTGGTGAACGACGGATCGCGGTAGTGCACGCGGTAGGGGCGGGTGCCGCCGTCGGACACCATATGCACACCCAGTTCGCCGCGCGGCGATTCGACTGCGACGTAGACCTGCCCGGGCGGCACTCGAATACCTTCGGTCACCAGCTTGAAGTGGTGGATCAGCCCCTCCATGGATGTGCCCATGATCTTTGCGATGTGGGCGGGGCTGTTGCCCAGACCGTCGGGTCCCAGAGCAAGATCTGCCGGCCACGCCAACTTCTTGTCCTCAATCATCACGGGCCCGGGCTTTTTCAGCCGCTCCAGGCACTGACCGACGATCTTCAACGACTCGTGCATCTCGGCCACCCGGATCAGATAGCGCCCGTAGCTATCCGACGTGTCGGCGGTGTGAACGTCGAAATCGTAAGTCTCATAACCGCAATACGGCTGCGCCTTGCGCAGGTCGTGTGGCAGCCCGGTCGAACGCAACACCGGTCCGGTGATACCGAGAGCCATGCACCCCGTCAGATCCAGATAGCCGATGTCGACGGTGCGGGCCTTCCAGATGTGATTGTCAGTCAGCAGATCGGCGAGTTCGTTGAGCCGCCCGGGCAGGACCTTCAGCAGATGCGCCACCCGCTCGGTGCCGTCGTCGGGTAGGTCGGCGGCCAGTCCGCCGGGCCGGATGTAGGCGTGATTCATCCGAAGGCCGGTGATGGCCTCGAACACCGAGAGGATTTCCTCGCGCTCGCGGAATCCGAAAAACATCGGGGTCATCGCGCCCAGTTCCATACCCCCGGTGGCCAGCGCCACCAGGTGCGACGAGATGCGATTGAGCTCCATCATCATCACGCGGATCACGCTGGCGCGCTCAGGGATTGACTCGGTGATGTCCAGCAGCGCCTCGACGCCGAGGCAGTAGACGGTCTCGTTGAAGAAGGGTGACAGGTAGTCCATCCGGGTCACGAAGGTCACGCCCTGCGTCCAGTTACGGAACTCGAGGTTCTTTTCGATTCCGGTGTGGAGATAGCCGATTCCGCACCGGGCACTGATGACGGTTTCGCCCTCGATCTCCAGGATCAGCCGCAGGACCCCATGCGTCGACGGATGCTGCGGACCCATGTTGACGACGATGCGTTCGCCGGCTTCGGCGTTCCGGGCGGCGGCCACGATGTCATCCCAGTCCTGGCCGCCAAGGGTTACCAGCGTCTCTTCGCCCATCAGTGATAGGACCTCCGCTGATCCGGCGGCGGGACCTGAGCTCCGTGATACTCCACCGGGATGCCGCCCAGCGGATAGTCCTTGCGCTGCGGGTGGCCCTCCCAGTCGTCGGGCATCTCAATCCGGGTCAGGCCCGGATGTCCGTCGAAGATGATCCCGAAGAAGTCATAGGTCTCGCGCTCATGCCAGTCGCAGGTCGGATACACCGAAAACAGTGACGGGATATGACGATCGGTGTCGGGGCACGACACTTCCAGGCGGATGCGCCGGTTGTGCGTGATCGACATCAGGGGGTACACGGCATGCAGTTCGCGGCCGGCGTCGCCCGGATAGTGCGCACCGGAAACGCCTGAGCACAGCTCGAATCGCAGCTCGGCATCGTCACGCAGGGCCTGCGCAACCGCCAGAAGATGGTCCCGGTGGATCTCGAGTGTGAGTTGGCCCCGGTGCACCACAATCCGGTCGATTGCGGCGTCAAAAGCCTGCTGTCCCAACGTTGTAACCAAACGGTCGACGACGTCGTCGAAATACCCTCCGTACGGACGTGGCGTTCCGGATGGCAACGCGACTTCCCGGACCAGTCGCCCGTATCCCGACGTGTCGCCGCTGCCGGAGATCCCGAACATGCCGCGGCGCACGCCGATCACTTCACCCGCATCCGAAGGGCAGTCGCTCACCGCAGCAGCCCCTTCAACTCGATGGTCGGGGTGGCCGACAGCGCAGCTTGCTCGGCGGCGGCCACGGCCTCGGTGCGATTCACGCCCAACGGCATCTCGCCGATCTTGGCGTGCAACGCCAATATCGCGTGCAGCAGCATCTCCGGGCGGGGTGGACAGCCTGGCAGGTAGATATCGACCGGCACGATGTGGTCGACGCCCTGGACTATCGCGTAGTTGTTGAACATCCCACCACTGGAGGCACACACGCCCATGGCCAGCACCCATTTCGGTTCGGCCATCTGGTCGTAGACCTGACGCAGCACCGGCGCCATCTTCTGGCTGACCCGGCCGGCCACGATCATCAGGTCGGCCTGTCTCGGTGTCGCGGAGAAGCGCTCCATCCCGAACCGGGCAATGTCGAATCGCGGACCGGCGGTGGCCATCATCTCGATTGCGCAACAAGCCAATCCGAAGGTCGCCGGCCACAGTGAGCCTTTGCGCACAAACCCGGCCACCTTCTCGACCGTCGACAGCAGGATGCCGCTCGGCAACGCCTCTTCTAATCCCACTCCAGACCACCCCGGCGCCAGACATACGCGTAAGCGACGAACACCGTCGCCATGAAGATCAGCATTTCAACGAGCGCGAAGAGCCCCAGCTTGTCGAACGACACCGCCCATGGATACAGGAACACGATCTCGATGTCGAAGACGATGAACAGCATTGCGGTCAAGTAGTACTTGATCGGAAACCGCTGGCCCACCGGTTCGGCCATCGGTTCGATGCCGCACTCGTAGGCCTCCAGCTTGGCCCGGTTGAACCTGCGCGGACCGATTACCACGGCGATGCCCACAGAGCCCACCGCGAACAACGCCGCGATCACTCCCAGCACCAGGATGGGCGTGTAGAGGCTCATGTCAGCATTCGATCACGACACCGGGGCACGGAGGACTCCAACGACAGCATCACCGAGTCGGATGGGATCGAGGGGATGGGGAACGGCCGCTTCTGCTCGCGACCAGTTGGCCAGCCAGGCGTCGTCGGGACGGCCGGTGAGAACGACGACGGGCGGGCAATCGTCGAGTTCGTCCTTGAGTTGCTTCGCGATTCCGAGGCCCCCGACAGGCGTGGCTTCGCCGTCGAGGATCACCAGATCGAATCCGCCCGCGTCCATCAACTGGATGACCATCGGTCCGGTCGCGACATCGGTGTAAGTGAGTTCCGGCAATTCCGGATGGACGCGCTTCCCCAGCGCCATGCGTACCTGCTCACGGGTGTGCGCGTTGCTGCTGTACACCAGTATTCGCAGGGGCTGCTGTGCCACGAAGCCGATGCTACTGCGCGATCAGGCCAACAGGGGTGCAAGCTCGGCCGGGTCGAGGTATTCGTCGATTCGGGTGATCAGACCGTTCGTCGCCACTTTGACCACCATGCACACCCGCAGCGACAGCGTCCCGCCCGCCCGGGTGGTCGCGTGCAGGACGTGTTGCTGGACAAAGCCGCCGTCGAACACCTCACGGTCCAGCAGCTCGTAGCGGCGTTCCCGGGTGGCACCGACGAACCAGTCGATCACTTTCAGCGCACGGTCTTTGTCCCGTGCACCCCCACCGCCCAGCCGCCACACGGTGATGTCGCCGGACCACATGGCGCCCACTGCCGCGATATCGCCGCGTTCGACGGCCGCGAACAACTCGTCGGCGACCCCGGGAATTCCAGCGCCGACCCGGCCGTTCATGACGTGACTCCCCGGATTCGATCGCCGGCCCGCAACAGTGCGCTGGGAAGGTCGTGCCCGACGACATCGCGGGCGAACTCGGCGGCGCCGATGGCAGCCGCCAGATCGATCCCGGTTTCCACACCGCTGTCCCGCAATAGATAGGTGAGGTCCTCAGTCGCGATGTTGCCGCTCGCGCCCGGCGCGAACGGGCAGCCGCCCAGCCCCCCGACGGAGGAATCCAGCCGGGTGACACCCGCCGCGACCGCCGCATATGCACTGGCGAGTCCCGCTCCGCGGGTGTTGTGAAAGTGCGCGCCCAGTTCCCGGGCCCCGATTCGGGGGAGCACGGCGGCGACCAATGCGGTGACCCGTCCAGGGGTCGCCGTGCCGATGGTGTCGGCGATCGCGATGCGGTCGGCGCCGTTCGAGCACGCCGCGTCGACGATGCCGACGACGCGGGAAGGATGTGTCGGCCCGTCGAAGGGGCAGTCCCACGCGGTGGCGATGATGACCTCGACCGTCGCGCCGCTGTCTCGCGCGATCGCAACGATGTCGGCGATCTGCGCGGTCGCCTCGGCGCTGGTGCGCCCGACGTTCGCGCGGCTGTGTCCGTCGGCGGCCGACACGACGTATTCCAGTGAGCGAAGTCCCGCGGCGATCGCGCGGCGGGCGCCGTTCGGGCTGGCGACCAGAGCCGAGAACTCGATACCCGGGTAGTCGGGCAGCCTGGCCGCCAATTCGGTCGCGTCGGCGAGCGCGGGCACCTTCGATGGCGAGACGAAGGCTGTCGCTTCCACTTCCCGAACTCCGGTGGCCGCGATGGCGTCGAGCAGTAAGAGCTTGGCGGACAACGAAATTGGCGCTTCACTCTGCAAGCCGTCGCGGAGCGCGACCTCGCGGACGGTGACACGGGCTGGAAGCCGGCTCACAGCACACCTCGCTTCGTCAGTTCTTCGATCTCGTCGGGCGTCCGGTTCAGCAATTCACCGAATACCTGGTGATTGTGCTGCCCGGGGTACGCCGGCCCCGCATTCCGCACGCTGCCGGGGCTAGCAGAGAGGATGGGAACGATCCCCGGCCCCAGGACGTCGCGGCCCAGTCGCTCGTCGAAATGCTCCACCAGCATTCCTCTGGACCTCAGCTGTGGATCGCGGACCACCTCGGCGACGGTGTTGATCGGGCCGGCGATGACCCCGGCCGCGCTGAGCGTCTCGATGATCTCGCCGGGCCCCCGCCCGGCTGCCCACGCGCCGATGATGTCGTCGAGCTCGTCTTGGTTGCGCCCGCGCGCCGCGTGGTCGACGAATCGGGTGTCGGTGGCCAGATCGGGTTGGCCCATGGCCGAACACAGCCGACGGAAGACGGTGTCCTGATTCGCGGCGATCACCACCCAGCTCCCGTCGGCGGATCGGTAGATGTTGGAAGGTGCGATGCCTTCGAGCCGGGTGCCTGACGGGCCCCGGACAACGCCGCCCGCGTCGTAGTCGGGGATGGTGGACTCCTGGACGGCCAGGCACGCCTCGGTCAGCGCGGCGTCGACGACTTGGCCTTCCCCGGTGACCGTCCGCCGGTAGAGAGCCGCGAGAGTGCCCTGCACGGCGAACATGCCCGCCAGACTGTCGCCCAGTGACAACGCAAGCCGTGGCGGTGGGCCGCCGGGAAATCCATTCATGTGCCGCAACCCGCTGGCGGCCTCGGCGACCGATGCGTAACCCGCCTTGTGTGCGTCCGGTCCGGTCTGCCCGTACCCGGACACCCGCACCAGGATGATGCCGCGATTGCGCTCACGCAGGACGTCGTATCCGATGCCCCACTTCTCCAGGGTGCCCGGGCGAAAGTTCTCAATCACGATGTCCGAGCACTCGACGAGTTCGAGGAACAGGTCGCGGCCCTCGGGCTCACGCAGGTTCAGCGTGATGGCCCTCTTGTTGCGGGCGTGCACCGTCCAGAACACGTGGTGGCCGTCGACCTCCGCCTGACCCCAGTTTCGGACCGGATCCGGAGCGCCCGGCGCTTCGATTTTGATGACATCAGCACCCATATCGCCGAGCAGGCGGCCGGCGAACGGCCCCGAAATCAGTGTGCCGACCTCGATGACCCGAATACCGTCGAGTGCGCCGGTCAGACCAGGCGTGTCCGCTATCATGAGAGCTCCTCGATCACGGATTGGTAACGGCCTCGATTTTTATTGGCCTATGAACTCGTGTTTTACTCATCCCTTAGAAGTCCGTATCAGCGGGGTACCAGAAAGCAGGGTGGATTGGTGAAGTCCATGTTCGACAAGGTGCGCGGAATCGCGTCACGTTGGCCACGCCGGTTTGCAGTGGCGGCGGTCACAGCGGCAGCTCTTCCGGGTCTGATTGGCCTGGCAGGCGGGTCCGCGACGGCGGGAGCGTTCTCACGTCCCGGCCTTCCGGTTGAGTACCTTATGGTGCCGTCGCCCTCGATGGGCCGCGATATCAAGATCCAGTTCCAGAGCGGTGGCAACAACTCGCCCGCGGTCTACCTCCTTGACGGCCTGCGTGCGCAGGACGATTTCAGCGGCTGGGACATCAACACCGAGGCCTTCGAGTGGTACCTCAACTCCGGTCTCTCGGTCGTGATGCCCGTCGGTGGTCAGTCCAGCTTCTACTCGGATTGGTACAAGCCGGCTTGCGGTAAGGCTGGTTGCCAGACCTACAAGTGGGAGACCTTCCTGACGAGTGAACTGCCCGCGTGGCTGTCCTCCAACCGGAGCGTCAAGCCGACCGGCAGTGCGGCGATCGGCCTGTCGATGGCCGGCGGCTCGGCGATGACCCTGGCGGTCTACCACCCGACGCAGTTCGTCTACGCGGGTTCGATGTCGGGCTTCCTCAACCCCTCCGAGGGCTGGTGGCCGTTCCTGATCAACATCTCCATGGGTGACGCCGGTGGTTACAAGGCCGACGACATGTGGGGCTCGACAGGTTCGCCGGATAACGCCTGGCAGCGCAATGACCCGATGGTCCAGATCCCGACGCTGGTTGCCAACAACACTCGTCTTTGGGTGTACTGCGGTAACGGCAAGCCGAACGATCTGGGCGGCGGCGACCTGCCTGCCACCTTCCTGGAAGGTCTGACCATCCGTACCAACGTCACGTTCCGCGACACCTACCTCGCGGCCGGTGGCAAGAACGGTGTGTTCAACTTCCCGGACAACGGCACCCACAACTGGGCGTACTGGGGCCGCGAGCTGCAGGCGATGAAGCCTGACCTGCAGCGCGTTCTCGGCGCCGTTCCGACCTCGTAACGGGTCTAGCTTAAAAGACCCGGGGCGCATGAGTCCTCTCGACGACGAGAGGACCGTGCGCCCCGGGTTTTTTGTTGTTCTTCGACGAGTGATGGTGCGGCGGCAATAAATCGGTTAGCCCACGGCTGAGACGTGCTGATCAGATGCTGCCGGTTCGTTGCTGCGGCAAGAGAGTTCTTCCCGATTGCAACCTTTTTCTGGCATAAAATCCCTGATCCAGCGGCTACTTGACGCGCGGGGTGGATATTTCGACAGTAATTTAGTGTGATTGCTGGACCGGCCAACAGCTCAGGGTGAATACTCAAGCTGTTGGCATAACAATCCGATCACGACGGGGGCGTCATGGCTGCGGAAATTGGTGTGCGGGTTGGCTCGGCGGCGTTCGCGCTGGGGCTGGGTTTGGCCTTCACCGCAACGTCGGGAGTGGCGGCAGCCGACGATTCCGACTCGGGTTCGCCATCACATTCGACCGATCGATCATCTGCTTCCGCGGGGCCGTCGAAATCGACTGCGGGACCACGGGTCAGGCAGAGATCGGTTGCCGGATCGGGGCCGTCGGTCCACGTTCGGGTGCCGGGAGGCGCGGGCGCCGCGGAGTCCGTCGCCAATCCGGATCCCGAGACGCTGGGACATGCCCCGGCATCGGACGGCTCGGACGTGCCGGTAGCCGATTCGCAGTCGCCGGACGCGAATTCCTCCCGCTCGGCCGAGTCGGAGACCCCGAGCCGTCCCGCAGCAAAATCGACCCTCTCGGTCGATTCGGCGCCCGAGCGCGACGCGCTGGTTGCCGCCGATTCCGCTGTCATCACCGTCGTCGGTCGGGAGACGTCAGAGGCACCGTCGGATGCAGTCCGCGCGGCCGGAGCAGTCACACCACCCGCCGGTACAGCGGATGTCCAGGCACCGACGGCGGCCGCGGTCGCCTCAGCGTCGCCGTCGGGCATCGTGTCGGGATTCTTGTCAATGTTCGGTCTGGGGGGGCCGGGGGGTGGCTCCGGCTCTCCGATGGAGTTCATCACGGCCGCGCTGTCCTTGATTCGGCGGGAAATCACGCGGTTGTTCGCCAACCACGGGCCGGCGGCATCGCCGTACGTGATTTCCGAGACGGTGCCGGGAACGGTGACGGGGTCGATCAACGCCTCTGATCCCGAGGGCGATCCGTTGTCGTACACGGTGGTTGAAGGCCCGGCGGCGGGCTCGGTGTCGGTTGGGGCGGACGGGTCGTTCACCTATGTGGCCGATGAGGAGCTGGCGGCGACGGGTGGTACGGATTCGTTCGTGGTGGAGGTGCGCGATACCGGGTTCCATCTGATGGGCGGGTCGGTGACGACGCTGGCGCCGGTGACGGTTGTGGTCAGCGGCGCCTGGGATTCTCCAGGTGGTCTTGGCTCTTCGGGGCCGGCTGCCGCGGCGGTCGCGGCGGGTACGACGACGGTGATCACCTGGGATTGGGGCAAGAATCCGGTCATCAACTTCAATCCCGCCACCGACAAGTTGGACTTCGGCTGGATGGGTCCGGCGCAGTTCACCGTGTCGGAGAAGTCGGGTTCGACGGTGATCAGCGTGGTGGACAACAACCACTCCTACACGTTGAACGGTGTTTCGCTGAGTCAGCTGTCATCGAGCAACATCGTGGCCAAGGATTCCGCCACCACAAGCAAGTGGAACTCATTGTTCTCCTCGGCGTCCCAGCCGTCGGTGTCCGTCGGCAGCGCGTCAAAGTCGGAGGGCAACAGCGGGACGGCGAACATGGCGTTCACCGTGACGTTGTCGAAGGCGTCGAGCACCCCGGTCACGGTGAAGTACGCGACGTCGAATGGCACGGCAACCGCGGGCCAGGACTACACGTCCGCTACCGGGACCGTGACATTCGCCGCCGGCGAAACCTCTAAGACCATCAATGTCGCCGTCGCGGGCGACGCCACGGTTGAACCGGACGAGACCTTCACGGTGACACTGTCGGCGCCGACGGGAGCCAAGCTCGGCACGGCCACGGCGACCGGGACGATCACCAACGACGATGCGGCGGTTGTTGCACCGACGGTGTCCATCGGTAATGCGTCGAAGACCGAAGGCAATAGCGGGACTGCGAATCTCGCGTTCACGGTCACCCTGTCGAAGGCGTCGACGACGCCGGTGACGGTGAAATACGCGACGGCGAACGGAACTGCCACTGCGGGGCAGGATTACACGGCGGCGACGGGAACCATCACGTTCGCCGCGGGTGAGACGTCCAAGACAGTCAACGTGGTGGTGGCCGG
>Ga0075163_10002858_pt1 | contig 23212 bp, 28 predicted proteins | sample JI1023141ADNA_FD_71478 | JGI IMG/M metagenome (GOLD analysis project Ga0075163, IMG submission 71478) | Wastewater effluent complex algal communities from Wisconsin, to seasonally profile nutrient transformation and Carbon sequestration -... | ecosystem: Engineered > WWTP > Effluent > Algae... | reverse complement strand
GCTGCCGAAACTGCTGCGGGGGCAATCGCCAAATTAGTCGTGCCAGAGGTTTCGTTTGTCGCATACGTTAAAAGTATCTACGATATTGATGCCGAAATTCCCGATCATGTAACTCAGGAGATGGTTGAAGCTAATGATGTACGTTGCCCGGACCCTATAGCGGCACATAAAATGGTTGAACTTATACGCAGTATTAGGAAGCAGGGCGACTCTGTTGGTGGAATCATTGAGATGGTAATATCTGGTCTCCCTGTGGGTCTAGGAGAACCAGTTTTCGATAAGTATGATGCCGACCTAGCCAAAGTTATTAAGGGCATTCCTGCGGTAAAGGCGGTTGAGTTTGGCCTTGGTTTTGCGGCTGTCAGGCTACTTGGTAGTCAACATAATGATCCATTCTATATGAATGATGGGAGAGTGAGAACCCGTACTAATAATTCGGGTGGCACACAGGGTGGAATAACCAACGGTGAAAATGTAGTCTTGAGAGCTGCCCTTAAGCCAACTGCAACCATTGTGTACGAGCAAGAAACAGTCACAACAAACGGTGACCCCACGACAATATCCGGAACAGGTAGACACGATGTATGCGTTTTGCCAAGAGCAGTCCCGATTTTTGAAGCTCGGGCTGCAATCATCACGGCAGATCACTTTTTAAGAAACAGCTCATCTCGTGCTCGTTAGTTGATCATGGTCTCGCTGATTTGTTGACCAACAGGGGTAAGTTTGGTATAATTTAGGGTACTATTAACTCAAGCGTGTATCGAGAGTACACGCCGTTCGCCTCGGCGGATGACCGAAAGGAGTATCACTTGGAAAAAGTATACGAACTAACAGTGTTGTTTCACCCTGATCTTGAAATTGATCTCGAGAAACCACTCAAAAAAGTTGAAGGGATTATCACTGACAACAGCGGTAAGATCGTAAAACAAGATAACTGGGGTAAGCGTCGTTTAGCCTACGCTATTAATAAGCAGGATTTTGCAGTTTACGTATTGATGGAGATTGCAATCGCCCCTACGAGCGCAAATAAAGTTCAAGGCTTGCTAAATATTACCGACGAAGTACTTCGTTATTTGATGGTAGAAAAAGACCTGAAGGCACCAGAAGCAGCTCAAAAACCTGCCGATGTCCCTGAAGAAGAATCTAAATCAGAGGAGGAGTAGTATGGCAAAAGGCTTCAATAAAGTAATCTTGATGGGTAACCTTACCCGAGATCCAGAAACTAGGCAAACACCAAGCGGTCAAAGTGTGACTAACTTTTCACTCGCGGTGAGTCGAAGCTGGAAAGGCCAAGACGGCAATACTCAGGAGCAAGTCAGCTTTTTTGACTGTGTTGCCTGGGGTAAAACTGGCGAAATTATTGCTCAGTATATTCAAAAAGGTCGCCCAATTTTGGTTTCTGGTCGCCTCGACCAAAGAAGCTGGGAGCAGGATGGTAATAAGCGAAGTAAGGTTGAGGTTATTGTTGAAGACTTTAACTTTGTTGGTGGCGGAGCTGGTGATGGTGGCTCTTCAGTCTCAAGCTCGAGCTCATCCTCAGCCCCTGCAAAGGCAGATGATGACGTAGTCATTGAAGAGATAGATGATAAACCAATTGATCTCAGTGAGATCCCATTTTAAGAACTAAAGGAAATTTATGAACGGTAATAAACGAAAACCAGATATCGCATACTTTGATTACAAAGATGTAAAAACAATGCAGAAGTATATCAACCAATTTGGACAGATTGAACCCTCCACAAAGACAGGTCTTTCTGCTAAGCAGCAACGACAACTCGCAACTGCAGTCAAGCGTGCTCGTCACCTTGCTCTCTTGCCATTCGTCGCACACGGATAGAGATTTTGCTATGGAATTCAGTTTTTACGGCACGACTGGTTCTTCTAACGGAGATACGACCACTGTAGAACTTGCGGGCCTTGAGAAGCCCATACACCTTCCCACAATGTTACTGGATAGGGCAGGGGTGGTGGTTCGAAGAGCTGGCCAGGATGTAATAGTTGGTATAAATGAGCTTGGACTTGTGACTGACGTTGCACCCGCACCTCGTGCAACAGAACTTGAGGTGTCATAGATGTACGGACCGACAGATCTAAAAAAAGGCACAGTAATACAACTTGATGGTAAGCCATTTAGAGTTATTGAGTACTCTCAAAAAGTTATGGGCCGTGGTGGTTCAATAGTTAACGTGCGCTTAAAGAACTTGATTGATGGTGCGGTCCTGGCTAAGACCTTTAAAGGTGCGGACAAAATTGAACCGGCCAGCGTGAACACCCAGACCGTGCAATATTTGTATGCAGATACCGAATTTCACTTCATGGATCCCAATACTTATGAGCAGTTTGCACTGAGTGCTGATCTTGCTGAGGATGCTAAGCAGTATCTTAAAGAGGGTGATATGGTGGGTTTACAGTCTTTTAACGGACAAGTTATTAATGTAGAGTTACCAAAAAATGTTTACCTGACCGTCACCTACGCCGAAGACGTAGTGAAGGGTGATACCGCTAACTCGATCTCTAAAAGTGCTACCACCGAGACGGGGCTCGTAGTCAAAGTTCCTGCCTTTATTAAGGTAGGTGATGTGATTAGTGTTGATACTGAAACTGCCGCATATCGTGAGCGGAAAAAGGACTAAAATGTCAGCGCCTCTTAAACACACGATGCTAGCCATCACCACGGAACGCCACTTAATAGGTAAGCGGTTCGACAAGGTGCCGCCGCATATAAGTGTGTTGCCTTGGATGAGTATCCTAAATGTCAGGGGCGATTTTATCAGGTCAGCAAGAGAGATTTGTGCCGAAACCGATGAGTTTGTGCTTACACCGGGTGCGCCTATTACCGTCGGAGCTGCTGGCTACGAAAAAACCGCACAGACTATAGATTCTGAGCCACTGCAGGTGTTGCACCAAAAGCTGTTTAAGGTAGCCTCGGAGCTTGGGATCAAGTTTTCGCACCCCGAGTACTTGGGTGACGAGTATATGGCCCACCTGACGCGCCATGAAATACCTTCTGCTCATGCGGCTTCACGGCTTACCGTTATCGATAACATCGCACCTGAAGGTAGTGCCCGAGGCGTCAAACTCATAAGTGAAAATATGCCCTTTAGAGTCGTGGGATGAAACAGCGTCTTGACCATTTGTTAGTAAATAGAAAGCTTGTACCAACCCGAAGCCAAGCCGAGAGCTATATTCGGCTAGGTCAGGTTAAAATTGACGGCAAAGTGGTCTCAAAGCCAGGTCATTTTATTGATGAGAAAGTGCAAATAGAATTTGGCGTCAAGCAACAGTATGTCTCACGTGCCGCACTAAAGCTCGCATCAGTAGTATCGGTGCTTCATATAGATTTTAGGCACAAAATTGTGCTTGATGTTGGTTCGAGCACCGGTGGCTTTACTGATTATGCCCTACAACATGGAGCTAAGAGAGTAATCGCGGTTGATGTTGGCACTGACCAACTGCATCCAAGACTAAGAGCAGATGAGCGGGTCGAGCTACACGAGAAGACGGACATTCGAAAGTTTAGCTCTGAAACAAAAGCTGATATTGCTGTAATTGATGTAAGCTTCATATCAATGACTAAAGTTTTGGAGAGTGTTTCAGGGCTGATTACACAGAAAGGGAAGATTGTAGCTATGCTTAAACCTCAGTTCGAGGCTGGTAAAGATCAGCTGAACAAGGGAATTGTCAAAAATAGTGCTCAACGGCGAGATATCCTCCAGGGTTTTGAGGCTTGGTGCCGGCAGAACAAATACTCGATCGTAAAAAAATCTGATAGCGCAGTCTCAGGAGAAAAGGGCAACGTTGAGCGCTTTTATCTGCTTACAAAAGTTCTCTGAGTTTATCGGGGTTAATGATCTCGATGTATGGTGTTTTAAGATCGATATAACCACCCTTGGCTAGTGCTGAGAGGGCACGACTAGTGCTCTCACGTGAGGCGTTGATTGAACTAGCGATATCGTGGCGACGTATGGGTGCACTTAGTGAGAGCGCATCATCATGTTTACTACCAAATCGTTCTGCGTGGGTGAGTAAAAAGCTAGCCAGGCGTTCTCGGACGGTTCGGTACTCAAGAGTCATAACACGCTCAGAATGCAGACGATAGGCCTCTATCGCCATATCCAGTAGCACTGGCACAACATGTTCATTCTTGTTAAGAAAATCTAAAAAATCAGTTCGGGCAACGCGCCAAAGTTTTGTATCGCTCATCGCTTGGTAGGTAATATCACGATGTAGACCCGTAAAAGCCCAGATCAGCGGAAATAGATCACCTTGTTGCCTGACAATAAGGTTATTCTCTTCACCATACTTGGTAATTGCGTAAGCTTTTACAAAACCCTCAGTAATATAGTGGATGCCTCGGGGGTCATCGCCGGAACGTACAATAGATTCACCTTTTTTGTAGGTTAGCTGTGTTCCCGTATGAAAAAAGGATACCAACTTCTCTCGTGCTACGTTATCGGCTAGCATATCTGTAGTATGACAGGGAACGAATAAATATTCTAGCTAACCAGCCCCATAGCGTGATTTTAATCACTACGAATGTGTGGAATTTCCTACATTCATTTTTAGTCACTTGGAGTAGCATATTCACTAGGGAAGGAGAATGCATGGACGAGAAACCACTATTTCAGCCACGAATTAGTCCGTTAAATATTTTTGGTCAGTTTGAGTTGAGAGAGATGAAACGCATGCTCTGGGATGATGAAAAACTTTTGGGGGTGATCACCGGATTGTGTGGATCAGGAATCGCCTCACTTGGTGTCACCTCAAAACGATTACTCCTCGTAGACAAAAAGTGGCTACGACTCAGTTATGAGGACATCCGATTCGACAAGGTTAATGAGGTTAAGTTTTCGAGACAGATAATACTAGCATCGATGCATTTGTACTACGCTGGGCAGGATCTTCACTTTCGGAGTTGGTATATGCAGGATTTACGGTCGGTGGCAGAGTATGTGCAACGTAAGATGTTTGTAGAGTCAGAAGCGGATAATGTAACAGATGCACCGCAACCGCAGGTGAGTACGTTTGAACAGAACATTACTCAAGCTAAAAAAGGTGTATTATCGAGTGATGGTCAGACTTGGGAGCGGTGGAGGCGTGCTACACAGTATATATTTCAACTACCACAAATTGAGGGCTGAGGAGGTTCAGCTGAATATCGCTAAACGTTAAATCTAAATTCAACCACGTCGTCTGGTTGCATGATATATGTTTTTCCTTCGGTCCTAACCTTACCGGAGCTCTTTGCACTGCTGATAGTGCCAGCATCAAGTAGGTCTTGGCAATTTACCACTTCTGCCGCAATAAAACCACGCTCAAAATCACCGTGTATTACACCAGCAGCTTGCGGAGCGGTGGAGCCTTTTTTGATCGTCCAGGCGCGGACCTCGGTACCACCAGAAGTGAGATAGCTTTGTAGGCCGAGTGTCTCGTATGCAGCATGAATGATCTGAGTAAGACCTGACTCATTCTGGCCATAGCTCTCTAGCATTTCCTTCGCCTCATTATCAGACATATCTTTTAGCTCTGCCTCGAGCTGAGCATTCACAAAGAGGTTCTGGGCAGGAGATACGAGCTCACTGAGCTCTTTTTTCTTTGATTCATTGTCTAGGTCTGATTCGTCGAGGTTGAACACATAAATTACAGGCTTTGTGCTGATGAGCTGCAGGCTTTTAAGTTCACGGCTAGCGTCTGATTCGGTCTCGAGGGTCTCGACTAAAGCTTGTATGCCCTTTGTGTCACCGGCTTCAAGTAAACTTTTGATCGATTCGATCAGGGTGACGGTGGGTTTATTTTTTGGGTTAGCCTTTGCCTCTTTGGCCAGTCGGGGGAGTGCTTTTTCTACAGTCTGCAAGTCTGCAAGCATCAACTCTGTGTTTATCACCTCAATGTCGTGTTTTGGGCTAACGGTATCATGAACGTGTACAATATCATTATTTTCAAAAGCTCGTACGATATGAACAATAGCTGCACATTCACGAATATTAGCCAAAAACTGATTACCGAGTCCTTCGCCCTTGCTGGCTCCTTCAACTAATCCGGCGATATCTACAAATGTAACGGTTGCCGGCACGATCGGTGCGTTGTTATATAGCTCTGATAGCTTTTGTAGCCTTTCATCTGGTACGGGTACGATTCCAGTGTTTGGCTCAATGGTGGCAAAAGGGTAATTAGCCGCCAAAATATCATTTTTTGTCAGCGCATTAAATAATGTCGACTTCCCAACATTGGGGAGTCCAACGATTCCTATACTTAAACTCATAATAATAGTATAACAGATGTAGACAGTTGGGTAAGTATATAAAATCCGCTGGTTATGCAAGTATCGGGAAACATGCACAAAATAAATCACCAAGCAAAATTTGGATGTGAGAGGGCAATAGGAGCGGGTGATATGTCCTTGAAAATTTTGCGTGTTCGCTTTGACGCCGCAGATGGGACCTTGTTGCTAGATCTTGGTGATTCAGCAGTAATTTCGAAACGGTACATCAATAAGATTCGCAAACTTGGCTTTGACCTGAAGCCTGAATTACATGTGACAATTCTTGGTTTTCGCCAAGGGAGACTACTTGTTGAGCTCATTCAGCAAGATACATCATTTGCACGGCAGATAATGGAGCTCGCTGATAAAGTTAAATGGAGCGTCTATCCGTCTGGTCTGAGATATATTTTACAGAAAGAAAAAGACAATATTCTAAAGCAGTCGATCGTAGAAATCGTTCACCTAAAGGGTGGAGCTGATTTTATTACCGGCCTTAACACTCTGACCGGAGCTAGTTTCTACGAACAGGTTCCCCATGTAACACTTGCTACAAAAGGTGATCCGGGCGGGATCGGCATATACTCTCAGGAAGACCTGTCTCTTTATGCAATAGATGCTCCATGATTACAGCAAGGCACCTTAATCTTCACGCACAACCATAAGTAGTTTATACTTTGTACTATGCATGATGGTAAGAAAGAGCCTGCTAAGCGAGCCAATACTAAGAAGGAGTCATCCAGGCGGATAATAGGACTGTCTGTTTTTACTATGTTATTTGTCGCAACCACTCTCACTATACTTATGAATCGGAAGACCGATAGATTATGTAACGGGGACCTCAACGCAAAGATTTATAATGACGCTGCAGCCGCGATAAAAAGTCAAGATGTGGACACGATGCACAAAATCGTGAGTAGGATAGACCAGAGCCTTGGTTATACCAGCGATACCAACTGTATGTATATGGTTGTCTCCTACTATGCGTTTATTCAAGACTCAGATTCGGCAAGTCACTATCTTGGGATTTTGAAGAAAACCTATGAGAAGAATCCGGATCTGGCTGAACCTTACAGGGGATTGGGGTACAAGAACATCGATGGTTTAGTGCAGCAAGTAAAGAAACTTGAGTCCGGACCCAATGATTTTAATAGCAGTAAGGTCTACTTTTAATGAGATATTTTAAAAGAACAATTCTCTACAGATTAGTCTGCCTACTTTTATTATTTGTAGTACTCGGTTCATCAAATCAGGTTGTTTTCGCTGTAGTAAATAATCGGGCTAATGTTCCATCGCGACTCATTAAAACGTTACGCGACAATAGTCAAACCATTGATGGGGCTAATTCGTCTAAATACGGGAAGAGTGGTGCATACTGTGACCAAACCGGAGCTAGAATTTACCAGCAGGGTCAAGAATCATGGTTATCTCAGACTAATAACAACAACAATCAAACAATTTCCGTCACTGAAGGAACAGACAAAATCGATCTTTGGTATAACGCGCTCGCCTATTCGTGTGATCGAATACTAGGATCAAATGGTAAAGTTGCCGAGCAGGGCTTGCAAGAGACTCAAATAAATGTAGTCTCATCACGCGCTTCCGTCTCCGGGGTACCAGCTGCAAACCTAACGGTGAGTAATTTAAATGGGGATACAGATCCGATTAACTTGAATTACAACAGTGCGTACTTTTATAACAATAGATTTGTGAAGAGGGGTCTTTTGCCGAATAATTTACCAAGCGAAGAACCTGCCGTCCGGCCCTTTAGTGTTAGCGGATTAGGAGGACTAAAGGCTCGGGACGACCCCTATGAGATAACTGTTACAGCTCGAGACTTTATGGTCAACCGCTTTGGTAATGGTGGTACGACGTATAGATGTGTCTATAATGACCAAAGCTTTCCAAATGTGAGTAACCTAAGTGATAAACGCTGTAAACAGGTTGATCGTCCATTCACTATTTTTCTAAAGATTAGTCCTGCATATAGCGGTGACTGCTCAATAACCAAAATAAATGGTATTGGCGTATCAAATGGAGATCCACTAGAGCTACGTGCTGGACAGCAGTTTGATGCAAGTTTTAAGGTTGTGAATGATGGCACTAAAGACTGGTCGATGTTTTTCGTAAAGCTTGGTACCATAAATCCTCTCGACAATTTACGATGGGGTAAAAATAGGCTACCGATCAAAGAAGAGGCGGTACTTGGGGGAACTTTCCCGGTAGTTAGGTCAGGTAAGTCGTCTAGTTGGTCAACGACTGGTAACACGTTTAAAGCTCCAGACACAGAAGGTGACTATTCCTTTGGCTGGAGAATATTACAAGAAGGTGGTACGGATAACGGTTATAAGAACATAACAAATATGGGTGAGTGTGAAGCTTCGGTTCATGTTAAAGTATTAAAAAATCGTCCTTATATTATGATTGAGGGCTCGGATGTTGTGAGCGGGGCAGCCTTTATGAATAGCGGGTCACCAGTATGCGATATCAGAACGCCTGCATCTAAGTCCGCAGACATCTTCACTAACGGTTTTCATAGTACAGACGTCTTAGGCAGCCTAGCGGGAACATCAATGGCCCAATATGGAACCTTTGCTAGTGGTAATATCGGAAAAGAGGATACAGGGGCAAACAATACTTTTCGCGCAAATTATGGGTTCAGACGTGACCCATCTACAGGTTTAGCTTATTCGGCTGAAGATACATCTGAAGACATTCGAGACGGACTTTTTGCATCTATTAATTTGCCGGCTTCTGCAGATACGTTTGGGCATTATTATAATGACAGCTCGAATCCTGAGTTGCCGTGCGTAGATGTCAGCGCTGAACGGAGTGCAGCTGGTGCTTCGATAATATCAGCTGCGGATGCATCCTCATACGTTAGCACACCGGGTCTTCAGTCAACTACTGTCAATGGACCTGTCTCATTTGATAGTCCTATTACTGTTCCTGTTGGGACACACAAGACATTGATTGTGAATGGAGATGTGACGATTAAACGGGATATAAAGTACAGCACCTCCACGCCATATACAAATAGCAACATCCCTTACATAAAGATTATCGCGAAAAATATATTAATTGATTCTACTGTAAATACTATCGATGCAAATATATTAGCCTTGCCTTCGGAGTCCAGTGGAACGGTGAGTGGGGGGATCGTCGATACCTGTAGCAATATGCAGTGGCGCAATCCGGATGGCAGCGCTTCACCGAGCACGCCGGGCAACTGGTTAACCACTAAAAAAATGGATACCAACTCTTGTCGACATAAGTTGTTAATTAATGGCTCGATGATAGCTAGGCGAATACTCTGGAAGAGAACATATGGCACACTCGACTTTAAAGCCAATGTTGAAGAAAGTGAATGTTACCTTGCAAATTATGGTGGACCACAAGATACTCCAGCCGACGGTATTAAAATAACAAATATGGAAACCGGTATTCAGCGCGGTGAAAACTGTTCTGCGGAGGTAGTTAAGTTTAGCCCAGAGTCTTACTTGGCTGGCTTTGAGCAGGGACAAGGTACTCTGGGTGTGGTTCCGCAAAGTTCGCAAGAGTTGCCACCTATCTACTAAGTAGGTGACATCTTAAAAAAGCATTGGCGGGGTATTATGCTTATGCTACACTGGTCGTAAGCATGAAAAGTTCAATTTTCAACGCGGTGGGCGACTTCTTCGCACTTGATATTGGCAGCTCGGCGGTCCGAGTTGTGCAGCTTCGTGGATCCGGAAATAATCGTACCCTTCTTAAATACGGTGCCGCACCGATCGATATTAAAATGGCGCTTTCAGACGCACAGGTTGATCAGACTGCAATTGGGGGTGTGATCACAAGTCTGCTTGCTGAGGCTGATATCACCACTAAAAATGTTGTGGTGGGTTTACCATCTAATAAAACGTTTGTAACGGTTGTTGATCTACCAAAAATGAGCGCTCAAGAACTTGCCAGCACTATTAAATATCAAGCAGATCAGTACATCCCTATGGCGGTAGATGAATCCAAAATTGATTGGGCCGTTCTTGGTGACTCACCAACGGCTGAGGGCAAGGTTGAGGTACTTCTCGCAAGCGTCACAAATGTGTATAGCGAGAAGCGGATGGAGCTACTCGAATCGTTGGGTCTCAACGTAATAGGGCTTGAGCCTGATTCGCTGGCTATCGCGCGCTCATTAACGCCCTCAGCTGGCACAACGGGTGCCCAGTTGATCCTTGATATGGGCGAATACGCCACTGATATTGTGGTTACACTTGGGGGGCTTCCACGACTAGCACGTACCATTCCAACGGGTGGCCAGAGTCTTCTTAAGTCTGCGATGCAGAACTTAAATATCGATGATAATCAGGCTAGACAGTTTGTATACAAGTTCGGATTTGATAAAAGTAAACTCGAGGGCCAAATCTTTAAGGCGCTTGAGCCTTCGGCGCAAATTATTGTAACTGAAATTCAAAAATCTATTAAATTCTTTGCAACACGATACCCCAATACCCCAATTAGCGGAATTGTCACCTCTGGAGCTGCCGCGTTGCTCCCAGGGTTTCATCAGTACCTCTCAGAGGCTTCTGGCGGTATTCCGGTTCAGGCGGGTAATAGTTGGCAGAATGTGAGTTACAGCAACTCTGCACATGAGCAATTGATGAGCCTGAATCACCAGTTTGCGGTTGCGGTAGGGCTCGCTGAGAGGAATACGTTATGATAGAAATTAACCTTCTACCAGGAGTTAAAAAAGAGTTCCTTAAGGCTCAGCAGGTGAAGCATGCTGTTGTGGTCGGCTCGATTCTTATATCAGTTCTCGCAGTTACTGTCTTGGTTTTGCTGTTTGCCTACGTTCAGATAGTGCAGCCTCAACACCAAAAAAATATTCAAACTGATATAGATTCTGGTATAAAAGATCTTAAGGCCAAAGACAATGCCGTAAAGATTGTGACCGTGCAAGGTGCCTTGGAGCAGATCCCGGGACTTCAAGATAAAAAAATGATCACTTCCAATATCTTCGCCGACATCACAGCCTTCACACCAAAAAGTGTTTCTTACAGTAATATCAAGCTAGACGTAACAGCCGGCACACTTGTACTACAGGGAACAGCATCAAATTTTGAGCAGGCTAATGTTTTGGCGAACAACCTTAAAAGTGCAAAGTTTGAGTATACACAGGACGATTCTAGGCAAACTAAAACTCCTTTCTCAAACGTTATATTTGATGGCTTAAGTCAGAGTCAGCAAACACAGGATGGTAAGAGCGTAAGTTTTCAGCTAACATTTACGGTCGATCCGATTTTGTTTGATCAGTCCATCAAAGATGGAAAGATTATTGTAAATGCATCATCCGAGAATCTACTGCTACCGTCAGACAAGCCATTTGTAGGAGGCGCTCAATAATGAACGACAAATCAAACTCTCCAGCAAAACCTGGATCAAAAAGAGAAAAGATTGATAAAGCTAACTCGACAGTGTTTATTGCTGTTGCTATAGCTGCAGTGGTTGTTATGTTTAGCGCAACGTCATTTAAGTTCTTATGGAGTAAAATGGCCTATAATTCACGGGTGATTTCAGCAAAAGCCAAGGCTAGAGATGATATCAAATCAAATAGTACCAACCTCGATACGTTATCAGGACAGTTTAGCGCGCTCGATTCAAGTGCTACTACAAACTCTAAGATGATTCTGCATGCATTACCACCGATATATGATTACCCAGGTTTGGCTACATTTGTTGAGTCACTTGCTCAACAGTCCGGCGTGTCGTTCCCTGGATCAGTCGGTCAGGATATATCTGCATCCGCAGTTAACACTGCAACCGTCTCAAGCCCACAAGAGATACCCCTCAATATCGAGGTGAATGGATCGTATGATTCTATCGTCCAGTTTATTAAAAATACTGAATACAGCATACGTCCAATTTTAATTACAAACGTAGAGTACACAGGTACTAGCAATCAGCTAAAGGCCGTTATTACCGCAACAACTTACTACCAACCTGCTCGTGACCTTGGCGTTGGTAAAAAGGAGGTTCAGTAATGAAACAAAATGATATCGCAGCAATTGTACTTATTGTTGCCATTGCAGGGGTGATCTCGTACTTTGTGGCGAGCTCTGTTATTGGAAAACCACAAAATAACCCCGTGCAGGTAGAAAAAGTAACACCTATCAGTGCGAGTTTCCCCTCGCCTGATCCGCGGGTATTTAATGATAAATCAGTTGATGCTACTGTTGAAATTACAGGTAGCGGTCAGGGGACAGACAGAGTTTTTAGCAACTAAATTAGGGGTGGCAGGTGAGCGTTTTTTCAGAGGATAATCAAAAAAAATTAGAACAGCTCTTAGTTGATTCAAAGATCTTAACCGCTGAAAATGTGGCTGTTTTTAAGCAGGCTGCATCTGCTGCCAAGGTGCCATTTTTAAGTTATCTTTTACAACAAAAGTATATCTCTAGCGAGCAACTGACCAAGGGCACTGCCCAGGTTATGGGTCTACCTTACGTCAATTTAGTGGCTTCAAAAGTGAACCCTAGTATTCTGGCATTACTACCCCAGGACGTTGCGGAGAGATTTATGGCGGTGCCTCTGGGTGAGATGGAAAATCGTCTAGCTGTAGCTATGCTCGATCCAAACAACGTACAGGCGGTTGACTTTCTATCAAATAAGATAGGCCGACCTCTCAAAGTATATGTAGCGTCAGAAGAAGGTATCAGACATGTACTAGACCAATACAATGCTGATTTGCAGAAGGGGATGAGTGACGCTATGACCACGGTGGATAGCGAACTGTCGAGCGATGATAGTTTGAAAGATCTGCTCGGTGGCGAAAAGTCTAAGAAGTCAGAAAACGACGAGATTAAAACGATTGTTCAAGATTCACCCATAAGCCGTGCACTGAGTACTATCTTGGAGTATGCAGTGAGATCTCGTGCCTCTGATATCCATATTGAACCGCTAGAAGAGTCACTTCGTATTAGATGTAGAATTGATGGCGTCCTTAGAGAAATAATGAAGTTGCCAAAATCGATTGAACCCGCATTAGTATCCCGAGTAAAAATTTTATCCAACCTAAAGATAGATGAACATCGTATCCCACAAGATGGTCAATTCACGGTTAGAATTGGTACAAGAGATGCTGATCTTCGTATAGCCATAAGCCCAGTCGTTTGGGGTGAGCAAGTTATTATTAGAATCCTGGATAAATCGAACACTAGTTTTAAACTAGAGGATCTTGGATACGCTGGGCGAAGTTTAAGGAGCGTCCGAAAAGGCCTCACTAAGCCAAATGGGCTGATTATCACATCTGGACCTACTGGATCAGGAAAGTCGACTAGCCTTTACGCACTCATTCAAGAAATTAAAAACGACACAATTAACATTGTTACCCTCGAGGATCCCGTTGAATACAAGATGGAAGGCGTTAACCAGATTCAGGTCAACGCTGATGTTGGTCTAACATTTGCAACCGGCCTCCGCTCAATTCTGCGTCAGGATCCCGACGTTGTACTGGTAGGGGAGATCCGAGATAAAGAAACGGCTAACTTGGCTGTTCAGGCTGCTCTGACTGGTCACCTGGTATTTTCCACGCTTCACACCAACTCTGCTGCGGGTGTGTTGCCACGACTCTTAGACATGGGTATTGAGCCCTTCTTGATAGCATCAACGGTGAATACAATTATTGGCCAACGTCTGGTGCGTCATATCAGTGAAAATAAGACGACATACCAATCTGATGAGGCCGAATCGCTATCTATGCGTCAAACGCTGGGACAAGTACTGCCAAAGACCAAAGAGGATGTTGCCAAGGTAAGCGCCGATATTGGCTACGAGGGCTTGCCACTTGCCGACCAAAACGCTTATACTTTATATAGAGGTAAAGATACTTCGCAAACCCCTGGAGGCTATAAAGGCCGACTCGGGTTATACGAGGTTATAGACGTAGATGAAGAAATCGAGAGCATGATACTCACGCGATCAACATCAAGCGACATTCAAAATAAAGCGGTAGAAAAAGGTATGATTACCATGCGACAAGATGGTTACCTAAAGGCTCTCGAGGGTCTTACCACTCTCGAAGAGGTAAACCGTGTAACAGCCGCAGATAGCGCATAAGGAGGTGGAATGACGACAGCAGCACTCAGAATAGAAAATTTACTCGAGCATGTTATTAAAAACAAGGCCTCCGATTTGCATCTTCAAGTTGGGCTCTCCCCGATGCTCCGTGTGGACGGACGACTTGCTCCGATTGCAGATACCCCAGTACTAACTGAGGCACAAGTGGAGACACTCATCTTTGCACTACTTGATGCGGATCAAAAGGCAGTATTACTTAAAGACAAAGAGTTCGATTTCAGTTTCGCCTTTGGTGAACTTGGGCGTTTTCGTGTAAATGCTTTTCATGAGCGGGGTAACTTAGCAGCTGCGCTCCGTCTGATTCCGAATGAGATTCTGACTGCCGAGCAACTAGGTCTACCAGAGGTAGTGAATGGTTTTGCTGATTTTCCGAGAGGTCTAGTACTCGTTACGGGCCCAACTGGATCAGGTAAATCCACCACACTTGCAGCACTAGTAGATAAAATAAATAACGAACGAGCTGAGCATATCATAACCATTGAGGATCCGATTGAGTTTACGCACAAATCCAAGAAATCGGTTGTAGTTCAGCGTGAGGTGCATTACGATACCTTCTCGTTTAGTGCAGCACTACGATCCAGTCTGCGTGAAGATCCAGACGTAGTTCTGATCGGTGAGATGCGTGATCTTGAGACGATTTCAGCCGCCATCACTATTGCTGAGACCGGTCACCTCGTATTTGCAACGCTACACACCAACTCTGCAGCACAGAGTATTGATCGAATGATCGACGTTTTTCCACCGCATCAACAACCGCAGATAAGATCACAGCTGTCTAACATATTGATGGCTATCGTGTCACAGCGCTTGGTCCCAACTATCGGCGGTGGCCGAGTAGCCGCAGCTGAAATTTTGGTTGCAAACCCAGCTGTTCGAAACATTATCCGCGAGGGTAAAAGTCACCAGCTTGATGCCGTGATTCAGACAGGAGCTGATAAAGGGATGCAATCTATGGATCGCACACTGATCTCGCTTATCAAAGCAGGAACTATCACGTACGACGATGCCAAGACCTTTGCAGTAGATCTTGAAGAGTTTGAACGATTGATGAGAGGCTAGTTTATGATTACCTTCGAGTACACAGCCAAAAACAATCAGGGCGGCACCACGAAGGGCCTGGTTGAGGCTGAGACCGAAGGTTCTGCGGCTAAATTGCTACTTGCACAGGGGCTGACTCCTATCGATATAAACATTAAACAGCAGGGTAGCAAGCTACTGGGTAGATTTACCAATCGGGTCAGTACTAAAGATAGAATTATCTTCACCAGGCAGCTCTCGACACTGTTAAATGCAGGCCTACCACTGACTCAGAGTCTTCACACCGTGGCTGAGCAGGCGGACAGTAAGCAGCTAGCGGTGATCTTAAACCAGGTTATCAGTACGGTTGAGGGCGGTGTTGCGCTCTCTGAGGCACTTGCTAAGCATCCAAAGGTCTTCAATGATGTGTATCTTGCACTTGTGGCGGCTGGTGAAACCTCAGGAACACTCGATGTTGCACTTGAGCGAATAGCCGACCAGCAGGAGAAAGACGCAGACATGATAAGCAAAGTAAGGGGTGCACTCGTGTATCCTATCATTGTAACGGTAGTTATCTTTGCTGTAGTTATCTTTTTGCTAACTACCGTCGTACCGCAGATAAAACTACTCTATAAAGATTTTAACAGAGACTTACCGCTACTGACTGCCATGATGATCGCCGTTGCTAATGTGATTATTAACTATTGGTGGTTATTGCTTGTCGGTGCTATTGCCATAGGGTTCTTTATCAATCGATGGGCGAAAACGAAGGCCGGTACGAGCGCATTCGACCGTCTAAAAATGAACATTCCTCTGTTCGGTGATCTCTATACTAAGTTGTACATGGCGCGATTTTCTCGCACCGGTCAGACACTGGTTGCTAGTGGCGTACAGATGCTCGAGATGCTTCGTATAACTGCGCGTGCTGTTGATAACGTTCACGTTGCGGCGGCAATTAATCGTGCGTCAGAAAAGGTGAAGGGTGGTAAGGCGTTGTCGGATTCTCTCAAAGACGAGGATGTATTTTTGGCATTAGTGCCACAGATGTTAAAGGTTGGAGAACAGTCAGGTTCTATCGATAAAATGATGGGCAAATCTGCCAGTTATTATGAGAACGAGCTTGATAATAAGATTAAAACAATCAGCACAACCATTGAGCCAATCCTGATGGTTTTCTTGGCAGTAGTCGTTGGTGGTATCGTCCTAGCAATTTTGGTGCCTGTGTATAACTTAGCAAGTTCAAGCCTGGGAGGATAATTAGCTATTGACACAGTAGTAGACTGGACTATAATTAAGCTCATATAAGCATAAGAATAATAAAAGGGGTGGCATGAAATTATCAAGACAGAATAAACAACAAGGTGACCGATCAGGATTCACCTTAATCGAGGTTGTATTAGTGCTGGCAATTGGTGGATTAATCTTCCTTCTTGCATTCTTAGCCTTCGGACAGGCAACAAAGAACCGACGCGACACACAGCGTCGAAGTGATGCTGGGCGCGTAGTCTCAGAGTTACAGAACGCAGCAGGCGATGCAAACGGGAAAGCACTTGGCAGCTCACCTGATCAAACTGCGCTTAATAAGTTTATTAATAACTACCTTGGCGGTACTGGCGCCTCTGGTGATTCAGTTGCAAAGTTTTCAAACAATAATATTGCCTACCAAGCCACTTACACGACAGACGATCCTACTGGTGATATGACCGCAGGTACTGGGTTCATGAGTGTTTACCAGGGTGCTAAGTGTGATGGAAATTCCATGACCACTACTGGCGGGTCAGGGAATGTAGCAGTTGTTGTTCGGTTAGAAAAAGGCCAGTCCTGTAAGGACGATCAGTAAGCTTTCTTACGTGGTTTAAAAATAGCCCTACGGGGCTATTTTTATTGGGGTGAATCGGTTATGCTTGGAGTTAATGATATACGTTTTGATAGGATTATTTGGCTTGGCACTAGGTAGCTTTACTAACGCACTTGCTTGGCGAGTTAGTAAGCAGTCGAATGCCAAGAGTGCTAAAAAAAGGAACCAGTATTCAATAGTAAAGGGCAGATCAATGTGCCCGAGCTGCAAGCACACCTTAGGTGCTAAAGATTTGATACCGGTTTTAAGCTGGCTCTCCTTGCGAGGCAAATGTCGCTACTGCAAAAAATCCATATCTGTGCAGTATCCACTGATTGAGCTATTATTTGCATCTAGCCTTGTTTTTGCATATCACTTTTGGCCGATCGAACTCACCTCAATTCAGAACTACATATTGTTCGGGATATTTTCGATTATTATGGTAATCTCCTTCAGTTTGGCAATTATTGATACTAATGATCAGTTACTTCCGACTAAGTTAGTCTATCTTATGGGTATATTTTCAGCATCGTTTACAGTGTTGCTGGCAATACTCTTAAACGACAGATCAGTGTTGCTAAATTCTTTATCAGGCGCTGCACTACTTGGCGGGATCTTCTGGGCTGTCTATCAGATTTCATCTGGTAAGTGGATTGGCGGTGGAGACGTACGTCTATTGTTTGTAATGGGGCTTTTATTAGGTTGGCAAAAAGGCCTATTGGCTGTTGTGGTGGCCTCATATCTCGCTACGGCACTCATTATTGTTCTTATCGTCATTAAAAAGTATAAAAAACACATGAGAATTCCATTCGGGCCGTTTCTTCTCACAGCTACCTACCTAGTTCTGCTATTTGGTGATCATGTCATCGCGGTCTATAAAACCCTTAGCGGTTTGTAATGGTATCAGATACGCTTATGGTAAAATGGATACTAAGGAGCATGAGTGAATAAACAGGGCTACACACTTATGGAGGTATCGCTTTTTCTGGCAATTTCAGGTCTGTTGACTCTTGTCGCAATTGTTGGCATTGGACCTAGGCTGACCAATGTGCGTTTCAGTACAGGTATGCGTGATATACAAGGGAATCTTACTAAGACCCTTAACGGTGCGGCAGTGGGTACTAATTCCAATATTAAGAAATTATTGTGCAACAATGGAACGGTAACAGTCCCAGTAGGCGGTACAAATAACGGTGGAGCGAATGAAGGATGTGTACGCAGTGGCAAAATTGCCATATTTGAGACAGATCGTGTAGTTTATAGAGATATAGTTTCAACTGCCAACCCCGTTAGTTCTGGATGTGGCTCCGCATCTGCTGCTGGCACCTTCGACTATATAAAAAGTTGCTATAGGCCTCGTATTTTAGATGATAGCGTTCAGGCGCCCACTTCCTATACACTACCTAATGGAATATCAAGAGTATATCCGTCTGCTGCACAGCCTCAGGCTTACGGATTTGTCCGTTCTCCTGCAGATAACAGTACCTTCTATTTCTACATAAAAAGCGGTGCTAACACATCCTCTAGTATGGAAAATGGTTCTATAACTTACGAAACCACGACTGATAAGTTCCCATTATGCTATAAATTGGCAAATCGGAGCGCTAAACTAACTCTCTTTAAAAATTCACCCGACAACAAACTGGATATTAACGGAACTTGTCCATGAGTATGCAAAGAGACACAAGAGGGGATACTATCATCGAGGTTGTACTTGCGATGGCACTTTTAACTTCTATACTATTCACATCCTGGAGTATTACAAACAGAGCCACGCAGATATCAGAGGCAGCTAGGGAGCGTACTTTGATGGTAGACCAGGTTAAGCAGCAGGCTGAACTGATTAAATCTCAATGGTCATCTAACCCGCAGTACTTCAAAGATGTTGCCGCTACAAGCGGTCTTGATCCCAATCCTTGTAAAGATTGGCCTAATACGCCAGTTGGTGGTCAGGCATGGTATATGAAGGTTGGTGCGGGTAATTCCGTGGGAGTATCAGGACCAATATCGATTTTAAATGTCGCCGGAGAAACAAATAAGCGAGTCTGGGTGCAGAAAGTTGACGGTACCACACCGGGCCAGAACTACACCGACTTCTGGGTTCGGTCGTGTTGGATAAATAACTCCGGATCAAAACAGAAGCAGGAGAGCACACAGGTGCTGTTGAGGTTAAATACATGAGCAGACTATCACAATCGGGCTTTACACTTGTAGAACTCATGCTAGCCATGGCGTTGTTTTCTGTCATTATGATCGTGAGTACTACTGGGTTCATTGCAATTAACAGAACATACACGAGGGGTGCAATTAAGAAGCAGCTCAATGGATCTATTAGAAATTTAGAGTCAGATGTATCAGCCACTCTGAGAAATCCTCAGTCGAATCCGACATACTGTAAACACGATACAGCTGCTCCGCCTGACTGTGCAGATAGCCCATTTAATATGAACTGCATCAGTGGTGCCCGTTACTTTTGGAAGAGTGTTGATGGGATTAGCGGTAACTCAGGATTATATCGAGATAGTGGCTCTTGTAGTGGCTCATCATTCGTAACGCCAAATATAGATAGTGCAGTTCGATTGGTTGATGAGCGGTTTGTTGTTGAGAAATTTACAATTACACCTCTTCAGAACTACTTATTTCAGGTTACTGGCGTCTTAAGAACTGTTGATGGCTCCGCTCAAACACTTACAGATAACCTTGGGTCAATTAAACCATCAGAGCAGACTCCACCTGTTACACAGATTGATCCGTTCAAGATTAAATGCAAAGGAAGCTCTGCCGGGTCTATTGTGCAGAGTTGTGCAGTACAATCATTCGATTTCATCATAAATTCGAGGGCAATATCATCATGAGTAAAAAATTAGATCAAAGCGGTGCAGTCTCACTGCTAAGTGTAGTAATTTTTGCTACAATCATTACCGTACTCATTACTGCGTATATGCGCAGTGCTGTATCCCAGCAGGCAGAATCACTCGCATACGATTTCAGCAATCGTGCGTATTACGCCGCCGAATCAGGAGTTCAAGACACACTAAGAGTTCTCAAGGCATATCCCGCAAAGCAAACAAATAAAACTAACTGTCAGCCATTTGTTGAAGGGCAGGGTGCTGATTTTGGGTACCCAGGCTTCGGCGCATCGTATACCTGTCAGTTAGTTGCGGTAGATCCTAAATCCCTCGAAGGCGATGTAATTCCAAACAGCAAAAGTGCAATGATACAACTTAAGCCTTCCGTCGCACTTAGTAATCCAAAGATTGTTCTTAGGTGGTCTCAGCGCTTTACTCCATCCGCAACCAGGCCAGCGCTTGTACCCAGGGGCAGTAGCTCTCCGTTGTTTACTCCAAATGATGTCTGGAACGCCGGACAAGATCCTAATAAACCCGTGCACGCGTTACTCCGCGTTAATCTGATAGCCCATCCAGCAAATAGTTTCGCGCGATCTGACATAAAACAAAGGGTAGTGCTACTAAACCCTACGAGCAGTAGTGTCTCCGGTGCCGGCAATAGCACTGTTAAAATGGCTGATTCTACAGCTGAGCAGCAACAGGAATTTATCTCGAATGCTAAATGTTATTCCTCAAGCACAACAACGCCTGATCCAGGATTCGGAAACTACTCATGTCAAGAGACTATAGCACTTGATGCAGGCATATTTAGCGGTCAAGATGTCTATCTGCGATTAGGTTCAGTGTATAGATCTACAAAATTTAGTGTTCAACTTCTAGATGGCACTGCAACTGTTGATCTGACTAGCTCACAGGCAGATATAGATATTACCGGTAAAGCGGGTGACAACACGTATCGTCGTTTAAAGCAGAAGGTTTCTCTTGGAGGATTTGATTTTCAGTATGGTCCTGATGCAGCCTTGGTGGCAGGAGAGGGAATCTGTAAGAATTTTGTACTCGGAACATCGGTTAGCACCTACCAGCAGGGCTGTGATCCGCTCAACTAGTTGGATTTGATATCTTTGTGGTATTTTTTGTGAACCTCTTTTAGATGAGGGTCGGTGATATGGGTATAAATTTGCGTCGTGGAGATATCACTATGGCCTAGCATAGTTTGAACACTTCTAATATCAGCACCATTCATGAGTAGATCAGTGGCAAAACTGTGCCGAAGAGTGTGTGGCGTGACTTTCTTCGTGATTCCAGCTAACTTTGCATAATGAGCAATGATTCTTTGAATGCTACGTGGAGTTAAACGAAGAAAGTCACCAGACGTATCTTGGGTTTTTGTACCACCGTATCTGATAAATAGGGCCGGTGAGCTATCAGATCGAGTTTTCAGGTAGGCATCGATCCAAGTTGCGGCTGCCTCGCCCATAAATATGGGACGATCCTTCTGACCCTTACCTCGGACCATAAACTCCCTGCGTTTTGTACTCACATGCAGGGTATCGAGTGAAACAAGTTCACTGACTCGGAGTCCTCCGCTAAATAGTAGCTCCAGGATGGTTCTATCCCGAATACCTATTTTTGTGTTCACATCTGGCTGGGCAAATAAAGCAGCGAGTTCATCAGGGTTTAGGAACGTAACTTGTTTACGTTTGGTCCTCGCGAGTTCAATTTTCTCTGGAGGGAGTGTTGAGATGTTACGTTTTGAACAAAATTTTAAAAAACTGCGCAGAGCAATCAGGTGATAATTTTGGGTGGTGGCAGAAATTGATGAGCCAGATTCATTCTCTAGCCGATTAAGCCAGAGACGCCATTTGCGAATAGTTTCTGTAGTTATTTTAACCACATCTGGATCTCCCGCAAATTCTACGAGACGCATGAGATAGTGGTGGTAGTTAGATATTGTCTTCTGAGACCGATTTTGCTCTATCTCGAGGTATTCGAGAAACTCTATGATCGTATCTGAGAGATAGTGTGCCATAACTTAATAGTAGACTAACTCAACTCATAAAGCCATATAACTTGACGTACGCTGGTGTTACATTGGGCAAGATGTGTTCAACTTTTTTTCTTGTCTAAACGACTGTACGTTTCGAACTTAGATATAACTTCCGTTGTGTTAATTACATGCATATCTTTTCCAGTAGCGTTGCCTAGAGAAACGAGTTCGTATTTGTTACTATAAGAGACAGTAAACAGAGTAATTAATAGGAGAACTATGGAACGAACACTCATTATTTTAAAACCCGATACTCTGCAACGTGCATTTGTGGGTGAAATCATATCACGGTTTGAGAAGGCAGGTCTAAAAATAGTAGCCATGAAAATGGTTGCACCGGATGAAGCGCATTTCCATAAGCATTACGAGGGCATCAGTAACCTTATTAGCCGTTGGGGTGAGGATATATACAACGTAACTCTTCAGCAAATGACGGAAACCCCGGTTATTGCCTTTGTGCTTGAGGGGGTAGAGGCAGTATCACACGTCCGTAAGATGGTAGGAACTACCGACCCTAAAGATTCTGCACCAGGAACCATACGTGGTGATTTCACTCATGTGACTCGTGGTTACACTAATCCACTCGGAGCCACACTGCCAAATATTCTACATGCATCAGGTAATGTAGAAGAGGCTGAGCAAGAAGTTGCTTTATGGTTTTCTGACGATGAAATTTATGGCGATTATGATACCGCTCATGGACCAGTTGTTCGTGGACGTGTTCCAAAAAGCAAATCTGATAGCTAAAATCCATACCCAGTAACCGTTTGGTATACTGGGTCCATGCCTCGGTAGCTCAATTGGATAGAGCAGTTCCGTCCTAAGGAAAAGGTTGCAGGTTCGACTCCTGCCCGGGGCACCAGTTCGTGTGCGCCAACAAAGTTGGTGCGTATGAACTGGTTGCTCGCGATAGCGAGGTAGGACCGGTGAGGTTCGATAGCAAGTTGCTCACGCAGAAGCTTGCTTGGAGTAAACAACTTAGATACATCTTGGATACTCCTGCCCGGGGCACCATAAGCATTTTGTATAATTACTGTATAATACGTATTAAATGAAGAACCAACAATTTGCAGGTCAGTTTGATGGTGAAGAAG
>Ga0075163_10002855_pt1 | contig 23224 bp, 17 predicted proteins | sample JI1023141ADNA_FD_71478 | JGI IMG/M metagenome (GOLD analysis project Ga0075163, IMG submission 71478) | Wastewater effluent complex algal communities from Wisconsin, to seasonally profile nutrient transformation and Carbon sequestration -... | ecosystem: Engineered > WWTP > Effluent > Algae... | reverse complement strand
CCCGCCAGCTTCCTTGAAGGGACATCCACCCCGGAGCCCAACACGTCGACGGCCACGCGACCGACGCACCGACATCCAGGGTTTCGGACGTCTCCTGGACCTCCCTCATGTCAGTGCGGGAGCAGTATATGTCCGTTCCGGGCCTGGTGGATTCTGGGGGGCGCTATCCCCCATTTTTCGCGGCTAGAGCGTTGAGAGTGCGTGGGAAGGTTTTTCGCCGTCCTACAAATTCGATATCGCTCCATCCCTCATTCTCGCATCACCACAGCTTGTCATCCCGGCCGTAGCGGAACGGAAAGCCGGGATCCATTGAGAGGCTGTCGTGCTGGTGCAATGGGTCCCGGATAGCGCTTCGCGCTTCCGGGATGACAAGCGATGGGTGTGGGGCGCCAGCAGAGCGCTGGCTCGCGCTCTGGCCCCACCGCCATTTAAAAAAAGCCCCGGACCCGCTGCACGGGGGTCCGGGGCAGTTCCTCCTCTTACTCCCTCAGGAGTTCAGTCCGGGTCTAGCCGACGACCTTCTGCGCGTCCTTGCGGCGGTCGGCTAAGTCGAAGCGGTCAAGGTTCATCACCTTGGTCCATGCAGCCACGAAGTCCTTCACGAACTTCGTTTTGCCATCGCTTGCTCCATAAACTTCCGACAGAGCGCGAAGTTGCGAGTGCGACCCGAAAATCAGGTCGGCGCGGGTGGCGGTCCACTTCGCCTGGCCCGACTTGCGGTCGATGCCCTCGAAGAGGTTTTCCTTGCCGGCGACTGCTTTCCACTGCGTGCCCATGTCGAGCAGGTTGACGAAGAAGGCATTGGTCAGCGTGCCGGGCGTCGACGTCAGGACGCCGAGCTTGGCGTCGCCGATCTGCAGCGCGCGGAGGCCGCCGATGAGAACGGTCAGCTCCGGCGCGGTCAGCTCGAGGAGCTGGGCGCGATCAACGAGATGCTCTTCCACCGACATGATCGGGGCGCGCACATAGTTGCGGAAGCCATCGGCTTTCGGTTCGAGCCAGGCAAAGCTTTCGATTTCCGTCTCTTCCTGCGTGGCGTCGCCACGGCCCGGCGTGAAGGGGACTTTCACATCGACGCCGCCCGCCTTGGCCGCTTTCTCGATACCGACGACGCCGCCGAGCACGATCAGGTCGGCCAGCGATACTTTTCCGCCGGCTTCTTTCTGGATGCCTTCCAGCGCACCAAGCACCTTCGCGAGCTGGGCGGGCTTGTTGACCTCCCAGTTCTTCATCGGGGACAGCCGGATGCGTGCGCCGTTGGCGCCGCCACGACGGTCCGAGCCGCGATAGGTCGAGGCAGACGCCCACGCCGTTTCGGCAAGTTCGGTCGCCGAAAGTCCGGTGGCGGCGATCTTCGCTTTCAGGCCGTCGACATCCGCGTCGCTGAGTTTGCTGGGAGCGCCGGAGATCGGGTCCTGCCAGATCAGCGTTTCCTTCGGAACGAGCTTGCCGTGATAGAGAGCTTTCGGGCCCATGTCGCGGTGGGTGAGCTTGAACCAGGCGCGGGCGAACGCGTCCGCGAACTCTGCCGGGTTGGCGTGGAAGCGGCGCGAGATTTTCTCGTAGGCCGGGTCCATGCGCAGCGCCATGTCAGCCGTGGTCATCATCGGCTGGTGGAATTTGTTCGGATCGAAAGCGTCGATCACGTTGCGACCGGCATCGCCTTTCGGCTTCCACTGATGGGCGCCGGCGGGAGACTTGGTCAGCTCCCACTCGAAGCCGAACAGCGTATCGAAATAGCCGTTGTCCCATTTGGTGGGGTTCGGTTTCCACGCGCCTTCGATGCCGGACGTGATGGTGTGACCGGCCATGCCGCTTTCGAAGGACGAGGTCCAGCCGAGGCCCTGGGCTTCGATGGTTGCGCCTTCAGGCTCTGCACCGACATGCGTGGCGGGGCCTGCGCCGTGGGCCTTGCCGAAGGTGTGGCCGCCGGCGACGAGCGCCACGGTCTCTTCGTCATTCATGGCCATGCGGCCGAAGGTTTCGCGGATGTCGCGGCCGGAGGCGACCGGGTCCGGATTTCCATCCGGGCCTTCCGGGTTCACGTAGATCAGGCCCATCTGCACGGCGGCGAGGTTGCCGCCGAGTTCACGCTCGCCGGAGTAGCGGCTGTTGGCGGACTTGCTGTCTGCGAGCCACGCTTCTTCCGAACCCCAGTTGACGTGCTGTTCGGGCTCCCAGGTGTCGGCGCGGCCACCGCCGAAGCCGAACGTCTTGAAGCCCATCGAGTCGAGCGCGACGTTGCCGGTGAGGATGAGCAGGTCAGCCCATGAAAGCTTGGCGCCGTACTTCTGCTTGATCGGCCAGAGGAGACGGCGCGCCTTGTCGAGGTTGCCGTTGTCCGGCCAGGAATTCAGCGGGGCGAAGCGTTGCTGTCCGCGACCGCCGCCGCCGCGTCCATCGCCGGTGCGGTAAGTGCCGGCGGCGTGCCACGCCATGCGGATGAAGAAGGGGCCGTAGTGGCCATAGTCAGCCGGCCACCATGACTGGCTGTCGGTCATCAGGGCGTGGAGATCCTTGACAACGGCGTCGAGATCCAGCGTCTCGAATTCCTTCGCGTAGTTGAAGGTGGCGCCATAGGGGTCTGACTCGGGCGTGTTCTGGTGGAGCACGCTGACGTTGACCTGGTTCGGCCACCAGTCGCGATTTGTACGGCCGCGCGAATGCGGAACCGGGCACTTGCCGTTGCTGTCTCCGTTGCCGTCCATGGCCATTCCCTCTTGTTGATTGTTCACGTGGCCACGCAGCTAAGCGCGACCGCACAGGTTAACTTAGAACCGTTCTAAATAGAGGGTCAAGCCGATTTTGGAATAATTCCAAAAACCGCGCGCGGGTGGCGAAAAGCACTTGGATATCGATCTTGTGCGGATTGATCGGGCGGCAAGGCAGGCGCGGCTGCTCAGGTGACGGCGTTTCTTTGCCGGAACGATGGATGGTCCCAGGCGCGCGTGGCCAGCACGTCGGCGAGCTGGTCCATCGCGTCCCAGACGTCGGTGAAGCGGATATAGAGCGGCGCCACGCCGAAGCGCATTGCGTCGGGGGCGCGGAAGTCGGGGATGATCCCGCGCGCGATCAGGGCCTGGACGATGGCGTAGCCTTCGGGATGACGGACGCTGACATGGCCGCCGCGTTCGGCGCCGTCTGTTGGCGAGATGGTTTCGAGGCCGAGCTGCGTTACGCGCGCGATAACGAGATCGCCGAGCCGGCGGGCCTTGTGGGCGAGCGCGGCGATGTCTGCGCTGGCGAAGGCTTCGAGTGCAGCGTCGAGTGCGGAGAGGGAGAGCACGCCGGGCGTGCCGGCGGCGAAGCGGGATACGCCTTCGCGCGGTGCGTAGGCGGACGTGAAGGCGAACGGGTCGGCGTGGCCGAACCAGCCGGCGATGGGCGAGGTGAGGTGCGGGGCGAAGTCACGGCGGGCGTAGATGAAGGCCGGGGTGCCAGGGCCGCCATTGAGGAATTTGTAGGTGCAGCCGGTGGCGAGCCTGGCGCCGCTGGTGTTTAGGGTGAGGGCGATCGCGCCGGTGGCGTGGCTGAGGTCCCAGACGATGACGCCGCCATTAGCGACGGCTTGCTGTTCCAGGGCGCGAACATCGCAGACGCGGGCGGTGCGGTAGTTGACGACGCTCTTGATGAGGACGCCGCCGCCGAGGCGTGCGAGCGTATCCGCGCCCTCGTCTTCGGTTGCGCGCACCAGTTCGGCAGAGCTGAATGAGGCGAGGCCTTCGGCGATGTACTGGTCTGTTGGGAACTCGCTGTCTTCGACGATGATGGTGCGCCGTCTCGCGTGCGGAAGCGCTGCGGCGGCGAGCTTGAAGAGGTTGACGGAGACGCTGTCGGTCACGATCACTTCGTCAGGCTGGGCGCCGATGAGGCGGGCGAGTTTGGCGCCGACTGTGCGGGGCAGGTCTATCCAGCCTGCGTCGTTCCACGACCGTATGAGGCCGGTTGCCCATTCATGCCGGGCGGTTTGTTCGACGCGTTTCAGCGCCGCGTGCGTGGCGGGGCCGAGGGAGTGGCCGTCGAGATAGATCACGCCATCGGGGAGCGAGAAGGCGGCGCGCAGGGCGGCGAGCGGATCGCCTCGATCCAGCGCTTCGCATGCTTCGCGTGTGGCGGGGGGTTCGGTGGTGGTCATGCGTCATTTGCGACGGACAGCCCTGCTCTTGCAATGGCGAACCGGGCGCGCCACACGAAGGCGATGCGCAACCTAACCGCTCTTGTCTTTCTCGCCCTTGCTGCGTGCACCCAGCCAAGCCAGCCCGCTCCGGCGGCCAATTCAGGGGAGACGCCACGCGTGACCCGCCTGATGTCATGGGGCGACTTGCTGGGGCGCGACAAGGTTTCGCCGACGCAGTCGATACAGTGGGGGCCGGGCGCCACGGATGTCGCTGATCTGTGGCTGCCGGATGGCGCGGGGCTGCATCCCGTCGTGCTGATGGTGCATGGCGGGTGCTGGCAGAAGTCGGTGGCGGATCGCACGCTGATGAACTGGGCGGCGGAGGATCTGCGCCGGCAGGGCATGGCGGTGTGGAATATCGAGTATCGCGGCGTTGACGAGGAAGGCGGCGGATATCCGGGCACGTTCCTTGATGTGGCGCATGCGGCAGACGCGTTGCGCGATCAGGCGGCGACCTACAATCTCGACCTCAATCGCGTTGTGGCCTTCGGGCATTCTGCGGGCGGGCATCTGGCGGCGTGGATCGCGGCGCGTCACAAGCTGCCGGCTAACAGTCCGATGCGGATGGATAACCCGCTGAAGCTGGTAGGCGTGATAAATTCAGGCGGGCTTGCTGATCTCAAGGCGTCACGCCCCGTCACGTCGCGGAGCTGTCTTGCCGAGATCTACGATCAGCTGGTCGGCGATATCAGTTCGACGCGCGCGGAAGTGCTGTCGGACACATCGCCCGCGGAGATGCTGCCGCTGAGGGTGAGGCAGGTCAGCTTCAACGGGCACGATGACAGCATTGCGCCACCCGTGCTGGGCGAGGGCTATACGCGCCGCGCGAAAGCTGCGGGCGATCGTGCGGATGTTGTCGTGGTGCTGAACACCGGACACGTCGAGCTGGTGTCGCCAGGCACGGAGGTCTGGGACCTCGAAACGGCGACGATGAAGGACATGCTGGGGCTGGATTGAACGCAGCCGGGCCTGAAGGCCTAGCGGCTCTTCTTGTCGCTCGACATGCGAACGATGACTTCGACCGAGCTGACTTTGGAGCCAGCCGGGATCGGGGGAAGGCCTTCGACTTTCACCGTGTCGCCGGGAATGTCGTGCAGCACGCCATTGTCTTCGAAGAAGAGGTGGTGGTGGTCTGACACGTTGGTGTCGAAATAGGTGCGGTCGGTGTCGAGCGTGATGCGCTTCATCAGGCCGGCCGACACGAACTGGTTCAGCGTGTTGTAAACGGTGGCAAGCGACACGCGGACGCCGCCCTTGCGTGCGAGTGCGGCGACGTCGTCAGCCGTGACGTGGCGGTCCATGCCGTCGAACAGCAGGCCACCGATCGCGATCCGCTTGGGAGTCGCGCGCAGGCCGGCCGATTGGAGACGGGTCACGATATTCATTGCACGCTAGAATGGTTCTAGTTTGTCACGAAAGCAAGAGTGTCGTGCTGCATAGGCGAAAAGGCCGCAGAAACCCAAGGCAAACGCATATCCGCGTTGCGGCGATGGATTTGGCGGGCCGGCTGATGATAGGCCGGTAACCACGAATACAGGGGTAGGACAGATGCGCTTTCAGTGGGCCGTGATTGCTTTTGGCCTGGCGGCGGCTGCTTGCGCCACGCCGCCGCAACCGGCTGGAGCCCCGGCGCTGGAAGCTGCGGCCCCGGCGAATCCCAATCAGGCTTTTATCGATGCGGCGCGCGCAAAGATCGCGAAGTACGTCGCCGACAACAAGTTCTCGGGCGCGGTTCTGGTCGCCAAGGATGGCCAGCCGGTTCTGCGCGAGGGCTTCGCGCTCGCCAATCGCGAGCTGGGCATTCCGGTGAAGCCGGAGACGGTGTTCCGGCTCGGCTCTATCACCAAGCAGTTCACGGCGGCTTCGATCATGCAGCTGGTCGAGGCGGGCAAGATCGGGCTCGATGATCCGGTTTCGAAATACTATGCGGCTGCGCCTGCGGCGTGGAGCAAGATCACCGTCAAGCATCTGCTCAACCATCGCTCGGGCATACCGAGCTATACGGGGCTGCCGGGATTCTTCGAGAAGCAGTTGGGGGTGGACCGGACGCCTGAACAGGTCGTCGAGCTCACGCGTGATATGCCGCTGGAGTTCGAGCCGGGCGCGAAGTTCAATTACAACAACACCGGCTATGTCCTGCTCGGCTACATCATCGAGAAGGTCAGCGGCCAGAGCTATGCGGACTATCTGAGCGCACACATCTTCACGCCGCTTGGCCTGAAGCATTCGGGCTATGACGACACCACGACGCTGATCCCTGATCGCGCGGCGGGTTATAGTTTTGAGAATGGCGTCTGGACGAACTCGGTCTATATCTCGATGACGCTGCCGCATGCCGCCGGGTCGCTGTATTCTACGGTGGATGATCTGCTCGCGTGGGAGCAGGCGCTGTTTGCCGGGAAGGTCGTTTCGCAAGCGTCGCTCGCCGCAATGACCGCCGACTATGGCGAGGGTTATGGCTTCGGTCTCGAAACACAGGATGTTCAGGGTCACAAATCGATCGGGCATAGCGGCGGCATCCCCGGATTCTCGACCTACATGGCGCGCTTTCCGGATGACGGGCTGACGCTGATCGCGCTTGGGAATCTGGAGACCGCCCGGTCCACCAGCGTCGTCAAAGATATCGCGCGGCTCTGGCTTGGCCTGCCGGAACCGCCGCCGCCACCCACGCTGGTTGCGGTGACGGTGAAGCCCGAGGTGCTGGACCGTTATGTCGGCGTCTATGAGCTGATGCCCAAGTTCAACATCACCGTGGCGCGCGCGGGAGACGGGATCACCGCGCAGGCGACCGGTCAGGGCGCTTTTCCGCTGACGCCCACATCGGACACCGAATTCCACTTCCAGGAAGCGGGTATCCGCATTGTCTTTCCGGCTGGCGATGGCCTTGCGCAAAGCTTCACCCTGTTCCAGGGCGGAGAGCGCATCGCCAAGCGTGTCGCGGCGCCGAACTGATCGCTACAATCCAGCGCGGTAACGGCGCTGAGACTTGCAAGACGCCGCCTGCCGCGGATAGGCAGGCATACAGCCGCGCATGACTGCGGCGCAGGAGGATCGCCCTTGTCTTCGACTTCCACTGGACCGCTGAACGGCGTGAAAATCCTCGACCTGTCGACGGTGGTTCTTGGTCCCTATGCGACGCAGCTGCTGGGCGACATGGGGGCTGATGTCATCAAGGTGGAGAACGGCGCGGGCGATATCATGCGCCATGCCGGGCCTTCGCCGGCGCCGGGCATGGGCGCGATCTACATGGGCTGCAATCGCAACAAGCGCGCGATCCTGCTCGATCTCAAGACGCCGGACGGGATCGAGGCGTTGAAGCGTCTGGTGAAGCAGTCGGACGTGTTCTTCACCAACGTGCGGATGGACGGGCTGAAGCGGCTTGGGCTTGGCTATGACGAGCTGAAGAAGATCCGCGAGGATCTGATCTACGTGCATTGCGCGGGCTATGGCGCGGGCGGGAAGCAGGAGGGGCGTCCGGCTTACGACGATCTCATCCAAGCGGGTTCCGGCATTGCTGACCTGTTCCATGTGCGCGATGGCGGGCCACCGCGCTACATGCCGGCGCTGATGGCGGACAAGGTTTCCGGGCTGCACGCAGCCTATGCCGTGATCGCCGGCCTGTTTGCGCGCGCGACCAAGGGACAGGGCCAGTTCATCGAGGCGCCGATGCTGGAGGCGTTCACCGCTTTCAACATGGTTGAGAACCTTTACGGCCACACCTTCATTCCGCCGATGGCTCAGATGGCTTACACGCGCTCATCGTCCCCGAACCGCATGCCGTATCCGACCAAGGACGGGTACATCGGCATCATGCCGTACTCGGACATCCAGTGGAAAACCTTCTTCGAGCTGGGCGGGCGCCCGGAGATCATGACGACCGATCCGCGCTTCTCCACCTACAATGCGCGCACGGCGAATATTGGCGCGCTCTATCAGCTCGTCGGTGAGGTCGCGGCGACCAAGACGACCAATGAGTGGCTGGCGCTACTTGAGGAAGCGGACATTCCCGCCGCGCGTTGCGCCACTTTGCCGGAGGTGCTGGAGGACGAGCATCTGCGCGGCACGGGGTTCATCCACGAGCGGCAGCATCCGGCGGGCTTCCCGTACATCGCGTTCGAGCATCCGGTGAAGTTCGCGGGCACGCCCGCGGATATCCGCCGCGAGCCGCCTCTGCTTGGCGAGCATACGGTCGAGGTGTTGAGGGAGCTTGGCTACAGCGATGCGGATGCCGAGCGGATCGCGACGGCTGCGCGCAAGCCCTAGCGCTCAGCGCATCGGTTTTGCCAGCGCATCGATCACCGCGTTGACCAGTGCGTCCTTGCGGCGTTCGATGTCGGGCAGGTCGCTGTAGGGAACCATCATCGGATGGGTTTTCTTCACGCCGCTCTTGGCGCGCCCGTACTTCCAGCCGTCGGCCTTCTTCTCGTTCATCCAGCGTTCGTGCTGCGCCGAGACGCTTGCGTCAGGGTTCAGCAGGCGCCAGCGCACGGCTTCGAGGGATGAGTCACGCATCCATTTCGGCGCGCGCGACCAGGGGGGCGAGACCGCCTGATCGTTCGCCTTTTGCCAGGCGCGCACGCTCTCGTGCATCACGTGCGCAATTTTCATTGCAGATTCGTCACTGATCTTCGCCATAACGTCTCCGCAAGCCGCCGGGTGGCGATGATGTGGGCGCGCCCCTTAGCATGTTGCTCCGGCGCTTTGTAGCCTGCCTCTCCCGTCTTGCGTTCGGCCTTGGCTGGCATAGCGTGCGAACAAGTCGGGGGAGCGTGGTGATGACACAGGCCGAAGCCGGAATCAGCGGGCGACCGGCGACCCGCAAGTCGATATTCCTCATCCTGATTTCGGCGCTTGCCTTTGTGTTCGCCGTCACGGCGCTCGGGCTCGCCGCCTATGGCTGGACCTTCGAGCCGGAGGTGACGCAGGACCCCCTCTATATGAGGATCACCGACATAACTGTGCGCACCATCAAGGTGCTGCTGTTGTCGGACATCTATTACGAGCCAATCGAACACGCGGAGAAGTGGCCGCTGGAAACGGCGCGTGCGCTGGGCGTTGCGTCGTCGCTGCTGTTCGGCGTTCGGTTGCTGCTCTACGCCATCGGTTCGCACATGCACGCGATCTGGTTCAGGTTCACGTCGCGCGATCACGACGTCATCATCGGCGCCGGTCCCGCGGCGGAAGAATATGCCGGCAATCATGGTGCGCTGTTCAAGAGCCGCCGTGCGATCCGGCTTGCAGAGGAACGCGCGCCGACGGCGAAGCGGCTCGCCACCTATGCGCGCACGGGCACGCTGGACAACCAGTTGCGCGCCGCCGCCGCCAGCCGCGCCCGGCGTATCCTGGTCGACGAGGGCGATGACGCCGACACGTGGCAGTCCGCGCAGGCGATCGCCCGCAAGTGCCGCAAGGCGGAGGTGCTGGCGCACATAACCGACCCGTGGATGCGTGATCGCCTGAGCCGTGAGGCGCCGACGGCGCGGCTGACTCCCTTCTCGTATGCGGGCGGAGCCGCGCGGCAGGTAGTGCTGGCGCATCCGCCTTATCTGCTTGCTGAAAAGCTGCAGGCGCCCGCGCAGCACATCCTGATCGTTGGCTTTGGCCAGGTGGGGCAATCCGCTGCGCGCGAGTTCATTGTCACGAGCGTGTCGCCGCTGTTTCCCCACATGATGGTGACGGTCGTCGATCCGCAGGCGAAGCGGCTGGAGACTGACTTCCGCAGCCGGCATCCCGATCTTTGCAAACCCAAGGATGCGGCAGGCGCCGGTGATGGCTCGCAGATCGATTTCGGCTTCTTCGAGGGGGATTTCCGGCTCAACGACGAACATCTTTTTTCATTCATCCGCGAGCGTTCGAAGATATCGGAGATATGCGCGGTCTATGTGGCGGTGGATCTGGAGCGTCGACCGCTGGGGCTTGCGCTGGCGCTGCGGGCGATGGCCACCCAGGAAAAATTGTTCCGCGCGCCCGTGTTTGTCTGCGCGCAACACGGCGCGGGGCTTCCGGCGGTTCATCAGGGTGCCGGCTATGTCGGTGGCGCAGCCGCTCCGAAGGATCGCATCGCTCTGGAGCGGCAGGCCGAGCAGGACAGCCGGCTGTGCGACCTGCGCGCGGTGTCTTTCGGATCCTGGCCCGAGGCGTTCGATGGCGCGGGCCTGCTGGAGCAGGATCTCGATGGACAGGCGAAACGCTTCCACAAGGAGTATGAACGGCTGCGCGCCGAGGAAAGCCGCCGCGCCGATCCAGCCGCACCTCAGATGGATGCCCAGCCATGGGAAGTGCTGCCAGACCAGCTGCGCGTTTCCAATCGTCGCGTGGCGGCGCATATCCGTGCCAAGGCGCATGCGGCGAAGTTCGAGCTGGGCGCCTGGCTGGACAGCAAGAAGGGCGGGTGGGGTACGCACGACCTGCCGCCCGCCGCGCACCTGCTGCCCGGTGAACCGGATGAAGCGCTGGCCGGCGAGGCCGCTGAACTGATGCGTGCGTTAGGAGAGCTGGAACATCGCCGCTGGATGCTCGACCGCTATCTTGATGGTTGGAGAAAGGGAGAGCGGGACGACTATGCCCGGCAGAGGCCGGACCTGGTTCCGTTTTCGGCCATCGCCGATGCTTCGAAGAAGAAGGACTACATGGTCATTCGCACAACGCGCATGCTGCTGGAGGGCAAGGCGCCTGGCGGCAAGCGGCGAACGTAGCCTCAGGCTACGCGGCGGATGAAGAAGCCCTTGGGCTTCGGCTGCTCGCTGGCTTCGGATATTTCATGGAAGGTTGTGCGGATATCCAGCCCGAAAGTGTCGAGGGCGTTCATGGCCGCCTCAAGGTCGGCCATGGCGATACGCCAGACGGGCACGCCGTCTATGCGATCGTCTGGGTCCTCGCCCTGGAGGGCGCAGTACCGGCGGGCGAGCTGCTCGTACGCAGTCATGGTCTCCATCCCTGATGGCTCGTTCGAACCATGACCCAAGGCTCAATCCAACAAGCTGACTTTTTCGTTAATCCCGAATTCATCGCGCCAGATTTTGGCGAACTGATTGATTACAGACGACCAAAAAAGGCTATTCTGACCGTCAGGACCTCCGGATAGCCGGGGTGGGGAGAATGACTTGCTGGTTCGAAAGGGTCCTGCCCAGATGCTGGACACGCCGGAAAGGGACCCCGCACCGGGCGCCGCCGACAGGTTCGAGCGGCGGCGGTCAGATATCATCTCGGCGGCCATTCCCGTGCTCAACGGGCATGGCTTCAAGGGCATGCGGCTGACAGCGGTCGCGGAACTGATCGGGCTGCGGGCGACGGGCGTCACATACTATTTCGCCCGCAAGGAAGAACTGGCGGTTGCCTGCCTCGAGTCCGGCTATGCGATTTTCGACGATCTGCTGGCAGTGGCGGAAAAAGAGCCGGATGCGCGGTCGCGGATTGCGCGGCTGATCGACCTGTTCGTCGCGCGCGACGCCGCGGTGCGCCGGGGCGAGGCATCGCCGCTTGCGGCGTTCTCCGCCATCCGTTCGCTGGAGGGCGAGCATCGCATCCGCGTTGTGGACGGCTATAAGAAGATGTTCCGCCGCGTACGAGCGCTTCTGGAATCGCCAGAGCTGGAGCGCATGGACAAGACGGATCGCACGATCCGCACGCTCATCCTGATGGAGCAGTTGTTCTGGGCCAACAGCTGGCTGGGTGATTTCGAGATTGATGACTTCCCGCGCCTTGCGCAGCGCATGACGGACATTGTCATCAATGGAATCTCTCCCGGCATTGTTGTGTCGGACGTCGCGGGGCTCGACCTTGGGCCGCTTCGGGTCGGCAGCGACGCGGCGAAGGAAAACTTCCTAATGGCCGCCACACGTCAGATCAACGCCCATGGCTATCGCGGCGCGTCGGTCGATCGCATCTCGGCCAGCCTGAACCTGACCAAGGGCGCATTCTACCATCACAACGAGGCGAAGGATGATCTTGTCGCCGACTGTTTCCGCCGGTCGTTCGGCATCATGCGTGAGTCGCAACGCCGCGCGCGGGCGCTGAACGAGACGGAAGGCAGGCGCCTGCTTGCGGAAGTGACAGCGCTGATCCGGTTCCAGCTGGGACAGGACGGACCGCTGCTGCGCACGTCTGTGCTGTCGTCGATGCCGCCTGAGCATCAGGTCGAGATCGTGGCGCAATCGTATCGCGTCAGCCGGCAGCTTGCCGCGATGGTGGCTGATGCGATTGCGGACGGTTCAGGCCGCGCCGTTGACCCGACGGTGGCGGGCTCGATGGTTCACGCAGCCATCAACATCTCGTCTGACGCGCGCATCCTGCGCATGGCGAGCGAGCCAGATATTGTGGAGCGCTTCGTCAGGCCGCTGTTCATTGGATTCCTGAAGACCTGAGCAGATGACAACGCCAGCCCAGCCATCCGAGCGTTACAGGTCGTTTTCAGAATTCTATCCGTTCTACATCCATGAGCATTCGAACCGGACCTGTCGCCGCATCCATGTGGTTGGCTCGGCGCTGGTGCTGGTGGTGCTGGCTGTGGCGATCGTCACGGCGAACCCGTGGTGGCTGCTCGGCATGCCGCTGATCGGTTATGGCTTTGCCTGGGTGGGGCATTTCTTCTTCGAGAAGAACAGGCCGGCGACGTTCAAGTATCCGCTGTGGAGCCTGATGGGCGACTGGCGGATGTTCTTCGAGACGGTCAGCGGCCGCCGCAAGTTCTGATCGATCAAGCAGTACTACAAATGAAAGACGCCGGCCCTTGCGGACCGGCGCCAGGCTTTTCGTGGGCCCCCCGGGGGAGGACAGGCCCAGCGAGAGAGACCCTAGAAGTGGACTTGAAGTTCCACGCCCCACATGCGTGGCGCACGCAGAATGAAGTTCTTGTAGTAGTTCCCCGACACGTTCGTTGCCGACACGTTCTGGGTGGGATCGAAGCAGGTCGCGAATGGCGTGCAGGCCGCCGTGCCGGCTTCGGGATTGGCGCGGTAGGATGTGGTCAGTGAGTCATACCCATCCTGGTCGAACACGTTGGAGACGAAGCCGATCACTGTGAACATGCCGCTGGCGTCGTTGTACATCAGGCGCAAATCGGTCTTGTCGAATGACGGCGTCTGTTCGTTCGGGTTGTTGAAGATGTCGTTCGCAAACCCGTCGCGCCACGAATAGCTCACTACCGGCAGCCACGAGGAGCCATCCGCGAAACCGAAATAGTAGGACGCGCTGAACGAGAACTTGTTCTCCGGCGACTGCGGAAGGACATTGCCTTCCACCGATTGCACCGGGTCCACATAGGCGGGGTCGTCCGTCTTCACGACGTTGCGTGCGACCAGCGAGTTCAGATAGTTGCCGCTTTCCTTCACCTCCGGCCGGAGCCAGGCGTAGCTGGCGCGGATGGTAAGGTCGTCGAGCGGGCGCCATGTGCTTTCAAGTTCGAAGCCCGTCGTTTCGACCTTGGGCAGGCTTCGCAGCGCGGTAATGCTCGTCTCGCCGACTTCGCCCGAGTTCAGGATCGTTGTCAGTGGGGTTTGCACGTCCTTGTAGTTGTAAAGGAATGCCGCTGCGTTGGTCGTCAGCTTGAGGCTGTCCCACTCCTGCTTCCAGCCGAGTTCGAATGCATCGACATATTCCGGGTTTGTGTAGGGAGACGGCGCGAGCGAGTCTGCGTTGAAGGCGCCGGTCTTATAGCCGCGACTGTACTTGCCGAAGAACAGAGTGTCGGCATTCGGGCGCCATTCGAGGCCGGCCGAGCCGGTGAACGCGTCCCATTCGGCTGCCAGCGTGCGCGAAGCGCGGCCGGTGACGGGGTCGTAGGTGACGCCGCTGGGGTTGGCGATGGTAGCGCTGGTGACGCCCTTTTGCGGCGTGGGATCCTCGATCGTCTGGCCGGGGTTGTTAGGGTCTTCGATCAGGGCCTTGCCGTTCCAGACGCGCGGGGTGATGTCGATCAGATTGCTCGCCAAGCCGCCATAGCCACCGTACGCGATCGGCGAGTTGCAGATCAGGAAGCAGGTGAGCGCGCCTTCTTCCTGGATGTGCTTGTTATCGAGCGAGTAGCGCAGGCCGAGTGTGGCTTTCCACTCGTCGTTGAATGTGTAGTCGAACTGCACGAATGCGCCGTAGGCGTTGTTGTTGCCCTTGTTGTTCGTGTAGGCGAGCACATTGCCCGGGTTCGGATAGAACACATTTTGCGCACGGTCGGCGGAAGTTGCGCCCGCCAGCTGCCGGATGGCGGCGGTCGGCTCGTTCGGCAGCGCGGTGGTGATCGGCTGCTCGAAATTCTCCTGGTAGGCATAGAGGCCCGCGATCCACTGCAGCGGACCATCGTGCGTCGAGATGAAGTTGATCTCGTTAGAGAAGAACGCCCGGTTCTCGTTGTAGTGATACGTCAGGTCAGGGTAGATAGTCCGCTGACCGCGCGTGTAGCAAAATGACGGCGTCGTCGAGAATGTGGAAGAAGGCCAGCCATACCAGCCCTGGATCGGATCGAGTGCGGGGGTGTTGGTGAAGCAGAATGGCTGGATGCCGGTGATCGCATCATACGTAACCGACTTCACCGGCGTGCCGTCGGCGTCGAGGTCCAGATTGTAATTGTAGTACACGTACCCACCGACATATTTGATGTCGAACGGGCCGGCTTCGTAAACGACCTCCAGCACGAAGTCGTCCGACGCTGTGAGGTAGGAGCGGCGGGCGTAGGAGTCGTTGAGATCGTTCGATCCGAGCAAGACCGGGTTTTCCGTCGTCGTGCCGTCCTGCGTATAGCTGATGATCGAGGTATCAGGCCCGAAGGCCCATGCCGGGTTCGGCGTGATGAGGCCAACGAAGTTCTGGTTGTAGGGGGCCGCCGAAGCCGGGCCCGTGCGGCCGCCGGGAGGGCCGGCGTTGTCGTACCGGCCAGTGGTGTACTTGGTCCACCAGTGCAGGCGTTCGCCGATGTCGCCTTCGAGCTGACCTTCGATGATGTAGTTGTCCAGCGCGTAGCCTTCCGTGCCGCCGGTGCCGCGGTTGTAATAGAAGCCATCGGCGCGAGACTCACGGTTCGCCGCCAGTCGTCCGCGCAGCCAGTCGCCCGCGATCGGTCCTGATACCGAGGCGCCGACTTTCATGTAGTCGTAGTCGGCGTATCCGAGACGGAATTCGCCCTTGAACTCATCCGTCGGGCGTTTCGAGATGATGTTGATAGCGCCGCCGATGGAGTTGCGGCCGTACAGCGTGCCCTGCGGGCCGCGCAGGACTTCGATCCTGTCGGTGAAGAGGTTGTCGCGGCCGGCGGTGGTGGCGAACGAGGTATAGACGCCGTCGGTGTAGTTCGCGACGCCCGGCTCCGCGCCGAAGTTGTTGGTGTTGCGGCCGATGCCGCGCAGGAAGACGCGTTCGTCGCTGGCGCGGTAGGAGAGGCCAGGCGTCACATCGGTCAGGTCGGTGACTGTGTTGATGCCCAGCTCGTCGCGCAGTTCGGATGTGACGGCGGTGACTGCGACGGCGATGTCCTGCACCGACTCTTCGCGTTTGTTCGCCGTGACCACGACGACGTCCCGGCTGGCCTCGCTGTCCTCGGCGGGCGGCTCGGAGGCTTGCGGGCTGGTAACCGCCTGAACGGTTTGCTGGGCGAACGCGGGCATGGCGATCCCAAGCGCCAGCAGGCTCACCAATGAAATACGACTTAGCTGCGCCATGCGCGCCGACCTCCCTTTGGACGTTTTGCTCCCGGTCTGGCGTCTTCTTTTTGATGCGTACGCCAGCGCTCCCGGAGGCTTGTGAATCTCCGGTATGCGAAATCTGAACCTGCGGTTTGGATTTTCCGTCGTCAACAGGGTTATTGGCTCCTCGATCCGATTTCCAAAAAATCGTGCTATATTTCACGAAATCTATGCCATTTTGGCCGCTTTTATGGATGACCAGCGCTGACGGAATCCGTCGATTTCGAATTGACAGTATGTATCCAAGTTCACGAAGGTAGGCAAAACGCGTGAGGCGGCGGTGAGCGGAAGCTCCGGCTGGGGCGGTCGAGCGGTCGAGGGATCAGGATTGGCGGGGGCGGGCCCGGGAGGTCGGAGCGGCGGCGGCGGGGTCATCCGGCCAGTCGTGCTTGGGATAGCGACCCTTCATGTCCTTGCGCATGTCGTTGTAGCCGCCGCGCCAGAAGGCCGGGAGGTCGCGGGTGACGGCGACGGGCCGGAAGGCGGGGGAGAGCAAGGCAATCGTGAGCGGGATGCGGCCGTCGGCCAGCGAAGGGTGGACGGAGAGGCCGTAGGCTTCCTGCACCTTGCATTCGACGCGGGGGCCGCCTTCCGCGCCGTAGTCGATATCCACGCTGCGGCCGACCGGGGTGGTCCAGCGCGTGGGGGCGAGCCGATTGAGATCGCGCGGCAGCGGCCAGTCCAGAAGGGTGAGGGCTGCGTCTGCCAACTGGCCGCCTCCGATCGAGTCGAGCGATGCGGCGCCTTCGAGCAGCGGGCCGAGCCAGTCTTCCAGTTTCTCGGTCAGCTGTTCGCGGAAGTTGGAGGGCCACGGCTCTCCGATGACAGAGGCGAGCACGCCGACACGATGGATCGCGCTTTCGAGTGCATCGGCGTTCTTCAGCAAGCCGAAGCCAATCTCGCGGATGGCCTCCAGCAGGCCGGCGCGGATCAGTTCGGGCGGCGGCGAGGGCAGCGGTGTTTCTTCAAGGACGATGGAGCCGATGCGCCTTGTGCGCCGCGCACGCACGCGGCGGGCGGCGGGATCGTACTTTGCTTCTTCCTTCGTTTCGACGGCGCCGGATGCCAGCGCTTCTTCTTCTGACAATCTCGCCGCCAGAGTGATGCGGAGATCGGGGCCGGAGCCGGTCATGTCCGCGACTGTCAGCCAAGCCTGTCTTGCGAGCGGGTCAGTCTCGTCGAGCATCGCGCCACGGCCGCCGGCCATGACGAAGCGGCCTGCTGCTGCGCCACGCAGGCGTGCGATGCGTTCGGGGAAGCCGAGCGCCAGGATTGCGGCGGCGGAATTGCCGCCGTCGGTTTTGCCGCCCGCGGCCTTGGCCCAGCGCACAGCGAGATCGCGCATCGCCTTGGCGCGGGGCCCGTTCTCGTTCCTGAACCGGACAAGGCGTTCGTCGAGATCGACGGATCGGCCGCCTAGGTCGCGTTCGCTCATCACGGCGGCGATTTCAGAGCCGAGTTTTGCGTCGCCATGTTCAGCTGCGCGCAGCACCATCAGGGCCAGCCTGGGCGGCAGGGCGAGATCGCCTATGCGTTTGCCAAGCATAGTCAGCTCGCCACTGGCGTTCATCGCGCCGCCATTCGTCAGGATGCCGCGTGCGTGCCGCCATGCTGCGTCGCGCGGTGGATTGAGCCAGCGCAGGTCGGCCGGAGACTTTGCGCCCCAGCGCGCCATGTCGAGCGCGAGGCCGGTGAGATCGGCGTTGTCGATTTCGGGCGAGGGCGAGGCTGCGAAACCGCGCATCTCCGCTTCGCGCCAGAGGCGGTAACAGACGCCCGGTCCGGTGCGGCCTGCGCGGCCACGGCGCTGGTCTGCGTTGGCGACAGCGACGCGGACTGTTTCGAGGCGTGATGCGCCGAGATTGGGATCGAAGCGCGGAACACGGGCGAAACCGCAATCGACGACGACGCGCACGCCTTCGATGGTGATGGCGCTTTCGGCGAGATCGGTGGCGACCACGACTTTGCGCGTTCCCTTCGGCGCCGGAGCGATGGCTTCGTTCTGCTCCTGCGGCGTGAGGGCGCCGTAGAGCGGCGTGATGTGGACGTTGTCGTCGACCGGGCCGATGCGATCCACGGTGCGCTGGATTTCGGCAACGCCGGGAAGGAAGGCGAGGATGGAGCCGTCTTCCTCGTAAAGCGCCTTGCGGATTGCAGCGGCGACCTGATCTTCCAGACGCTGGCGGGGTTCGTAGCCGAGATAGCGTGTCTCCACCGGCCAGGCGCGGCCGAGGCTTTCGATGACGGGCGCTGCGAAGAATGCTTGCGTCAGGTTTCCGGGCAAGGTCGCCGACATCAGGACGATGCGGAGGTCGTCGCGGATGACGCCCTGTGCGTCGAGGGCGAAGGCGAGGCCTTCGTCGGCGTCCAGCGAACGCTCGTGGAATTCGTCGAAGATAACGCCGGCGATGCCTTCGAGAGCGGGATCGGACAGGACCATCCGGCTGAACACGCCTTCGGTGACGACTTCGATGCGCGAGTCTTTCGAGGTGCGCACGTCGAGGCGGGAGCGCAGGCCGATGGTCTGGCCGACGCGCTCGCCGAGCGTTGACGCCATGCGTTCGGCGGCGGCGCGGGCCGCGATCCTGCGGGGTTCGACGAGGATCAGCTTGCGGCCGTCGATCCACGGCTCGTCGATCAGGGTGAGGGGAACGCGCGTGGTCTTGCCGGCGCCGGGCGGGGCGGAGATCACGAGGCGCGTCCCATCGCGCAGCGCGGCGGCGATCTGCGGGATCACGTCCTCGATGGGAAGGTCTGATTTCGACAGCATTGCGCGGGAGGTATCAGCCGAAGGCGCTGTGGTCGACCAGCAGTTTGCGGGCGGTTTCTAGCCTCTCCGCAGCTGCGCAACGATCTCGATATGCGGGGACCACAGGAACTGGTCGATCGGGGTTATGCGTGTGGCGCGCCAGCCGGCGCTGGCCATGATCTGGAGATCGCGGGCGAAAGTCTGGGCGTTGCAGCTTACCATCGCGACGCGTTTCACAGTCGAGGCGGCGAGTTCACGGGTCTGGTCTTCGGCGCCGGCGCGGGGCGGGTCGATGATGGCGGCGTCGAAGCGTTTGAGATCGGCGCGGGTGAGGGGACGGCGGAAGAGATCGCGCTTTTCGACGGTTACGGGCTTGAGGCCCTGCGCCTTGCGGGCTGCGCGATCGAGAGATGCGAGCGCGGCTTCGTCGCCTTCGACGGCGTGGATCGTGGCAGTCGACGCGAGGGGCAGGGAGAAGGTTCCGGATCCGGCAAAGAGATCGACGACCTTGCGGCTGTCGCCGATGGCTTCTTTCACGAGGGCGAGCATGGCGGCTTCGGAGGCTTCGCAGGCTTGCAGGAAGCCACCGGGCGGCGGGGTGAGATGAGCTGCGCCGGCCCGGAGTGTGGGAGCCGCGCGTTCCATGGCGACGTCGCCATTGATGGAAAGACGGGCGAGGCCGATTTCGCCGGCGGTCTGGATGGCGCGGATGCGGCCGTCGGCGGGGAAGGCCTTCGCGACACCGTTCAGGGCGACATCGAAGCCGGTGATGGTTTCGGTGACGCTGACGGTCAGCGCGTCCTTGGGCGGCGCGCAGATGGCGGCGATGCGTTCGAGCTTTGGCAGCAGGGCCAGGACGCCGGGCGTGACGACGGCGCAGTCTGTTATGGGAACGATGCGATGGCTGCGGCGGCTGTGGAATCCGATGGCGATCGCCTTGACGACACGATGCGCGGCGAAGACGGCGCGGCGGCGTGACCGTGGGGCGATGGCGATGACGGGATCGACGGGCGTGTCGATCTGGAGAAACGAAAGCGCGGTTATGACCTGCTCGCGCTTGAACTCCAGATAGTGCGCATCGGCCAGGTGTTGCAGCGAACAGCCGCCACATTCACCATAGTGCGGGCAGCGTGGGGCGACGCGATCAGCGCTGGGTGTCGTGATCTCGATGACGCGCGCGCGGTCGCGGTCGATTTCCGCGGTGACGATTTCGCCGGCCAGGGTCAGCGGCGCGAAGACCTGCTTTCCATCGTGCGTGGCGACGCCATCGCCCTGCGCGCCCAGGCGATCGATGGTTAGTGTGACGGGGCCTGCGGACATGGGCGCATGAAGCAGGTTCCATCGCAGAACGCCAGCCTTCGCCTGCCGCGAGAAATCGTAACCTTTTCGCGACAATAACGGCCTTGAGCCGGGGGATGGCCCGCGACATGGTGCGCGCGATGCTGACGCCCGAGGAAATGCAGATATTGGCGACCAGCCTCGGTGTGGCGGGGCGCGCCGTGCTGTTCTCTCTTCCCGTTGCGATCGCGTTCGCGTGGGCGCTTTCGCGGCCGAAATTTCCCGGAAAGTGGATCGTCGACGCGGTGGCCCACCTGCCGCTTGTCCTGCCGCCGGTGCTGGTGGGCTACTTTCTGTTGTTGCTGTTTGGCGTGCGCGGGCCGGTTGGATCGTGGCTGCGCGAGACGTTTGGAATACAGCTGGCGTTTACTGCCGAGGGCGCTGCGCTGGCGACGGCCGTGATGGCGTTTCCGCTGATGGTGCGGGCGATCAGGCTGTCGTTCGAGGCGACCGATCGCGGGCTGTTTGAAGCGGCGGCTGTGTTGCGCGCGGGGCCGTGGGATCGGTTCTGGTCGATGGCTCTGCCGCTGGCGTGGCCGGGCGTTCTGGCGGGCGCGGTGACGGCGTTCGCGGCGGGGCTGGGCGAGTTCGGCGCGGTGATTACGTTCGCATCCAACGTGGAGGGGCAGACGCAGACCTTGCCGCTTGCGATCTATTCCGCGCTGCAGGTTCCCGACGGCGATGCGACGGCCATGCGGTTGGCTGCGATCTCGATGACGGCGGCGGTCACGGGGCTGGTGCTGGCCGAGCTGTTGCAGCAGTGGGCGCGGCGGAGGCTCGAAGCGTGAGCCTCAAGCTGAGTGAAGCTGTCGTGCGGCGGGGAGCTTTCCGGTTGACCGCTGATTTCGAGATTCCCGCTGACGGGATCAGCGTGGTGTTCGGGCCTTCAGGCGCTGGCAAGTCGATGCTGCTCGCGATGATCGCGGGGCTGCACAAGCTGGAAACGGGCCGCGTTGAGTTTAACGGCGCGGTGTTGGAGGATGCGGGCGCGAAGACGCGCGTAGGCGCTCATGCGCGCGGCATCGGGCTGGTGTTCCAGGATGCGCGGCTGTTTCCGCATCGCACGGTGCGGGGGAACCTGCAGTATGCCGAGCGGCGGCGGCCGGCGGCGCGCAATGCGCCGATCGTGGTCGACATCGCGCGGCGGCTTGAGATCGAGCCGCTGCTGGACCGGCCGGTGCGCAATCTCTCTGGCGGTGAGCGGAGCCGCGTGGCGCTGGCGCGAGCCATCGTTTCGGCGCCGGAGATGCTGTTGCTCGACGAGCCGTTCGCTGCGCTGGACGGGCGGCGGCGGCGGGCGTTTGTGACCCTGATGCGGGATCTGTCGCGTGAGCAGTCGTTGCCGATGATGATCGTGACCCATCAGGTGGAAGAGGCCGCGGAGCTGGCGGATCATGTGGTCGCGGTGAAGGCCGGGCGCGTGATCGCGAGCGGCGCGGCGGCGGATGCGATGCAGCGGCCGGATTTTGCTGATCTGCTGGACCGGCGCGATATCGGTGCGCGGGTGGATACCGGGGCGGTGGCTGGCGGGCAGGGTGGCGGCGTGTGGGTGAGGGCGGACAGCGTCCTGCTCGCGGCGGAGGAACCGCGCGGAATTTCGGCGCGGAATGTGTGGCGAGGCAGCGTTGTCGCGATTGATCGGGAAGTAGATGGTGCCGTGCTGGTTTCCCTCGACACCGATGCGGGCTATATTCGTTCGCGTATAACGCCCGAAGCGCTGTCGGATCTCCGGCTGGAGACAGGCGCGACTGCCTGGGCGGTGGTGAAGTCTAACGCGCTCTAGGGGTTTTTGATGCTGAAGATGTTGCGAGTTGCGGCGATGGGCTTCGCTGCGGCGATGGTTGCGTCGTGCGGACCGGCTGAGGCCCCGAAGGCTGTCGAGGCGGCGGCGCCAGAGGCGGCGGTTACGGTGTTTGCGGCTGTGAGCCTGACCGATGTCATGAAGCAGTTGGGCGAGCAGTATGCGGCAGAGGGTCATCCCGCGCCGGTGTTCAATTTCGCGGCCAGCTCCGAACTGGCGCGGCAGATCGAGCAGGGAGCCGGGGCGGATGTCTTTATCTCTGCGGATGAAGCGTGGATGGATTATCTGGCGGAAAGGTCGCTGATCGATCCTGCAAGCCGGAAGACGTTGCTGACCAATACGCTGGTTCTGGTTGCGCCGTCGGACAAGCCGATCGCGATCGCGCTTGAACCGGGGATGGATCTGGCGGGCGCGTTGAAGGGCGGGAAGCTCTCCATGGCCAATCCCGAGAGTGTGCCGGCGGGCAAGTACGGAAAACAGGCGCTGGAGAAGCTGGGGGTCTGGGCTGCGGTCGAGGCTTCGGTCGTGCGGGCCGAGAACGTCCGGTCGGCGCTGAGATTCGTTGAGGCAGGCGAGGCGGCGGCCGGGATTGTCTATGCCACGGACGCCAGGGCGGCGGGTGGGGCTGTGAGCGTTTCAGGGACGTTTCCAGCCGATAGCCACACGCCGATCACATATCCAGCGGCGGTCATTGCGGGCAAAAGCGCGGGTGGGGCGGCGGGGTTTCTGGCCTTCCTTGATTCGGACACAGCCGGGGCGACTTTCGAGCAGTCCGGGTTCGGGGTGCGCTGAGGCGGGAAACGCGCGCGTACCTACCAGCAATGTGAAGAGTTATTTGACATTTGACGACAGGCGCCGTGGGGGCGCCCCCGTTGCCGTGTGCGGCAACCGGGATCACTATAGGCTGTAATCTGCGCCACGTCTGAATGGCGCGCGAGGAGGAAACCCATGAAGCGTTCCCACAAGCTTGGTTTGACAGCGTTGGGCCTGGCTGGCGCCTGCTCGGTGCTGGCCCTTGTCGCCATCGCCGCTCCCACGCCGACGCCTTCGAAAGCGTCGCTGGCTGGCAGCCGCGTCGACAACTTCATGCTGGCTGACCAGACCGGCATGGGTCACGAGCTTTACTACTTCAAGGAAAAGGCCGCCGTGGTCATCGTGACGGCCGCCGAAGGCGATGCGGTTTCGGAGCGCGCCAAGACTGCGCTGGCCAAGGTGCAAGAGCAGTTCAAGGGCAAGAACGTCCACTTCGTCATGCTCGACTCCAGCCTCAACTCGAAGCACGACAAGTTCGACGGCACGCCGGGTTCCGCCACGCTGCCGGTTCTGGCTGACGAACTCCAGCTGATTGGCCGCTCGCTCGGCGTCACGCAGACGGGCGAAGCTTTTGTCATCAATCCGAAGAGCTGGACCGTGGCCTATCACGGCCCGATCGACGACTCGTTCGCCGACAAGAAAGTTGCCAATGGCAACCTGACCGCCGCGCTGAACTC
>Ga0075163_10002854_pt1 | contig 23224 bp, 16 predicted proteins | sample JI1023141ADNA_FD_71478 | JGI IMG/M metagenome (GOLD analysis project Ga0075163, IMG submission 71478) | Wastewater effluent complex algal communities from Wisconsin, to seasonally profile nutrient transformation and Carbon sequestration -... | ecosystem: Engineered > WWTP > Effluent > Algae... | reverse complement strand
GCGCCGGCGACTTCACCTTCTACATCAAGAACGGCTGGCTGATCGAGGACGGCAAGATCACCGCCCCGATCAAGGACATCAACATCATCGGCAACGGCCCCGAGGCGCTGCGCAACGTCAGCATGGTCGGCAACGACACCAAGCTCGACTTCGGCGGCTGGACGTGCGGCAAGGACGGCCAGTCGGTCCCCGTGTCGCAGGGCATGCCCACCACGCTCGTGTCGAAGATGACGGTCGGAGGCGAAAATGTCTGAGCTCCTGCAATCCGCGTCCGCGGCGGTCGAGATGGCGAGGACGGCCGGGGCGCAGGACGCCTGGGCCGCGCTCTCGCGCGACCGCTCCGTCAGCTACACCTACCGCGACGGCAAGGTCGAGAAGGTCGAGGAGAGCACCTCGCGCGGCCTCGGCATCAGCCTCTACGTCGACGGCCGCTACTCGACGCACAGCACCACCGACCTGCGCCCCGACCGCCTGCAGGCCTTTATTAAAGAGGCCGTCGCGCTGACCCGCGCGCTGCAGCCCGACCCGCACCGAAAGATCCCCGACCCGGCGCTGTTCGAGGGCCGGCCGACCGTCGACCTCGAGCGCCTCGACCCCGCCGTCGCCCGCGTCACCCGCGAGCAGCGCGAGGCCTGGTGCGCCGAGATGGACGCGAAGGCCCACACCGACGCCCGCGTGATCTCGGCGGAGAGCAGCCTGTTCAGCGGCGAGTCGCAGGGCGCCTCCGTCAGCTCCAACGGCTTCTCCGGCACCTGGGAGGGCGGCTACCTCGGCTACAGCTCGAGCGTCACCGTGCGCGAGGGCGAGGACAAGCGCCCCGAGGGCTCGGCGTCGGCGGTCGGCCGCTTCCTCGGCGCCCTGCCGGAGCCCGGCAAGATCGCGGAGAAGGCCCTGCAGCGCGCGATCGAGCGCCTCGGCAGCAAGAAGGGCCCGACGATCCACGCGACGATGGTCGTCGACCCGGAGGCCGCGGTCTCGCTGATCTCGCGCGCGCTCGGGCCGGCCAGCGCCGCGTCGATCCAGCAGGGCCGCTCGTACTGGGCCGGCAAGATCGGCCAGCCGCTGTTCGGTGACAAGCTGACGATCACCGACGACCCGCTGATCCCGCGCGGCCTCGGCTCGCGCCACTTCGACGGCGAGGGCATCTCCGCCAAACGCATGCCGATCGTCGAGCGCGGCGTGGTCAAGAACCTCTACGTCGACACCTACTACGGCCGCAAGCTCGGCATGGCCCCGACCACCGGCTCGTCGTCCAACCGCGTCGTCGCGCTCGGCGACAAGAACCTCGCCGAGCTGCTCGCCGCGGCCGGCAAGGGCATCTACGTCACCTCGTGGCTCGGCGGCAACAGCGACCCGACCACCGGCGACTTCTCGCTCGGCCTGCGCGGCCACCTGATCGAAAACGGCAAGATCGGCGCGCCCATCGGCGAGATGAACGTGACCGGCAACCTCCCCGCGCTCTATAAAAACCTCGCCGCGGTCGGCAACGACCCGTACCCGTACTCGAGCCTGCGCGCGCCGACGCTCGTCTTCGAAAACGTGCAGTTTAGCGGGGTCTAGCGGCCTTCCACGGCACGGGCGCCCGTGGGGCGCCCCGTGCATGCGGTCCGACCACTCAGGCGGTGCGCCCGCGATACGCCGCCTCGAGCGCCGCGACGTCGAGCTTCTTCATCTTCAGCATCGCCTCAGTGGTTCGCCGCGCCGCCGCGCGGTCGGGGTCCCGCATGCGCTCGCCGAGGATCCGCGGCACGATCTGCCAGCACAGCCCGTAGCGGTCGCGGACCCACCCGCACGCCTCGACCGTGCCGTCGGCGGCCAGCGCGTCCCAGTAGCGGTCGAGCTCGGCCTGATCGTCGCACTCGACCATGAACGAGACCGCATGGTTGAACGGGTCGAGCGGCCCGGCGCTGATCGCCATGAACGGCTGGCCGAGCAGCGTGAACTCGACGACCTCGACGGTCCCCGCCGGCCCGCTCGGCGTGTCGGCCGGGATCGTCGTGACCGCGTCGACCCGCGAATCGGGGAAGATCGACGCGTAGAAGCGGGCGGCCTCGGCGGCCTCCTTCGTGTACCAGAGGTGGGGGACGATCTTGAGGTTGGGCATGCGGGTTCTCCTGGTCCGAACGTTGGACCGGAGGGCGTATCCGAACTCATCGGTCTCGCGGAAAAAAGTCCGAGCCGCCGCTCGCCGTCCACGCGAGGACCGAGGCTCCGCAGCCGGGGGTCGCGCCTCCGCCGCGCGTGTTACCGTGGCCGGATGCGACGCACCGCGCTGACGCTGACGCTCGCGGCGCTCACCTCGTGCGCCGACGCGGAGCCCGTCGAGCCCGTCGACGTCGAGTACGGGGCCGCCTGCCCCGGCTCCGACTGCGCGCCGGAGATCCCCATGACCGGGCGGGTCTCGTCGGCCTTCGTCGAGCTCGACGTCGCCATGCGCCAGTTCATGAAGTTTCGCTGCGTCGGCGCCGGCGTGCTCGCCGTGTCGCTGCGCGGCCGTCGCGTGTACAAGCGGGGCTTCGGGCGCATGGTCGGGCCCGCGGCGCCGGGGCTGCCCGGCTGCAGCGACGGCGGCCTCGCCGACGCCGACCCGCACCGCCCGGACGCGGCCTTCGTCGCGCCCGACGTCCCGGTGCCGGTCGGCAGCGTCAGCAAGATCGTGGTCGCGGCGATGGTGCGCGAGCTGATCTGGGACCGCGTCGTCGAGCGCGGCCTCGCCGACGAGATCGGCGACGTCGAGCGCGTCCGCCTCGTCGACCCGCGCCTCGAGCTGCTGCCGACCGCCATGCGCGAGCTGCTGGGCGGCAGCGCCTGCGCCCCGGTCGTGGTCCGCGACAACGACGGCCCCGAGTGCGAGCGCGCGTGCGACGGCGACGGCGCCGACCTGCGCTGGCAGCTGATGACGATCGGCGACCTGCTCGCGCACACCAGCGGCCTCCCGCCCGTGGCCGCCGACTGGGAGCTGTCGGTGATCGACCACCTCGCGCTGCTGCGCGGGCACGAGGCGCGCGCCGACTGGGACGCCGAGGACGCCGCGCTGCAGCGCATCTACCCCGAGTTCGCCGCGGCCCAGGCCGGCGCGCGCGGCTGGCTCGAGGCGCAGCTCGGCGCCCCGGTGCGCTTCGTCCAGCAGAGCGACCCGGCCGACCCCGACCCGACCGACGAGTGGATGCGCGTGTTCCTGACGCGCTGCCTCGACCGGGCGCCGTACGGCGGGCCGCCGAGCGCGGTCTACGGCGGCAGCTATTCGAACACCAACTACTCGATCCTCGACCGCGTCGTCTCGCACCTGAGCCCGACCGGGCGCATCGGCGCCGCGACCGGGCACCCCGAGCAGGCCGCCGACAGCCAGCTCCACCTGTTCCTCGCGCAGCTCGGCGTCGACGGCGGGGTCGTCGGCGCCGAGGCGATCGAGCACCACCACCGCGCCGTCGGCATCCCGGGTCATCACGACCCCGGCCCGGTCCCCCGCGCGTGGAGCCGCCGCGCGCACAGCTACACGTGGACCGAGCACGACGCCAAGCGGCCGTTCTGCGTCGTGGCCGGCGACGGCTGCGACTTCGAGCCGTGGCGCACGACCCCGGGGCTGCGCTTCCCGTGGGACTTCCAGGGCGCGGGGGACGGACCGGCCGAGGTCCCGTTCTGGGCCTCGGGGCCGTCCTTGACCGTCGGGACCGGCGCCCTCGCCGTCGAGGCGCCCGCGCTGCTGCGCGTGATCAACCGCCACGCCGTCGGCAACGACGACAACTTGCAGGGCCGGCGCCGCGACACCTGCGGCGACGACTGCGACCACAAGATGATCAAGAGCGGCGGCATGGGCGGCGCGCTCGCCTACGCGATCAGCGTCGCCGACGAGCGCCGTACGATCGGTCTGCCGCAGCCCGACGTCCACGGCCACCTCACCGACGACGGCCCGATCGTCTCCGTCGAGATCCAGGAGTACCCGGGCGTCGACGCCGTCGCCGTCGTCGCCCAGAGCGAGGACGCCCGCGACGGCGGCACCATGGGCTACGGCAACCTCGACGAGACCGTGCGCTGGGGCCTCTCGCGCGTCGACTGGGCGCAGGTCGAGCGCGAACTCGCGGCCGAGGACACCCGCGTCGTCGGCATGGCCGTCGCCGGCGACCGCACCACGCTGTGGTACGCCAGCGACGTCGTGCGCAGCTTCGCGGGCCCGCCCGACGCCCCGCCCACGGCCCCGCTCCGCGAGGCCCCCTACCGCTTGCCCGCGACGCGGACCGGCGCCGACATCCTCGCCCTCGCCGCCGCGCCCGACGGCCGCGTGCACGCGTGGTACGACGACGGCCGCCACGGCGTCGGCGACGCGGAGGACCTGCGCGGCGCGGTCGCCCCGTTCCGCCCGGCGAGCGGCCGCACGCCGCACCAGCTGGTCGCGGTCGCGTTGACTTCGGGCGGCGCCGCGATCGCCTGGTACAGCGACCAGACGCTCAGCCGCGGCGCGCCCGACGACCTCGGGGCCGACGGCGACGCGCCCTTCACCTTGCCCGGGGGACAGGTCGCCGGGGACATCGTCGGCGTGGCCCTCGCGGGCGAGCGCGTGTGGGTCCGCTACCGCGACGGCAGCGTCAGCGTCGGCGAGCCCGAGGCGCTGGCCAGCTTCGCGTACACGCCCGCCGACTGACGACCAAAACACAGAGGCCCGGCGCGCCCCGACATGATGACATGGCGCGTGGCGACCGGGCCGCGGGGCTCACGAGGGAGCGCGTCCGCCTACTTCTTGAGGCTCTTGCAGAAGTTGACCGCGTTGGTCTGCTGCTCGGGCGACGACGAGGTCGTGTCGCACCAGATCGCCTTGCCGCCGATGTCGCGACGGACCTGCACGAAGAAGTTCTTGCCCATGCTGCCCTCGTTGTCGAAGGTGAGGACCCAGCCGTCCGGGAGGGTGTCGACCTTCGCGTTCTTCGGGTTGAACATGTCGGCCTCCTTCTTCGCGTCGTCGCCGGTCTTCGGCTGCGAGTCGGTCGCCTCGCTGACGGTGGCGACGAGGTTCGGGCCGGTGACCATGTGGCCGTTGCCCATGATCGCGTCGCCGACGTTGGTGCCGGTCGGCGCCTCGGCCTTGAGGCCGAGCTTGGGCAGGTCGATGGCGGCGGGCTTGGCGTCGCCGCCGCCACAGGCGAGGGTGAACACGAGGGGGAGAGCGGCGATCAGCAGGGTCTTCATGGTTGTCCTTGAACGGGGGGGGAACTGGGGGAACTGGGCGATCTGGCTCGCGGGCGCGGGCACGCCCACGGCGCGCTGGCCGGCCGAGCATCCACGGAGCACCCCCCGCCGTCAAGGGCGACGACGCGCCGATACGCACGGCCGATACGCACGCCGGACGCACAAACTCCCGTGCCCCCGTCGTTGAGGACACAACGACGGGGGCACGGGAATGTTCGGACTTCGGGACCGCCTAGATGAACCCCAGACAGCTCTGCTCACCAACGATGACGCTATATTCCACCGCCACCCAGCCTACCCACCTATCCATCTACCCATATATCGACTGCGGAGTCATCCGGGTGCTCTTCCCTCCGCCCTGCCACCATACCCAACCGCTGCCCCCTCGATGTTCGCTCTGCTCCGGACGGCGCCGCGCGCGGGGCGAATCCATCCAACCACCCGACCTCGCCCTGCGCGGCGCCGCTTGACCGCCGCTTCTGGGGGCCACTATACCCGGACTTTCTTTCGGATCACAACGGAATAAATTGCGGCCGATTGCTCACTCGTGAGCCGGCGCGCGGCCCGTCGACACGCGACGCGCGATCGAGATGCACAATGTGGGCACCCGCGCGCCCGGCCCGCCCGCCGGGCTCCCCGCACATGTTCTTAAATAGACATGTGTGCACATTCCCGAGCGGCGACCCGGCCGCCGCCCGCACCCGCCCGGCGGACCCGCCGCCACCCGCGGACGCGGGGACCCGCCGGCCCGCAGGCCGCCCGCCCGCCGGCGATCTCCGGGCCGGCCCCGTTCATGGCGGCGGCGGGTCGACGCTGCACGCCCCGAGGATCGCGGCGTGCTCCTGCGGGCACGCGTCGGCCTGCGCGGCGCAGCCGACCTCGCACGCCGCGGCCTCGAGGCACTCGTACAGATCGCGGACCGCCTGGCTGCAGCCGCCCGCGACCCCGGCGGCCGCGTCGAGCTCCTGCCGGCACGTGTTGTTCAGCGCGGCGTGGTCCTCGTCGGGGCAGCACTCGAGCACGCCGTCGGCGTGGTCGTCGCAGAAAGTGCGCCCGCGGTGCGAGCGACAGGCGAGCCCCACGAGCACGCCGAGCGCCGCCGCGGCGAGCCGACCCGCGAGGTGCTCTCGGCGCATGCCGCCAGCATACCCGCCGCGCTGCGATTGCTCTACACTGCGCCGGTGCACGAACTGCTGGACGCGTCCGCCGTCACGCTGAGCCGATGGATCCGCCAGCGCAAGCTCTCGCCCCGCGAGCTGCTCGAGGCGATGATCGCCCGCATCGCCGACGTGAACCCGGCGATCAACGCCGTCATCGCCGAGCGCCACGAGGCCGCCCGCGCCGAGGCCCGCGCCGCCGAGCACCGCGTCATGCACGAGCCCCCCGAGGCCCTGCCGCCGCTGCTCGGCCTGCCGTACACCGCGAAGGAGTACATCAGCGCCCGCGGCATGCCGCTGAGCGCCGGCATCTGGTCGCGCCGGCACGTCCGCGCCGACACCGACGCGGAGACCGTCGCCCGCCTCGCGCGCGCCGGCGCGATCCTCGTCGGCATCACCAACGTGCCCGAGGGCGGCCTGTGGATGGAGACCTACAACGACGTGTACGGCCGCACGCGCAACCCGTGGGACCTGTCGCGCACCGCCGGCGGCTCGAGCGGCGGCGAGGGTGCGATCGTCGCCAGCGGCGGCGTCGTGTTCGGGCTCGGCGCCGACGTCGGCGGCTCGATCCGGATCCCCGCCGCGTTCTGCGGCTGCGTCGGCCACAAGCCGACCGGGCGCGTCGTCCCCAACACCGGCTTCTGGCCCCAGCCGAGCGGGGAGCTCAGCGCCTACCTCGTGTGCGGCCCGCTGACGCGGCGCGTCGAGGACATCTTCCCGATCCTCTCCGTGCTCGCCGGCCCCGACGGCGTCGACCCGGTCGTCCGCGACTGGTCGCTCGAGCGCCCGGAGGACATCGACCTGCGCGGCGTCACCGTCTACCCGATGACCGGAAACGGCAGGATCTGGGTGCGCGAGCCGATGCGCCTCGCGGTCGAGCGCGCCGCCGAGGCGCTGCGCGAGCGCGGCGCGACGATCGGCAGCCTCGACGGTCGACGCCTGCGCAACGCCTTCCCGATCTGGTCGGCGATGATGTCGCTGTCCGGCAGCCCGCCCTACGCGGAGATCCTCGGCGGCGGGCGCCCGGTCGCGGTCCTCCGCGAGCTCGCCCGCCTCGCCCTCGGCCGCTCGCGCCACACCCTCCCCGCGATCCTCGTCGTCGGCCTCGAGAACCTCTCCAACCACTTCACCGGCCGCAAGCACGAGCTCGTCGCCGTCGGCAAGGCGCTGCAGGCCGAGCTCGAGGCCGCCCTCGGCCCGCGCGGCGTGCTGCTGTTCCCGCCGTACAGCCGCCCCGCCCCGCGCCACACCATGCCGCTGCTGACGCCCTTCGACTTCGTGTGCACCGGCCTGTTCAACGTGCTCGAGTTCCCGTCGACGACCGTGCCGGTGCTGTGGCACCGCGGGCTCCCGGTCGGCGTGCAGGTCATCGGCCGCCGCGGCGCCGACGGCCTGACGATCGCCGCCGCCCGCGCGGTCGAGGACGCCTTCGGCGGCTGGCGCCGCGCCAACCCGCCGCTGCTCGCCGCTGCCTGAGCCTGGCCCCCGGGACATGTCCTCGAGAGCATGCCCTCGCGGACATGTCCCCGGGAGCATGCCCGCGAGGCCAGGTTTTGCACCTCAGGGCGGGTCGCCGGCGGTGAGCGTCACGCTCGCGCCGCGCTTCAGCCCCAGCACGATCGCCGCGCCCGGGGGCACGTTGGTCAGGCTGCGCAGCATGTACGCGTCGGGGCCGGTGACGCTGTGGCCGTCGACGGTGACGATCTCGTCGCCGACCTGCAGCCCGGCCGCGGCCGCGGGGCTGCCGGGGCGGACGACCGCGACCACCAGGCGCCGCGCGAGCGGGTCCGCGCCGGCCTCGGGCTGCTTGATCGAGTAGCCGAGGTCGCCGCTGGTCTCGCCGCGGGCGACCCGCTTGCGGGCCACGCGGATCGGCGGCAGCACCACCGCCGACTCGCTCGCCGCGATCACGGCCGGCACCCACACGTAGTCGAACTCGCCCGTCGACCAGTTGCGCGGCGAGATGGCCAACGTCACCTTCCCGGTCGGCGCGTGGTCGACCTCGAACTCGCCGGCGTCGTCGGTGATGTTGCGGCGGTCCTCGTCGCCGCCGCCGCCGTCGAACGACATCCCGCCCTCGGCGGTCACGTTGACGTTGAGGCCCGGCACCGGCTTGCCCTCGAGGTCGACGATCTTGCCGCGCACCGTCACCTTCGGGGTCAGCTCGACGCGCACGCCGGCCGTCTCCTGACCGGCGACCATGTGCGCGTCGACCTCGGCCGAGCCGGCGCCGGCGCTGACGCGGACCTTGAACTTTCCGGCGGGCAGCTCCGCGAGGCTCCACGCGCCGCCGGTGCGAAAGAACGTGTCGCTGCGCTCGAAGCCGGTCGCCTCGTCCTCGACCGCGACCGTGAAGCTCTCCGGCGGCGAACCACCGCGCAGCGCCACCGTGCCGGACATCCGCCCCGTCGCCGCGATCGTCAGCACGACGTCGCCGCTGCCGGACTCGACGTGCTCGAGCAGCGCCTCGCCGCCGCCCTTGCGGTGGGCGCGGAGCGTGTGCTTGCCGGGCGGCAGGCGCTCGAGCTTGAACCGGCCGTCGGTGTCGGTCAGGCGCGGGGGCTCGAAGAAGCTGCCCCAGCGGCCGTAGCGGGCCGCGCTGCCGGCCGCCGCGGTCGCGCTGTCGGGCTCGCGCGTCGCCTCGATGAACGCGTCGGCCACCGCGCCGCCGTCCTCGTCGACCACCACCCCGGAGATCGTCGCCGACGCGCCCTCGACCACCAGCGTCACCGCCTCGCTGCTGCCCCGCGACACCTCCACCTTCTCGCCCTGCAGGTCGTCGTCCTTCGTGCCCGGCGCGCGCATCCGGTCCCAGCCGCGCCGCGCCGTCGCCCGGTACGAGCCCGGCGCCACGTGCTCGAAGCGAAAGCTCCCGTCGTCGCCCGCCGAGGTCGACAGCCCGCGCTTGCCGTCGTACAGCGACACGCTCGCCTTCGCCACCGGGCGCCCGTCCGCGTCGCGGACCTTGCCGCGCACCTCGCCCGTCGCCGGCAGCTCGATGCGCACGCCCTCGAGGTCCGCGCCCGCGGGCAGCTTCACCGCGTGCGGCTTGTCGGGCAGCGCGCGCGCGCGCGGCCACGTCGACAGCCCGACGTCGTAGTCGCCCGGCAGCAGCCCCGCGAGCACGAAGCGGCCCTGCGCGTCGGTCTCGCCCGCCCACGCGCTGGTCTGCTGCGCGCGCGGCTTGCTCGGGTCGGGCTTCGCGGTCGCGTTGACGCGGATCTTCGCGACGCCCTGGCCGCGATCGTCGACGACGACCCCGCGGATCGCCCGCCCCGCCGTCACCTCGTAGCGCAGCTCCTTGACGCTGCTGTCGGCGATCGTCACCCGCGGGTAGCGCTCCGCCGAGACGTGGCCCGCGCAGCGGACCTGGACCTGATGCTCGCCGGGCAGCAGCCCGCGCAGGTGGAACCTGCCGTCGGCCTCGAGCTCGGCGTGCGCGCCGCGGGCGTTCGCGTCGTCGCGCAGCGCCACCGAACCCTCGTCGCAGCCCGCGGCGCCCGCGACCACGACGCGGCCCTCGGCCGAGAACGCCGGGTGGGCCTGGATCACGATCTGCGCCGACGTCTCGCCGAGCCCGAGGATCGCCTGCTCCTCGGCCATGCCCGTCGCGTCGTCGGCCACGGCCTGGGCCTTGTAGGCCCCCGGCTCGAGCCCGTCGAGCCGGAAGTTGCCGCCCGCGTCGGAGATCGCCGACGCGTCGTTCCAGCCCCAGCCGCCGCTCTGCGCCGTCACGCGCGCGCCCTCGACCGGCGTCCCGTCGGCCACGCGCACCACCTTGCCGACCAGCACCGACTCCGGCGTCAGGAAGATCTCGAACAGGTGCCCCGGCGCCACGCCCTCGGTGAAGCCGCTCGCGTAGCCGTCGGCCCGCGCGCTCGCCCACGTCGAGCCGGGCCGCACCCACATGGCGAACGCGCCGTCCTCGTCGGAGAGCGCGACCCCGTAATCGACGGCCACCTGCGCCCCCTCGATCGCGCCGCCGCTCAGGTCCTTCACCACCCCGCGGACCTCCACGCCGCCGGCCTCGAGCTCGATGTCGACGCCCGTCGCCTCGTCCGCCGGCCGCAGCTGCACCCACGTGCGCCGGCCCGCGCCCTCGCCGACCTCGTACTGCGCCGGGATGTGGCCCGCCGCGCTCGCGCTCAGCGAGTAGCGCACGCCGAGCAGGTCGTCGACGCGGTAACGGCCGTCGCGTCCGGCCTGCACGCAGCGGGCCTTGCGGGTCTCGCTGCTGGCGAGCTCCGGGGCGCCGGTGCGCGCGCACACCTGGGCCCCGGCGATCGGCCGGCCCTGCACATCCGTCACGGTGCCGGACACCGCCGCCCGCGCGAGCCGCAGCGGATCCACCACCGCCTCGAGGCGACTGCGCGGCGCGCCGGCGATCGCCTGCACGGCCCCGTCCGACCCCGCCTCGTCGCGCTGGGGCGCCGCGCCGGGGGTCTTCGGCCACACCCACCACAGCCCGGCCCCGATCAGCCCCAGCGCCAAATACAGCCCGGCCCTCGACCCCTGCGATCGCTCTCTGGTACGCATCACGCCGCCTTTCGTCCGCGGCGCGCACGACCCCCCGGGGCCGCCGCGCGCTCGCCTCGACCTGGCCCGCAGGACATGTCCCGAAGGACGTCCCGGGGGCACCGCGACGTGACACGCCCCGCCTCCGCGAATGTTCCCGGGCCTCGCTACATCCCCCGCGATCGGCCCCGGGGGCGCAGCGCCGCGCAGCCGCGCGGCGCCGGCCTCACTTCGCCGGCTCGACGTCGGCGGCCTGAATGTAGGTCTCGTCCTCGTCCTCGAGCTTGACGTTCCAGCAGCTCCCGCTCGCGCCGACCAGCGTAAACTTCGTCCGCTTCTTCAGCTTGCCGTCGTTGGGCCGCGACTGCGCGCAGCCGCTGTCGTAAAACGGCGTCTCGCGGGTGACGACGAACGTGTCGCCGGGCCTGGCCTCCGGCGGGGTGGTCTCCTGTCCTTTGGGACAGGCGGTGAGCAGCAGCAGGACGACGGCGGCGCGGGGCGACATTCGCCGCATTGTACGACCACGGGCCGCCGCGCGGGAGCCGGCCGCGCGCTCGCCCGCGCTCACGGCGCGAGCACCAGCACGTCGCGAAACCGCGGGTGCGCCGGCGCGACCGGCAGGCTCGGGCCGCCGAGCGTGAACGGCACGTCGAGGAGCGGCCCGGGCGGGTCGCTCTTGTTGGAGTTCTCCTCGGTGAACTCGATCAGCAGGCGGTACGCGCCGGGCGGCGCGAGCTGGCCCTGCGCGTCGCGCAGGTCCCACGCCGCCTCGCTCGTGCGATGTGAGCCGCGCGTCGCCGACGTCACCGCGTCGGTCTCGACGCCCCCCGCCGACTGCCAGCGCACCAGGTGATCGCGGCGGACGTCCGCCCACAGCACCAGCGTGCGCACGAAGCCCCCGCCGGCGCGCTCGATCCACACCGCGCCGACGTTCTTGTCGGCGTACTCGCCCCCGTAGCTGCGCGTGCGCCACTGCAGCGTCAGCGCGTCGGTCGGCGCGTCCGCCAGCGCGAACGCGTCGAGCTGCAGGTCGAAGGTCAGGCCGACCTGCCCGGGCTTCGCGCGCCGCAGCGTGACCGCGACCACGTTGTCGCCGGACCGCAGCGCCGTCGCCGGGGCCACGAAGCGCAGGTATCGTTCGACCTCCGCGCCGCCCAGGTCGTCCTCCGCGAGCGTGTCCGGCGCGAGCGCCCCCGCCGGCAGGTTGCTGCGCGCCAGCTCCTCGCCGTTGAGGTACACGGCCGCCCCGTCGCCGCGCCGCAGATACAACATCAGGTGCGCGGGCCCGGGCCCGCCGACGAAGCGCCGCCGCAGCCACACGCCGACCGGCGCGCTCGCCGGGTCGACCGCCGTGGCGATGTCCCCCGCGTCCCCGAACGGCGCCGCCCCCTCGAGCCACGCGGCGTCGTCGTGCCCGGGCGCCGTCCAGTCTCCGGCGGGCGCCGTCGTCCGGTAGCGCCAGGTCGCGCGCGCCGGCACCAGCGTCCCGCTCACCGGCGCCTCGCCGGTGTCGTCGCCGTCGGTCGTCGTCGTCGGCATCATCGTCGTCACCGCCGTCGTCGCGGGCGGCGGCGGCGTCGGCGGGAGCCCACCGGTGGTCGCGCCCGACGTGGTCCCCGGGTCCCCCGCGCCGGTCTCCGGCCCGCCCTCGCTCACCGGCGCGTCGAAGCGCACGCCCCCGTCCGGCACGCAGCCGACCACCAGCAGCGCGAACACATATCGCCTCAGTTGCACCCGCAACCTCCTCCACCGCCGCCGAGCCCCCCGGCCGAGCCCTCGCGATACTCGAGCGCGTGCTCGACCCCCGCCGTGAGATCCGGGTCCGGCGCGAGCTGCATGTCGGGCCGCGCGAGGCGCCCCCGCTCGTGCGGCTGCACGCGCGCACACCCGACCATCACGAACAGCATGCCCAGCACGAACACCCCGCGCCCAAAGCGACGCCACAGCCCGACGAGCACCACCAGCAGCCCCCACGACCCGCGCGTCGGCGCGACCGAGCACCCACCGACCTCCGCGCCGACCGGCACCAGCGGCACGCGCACCGCCGCGACCGCGTCGCTCCCCGGCGTACCGTCGCCGTCCGCGACCACCATCGCCACGTACAGGTCGCCCGCGATCGGCTCGGCGGGCGCGGTCCACTGCACGCGCAGCCGCGTCGCCCCGCAGTCGCCGAGCGCCACCGGAGCCCGCCCGTCGAGCGCCAACAATTGCGCCGCGTGCCCGCCACCGCCGCACCGCTCCTGCTCCGTCAGCAGGTCGCGCGGCGCCAGCCGCAGCGCCCCCAGCGGCGCGCCGTCGAGGTCCGCCGCCTCCATCGCCAGCCCGAGGTGCTCGCCCGCCGGCCACTGCAGATCGAACATGTAGGTCGCGCCCGGCGTGTACGGCCCGCCGGGCCCGCCCCGCAGCGCCCGCTCCGGCGCCGCCGCGTCGCCGTGACACACCCCGCAGTCGAAGCCGTCCGCCGGCGCCCCCGTGAACGCGCGCCCGCCCCCGCCGCCGGCCCGCCCCGGATCCGCCGCGTACAGGCTCGGCGACGAGTACGCCAGCGCCGACCCCGGCGCCGCGCACAGCAGCACCACCACCTGTCCGAACCGACATGCCCCTTTGGCCATGTCTTCAAAAACATGCCCCTTCGGACATGCCCTCTCGCACATGTCCCGGGAGCCACCCACGCCCGTCACCGCGCCGCCCCCTCCGCCCACGCCGTGAGCGCCTGCAGCCCCGGCGCCGCCGGGTCCTCGTAGACGTTGCGGCCGTCCGCGTCGCGCCCGCGGTGGGCCGCGTCCGCGGTCGGCTTGTGCAGCAGCGGCGGCGGCTCGTCGTGCTCGCGCAGCAGCAGCGCCCGCGCCCGGTCGTACGCGCGGTCGACCTCCGCGGGCGTGGCCGGGTCGAGCAACGCCACCTCCACGCCCAGCCGCATGCGCCCGGGCCCCGGCGTGAACAGCGGGCGGCGGGCGTCGCCGTGGCAGGCCGGGAACCCGCAGTCGCGCAGCAGCACCGGATAGACCGTCGCCGCGAACCCGGCCCGGTCCGGCGCCGGCACCCGCGGCTCGGGGTCGTCGCAGCCGAGCAGCACGAGCCCGACGAGCCCGCCGCACAGCCGCACCGCCCCATCGCCCCCACGCGACCGACCGCCGCTCGTCGCCGTGATCGCATCGGTCGTCATCATCATCGTGCTCTTCGTCGGCATCGTCACCGGCGTCGCCGAACCCCGGCCGCGAAAAACTCACCTGTCTCATCAGCCATGTCCCAAAGCTCCAGAGTTGACTCAGAACGCCTCTCCGGATAGTTTCACAGTTGAAAATGGATTTCAAAATTAAAATGCCCCCATTCAAGACGGAGCTTTTCGGGCGATGATGCGGTGGATCCCCGGGCTGCTGGCGATGGCCATGGCGAGTCCACCCGTGCCGGTCGGGGGTGAGGCCCGCGGCGGCGTGTATGTCCGCACGGACAGCGACCACACCACCGTCGTGTCCCCGCGGGCCCACCTGCGCCAGCAGCTCGGCGGGCCCCGGACCACGCTCGACATCAGCTACAGCCTCGACGCCTGGACCAGCGCCTCCGTCGACATCCGCACCGCCGCGACCTCCACCGTCCGCGAGAACCGCCACGAGGGCGTCGCCGGCGTCGAGCGCACCCGCGACAACAAGTCCTGGTCGGTCGCCTACCGCCTGTCCCATGAGCCAGATTACCTCGCCAACAGCGTCAGCCTCGCCGGCCAGGTCGAGCTCGCGCAGCGCACCGTCACCCTCTCGGGCCGACTGCTCGGCGCCCTCGACCGCATCGGCCGCGCCGGCGACGGCGACTTCCGCGAGCCGCTGCAGACCGGCGGCGCCCTGCTCTCCGCGGCCTTCGTCCCGACCCGCAGCGCCGTCCTCCAGCTCGCCTACGAGCTGCGCGGCGCGCTCGGCTACATGGCCAGCCCCTACCGCTTCGTCGCGCTCGGCGGCGACGGCCTGTGCAACGCCGACAGCGACTTCTGCCTGCCCGAGACCCACCCGCGCCGACGCACCCGCCACGCCCTCGCCGCGCGCGGCCGCCAGGCGCTCGGCCGCCACCTCGCGCTCGCCGGCAGCTACCGCTTCTACATCGACTCGTGGCGCCTGCGCGCGCACACGGCCGCGCTCGAGCTCGCCGCGACCCCCGCGCGCCCGGCCCTGCTCGCGGTCGAGTACCGCGTCCACGCCCAGTCCGGCGCCTACTTCTACCGCGCCCGCTACCTGTCCTCCGGGCCAGGTGGCTACTTCACCCGCGACCGCGAGCTGTCCTCGCTGATCAGCCACCGCCTCGCCCTCCGCGCCACCTACACCCGTCCGCTGCGGCGCGGCGCGCTCGAGCTCGGCGCGCTCGTGGCGGGCACCCGCATCGGCTACGACGACTTCGTCGGGCTCGCGCGGGTGACCGCCCTCGAGCTCACGGCGATGCTCGGCGGCCGCTACTGAGACCCCCCCTGATCCAGCACTCCACCGCCCGACCACAGCCATGCGACACGTCCACCTCGCCCTCCTCCTCGCCCTCTCCGCCTGCGCCGCCGCGCGCCCGACCACCCCGACCTCCGCCGGCGCCTCCGCCGGCGCCCCCGCGCCCGCCCTCGCCGGCGCCCGCCTCGACGGCGCGTCCTTCGACCTCGCCGCCGAGCGCGGCAAGCTCGTGCTCGTCGACTTCTGGGCCGCGTGGTGCGAGCCGTGCCGCCGCGAGCTCCCGGCCCTCGAGGCGCTCCACGCCCGCCACGCCGCCGCCGGCCTCGTCGTGATCGGCGTCAACGTCGACGAGCAGCGCGGCGACGCCGAGGCGTTCCTGCGCGACCAGGTCCGCCTGACCTTCCCCATCGTGCACGACGCCGACCAGTCGCTGGTGCGCCGCTGGGCCCCGCCGAAGATGCCGAGCGTCTACCTCGTCGAGCGCGACGGCACGGTCGCCCGCGTGTTCCCGGGCGAGGTCCCCGGCCAGCTCGAGGCCCTCGAGGCCGAGGTCACCCGCCGCCTCGCGCCCTGACGCGTCACTCCGATGAAGAAGATGACGCCGCATCCCCCTCGTCGTCCTCGATCTCATCGTCGCCCCGCGCCGCGTCGCGGCCCGGCAACCACCGAAACGGCGGCGCGTCGATCGGCCGCGGCAGCGCGCGGTCGCCCGCCGCGAACCGCAGCGCGCGCGCGAGCTCCTCGGGCCCGAGCCGCGCGCGCAGCTCGTAGACTCGAGTCCGACCGAACCGCCGGCGCAGCACGTAGTCCCGCGCGACGATCTCCCGCAGCGCCGCGAACTGCAGCAGCGGGTCCTCGCGCACCCCCGGGAAGAACGGGGTGCTGCGCACGAAGTACGCCGGCGGCGTCGCCCGCATCGCCGCGAGCAGCGTGTCCGCGTGCGGCCCCGGCTTGAAGTCGGTGCGGAGCGAGCGCGAAAACATCCCGTTCTGGTTGTAGTCCGTGACCTGCCCGAGCACCTTGAACACCGGCGACGGCGCGCGCCGGTCGGCCCAGAAGTACACCGGCCACGCCGCCCAGCCCCACACCTGCACGCGGTCCGCCGGCCCCGTGCGCGCCCTGATGTACTCGCCCGCCGCCCGCGCCCCGGGGTTGCCGCGGTGATCGACGCGCGCCGCCCGGCCGCGCGGGACCTGCACGAGCTGCCACAGCGCCGTCGCGGCGAGCGTCAGCGCGAGCGCGCGCGCGATCCACCGCCGCGGCCCCGCGTCGGGCCCCGCGTGCACCCACGCGACGCGCAACGCCGACCACGCCCGCGGGTGCGCGGCCAGCAGCGCGAGCGCCGGCAGGCACTGCGGCAGGTAGTGGACGTAGAACCGCATCCCGCCGAGCCCGCAGCCGACCACGCTCAGCGCGTAGAACACGAGCTGCGGCGCCAGCGGATCGCCCGGCTCGCGCCGCCGCCACCACGCGCCGAGCAGCGCCGCCGCGGCCAGCCCGACCTGCACCGGGAACACCCACAGCTGCTGCCACGCGATCCACCACGCCCGCCACCCCCACCAGCGCTCGTGCAGCGCCTGACTCCCGTACTCGCGCGCGGCCTCGACCGGGAACAGCCCCGCGAGCACCGCCGGCAGCGCCCCGTGCCACGCGTACCACAGCACCAGCGGCGCGAGCCCGAGCGCCGCGCCCGCGAGCCACAGCGCCCACGCGCCCCACGTCGCCCCCGGCTCGCCGCGCCGCCGCCCCCACAGCCACACCAGCGCGAACACCGGCGCGAGCACGACCGCCTGCGCCTTGAACACCACCGCCAGCGCCGCGCAGGCGCCCGCGAGCGCGTGCAAGCGCGCACTCCCGCCGCGGACCGCCGCGATCAGCCCCGCGAACGCCCACGCGTACGGCGTCGCCATCCAGCTCGAGTAGTTGAGGTCGAACACGCCGACCGTCGCCAGATACAGCAGCACCGCCGCCGCGGCCGGCCACGCGCTCGCGCGCCCGTACAGCGCGCGCGCGGCCAGCCACACCGCCGGCGCCGCGAGCAGGCACCAGCCGGCGTACACGACCTGCACCGCCGCGATCTCGCGGCCGAACGCCGCGAAGATCGCCGCGAACAGGAACCACGTCCCCGGCGCCTTGACGTCGACCGTGTCGCGAAACGGCACCCCGCCGTCGAGGATGATGTCCGCCTCGTAGAGGATGCCGCCGATGTCCGAGTTGCCGAGCCCGGCGATCGGGTGCCACAGCCGCGTCGCGACCAGCAACGCGACGCCCGCGAGCACCAGCCACGCCGGCCCGCGCCCGGCCGGCCTCGCGCCCGCGTCCTCGCGCATTCGCTGTGATCCCTACCACGGCCCGCGCGGCCCGGTCCAACGCCCACCTGTGGCCCGATCCCACCGAGCGCCCGGGCCCGGCGACCCCACACCTGGCCAAAGAGACAGCTCCACGCCGTCTCGCCGCGATCTTGCCGGCCCCGCGGCAATACCGCATCATCCCGCCGCATGCACACCCCCAAGTCTCTCCTCCTCGCCCTCGCCTGTACCTTCCTCGCCTGCGACGGCGACAGCGGCCCCACCTCGGTCGACTCCGGCCTGCCCGCCGAGCGCAAGGGCAGCGAGCTGTCCGACACCGAGGCCGACCAGCTGTGCAAGGCCAGGCTCGAGTACAGCGCCACCCTCGTCGACGAGGACGAGCTCAAGCGCCAGGCCTGCGTCTTCGGCGGCCTCGCCGTGTCCGGGGGCAACGCCTCGACCTGCCAGATGATCGTCGACATGTGCCTCAACGAGGAGTTCGAGGAGGGCGAGGGCGGCGAGGGCGGCTCCGAGTGCTACCTCGACTTCGAGCTCTCGACCTGCGACGCCACCGTCGCCGAGATCGAGGCCTGCCTGACCGAAAAGGACCGCGACGACGCCGCGGCCCTCAAGTCGCTGACGTGCTCGAGCGACATCACCGCGGAGCCCACCGAGCCGCAGGCGGGCCCGGCCTGCAGCGCCGCCCAGGTCAAGTGCCCCGGCATCTTCGTCGCGGTCACCCCGGACGCGTGAACCCCCGCGCGGCCGGCCCCTCACGGTCGACCGCGCCCACGAACGCCCGCGCCGCGAATTTCTCCGGCGCGTCGCGCTGACGGTACACTCCGCGCCTTGGAGCCTCGCCCCCCGATCCGCCCGCGCGCCGCGCTGCTGTTCGCCGCCACGATCGGCGTCGGCGCGTGTCTGCTGTTTCAGGTCCAGTTCATCCTCGGCAAGCAGATCCTCCCGTGGTTCGGCGGCGCGCCGGCGGTGTGGACCACGTGCATGCTGTTCTTCCAGCTGCTGCTGCTGCTCGGCTACGGCTACGCCCACCTGCTCGGCCGCCTCCCCGACCCTCGCCGCCAGCGCAACATCCACCTCGCCGCCCTCGGCCTCGCCGCCGCGCTGCTGCTCGCGCGCGTCGCCCTGTGGCCCTCGCCGATCACCCCCTCCGACGCGTGGAAGCCCGGCCCCGGCGACAGCCCCGTCCTGGCGATCCTCGGCCTCCTGCTGTTCACCATCGGCCCGCCCTTCCTCGTCCTCGCCTCGACCGGACCGCTGCTGCAAAACTGGTACGCCCGCTGCTTCCCCGGCGCCTCGCCCTACCGCCTCTACGCCCTCTCCAACCTCGGCTCGCTGCTCGGCCTGCTCAGCTACCCGTTCGCGCTCGAGCCCCTGCTCCCGCTCGCCGACCAGGGCTGGGCGTGGTCGGCCGGCTTCCTGGTGTTCGCGCTCGGCTGCGCCGGCGCGGCCGCGCTCGCCGGCGCCGCCCCTGGCCCGATCGGACATGTCCCCAAGGACAGCTCCGCGGGTCCCCAGGGACATGTCCCGAAAGACATGTACCCGCCGACCCGCGCCCACCGCCTGCTGTGGTTCTCTCTGGCGATGGTCGCCTCGGTCCTGCTGCTCGCCGTGACCAGCCAGATCTCGCTCGAGGTCGCCGTCATCCCGTTCCTGTGGATGCTGCCGCTGACCCTCTACCTGCTCAGCTTCGTGCTCTGCTTCGAATACGAGCGCCTGTACCACCGCGGCTTCTGGATCCCCGCGCTGCTGCTCGGCGGCGGCGCGACGGCGGTCATCATCCGCGTCGGCGTCGATGCCCCGATGCTCGTCCAGCTCGCGGTCTACCTCCTGACCCTGTTCTTCGCCTGCATGGTCTGCCACGGCGAGCTCGTCCGCCGCCGCCCCGACCCGCGCCACCTCACCGGCTTCTACCTGACCGTCTCCGCCGGCGGCGCCGCGGGCGGCATCTTCACCGGCGTCCTCGCCCCCGCCCTGTTCCTCGGCCTGTGGGAGCTGCCGCTCGCGCTGCTCGCCGCGTGCGCCCTCGCCGTCGCCCTCGCCCGCCACTCCCGGTGGCCCAAGAACCGCGTCCTGCGGGCCGCCGGCGCCACGCTCGGCGCCGCCTACCTGCTCGCGCTCACCGCCACCCTCGGCTACCAGACGTACATCGAGCTCGACGACCACGTCCACGTCTCGCGCGGCTTCTTCGGCGTGCTGCGCGTCGACACCGACACCGGCGACTCGGGCGAGCTGCGCTACCGCCTGCGCCACGGTCGCATCACCCACGGCATCCAGTTCACCGACCCCGACCTGTCGCGCCAGCCGACGACCTATTACGGCCCCGGCAGCGCCGTCGGCCTGGCGATCACGTACCACCAGCGGCGCCTGCGCGGCGAGCCGCTGCGCCTCGGCTTCGTCGGCCTCGGCGCCGGCACGCTCGCCAGCTACGCCGCGACCGGCGACACCGTCCGCTTCTACGAGATCGACCCCGACATGGTCGCCCTCTCGACCGGCCCGCGGCCGATCTTCACCTACCTCCGCGACTCCCGCGGGGCCGTCGAGATCGCCCTCGGCGACGCCCGCGTCAACCTCGAGCGCGAGCCCCCGCAAGGCTTCGACGTCCTCGCCCTCGACGCCTTCAGCAGCGACTCGATCCCCGCCCACCTCCTCACCGTCGAGGCCGTCCAGCTCTACCTGACCCACCTCCGCGGCCCCGACAGCATCCTGGCGATCCACATCTCGAACCGCTACCTCGACCTCGACCCCGTCGTCCGCGGCATCGCCGAGCACCTCGGCCTGACCGTCATCCGCATCGACGACCCCGAGAACAACGAGATGGTCTACACATCGGACTGGATGCTCATCGTCCGCGATCCGGCCGCCCTCTCGGCCCCGGAGATCCTCGCCACGCCCGGCCGCCCCGTCCCCGACGGCCCCTGGCCGCTCTGGACCGACGCCTACAGCAATCTCCTGCAGGTGTTCAAGGGCTGACGTGCCAGTCCGCACGCCCTGCCCCCCCGAACCCGGCGACATCCTCCTGTAGGCTCCGCCCCCGTGATCCACGTCGACGCCATCTCGAAGCAGCACGGCAAGCAGATCCTGTTCGTGGAGGCCTCTGCGACGGTGTTTCGCGGCGAGAAGGTCGGCCTGGTCGGCCCGAACGGCGCCGGCAAGACCACCATCTTTCGCATGATCATGCAGACCGAGACCCCCGACGAGGGTCAGGTGCGCGTCGACAAGAGCATCACGCTCGGCTACTTCAGCCAGGACGTCGGCGAGATGGCCGGGCGCAGCGTCGTCGCCGAGACCATGGACGGGGCGGGGCCGGTGGCGCAGGTCGCCGCGGAGATGGCCGAGCTCGAGCTCGCGCTCGCGGACCCCGATCGCATGGACGAGATGGACCGGCTCGTGACGCGCTTCGGCGAGGTCCAGGCGCGCTTCGAGGAGCTCGGCGGCTACGCCCTCGACGCGCGGGCCCGCGAGATCCTCGCCGGCCTCGGCTTCGCCCAGGACGTCATGGACGGCGACGTCGCCAAGCTCTCGGGCGGGTGGAAGATGCGCGTCGCGCTGGCCCGCATCCTGCTGATGCGCCCCGACGTGCTGCTGCTCGACGAGCCGACCAACCACCTCGACCTCGAGTCGATCCTGTGGCTGGAGAAGTACCTCAAGGAGTTCCAGGGCGCGGTCGTCATGACCAGCCACGACCGCGAGTTCCTCAACCGGCTCGTCACCAAGATCGTCGAGATCGACGGCGGCGAGCTGCTCACCTACGTCGGCGACTACGACTTCTACGAGCAGCAGCGCGCGCTCGGCGAGGCCCAGGCCCAGGCCCAGTACGAGCGCCAGCAGGCGATGCTCGCCAAGGAGATCCGGTTCATCGAGCGCTTCAAGGCCCAGGCCGGGCGCGCCGCGCAGGTCCAGTCGCGGGTCAAGAAGCTCGACAAGATCGAGAAGGTCGAGCCGCCCCGCCGCCGCAAGGTCCTGAGCTTCGACTTTCGTCCGGCGCCGCGCTCCGGCAACGACGTCGTCAAGCTCGCCGGCGTCCGCAAGGCCTACGGCAAAAAGATCATCTACGAGGACTTCGACCTGATGGTCCGCCGCAAGGAGCGGTGGTGCATCATGGGCGAGAACGGCGCCGGCAAGTCGACCCTGTTGAAATTGATCGCGGGCCAGACCCAGCCCGACGGCGGCGCGGTCACCATCGGCGCGGCGGTCAAGCTCGGGTACTTCGCGCAGCACGCCATGGACCTGCTCGGCGACAGCGGCACGGTGATCGAGACCTTCATGGCCGCGTTCCCGCTGGCGTCGATCGGCCAGCTGCGCGCGCTCGCCGGGGCCTTCGGCTTCTCGGGCGACGACGTCGACAAGCCGATCCGGATCCTCTCCGGCGGCGAGAAGGCGCGCGTCGTCCTCGCCCTCATGCTCTACGACCCGCCCAACCTGCTCGTCCTCGACGAGCCGACCAACCACCTCGACATGGCCACCAAGGACATGCTCGTCGCCGCGCTCACGAGCTTCGAGGGCACGATGATCTTCGTGTCGCACGACCGCCGCTTCCTCGCCGCGCTGTCGAACCGCGTGCTCGAGCTCGGCGCCGGGCCGCCGCGCGTCTACGGCGGCGGCTACGTCGAGTACGTGGCCCAGAGCGGCCACGAGGCCCCCGGCATGCGCCAGTAGGCCCCGCGGCGGCGCACCTGCTCGGCGCCTTCCCGCTCAGGTGAGCGCGACGCGGAGCACCAGGAACAGCACGCCGGCGAGCAGCATCGACACCGGCAGGGTGAGCAGCCAGGCGGACGCGATCTTGGTGATCGTTTGCATCTGCAGGCCGGAGCGCTGGGCGACCATCGTGCCGGCGACGCCGGAGGACAGCACGTGGGTGGTGCTGACGGGCAGGCCGAGGCCGGCCGAGATGCCGATCGTGCTCATGGCGACGAGCTCGGCGGAGGCGCCCTGCGCGTAGGTCAGGTGGTCCTTGCCGATCTTCTCGCCGACGGTCACGACGATGCGGCGCCAGCCGACCATCGTGCCGACGCCGAGCGCGAGCGCCACGCACGTCAGCACCCAGTTCGGCGCGTAATCGGTCAGGCTGCGCAGCTCGCCGCGAGCCTTCTTGAGCTCGGCCGCGACCGGCTTGTCGAGCCGGGGCTCGAGCTTCTTCACCGTCGAGTCGATCAACAGCACGTCGCGGCGGACCATCCAGCGCTCGTCGGCCGGCACGTCGCGCATGTTCCTGGCCCCGCCGAGGACCTCGTCGAGCTCGCGCAGCTCGGCGCGCAGCGTCGACATCGCCTTCGGGTCGACCTCGTCGGGCACCGACTCCAGCGTCTGCGTGATCGCGTCGACGGCCCGGGCGGCGCGCTGCAGCTCGGGCTGGCTGAGCTCGAGGTTGAGCGCGAAGCCGGCCGGCACGATGCCCATCAGGATCAGCATCACCAGGCCGACGCCCTTCTGGCCGTCGTTGGAGCCGTGCGCGAAGCTGACCCCCGTGCACGTGCCGATCAGCAGCGCCCGGATCCACCGCGGCGGCGGCTGCTTGCCGACCGGCGGGCGGTACAGCTGCGGGTCGCGGATCAGCCGCTTCGACGCGAGCAGCAGCAGCGCCGCGAGCGTGAAGCCGACCAGCGGCGAGATCAGCAGCGCGAGCCCGACGTCGCCGGCCTTG
>Ga0075163_10002851_pt1 | contig 23228 bp, 10 predicted proteins | sample JI1023141ADNA_FD_71478 | JGI IMG/M metagenome (GOLD analysis project Ga0075163, IMG submission 71478) | Wastewater effluent complex algal communities from Wisconsin, to seasonally profile nutrient transformation and Carbon sequestration -... | ecosystem: Engineered > WWTP > Effluent > Algae... | reverse complement strand
TCAAGGAGGTCCAGGCGTTCCTGGGCCACACCAACATCGCCACGACGGAGACCTACATCCACACGGACTCCGACAACCTCGACCAGGCCATGATCAAGGTCGCCCGCGGCCGCGGGGCCATGGTCAAGCCCGACCGGAGGCGCGCGAAGACCCGCGTCTCCCGAACCAGGAGAAGTTCAGGAGAAACGAAAGCGCCCGCCCGCAAGTCCTCGCCGAAGCGGTCCAAGCGACCCTGATCGGTGTTCGACTTCAACGGCGATCTTGCGGCTTAGCGCGCGCCAGACGGCCCTCTAGCCGGTCCTCAGACCTCGAATTCCCACGAATGCAGCGTTCGGAAACAACCCGTTCGCGTCCGCTCGCCTGACAGCGCGGTTATACGCGGGAATCGAGACTCTGAGGGTCTGCTGGAGTGCCCACCTGGCCACCCCAGGCCAGGAGAAATCCTGGAGACGGATACGGCCGTCCCCACTCCGTCTACGATCACCCCTATCAGTCCGGCGACGTGATCGAGGTCGGGTGCTGGGCCCACTGCCGGCGATATTTCTACAAGGCCCTCACTCATCGATCGCTCTGGGCCGGCGACACGCTCGAGCATCGGCTATGTTCGCGGCGATCAGCCATGCCACGTGCCCACGAGCCTGGAATGTTTCTCGCGGCCCTGCTGCTCGACGGAGACCCCGCCCACAGCGAGGGCCTCTACAGCATGGATCGCTGGGCGGTGCGTTTGGGGTGCGATCCGCGCTCGGACGAAGCGAAGATGGCCTCGTTGCACGAGTCCTACCACGCTGACCTCAACGACAGCACGGCATTCGGCAGCCTGCTACATGTGACCGGGTTGGTGGCCCGCGAGCGATCTGACCTCCCGGAGCACGCGGCGTTGCTGGCGGCGCTGATGGCGATGGCGGTCACCACGCACGAGACCTACGCGACCTACGCCTCGGTGTTCCTGGTCGAGCGCGGTCGTCCTGGTGGCGACCTGCTCGTGGCGTATCCCGGGTATGAACGCTACCTGGCGGATGCGCTGGCACTCGCCGGGAGCATGCCGAACCCGATCGTCGGGTTCCTGCTCGTGCAGGGCATCACGCGTGCGGCAATGCAGACGGGTTGTGTCTCGGCGTTTCTCCGCACGCCAGCGGAGCGCTGGTCCGAGGTCGAGATTCCGCTGCACGAGCGGCCCGACCAGCGGTTGAAGGCGCTCGCGCGGCCGGACCTGGGCGTGGAGGCGCGGTGTGAGCTGCTACGCTGGGGCGAGGAGAGCGCGGTGCCGGAGATCCGCGAGGTCCTGGGGGCGCGCATCGACGGCGACGCCGACTACGACCGACAGATCGCCGAGCGTCTCGATCCGGCGATCGACGCAATCGGCGAATTTCTGTACGAGTACTGTCGCCGGGACCTCGCGGCACAGGGCCGCTCGTGCCTCGAGTACAACGGTCATCAGCGGTACGCGGCGGCCCTGCGGGCGCATGTGGATCCGCTGCTGCCGCTCGCCCTGAAGGGCCGCGATCTGGCGGTCGCGCCCGAGGGGTCGCGTCATGACGATATCGTGCGGCGCTTCGCGGACGAGCGGTTGGTCCTCGATCCGCAGCATCCACGGGCCGTCTGGCTGTGGCTCGACCAGGTGCCGGAAGAGCGGTGGCCCGAGCTCATGGTCGGCGGCGCCACCCCGCACGCCCTGGTGGTTGTCCGGCCGCGCCGTCGGGTCGGTGTGCAGTACGACTTCGGGTCCGGGGGGCTCCCGCCCGGGGATGGATCTCACCTGGTTGCGCTGCGCCGGCGAGCGATCGCGGAGGACGGGCGACCCACCGTCGAGTTCGTGCTCGTTCGGACCCCAGCGCAGCTGGCTGCGCTGCGCGAGACTCTGACCGCCAGGGGCGACGTGCTGCTGTCGTGCTCGCTGAGCGCGCTGGTTGATCCCGCCTGGCAGGATGCGTGGGTGCCGATCGTCCGCATGTGCGTCGGGGTGACGGTGCTGTTCGACCTCGACCCGTTCCCGAGGATCCGGGCGTGGGACGAACAGGAAGACCTCGTCGTCGACTACGCGACGCTGACGATGCACAGCCGTGAGCGCGACCACCAGGTGTTCGCGCTACGACCGCGGATCGCCGAAGACCTGCTGTTCCTCGCTCCGTGCAGCGCCGCAGTCCAGGGCGCCCTCGTGCTCGAGCTGCGCCAGCTCGGCGCGCGCTCGGGGCGGTTCGTGCGAAGCGACGAGATCCTCACGAACAGCATGGAGCGGCTGCGGCTCGTCGTGGGGCACCTGCTGCACGAGGAGCCGTGGTTCGACTTCATCGCGGGGGCCGACCAGGCGGGCGGAGTATGAGCCGTCTGCGCGGGTTCGCCTCCGAGGTCGCGGAGGCCGCAGGTCTCCACTCGATCACTGCGGTGTCGCTCCGCCAGGACGTCCTCGAGTACCGCCACGTCGCCGATCATGAGGGTATCCACGACGAGTTGATCCACGAGACTCCGGACGGTGAGCTGCTGCGCTGGCTGGCGTACGCGGAGGCCAGTGAGGATCCCGAGGAGCGCGCGAGCGGGCAGGCGTGGCTAGGCCAGGTCATGCCGGCGATGACGTGCGTGCAGGAGTCGGCGGCGACGTACCTATCGATCAAGCGGCTTCCGCCCGCGGCGCACGAGATCGTGCTGCGCCAGCACCCGGAGGAGTATCGCGGTTATTTTGATCGCCTGGCCTCGGCGGTCGACCCGTGTTTCGCCTCGACGTATCTACAATGGATAGTTGCGCGAGCGATCGCGGATATCTCTCTGTCGTCCCACGCAGCTGCGCAATTTCCTGGATGGCCTGCTGCCCCGTCCGGGCGCCTGTCCTCGGAGTATTGCGGGGACGACCGATTCACCGCGGTGCTTGCGGTGTTTCGCGGGCTCGCCAGCGAGCTCGCCGGGCTCGCTGGCGAATGCGCCGGTGCGGCGGGGTTTGCGAATGGCGGTCAGGATGTCGACCGTGAGGGCTTCTGGGAATCGCTTGGCCACGATGAGCGGCGCTCGCTTGAGCGACTGCTCCGGCGAGATATCCACGCGCATCTCGCCGTCCGGGCCGGCGCGGTGATCCCCGTGCTCGTCCAAGAGCTCTGGCCCGGGGTGCTGTCGGAGCTCGAGGTTGCCGTCGCTACTCGCTACCCGGTGATGATGCGAGCTCCCGCGCTCAACATGCCTCTGCTCGCATCGCTCGGCGAGGTGATGGGTCTGGCTCGCTATCGCCGGGCGCTACGCGCGGCCAATGTCCGGATCGTCGCGCCGCCGCGGCCAGAGCGTCCGCGGCTCCCGCGGCTGGTCGACGCATCGGCGCTGGCGGGACTCGGTGTGGTCGACTTGATCCAGGACGAGGACAGCGATACGGCCTGGACAGTGGCAGTGCACCGGCTGGGCAGGGGCTGCGCCGATGGCCCGGCTGCGCGCGGGCTGCGAGGAGCTCGTCAGCGCTGCCCTGCCCGCCGGGAGCGCTGTGCTCCTCAACCTCGCAGTCCCGACGAGCGCGATCCTTGCGAACGAGCAGGCCCTGCGTGCGCTCGTCGGTCGTGGGGTGCGCGTGTGTTGTTATCTTCGCGGATCGTTGCTGGCCTGGCTCGAGTGGCTGTCCGCGGAGTCGGGCGCCAGGCTCAGCCTCATGTTCTTCGCGGGAGCGGACGACCTCACGGATCTGTGGGGGCGAGCCCCACTGACGGCGCTCCATGACCTGTCAGCGGTGACCCTGCATGTTCTCACCAGCCCGCGATTGCCCGGCGTCGGCCTCCGCTTGACCGCGACCAGCGGGACAGAGTTCCTCCTGGAGGCCGAGGTGGCCCTAGGCGATCTGGCGCAGCTCGCCGAGCGGTGCGACGACCGAGACCAGGAGGTCGCGGCCGAGGTAGTTCGCCTCGTGCAGATCTGGAATACTTGGTGAGGTCATGATCGAACCAGGGGCGGACCCCCTCATCGCCGATCGCGCAGATTGCCGGAGGATCTTCGAGGACAGCCTGCGCGACGCCGGTGCCGGGACGCTTGCGCGTTCGTTGGCCGACGGGATCGTCGAGTCACTCGAACGCGTGGAGCTACCGTCGCGTCCACCGCCGCCTGGGACCTTCGGACTCATCGTGCCTCGCTTCAATTACATTGTGCGGACCCGCGACCTCGACCGCCACCGACACACCGTGGGCCTCCTGGTCGCGCTCGTGTCGCTGGGGCACGTGCACGTGGAGATGAATCCGGCGGCGCTCGTCGCGTTCGCGGCGGCGCTCGCCAGCCTCGTGGAGGCGACCTGGCGACGGGGCGCCGTCGTCGATCCGCTGCAGATGTGGGTGCTCGTCGCGCTCCAGCGCCATGGACCGCTGACGGTCGTGCAGCTGGCGGAGCGGATGTCGAGCGCCGGACCGCGATATACGGTCGATGACGCGGGGCGCGTCCTGGCGAGTCTCGAGAGGGTTCGGAGCATCAACGGGGAGATCCTCGCGGTCGTGGCCCGGGCCGCTGATGATTGCTGGTGGACCGTCGATCTCGGGGGAACATCCGTGTCCAGCTCGATGGGGCAGGGCCTCCGCCGCGCGGCTACCGAGGGCCCGACTCCACGTGAGGAGCTTTGCCGGCTGCTCGCGTCGTGCATGGTGGATCCGGCGGCGCTGCGGCGATTCGTTGCGTTCCTGTCGCCCGACGAGAACCTCGCCGACCGTCTTCGGGAGCGTTCCTCGCTATGCGAGATCGCAGACGAGGTCGTGAGTCTGCTGGAGGGCGAGGGACTGCTTGCGTCTTGCTTCGAGCGGCTGCTTTCTGAATTCTCCGGGCGCGCGGGCGAGGTGAAGGCGATCCGCGATCGCTACTTTCCGCCGGGGACATGAAGTTGGAACCTGGAACAGCGCACGCTCCCGCCGTCTGTCGTCTACTCCTAGCGCGCGGCCGCGACCTCGGGCGCCACTGGCCGGCCCCGTCAGCGCCGACAGTCATGGGCGAGCGGTGGTGGAGCTTGCTCGGATGGCCGGGTCAGTACCCCGTCGGCATGCGGAGTGATTAGGGGAGATACTGCAGGATGAACAATTGCGGAGTGTCGGTCTGGACGTGGATGTTGCCATCGGTGAGGAGGCCGGAGAATTCGCCGCCGACGAGGACGTCACCGCGGGCGTCGAGGCGGACGGTGCGGGCGACCTGAGGGCTGTCATCACCAAGGCGGCGAGCCCAGCGGACGGCGCCAGTCGGGGCGAGCTTGATGAGCACGACGTCGTCGTCACCGCCGCTGGGGAGCGGGAGGTCGTCGAGCAACATGGCGGAGGAGGAGGTGCCGAGGAGAGTGAGGTCGGCCTGCGCGTCGACGGCGAGGGCGCGGGAGGTGGCGGCGACGAGGCCAGGGATCTGGCGGGGAGCGACCGGTTCGCCGGTGGCGGCATCGAGGCGGGCGACGAAGGTGAGGAGGGTTGTGTCATCCGCGAACGGGCCGTCGCCAAGGTCGACATAGCCCTGGCTGTCGCCAGCGATCCACACGCTGCCGTCGGGGGCGACGGCGACGGCTCGAGCGATCTGGTCCTTCGCGTTGCCGAATCGCCGGGTCCATAGCGAATCGCCCGCGGCGATGTGGCGGGTGACAAACACGTCGCTGCCCCCGAGGGCGTCGGGGCCGCCGCGGACGGTGCCGATCGCTACGGCGCCATCGGTGGTCGCTACGATGCTAGGGAGCTCGAGCGAGTCGCTGGCGGCGTCGAAGCCGCGGCTCCATGCGGCGGCGCCGAGGGTCGGGTCGAGCTGGGCGAAGAACGAGTGATAGCCGACGCCCGGGGCGGTGAGCGGGGGATCCGCGAACGCGAGGGTGCCGTGGAACAGGCCGGCGATCCGCGGAGCGCCGTCCGGAGGTACATCAAGGGCGGTCAGTCGCTGATCGGCGGCGTCGCCCCAGCAGCGGCTCGCGGTGAGGAGAAGGTCGGCGTCGAAGCGGGCGAGCAGGACGTCGCCCTTGCCGGCCGAGATTGAGCAATCGTAGGGACGATTGAGGGCGGGGTCGAAGGTGTCGATGAGGGTGGCGCCGACGGTGACGGCACCGGTGGCGGGGTTTTGGGCGAGCAGCAGCCGGTCGGCAGACGAGAGACCGCGGCCGAGGTCGACGGTGTGATCGGGAGCGCCGGTCGTCGAAAGGGCGGTGAGGTGGGCGCCTTGATCGTCGGTCCACAAGAGGACGACGCGGTCGGAGCCAGGGGCGAGGTCGTGCAGGCGTGCTCCTGAGTGGACGAAGATCCGCTGCAGGCCGCCGCACGTGCTGCTGCCGTCGCAGTCGTCGTCGTCGCCGGTGTTGCAGTCCTCGGCTACCGGGAGGACTGCATCGAGGCAGGCGCCGAAGGCCTGGCCGCCCAATTCGCAGCGGCGCCGGCCGGTGAGGCATAGACCGACGTCGGCGGTACCGGGTGGGCCGTCGTAGCAGGTGTACCAGGCCCCAGGTTGGCAGATGGCGAGGCTCTCGTCGTTCTGCCCGGGGCCGTCATCGTTGCCGGTGGTCGCTGTGGTGGATCCGGCGTCGTCGTCCGTGGCCTCGAGTTCGAGGCCGGTGTAACAGCCGGAGGCGAGGAGGAGGGGGAGGATCGTGGTTCGCATGGTGATCACAGCTGGAGGAGGACGACGAAGGGGTCCATGCCGCCGTTGTTGGCGATCTGGAGGCCGTTGATGACAGTGAAGGGGCTGTTCGACCGGCCGACGACGATGGGGTATCCGTCGGGGCGGAGCGTGACCGCGGCGCCGAACTGATCGCCGCCGTTCGGATGGGTGAATTCCCAGTAGGGCTGGCCGTCGACGCTGAACTTGGCGGTGTAGAGCTCGGGGTCGCCGCTCGCGGTGCCGACGAGGACGGTGCGGCCCTCCTCGTCAACGGCGACGGCGTGGCCGCCGTCGAGCGCCTGGGGGGTGGCGAGCCCGCGGTGGGTGGTCCACAGGGGCTCGTTGACGAGGCTGCGGCGGTGGAGGAACACGCTCGGGGAGTTGGCGACGCCGACGGTGTGCTGCGCGCCGAGGCCGAAGCTGACGGTGTCGTGGATGACGCCGGTGAGCGCGAAGCTGTCGGAGCCGAGGGCAACGCTGACATACCCGGGCTCGTCAGACATGTTGCCGAAGTCCTTGGCCCACACGACGAAGCCGGTGGTCGGGTCGAGGCGGGCGGCAAACAGGTCGCTGTTGCCGTCGGAGAACAGGGTCTCGGGGCCGAAGTCGTGGCTGCCCTGGAAGGCGCCGGCGAGCAGCACGGCGCTGGCGGAGGCGGCGAGATCGGGGGCGCGTGTGTCGGCCGGGGGCAGGCGCGCGGGCAGCGGCCGGATCCATTGGACGATATCGAGGGGGTCGACGCGGATCGCCACGACGTCGCGCTCGTTCGGCGGTGTTTGGGGGAGGACGGAGCCGTCGATGTTGATGTCGGTGTCGCTTCCGTAGAGGCCGGCGAAGAAGACGTTGCCGAGGTCATCGAGGCTGACGGCGGAGGCGCGCTGCTGGCCGGCGAGCGTGAACTTCTGGCTGGCCGTCGTACAGGAGAGGTCGCTGGCGAAGCGCAGGATCCCGAAGTCGAGGCCGTCGCTCATGAGCTGGCAGCCGTCGAGGTTGAACACGCCGTCGAGGGTGCCGGCGACGACGACCTCGTTGAGGGCGTTGGCGGCGAGGTTGAGGTCGCCCGGCCAGACCGCGCCGAGGTCGCGGATGTGCTCGCCCAACCCGTTCGGGTCGAAGCTGGCGAGGTAGGCGTGCTCCGCCGCCGAGCTGACCATGTCGGGTCCGACCTGGAAGGTGCCGACGAACCGACCGAGGACGAAAATATGATTGGCGGTGACGGCGACGTCGATGGCGCGTTGATCGGCGGCGTCGCCGAACGGCCAGCCCGCGACGCCGTAGCCGCACATGGGGTTGCCGTCGCAATTTTCGTCGAGTTCGGTGGCGCAATTCTCCTGCGGCTCCGGGTCGACGCCGCCCTCGCAGGCGGTCCACATGCCGCCGTCGCACGTCTGCAGGCCGGCGGTGCAGATGCCCTGGATCGGACCGTTGCCGTCGAAGCAGGGGATCGGCAGGTCGATCATCGGATCGCATTCGCAGATCACCATCGGGTCGATCGGCTTGCCGTCGCAGTCCTCGTCGACGTCCTTGGTGCACAGCTCGTGGTCGAGGGGGGTGACCTCGCCCTCGCATGAGTCGCTCCACTGATGCAGGTCGTCGCAGACGATGTGGCCGGCGTGGCAGATGCCGATGTCCTCGTCCTTGGGGTCGCCGGAGTAGGGGCACGGGTACTCGCTCCCGGGCGAGCAGTCGTCGCTCTTGGGGTCGTCGTAGAGGATCCCGAGCTCGTAGCAGGCGCCGGCGTCGTCGAGGTCCATCGGGCAGACGGCGCCGGGGTTGCCCGGCTTGATGATGATCTCGTCGGTGAGCGGAGTGTCGGGGCTGCCGACCCACACGCCTACCGGGTCGTCGGCCTGGGTGATGAGGCGGACCTGCCCGTCGGCGTTGGTGTGGCCCTGGGTGGTGTACTGAAAGCACTGCAGGACGACGTTGACGTCGGGGACGGGGTTGTCCTCGGCGTCGTGCACGGTGACGAGCACGCAGGTCTGCTGGTCCGGGGGGATCGGCTCGTCGCAGTTGTGCGGCGAGAAGTGCGTGAGGTCGGTGGTCCACGCGAGGCGCCCGGGCTCGAGGCTCGAGGGGACGACCCGACCGGCGCCCTCCTCCTTCCAGGTGCCGGCCTCGTAATCGTAGTACCAGCTCGGGATCTCGTCGCCGACGGTGGCGACGGCGGCGAGGTTCTGCTCGCCGTAATTGGTCGGGAGCAGGAACTCGACCGCGGCGGTCTTGTCGGGCGCGAGCTGCAGATGCTCCGAGCCGCGCCACAGACTGATGTCGGCCATGTAGAAGGTCTTCAAGATCACGCCCTCGCCGCCGTTGTCGGCGGTGCGCTGACCGCGGAGCGGCCACGGGGTCTCGCTGAGCCGCTTCGAGGGGTCGAACGGGGTGATCGTGATCTGCACGGGGCCGGTCACGGGTTTGTTATCGGCGTCGACGACGGCGTTCGCCGGCATCTGCACGCGCACGCCGTCTTGCTCGAACCGGCCACCCAGAGCCGCGTCGAAGACGATCGGCTCGGCGAGCGCGAGCAGGTGGACGCGGGTGCCGGCGTGCATGCCGTCCTTGAGGTCGAGCACGACGCTCGCGGCGGCGTGGCCGGGGGCGTCGACCTGGGCGACGAAGGCGCCGGCGGACAGGTTCTCGATCAAAAGGTTGCCGGCGCCGTCGGTGGTGTACACCGGAGCGGGCGGGGGCTGGTCGTCCGGGTCGTCCGGGTCGTCGTACCGCTGGCTGTGCACGGTGACGCTCGCCCGTGCGACGGGGGTGCCCTTCGACAGGATCTTGATGTAGACGCTGGTACCCTCGGGCTCGCGCATCTCCGGCTCGCCGCCGGTGGCCGAGGTGTCGCCCGTGTCCGACTGCGTGCCGGTGGCGTCGCCGTCGGGGGCGGAAGAACATCCGGCGGACAGCAGGACGGCGAGGCAGCCGCGCGAGGCGAGAGCGGGGAGAATGAGGGTACCGGGGCGGGCGATCCTTGGCATGGCGGAACCTGCTTTCTTGGGGTGAGGGCGTGCAGAGGGGTGGCGACGAGATTCGTCGCGTGAATGGGGAGGCGATTTGAGCGGTGATCGTCGGGACGATCAAAGAGCGATCGGGATAAATGCGAGGAAGTTCTGATTGTCGTTGTTGAAGGCGACGGACGGCGAGGAACCGGGGTTGCCATCCTCACGGAGGTAGACCTGTCCGTTGGCGGTGCCGGTCACGACGATGCGTTGACCGTCGGCGTCGTGGGCAAGGTCGGAGGGTCGGCTGTGCGCCCCGCTGGCGTCGTTGTCGAGGAGATAGAGCGCTTCCGGGGTCGGTACACCGTTGTTGAGGGCGTAGCGAGCGACGAACCCTGCCGGATCCGTCGGGCTGGAGTATTGAACGGTGGCGTCGAATCCGCCGAGGGTGATCGAGCCGCCGAGCATGGCGCCCGCTAGCCACAGCGTGTCTTCGTCGGAGAACACGAGCGCGGTGGGACCCTGGCTGTTGTCGCCGCCGAACACGTCGACGCGGGTGATGACCCGCTGGTCATCGAGTTGGAGCAGCGCGATATTGCCGTGGGGGTTTTGCGCCTGCTCTGCTGGTGATTCGCACGTCTGCCACTTGGAGGCGGTGCCGACCTGGTCGCCCGTACATGCGAGCGCGATGACAGCGCCGCCGGTCGGGACGGCGACCATGCTCACGCCCCAATTTTTCAGGGTGGCGCCATCGATCGAATGAGCGTTATAGGGGATCAGATCCTCGTCGAGTTCGATGATCTCGACAATGTCGCCGATCGGCTCGGCGATGATGGCCACGACTCTCCCGCCGACGACGGCGACGGCCTGGCCCGGGTGCGGGTAGTCGCAGATGCATCGGTCGCGCAGGAGGTGGAGCTCGTCGTTGAATTCGGCGACCCAGAGGGCGCCGGTACAACCCTGACTGCGGTCGTCGCACCTTCCCGTCACGTAGATCAAACCGTCTGTGACGGCGAGCGCGTTGGCGAGGGCGGGGTACTGACTGGCTTCGAACGGCGTGATGGTGGTGTCGGTGATGCGCACGAGGAGCGCGCCGTCGTCGTCCACGGGGCCTTGTCCGACGACGAGAGCGCCGAGGGAGATGGCGGCGATGTCCTTGCCGGTCTGACCGGGGAGGGGCACGACCTGCTCGCAGGCGCCTTCGATGCTGGCCTCGGCGAGATAGGCCGGTCCGGGGTCGACGTTGACGGCCATGCAGGGATCTCCGGGGGCGCGCTTGCCTGTGCTGAGGATCTGACAGCCGGGGCCGACGGCGATCTTTGGAGTGTCCATGCCGATCATGCCCGGGATGAGCGAGAGCGTGGCGTTGTCGATGTCGCTGCAGTCGTCCATCGCATAGGTCGTGCCGGTGTCCGACGCGGATTCGGTGGCGCCGGCCGTGACGGCGCTGGTCGAGAGGTCGCCGGTACCGGTGTCCGGGTCCGGCTCGCCCGTACTCGCGTGTACCGTGTCGGTATCGTGATGGTACGTGGTCGGATCGGATGGGTCGAATTCGGTGGCGGCCGTGGCGTTCGTAACGCTGCCAGCGGTGAGGTCGATCTCCCCAGGGAACCACGGCAGGCAGGCAATGGGGGCGAAGGCGGCGAATCCGAGGAGGGTGGGGCGGTGCATGGATCGAGTTCCGTGATCAGAGGGCCAGTTTGGTGACGAATCCGTCGGCCGCGTCGCCCGGACCGTCGGTCCTGCCGACGACGTAGGCGGTGGTGCCGTGGATCGCCAGGCCGTAGGCGTCGTCGTCACCGGCGGTCCCGTGGGTCCAGACCCACAGCGGGTCGTTCGGGTGTGGGTCGAGCGGGGTGAACTTGACGACGAATGTGTCGGACGCGCCGGCGCTTATGACCTGCTTCGTGGTGACGCGCAGGAACGACTCGAAGCTGCCGGCGGTGTGCGGCTCGTCGTAGCTGTTGAGGGCGAGGCGGCGGATCTTCTGCGGGGTGTCGGCGCCGTGGTGGACGACCGGCTGGTGGAGGGTGAGGTCGGCGCCGAGAGGGAGCAGGAAAGCGTCGCCGTTGCCGGTGTGGATCAGCGTGACGACGGGGACCTCGTTGTTTTTGATTGTGGTGGTGGCGTCGAAATTGCCGGCGACGTAGACCGTGCCGTCGCTGGCGATCGCCACGGCGGTCGGATCGAGGTGGGCCGTGTCGGCGAGGCGGCGAGACTTGAGGAGCGTCTTGTCCTGCTTGAATCTTGCGACGTAGGCGCCGATGCCGGTCATCGCCGGGTCCGGGGCGAACTGGAGGTCCTTGTAGAAAGTGCCGGCGAGGACGATGTCACCGGTCACGGGGTGGGCGGCGATCGCGGTGACGAGGACCTCACTGTCATCTTCGAGACCGGGGATGCGGGTGAAGTCGCCAGGGTTGCCAGCCGCGTCGTACTCGGCGATAAAGAGATCCTCGGCGCCAGTGCTGGCCTGGGGCAGATTGTTGTGACTGAGTAGAGAAAATCCGCCGGCGATCAGGAAACGAGCGGACTGTAAGGAATAGGTGAGGGCGCGGGCGTCGACGAAGTCCGGGCTCATACCGTCCGCGTCGCGGCCGAGGACCTTGTGTGTGAGGACGGTGAGGTCCGTGTCGAAGAAAACGACGAGGGCCTGCGGATCGGCGAGACAACCGGTGAGCATGTAGTCGTTATTCGGGTTGTTGTTCAGGTCCAGGACCCTGCTGCTGTCCTCCCCGCAGGAGCCGAGGACGGCCACGTTGCCGGTCACGGGGTCACGGGCGATCTTCAGCGGGTCGTCGGGCTTGTTGGCGGCGACGATGTGGCGGGCGACTTGGCATGAGAGGTCGATGGCGGATAGGCGAGCGACGAACATGTCGGTGTTGTCCGCGTTGTTGCTGGTGAGGATGCAGCCGCCGAGGTCGATCTGGGTCTCAAAGCTGCCGGTGATGTAGACGTGGTCCGCGTCGGCGACGACGTCCCACACGACCTGGTTCCACCAGCCGCCATCGGGGCCGCCGTCGTAGATCTTGATGGTCGGCGCCGGGGCGTCGATGGTGTCGAGGCTGCCGTCGCAATCGTCGTCGGTGTTGAGGGTGTTGGGGTCCTCGTTTAAGGGGCCCGGATCGACGGAGCCCATGCACTGCGGGGCGTTCTGGCCCATCATGCAATCGATTAAACCGGTTCCGCACACGTCTTCGTTGTGGAGGTGATACTCCGACGGATAGTCATAGCAGGGATAAGGATGATCGATGGTGCATAGACAGCCGGGGGCCGGCTCGAGCAGGCCGTCGCAGTCCCGGTCGTGTTCGGAGATGTTGTTCGGATTCTCGGGGTCGTTGAGGACGTCGTCGGGCAGGCAGCCGTCATTGTAGACATTGGGAGGGGCGAGATAGCCGCCTGTGCACAGACCGTAGTAAAGGTCGTCCACGCACTTTCTGACCGGCGGTTTGCACATCCCGTGGGCCTCGAGGAGGATCTGTGGGCCCTCGTAGGTGCATTCCTGTTCGAATCCCATCGGGCAGAAGGGACCGTCGAACTTGAACTCGACGGACGCGCAGTCTTCGGGCGGGCCGCACATCGCGTTCTCGGTCATGGGGATCGGCTTGGGCTCACTCTGCATATTGTTCGGCAGGGTTACCCAGATCTGGCCCGGGGTATTCTCCGGGATATTCAGGCAGGCGACGCCGGTTTCGTCGGTCAGTTCGGTGACGAGGAAGTCGTCGCCCTGGGCGGTGACGGGGGTGAATGGGAGGCCCTTGCAGGGGTTGCCGACGCAGGTCGTGACATTCACGCAGCCCATTTGGTCGATCGGGACGTCGGCGTTCCAGTGGGTGAAGTGCGGGACGGTGGCGGTCCAGAACCCGTCCTCGATCTTGGAATTTCCGGCGTCGAGTTCCTCGATCCACAGGCCAGCGTCGAGGTCGTAGTACCAGGCGGGGATGGGCGTACCGTCGGTGTATTTGGCGGCGAGCGCGGGCGGGATGCGATAGCGAATGGTAGCGTTGTACAGGACGCTGTCGTCGAGCTCGAGCTCTCGGTCGCCCTGCCAGACGCTGATCTCAGCCATGAACAGGCTGCGCAGCGGGACGACCTGTTCGTTCGCGTCGAAGCCGAGCAGCGGGCCCGGGCTGGCGATCAGGTCGGTGGTTGGGTCGATCGGGACGACGGACACCGCGACGGGGCCGGTGACCTTCGTGGGTGGATCCGTGGTCGGGTCAACGAGGGCGTTCGCGGGGATCGTGACCTGGACGGCGCCGAAGTCGAGGTTGGTCACGCCGTGCTCGGCACTGAAATTTTTGAAGGTGTTGGGGTCGCTGCGGTCGCGGCGGAGGAGAGTGACGCGGGCCTCGATGCTGCGGTCGGGGACGAGGTCGACGACGGCGGTCGCGGGGGACCAGCCCTCGCCGTCCACGAGGATGACGGCGCGCGCGCCGCGGTAACCGGTGAGGACGAGGTGACCGGTGGCGTCGGTGAGGTGGATGTGACCGTCGGACAAGGTGCGGTCGCCGAGGGGGGCGTCGGGGACGTCATGGTGGACCTGGACGCCGGCAATTGGTTGGCCGTCGCGGTCGACGATGGAGAGAGAGATGTCGGTGGTACCCGGGACGTGGTCGGTGCCGGGGGCTGCGTCGTCACCGGTGCCGTTGGTGGGATCTTCGTGGGTGTCGGCGGTCGTCGTGGACGACTCGGTGGGGGTAATGTCTGCCTCGTCGAGGCCGTGATAGCAGCCGGCGACGGCGAGCGAGAGGAGCGCTGGGCCGAGCGGACGTGGCATTGGATCCTCCGGTGAAGGAGGCCGCACGACGCAGGCCTCCTGTTCGGGGGAGTAGGCTTTTCCGAAAAAAACGATCACCGCGGAGCAAAGAATTTTGCTGCAGGCCGTAATTCCGCGGTTTAGAAGCGCCAGAAGGCCTGCAGTAGGGCGCCGCCGGGGATACGGGCGCCAGCGAGGGTGGCCTGGTGGCGGGCACGGTGACGACCAAGGAGGCCGGCGAACACGACGGTCGAGATGAGCGAGGTGGCGAGCACGCCCGCGCCGACGGCGGCGACGATGCGCTGGCTGTGGTAGGTGCTGCAGTCGGCCGCGACGCCTGTGGGCGCCGCGGGATCGTTGCCGCAGACGCTGTGCATGCCGCTGACATCGGAGTCGGTCCACGTGGTCCTGGCGGCCTCGTAGCTGTCCTTCATGCGAGCGCCGCCGACGCCGAGCATGACGGCACCTGCGGACACGCCGGCGAGCGAGACTCCGAGGCCCGCCCAGTGGCCGCGTGGGGCCGATGTGTGGACGGGCTTCGTCGCGTTCGGGCCGGGCACGGGGGTGGCGGGCTCGTCTGTAGGTCGGGTGGTGTCTCGCTGGGGAGCGGCGAGCTGTGAGAGCGTGGTCCAGCGGTCCAGGCAGACCTCGAGGTTGATCGGGTTGCCGTGCTTGCGGATGAGGGCGGCACTGGCGTCGAGGCGGTCGAGGCGGGGGGTGATCACCTGACGGACGTCGGTACGCGAGTCCGGGCCGTTGGCGGTGGTAAGCGACTCCATCGCCTCGCAGAAGTGGCTCTCAATCTCGCTCTCGTGTTCGGGGGTCGGGACGATCGCGTCGAGCGCCCGCAGCCATTGCCGGGCAGCCTCGAGGTGCTGACCGGCGGCCCGCAGTTGCTCGCCGAGCTGGTGGAGGGTGCGTGGGTCGTCGGCGGCCGGGGTCTCGGCGCGTGCGAACGATGACCTGCCAACGAGGAGGGCGAGGGCGAGGGCGAGGGCGAGGCAGCGACGCATCGGACTAGCGTAACAAGGAGAAGATGGCGATGGGAGGGCGAATTCGCCCGCGACGAGACGCGTCACGAGTGCGGTCTGCGGATACAATCGCGGGGTGGCGGCGCCACTGTTCATGGTCCCGGGGAACGTCGTCCGGGCACGCTACCGGTTGGTCCGTCTGCTCGGTGAAGGGGGGATGGGGGCGGTATTCGAGGCGGAGGACCTCGAGCTGCGGCGGACGTGCGCGCTGAAGGTGCTCCAGGCCCGGCTGGTCGGGGATCCGACGGTGTACCGGCGGTTCTTGCGGGAGGCGGAGTTCGCGGCGGGACTGGAGCATGAGCACGTGGTCCGGGTATTCGACCGGGGCGAGCTGGCGGACGGGGTGCCGTTCTACACGATGGAGCTGCTGCGCGGGCGGAGCCTGGCCGACGTGGCGCAGGAGGGGCGACTCGAGTGGCGACGGACTCGCCACATCGTGCTGCAGCTGTGCCGGGTGCTGGCGCTGGTCCACGCGCGGCGAATCGTGCACCGCGACCTGAAGCCCGACAACTGTTTCCTCGTGACGCTCGGGGGTGACGCGGACTTTTTGAAATTGCTGGACTTCGGGCTGGCACGGGAGGACGCGGACGGCGGAGACCCGCGGCTTACGACGACCAGCGAGGTGCTCGGGACGGCGCTGTACATGTCGCCGCAACAGGCGCTCGGGGAGCAGGTGGATCACCGCTGCGACGTGTATGCGGTCGGGGTGATCCTATATCAATTGCTCACGGGGTATCCGCCGTTCGCCCGTGCCAATGCATTGCAGGTGCTTGAGGCGATCAAGAACGAGACGCCGCCGCCGCCGTCGTATCACAACCCACGGCTGCCACTCGAGGTCGACGCGCTGGTCGAGAAGGCGATGCATAAGGATCTGGCGCGACGATATCAGTCGGCAGAGGAACTGCTGGCGGGGCTCGCGGCGATCTCGCCGGACGCGGTGGTGATCGGGGCACCGGCGATGCCGGTGCGGACGCCGCAGCGGGTTCACACGCCGACGGCGCTGGCGCTGACGCTGGCGGCCGACGCAGCGCTCGCGCAGTCGCGGGAAGACGGAGGAAATTCAGAGGTCGCGATGGGGGCCACTGTGCCGGGGTCGATGGTGGCGACGAATGTGGCGAGGGTTGCAGGGGCGGCCAATGCGACGCCAGACGCGAGGATGTCCGCCGCGACGCCTGGGACGACGCTCGGGGTGGCGGGGTCACTGGGTGCAACGCCAGACGCGCGGATGTCAGGAAGTCCGCTCGAGTTGCCGTCGACGAGCGGGCCGACATTGAGCGAGAAGCAGGGAGGGATGCGTCGCTGGTGGCCGCTGGCCGGGGTTGGGGGCGTACTGGGGATCGTGGTGGTGGTAGCGATGCTGCCGGGTGTGTTGGAGCGGGAGCCGCGGGAGGTGCCGGCGAAGTCGGAGCCGCCGGTCGAGCAGGTGGTCGTGGCGCCGCTAGTAAAGGAGAAGGACGTGGAGCCGCTGGTCGACGAGAAGCCCGTGGAGCCGTCGGTCGACGAGAAGCCCGTGGAGCCGCGGCTCGATGCGAAGGAGGACGCGCTGGTGGAGAGTGTTCAGACGACGATCGATGAGGGCAAGAAGAAGAAGGCGAAAATGACGAAGGCCGAGGCCGAGTCGAAGGTGAACTCTTGGGCCTCGCGGATGCAGAATAATCCACCGGGAGACTGCGCGAAGATCCCGTACTCGAAGACGCTGGAGTTTGTAGTCGAGGCGGAGGGCGGGCAACTCGTGCTGTCGCGGGCCAGCGTGAAGCCGGAGACCCGCAGTTGCGCGGAAGCGATGGAGGGGGCGTTCAGGCGGTCATTCCCTGGCAAGTCGATGCCGGTCGGGGTGCGCAAGGCGGTAACGTTCAAGTTCGGGAAGTGAGCGCTGCGGTCACTCGGAGTCGCCGCCGATGGTGCGGCGGATGCTGCGGGCCCAAGCGCCTCACGAAGGCTTGATGCTGGCGAGCATCTGCAGAATCGTCGATCCTCCAACTTCGGCTTCAACGGCGATCTTGCGGTTCAGCGCCGCACAAACGGCCCTCTAGCCGGCCCTCAGAGCCCGAATTCCCGAGAATTCAGCGATCGAATCCACCCCGTTCGCGTCCGCTCGCCTGACAGCCGGTTTTACGCGGGAATCGAGACTCTGAGAGGCCGCTGGAGTGCCCACCGGGCCACCCCAGCCCAGGAGAAATTCTGGAGAAGAACCGAGATCGTCGGGCTCGATTGCGCGCCAATCGCGCCGTTGCTTCCTCCCCCGAGCTCCCCGCCCACCTTGTCCGTTCGCGTCGCGCTCGGGTATCCTGCGGCGGTGGCGGTCGACCACACCGATATCCTCATTCTTGCGGCGCTAAAGGAGGAACTCGACGCACTCCTATTGGTGAAAACTGCCATCCAGTCGCAGTGGACGCGTTTCGAGGGAGATCCACCCCTATATCGGGCCGTACTCAACGGACGCACTGGCCCGCTTCGAATCGCAGCCGCTCGGCTAACGATGATGGGGGGCGTGGCGGTCGCAACCCTCGCTACACGCCTAATCGAGCATCTTGGGCCCCGATGCATCGCTATGTGCGGCGTTTGCGCAGGACATCCGGAGGCGACGGAACTCGGCGACGTAATAATCGCCGAACGACTTTTCCAGCATGACGCGGGAAAAATCCGGCACGACGGGTTTCAGGGGGATTTTTGGGTTTATCCCTTGCGGGAAGACTGGTTGCGCGTCGCTCAGGATTTGGCTGGACCTGGAACAGCGTTCAACCTCTTTACAGTGGCGGCGCCAGACGACTGGAAGTGGTGGTTTCTCGATCGGCTAGCCGTAGGTCTCGATCCGCTCCGAGCGGACGCATTTCGACGCTACATCCCGGACGATCGCCGACAGGAGTATCTCGGCTCATTAATGCGCGAAGGTCTCGCGGAACTAAATGGCAAGACGTTCGCTGTCACGGCCGCTGGTAAGGCGGCGGCCGAAGAGCACACAGTTCTCCACGGTACTTTGGTTCAAACGCACCCATTCCACATCCTTGTCGGCCCGATGGGTAGCGGCAATGCCGTCGAGGCAAGCGGAACGAGCTGGGAGCGACTAACCAACGGCGGGATGCGCAAGATACTCGCTGTCGAAATGGAGGCGGCCGCGATAGGACGCGTCGCACATGAGCGCGGTCTTCCCTTTGCAGTCGTGAAAGGGGTGATGGATCGCGCTGATCGATTCAAATCTGATCGTTTCAAGGTATTCGCCGCGCAGGCGGCCGCGGAAGTACTCTGTAGTTTCTTGCGCGAGGTTGAGATACCCCCGAGACCCACATCTACATCATCGAGCCCTCCGCCACTTACCGGCGCCATAGAGGCCCGTGCACCAAAGAGCAACGAAATGAACAACGAAAACCTCGTTAAGTTTTTGGGCTCCTATGGCGGTATCGAGCCTCCGCAAGATCCCGTAGAAGCTGCAACTGACAACCAGCTCAAGAGCATCACGACCGTCCTCGCGATGCATCTTACAGGGTCGTCGGGATGTCTCATCGACGTTGGGGCGGGCCGTGGAGCCCTTCTGGCGCGTCTGGGAGAGCTCGAACCGTTTCGCTGCACAAAATGGGAGTATGTTGCAGTGGAAGATCCAAGACATCACCCCGAAATCATCGGAGTAGCTGTCAAATTTGCTGTGCATAAGCGCGTATCCCCGATCGGTTTGGATGAGTTCTATTCTCATTGGCCTGACATTGGTGCAGGTGGCCCACAGATCGTGTTTGTGCGAAACGTGTTTCATGAGTTAGATGTTGCTAACACAGCTCAACTTCTCGCACATCTCCATACGCACATCGTCATCGGGTCGTCGCTGATAATCCAAGACTTGTCGGTGTTTCCGGTTGCCGAAAAAGGAAACGTCTGCTGGAGCCGTATACGTCTCTGTGCCGTGCTGGAGAACCTAGGATTTCGATCTACCGGCGTCGACGAATTTACGAAGTCAGGCAACCTCTGGTTCAATATCGTTGCCACACGACTCGAGGTTCCCTCGTTGACGGCGGAGAGCATCCGTTCGATAGTTATTAATGCCCGGTCGGAACAGTGGCGAGATTGGGCCGAAAAGGGGGCGCTCACCCCCGCCGACGTTGCGCGCGACACCCGTGTGGCGAAGATCGATTTTGATCTCCAGTTCGCGGCCTTGACGTTCCAACTCCAAAGGATGGACGCCAAAGGCATTCCCCAACTTACTCGCAAGCAGCAGCAATTGGCTGTCTTTGAGACGTTCGAGCGATGTCTTTCGGGATTTAGGCTCGCCGATATTCATGACAGCACTGATATCGCACCGGTTCGCCATTTCAAGGATCGAGCGAACAGCCAGGATCGGCTGCAGGCATTCCTTGCTGGCTCGGGTTCGGTAGCGGCTATTTCCGGGCCGACTATGATGGGCAAGACTGCCCTCGTCCAACACGTTCTGTCAAATTTTGCGCACCGTAGGAAACTGATTCATGTCGATACTCTCGCATCCTGGAGCACCTGGAATTTTCTTGAATCAATCTTCTCTGCCTGCGGAGTCCGCGTTCCTACGCAAGTCGTCGGGCGCCTTCAGCACATCGAACTTGCTACCATCAGGGACCTTCTGAAGGTTTTTGTGGAGCATGTAGCTCCGCGGACAATTCTCGTCATTGATCACTTTGAACGACTGTTGGGCCCAAAAGAACGTGCTGAGGCCGAGATCACCGAATTGTTGACCGTGTGGGCTTGTACGAAAGGTGCGAAGGTCATCATTACCTCTCGACGTGCTATCTCTGCTAACGTTTTAGATGGAGTGGATGTCGATGTGGATCACCCTCCGGTTGGGAGGTTTCCACACGGTCCTCATGTCGAGAATCTTCTCAGCACGTTCGTACCCATACATGAATTCCCAGAACCTTTTGTTGATGCGATCGATCGACACCCTTTCATGGCGGAACTTGCTGGTAGAATCCTTGAGCGAGAAGGTATTGCCGCTACCCACGATCCAGCGCTACAAAATCAGCTCCGTGAGAGGTTGAGAAATAAGCTCATGGAACGTGTCTGTACAGATCTTGCTCGTCCTGCGCTTGTTGCGATGATGCATGCACGTACGGCCTTGCCTCGCGCTGCCGCTGAGCAAGTGGCAAATTCCACGAGCGTCCGCGAGGCACTCGAAACAGGCCTGGCATACGAGGCTATTCAACCATCGGGAGTTTCGCTAGTTAGTTGTATCCGGGGTTTTCGATTCGGCCGGAGCGAAGACGATGAAGATCAGGGGGTGCCGGATGCTGAGTTGAGGTTGCATCGGCAGTGGGCCTCTTCGTTGCTCGATTACTATAAAAAAATCGATGATGACCCCAAATGGCTGCGTGAGGCCTACTATCACACTGCTGTCTCCGGAGGGCGTGACGCACTCGCTGTATTCGGCAGACAGTTTCGCTCTGAGTTGCAGGATGCCGGCGAGTACTGGTTCCGACGCGGCAAGGATTTTCAAAATGCCCTGTGGGCTTTCAGTAGGGTGGCGGAGCTTTCAAGCGAACCGGATCCCTCTGTCTCCATGAGGATCGCGTCATGTTTGATCCGAACTGGTCAAGCTGACCGTGGTCTCGCTATGTTCGAACAACTTTTCGTGGCGTACCCTGACTGGACCGGCGCCAAAACATCCTGCGTCGACGGTCTCCTTTATCTCCAACGTTACGAGAAGGCGTTGGCCTTGCTTCAGGGATTCACCGATTACGCGACTTTGTCCAAACCGGATGACTCATGGATTCTCGGGCAGTACGGGCGTGCATTTGTCGGTCTCGGTGACTACGAGCGGGCTGTCGAAGCCTTCCAGCGACAGTTGAAACTTGACAATGCCCCCGTTGTGGTCAGAGCGCTCGCACGGAGTTTGCATAGGCTGGGTCGTAGACAAGAGGAGGGCCATGTTCTTCGCCAAGGATACCGCGACCATCGGAGCAGTGCTTCGATTCTCGCTGCTTACGCAGGCTGGTTGGAATCCAATGGAGATCCTGCCCGAGCAATCGCACTGACCGAACCAGTAATCAGAGATGATCCCGGGAACGCTTGGCTGGCCTTCTCTTATGTAAAAGCCCTCATTGCCCTCGCTCGGACTGATGTGGCTCGCCAGTTTCTTACTGAGCATGGTAGAGATCTGCACCCGAGCTTCATGCGGCCTACCGTTGAAGCACATGTTCTGAAAGCGGAAGGCCAGTTTGAGAGGGCGCTCGAGACCCTGGATTCTTCTAGTGAGGATCGTTCCGATACCCAACATCGAATCGGGCAACGAGCAGAAGTGTTCGCTGCATGGGCGTCTGCCTGTGACTCAACCTCCGGCGCTGAAGTGGCACAAAGAGCACTGAAAGAAATTCCTCAGAGCGAGAATCTTCTGATTAACGTCTCAGTTCTCAAATTGTGCATTCTCGCCGGGGACCGTGCGCGATTCCACATTACGCTTGAGGCTTGTCGAAAAGTGAATCCGAAATCCGATGACGTGTCCCGTCTTGAGCTTGAGGCTCGCACCGCATGGGATATACTCTTGGACAATCGCTCTGAATAAGTTGTCTTCCACGCAACACTTCGGCGCTGAGTAATGATGTATAGACTGATATCTGTGTGGAATGCTAAAGGCCGATGGCAAGTTGCGATTCCAGCGGATCAACGCCCGGACCGACGTTGAGGCGATCGTATAGGGAGAGCAGGATTTCTGCGTCGAGGGCGGCGTAGCGGATCTGGACGGCGTCGAGGGGGCGGCGGCTCCAGTCGGTGGTTTGAGCGGACTTGTCGAGCGAGAGGCCGAGCTCGCGTTCGCTGACGATGGCCAGGCTGTGGCCGCCGAGGGCTTTGGCGCCGTGGACGCGGCGGGAGGCTTCCATGGTGTCGTAGACGCCTTGCAGGGGGATGCCGACGCGGCCGAGGACGCGGCGCTCGAAGCGGGCGTTGTGGATGACCTTGCGGGGCTTGGGGGCGTTGAGGACGGCGGCGAGGGGGGTCAGGTCGCCGACGGCGAAGGGGTCGATGATGTAGGTGCGCTGGCGGGTGGCGAGCTGCACGAGGTAGAGGGTGCCGAAGTCGAGGGCGGTTTCGACGTCGAGGGCGACGACCTCGGCTGCTTGTAGTTCAGCGCTGACCGTACGGAGGGCGGCTGGGGTGTCGACCCACTGGACCTCGTTCTTGGGGGTGGCGGCACCGGCCAGGGCTTCGGGGAAGCGGAGCTCGAGGGCGAGGGGCTTGCTCGCCTCGCCGTCGGTGAGGCGGGTGGCGCGGACGCCTTTCAGTTCGACGGTGCCGAGGAAGCGCAGGGCTCCCTCGAGGTCGAGCAGCTTTTCGGCGAGGAGGCGGTCCTCCGCGGCTTCGGGCAGGCACGGCTGGAATTTGCTGACGATGCCGCGGGCCATGCTGCGGGCCGTGTTGGCGGCGGTCTCCTCCCAGTGAAGGCTGGCGAGCGCGGCCACGGCTTGTTTGGCGAGGACCAGCGGCAGGTCCTTGCAGCGCAGCGAGAGGTTTCCGGCGACCCAGCGCTTGCCGGACTTCTGCTCGAGGCCGGCGGCGAGCAGTCGGTTGACGGAGCCGCCGGCGAAGGTGTGCCAGAGGACGCCGTCGGGGAGCTCCTCCAGCGGGGCGGTGCCGTCGGCGAGGATGCCGGCGTAGGACTCGCGGAGCATGCCGAGCTCCGTGGCGGCGGCGGGTGACAGCCACGCGGCTTCGTCGGCCTCGCGGGCGAGCACGTCGCGCATGGCCTGGCACAGCTCCATCGACAGGGTGCCGGGGAGGCCGAGCCAGCTGGGGACGCGGCCGTGCTCGGCGGGGTGGACGTGGAGGATGCTCTTCGACCAGTCGACCTGCCCGACCTCCCAGGCGCGCCCGGACAGGCGGAAGCACAGGGGGCCGGTGTCGCGGTCGTGCATCGACACGAACGTCGCCTGGATGTAGCCGACGTCCTCCTTGCCGTGCATCACGCGCATCACCGGGGGGGCGGTGAACACGGCGTAG
>Ga0075163_10002850_pt1 | contig 23228 bp, 16 predicted proteins | sample JI1023141ADNA_FD_71478 | JGI IMG/M metagenome (GOLD analysis project Ga0075163, IMG submission 71478) | Wastewater effluent complex algal communities from Wisconsin, to seasonally profile nutrient transformation and Carbon sequestration -... | ecosystem: Engineered > WWTP > Effluent > Algae... | reverse complement strand
GCGATCACCGCGGTGTCGTGGTGCTCGAGGTGGGCCCACGGCAGCGGCCGGGTCCCGAACAGCTCGGCCATGAAGCGGGTCAGCACCGCCGGCCCGGTGGCGAGCCCGAGGCCGGCGGCGACCGCGCTCAGCTCGTCGGCCATCTCGGCCGCGCTCTGCGGCCGGCGCGCCGGGTCGCGGCTGAGCGCCCGCGCGATCACCGCGTCGATCGCCGGCGGCACCTCCGGCCGGTGGCGCGACGGCGGCGGCACCACGTCGTTGACGATCGCGTGCATGGTCTCGTAGTCGCTGCGGCGCCGGAACAGCCGGCTGCGGGTCACCAGCTCGTAGGCGACGATGCCGAGCGAGAAGACGTCGCTGCGGCGATCGACCGGCTGCACCGTGCACTGCTCGGGCGACAGGTAGGCGATCTTGCCCTTGACCGTGCCCGACTGGGTCTCGGTGGTGTGGTCGGCGGCCTTGGCCACGCCGAAGTCGACCAGCTTGATCTGGCCGTCGTAGGCGATCATCACGTTCGACGGCGAGACGTCGCGGTGGACGATGCCGAGCGGGACGCCGTTGCGGTCGCGGGTCTCGTGGGCGGCGTGCAGCCCGATCGCGGCGCCGATCAGCACCGCCAGGCAGACGTCGAGCGGCACCATGACCTGCTGCTTGACCGCGAGCTGGAGCAGGTCGCGCACGTTCTCGCCGTGCACGTACTCCATCGTGTAGTAGTACGAGCTGCCGGCCCGCCCGACGTCGAGCACCTGGGCGATGTTGGGGTGGTGGAGCCGCGACGCCAGCCGCGCCTCGTCGAGGAACATGCCGACGAAGTGCGGGTTGCGCGCCTGATCGGGCATCACCCGCTTGAGCACCACGTAGGGCGCCGACGGATCATCGTGCCGACGAGCGATGAACAGCTCCGCCATGCCACCCGATGCGAGGTGGGTCACCAGCTCGTAGCTCGCCTCGTGGCGAGCGGCGGGCGGCGGCGCGAGGCGGGGCGCTTCCACGGCGCCCCATTATAGGGGTGCTCGGGTGCGTTTCGCTCTCACCCCATGAAGGTGACTCGGTGCCCACATCGCCCTACAGGGCGAGGCGGTCAGCTCTTCAGCGCGGTGATGCCGGGCAGCTCGAGGCCCTGGACGAACTCGAGCGAGGCGCCGCCGCCGGTCGAGACGTGGGTCACCCGCTCGGCGACCCCGGCCGCGACCACCGCCGCGGCGCTGTCGCCGCCGCCGACCACGGTCAGCGCCAGCCGGTTGTCGGCCATCGCGTGGGCGACGGCGAACGTGCCGGTCGCGAACCGCGGCTTCTCGAACACGCCCATCGGGCCGTTCCAGAACACGGTCCGCGCCTTGCCGATCGCCGCCTTGAACGCGTCGATCGTCATCGGCCCGAGGTCGAGCGCCATCGCGTCGGCCGGCACCGCGTCGACCGCGACCGAGCGGCTCTCGGTCGCGTCGAGCCCGGCCGCCACCACCACGTCGGTCGGCAGGTGGACGGTGATGCCCTTGTCGCCGGCCTTGCGGAGGAAGGCGCGCGCGGTCATCAGCTTGTCGGCCTCGACCTTGCTCTTGCCCAGCTCGCGGCCCTGGGCGGCGAGGAAGGTGTTGGCCATCGCGCCGCCGATCGCGATCGCGTCGACCCGCTCGAGCAGCGCGTCGAGGACCTCGATCTTGTCCGACACCTTGGCGCCGCCGAGCACCGCCAGGTACGGCCGATCGACGTCCTGGAGGAGCCGCGACAGGACGTCGATCTCCTTGGCCATGACGAAGCCGGCGCCGCGCTCGCCGACGTACTTGCACATGCCGGCGGTCGAGGCGTGGGCGCGGTGGGCGGTGCCGAACGCGTCGTTGACGTAGACGTCGCAGTAGCTGGCCAGGGTCCGGGCCAGGCCGTCGTCGTTGGCCTCCTCGCCCGGGTTGAACCGCAGGTTCTCGAGCATGCCGACCTGGCCGCCGCGCAGATCGCCGACCACCTTGCGGGCGCCGTCGCCGACCGGCTCGTCGGCCAGGATGATGTCGACGCCGAGCAGCTCGGCCAGGCGGGCCGCGACCGGCTCGAGCGTCAGCTCGGGCTTGACCTTGCCGTCGGGCCGGCCGAGGTGCGAGCCGAGGATGATGCGGGCCTCGCGCTCGATGAGGTGACGGATGGTCGGCAGCACCGCGGTGATCCGCGAGTCGTCGGCGACCTTCTTGTCCTTGGTCAGCGGGACGTTGAGATCGACCCGGACGAAGACCCGCTTGCCCTCGACCGCGAGGTCCTGGACGTGCTTGATGCCCTTGGGGAGCGCCATCGATGTCCTCCGCGGCTACAGGCGCTCGCCGACGAAGCGGGCGAGGTCGAACAGCCGCTGCGAGTAGCCCATCTCGTTGTCGTACCAGGCCAGCACCTTGATCTGATCGTCGATCGCGGTGGTCAGCGCGGCGTCGACCGTGGCCGAGTGGCGGTCGCCGTTGAAGTCGCACGACACCAGCGGCTCGTCGGACACCGCGAGGATGCCCTTGAGCGGGCCCGCGGCGGCGGCGCGGAAGGCCTCGTTGGCCTCGGCCGCGGTGGTCTTCTTCTCCAGCCGGACGGTGAGATCGACCAGCGACACGTTGGGGGTCGGCACCCGGATCGCCATGCCGTCGAGCTTGCCGGCCAGCGCCGGCAGGACCTCCTTGAGCGCCTTGGCCGCGCCGGTGGTGGTCGGGATCATCGACAGCGCCGCCGCCCGGGCCCGGCGCAGGTCCTTGTGCGGCAGGTCGAGGATCTGCTGGTCGTTGGTGTAGCTGTGGATCGTCGTCATGATGCCGGACACGATCCCGAAGCTCTCGTGCAGGACCTTGGCGACCGGCGCCAGGCAGTTGGTCGTGCACGACGCGTTCGAGATGATGTGGTGCTCGGCCGGCTTGTAGGTCTCGAGGTTGATGCCGCAGCACAAGGTGGCGTCGGGGCCCTTGGCCGGCGCCGAGATCAGCACCTTCTTGGCGCCGCCGGCGAGGTGCTTGCCGCAGCCCTCCTTGTCGACGAACTTGCCGGTGCACTCGAGGACGATGTCGACGCCGTGGTCCTTCCACGGGATCTTCGCCGGGTCCTTCTCGGCGGTGACCAGCACCTTGTCGCCGTTGACCACCAGCGCGCCGTCGACGACCTCGACGGTGCCGGGGAACCGACCGTGGACCGAGTCGTGACGCAGCAGGTGCGCCAGCGTCTTGACGTCGGTGAGGTCGTTGATGAGGACGAGGTCGAACGCGCCCTGCACGTCCGCCAGGCAGCGGACGAAGCCGCGGCCGATGCGGCCGAAGCCGTTGATACCGATGCGAACCTTGGCCATGTGACTCTCCCTGTCGAAGCTGCGCGCAACCTACCAGGCTGGGGCGAGTCGGCACCCCGCGGCCGACCACATTCCACGGAACCAGACGTCGCACGTGCGCGGCGGCCGAAAATGCGAAGCGCAGGCGGGGCGGTGAGCCCGACGCCTGCGCTTGGCAGTCGATGGAAGGAGGGTGGTGCGGCTCAGCCGCGGGCGGCGAGCTGCTCGCTGGCCATGTGGGTGGTGACCTCGCTGATCAGCTCGGTGGCGAGGGCGACGATCTGGCGCTCGTCGTAGCCTTGGGACGTGAGCTGGCGATAGATCGACTTCGCCAGGATCCGTACGGCCTTCTGACGCTCGGCGGTCGCGAGAGCTGGGCTCATGGGTACCTTGGCCATGAGCACGGTACGTGCCACCGGGCAACTGCCGGAAATCACGTCGCGGGTGTCACCGGGAGGTGGCCGTCGGACCCTGCCGATCTCCGCCAGCCTGCGTAACGTGACGCCCAGGTGCGAACCCCGCTACGCGTTTGCGGCGCACATTGGTCGAGCCATTCGGCAAACCCGCGCACGCGCTCGAGGAAAATTGCACCGGCGAGAAACGAACCGGCGGCGTGGGCGGGGGCTCGGCGGGCCATTACGCGGCCACGGTGGCGCTCCTTGTTCCTTCGGACCCTCACTTCGTTCGAGTCGTCAGGGACAGGCCATCGCGTTGGGGACGCAGAGGTCGCCGCAGGCGCGGCTGCCGACCGGGCAGCAGTAGCCGTTGGAGCAGGCCTGGCCGCCGCCGCAGACCCGGCCGCAGCCGCCGCAGTTGCTGTTGCTGGTGGCGGCGTCGATGCAGACCCCGCCGCACTCGATCTGGCCGGCCGCGCACGACCGGGCGCAGCAGCGGAAGCCGGCGTTGGCGAACGTGTAGCCGGCGTCGACCACGGTCAGATCGAAGTCGCAGTTGAGGCCGCCGGCGTGGTTGTCGTACGAGCCGCCGCGCAGCGTGTACACGTTCTGGCCGCCGACCACCCGGACGTCGTCGGTCCACTCCTTGAGGTTGCCCGACAGATCGCGGCCGAGCTCGGGCGCCTCGCAGGTGGCGAGGTTGCCGGTGCCGATCGCGAGGTCCTCGTTGACGCCGCCGGCGACGGGATCGTAGTCGCTGCCGTTGCAGAAGTTGGGCTGGTAGGTGGGGCCGTAGGGGAAGACGAAGTTGGCTGGGCCCTCGCAGAACCGGCCCCACTCGTCGCTGGTGATGGCGCCGCCGGCGTCGCGGGTGACCTTGCACAGGCGCATGCCGGCGGCGGCGCAGGCCTGCTGGACCTCGAGCAGGTTGCCCGACGCCCACGGCAGCCGGCCGGCGACCGAGCAGGCCCGGGTCTCGACGAAGCCGGGGTTGAGCCCGGTGGCGTCGGGCCGGCTGGCCTCGTAGCGGTACATCACCACCGGCTGGCCGCCGATCATCACCGGGCCGACGGTGACGTCGCGGACCCCGGCGAAGCCGCCGGCGTCGTAGGGCTCGTCGGTGTGGCCGTCGCAGTCGTCGTCGCGCTGGTTGCAGCCCTCGGCCGCCGGCGCCGCGCCCGGCGCGGTCACGTTGCAGACCAGCGCGTTGCCGCCGGCGTTGCACTGCAGGGTGCCGGTGCCGCGGCACGCGCCCAGCTTGCGGCCGGTGCCGAACGTGCCGTCCTCGCCGCAGGCGGTGTTCTTGAGCGGGAAGGTCTCGTCGCGGCCGCCGTCGCAGTCGTTGTCCTTGCCGTCGCAGCGGGTCTCCTCGAGGACGATGTCGCCGGCGCCGTCGAGCTCGACGTCGGGATCGGTGTACTGGCAGTCCCAGCCGCCGGCGCCGGTGCAGGTCGGCGTGGTGCCGACGCACTCGCCGAGGGTGCGGCAGAAGTTGGCCGGGCGGACCAGGCCGGGGTCGAGCGCGTCGATCAGGCCATCGCAGTCGTTGTCGCGGCCGTCGCACACCTCGTTACCGGAGAACGTGCAGGCGTACTCGCAGCCGTTGCCGGCCTGGCCGTCGAGGTTGACCCAGCCGGCCAGGCAGCCGGCGACGGTGCAGCCGCCCATCGCGCAGCCGGCGACCGCGTGATCGAGCGCGCACGGCATGCAGTTGCCGCAGTAGCGGGGATCGTTCTGGCGATCGAAGCCGTTGTCGACGGCGCCGTTGCAGTCGTCGTCGACGTTGTTGCAGGCCTCGGCGACCGGGCCGAGATCGCCGACGCAGTCGAGCGCGCCGCCGACGCACTGGAGGACGCCGGCGGTGCAGGCGCCGGTGTCGGTGCCGCAGCCGCCGCCGCCGCCGGGGTTGCCGTCGTCGATCAGGCCGTCGCAGTCGTTGTCGACGCCGTCGCAGCGCTCGACCCCGCCGTTGGTCGGCACGCAGCCGTACTCGCAGCCGTCGCCCGGCAGGTGGTTGATGTCGTGGAAGTTGGGCGCGCAGGCGCCGAGCTGGCAGGCCGAGTTGCTGCACACCCCGGCGGCGTTGGCGTAGCTGCAGGTCATGCCGCAGGCGCCGCAGTTGCCGGGATCGTTGGTCAGGTTGAAGCCCTCGTCGACCAGGCCGTCGCAGTCGTTGTCGACGCCGTCGCAGGTCTCGGCGCCGGTGACGATGCACTGGTACTCGCAGCCGTCGGCGGGCTGGCCGTTGCGATCGATGAAGCCGAACTGACAGCCCGCGACCGTGCAGGCGCCGACCGCGCAGCCGGCGACCGCGTGCGGCACCACGCACGGGGCGCAGCCGCCGCAGTGCTGGGGATCGTTCTGCTTGTCGAAGCCGTCGTCGACCATCGCGTCGCAGTCGTCGTCGAGGTCGTTGCAGACCTCGGCCCCGCCGCCGACCTGGCCCATGCAGAACAGCACGCCGGCCACGCACTGGGTGGTGCCGGCCACGCACACGCCGGTGTCGGTGCCGCAGCTCGCGCCGCCGCCCGGGTTGCCGTCGTCGACCATCCCGTCGCAGTCGTTGTCGACGCCGTCGCAGGTCTCGACCCCGCCGCCGGTCGGCGTGCACTGGTACTCGCAGCCCGGGACCGCCGGGTTGACGTCGACGAAGCCCAGATCGCAGGCCGCGACCTCGCAGGCGCCGGCGGTGCAGGCCTCGGTCGCGTGGAGGAGGTTGCACATCCGGCCGCAGGCGCCGCAGTTGGCGACGTCGTCGGTGAGGTCGAAGTCCTCGTCGATCTGGTGATCGCAGTCGTTGTCGCGGCCGTCGCAGACCTCGACGCCGCCGCCGGTCGGGATGCAGAAGTAGTCGCAGCCCGGCATCGCCGGGTCGGTGTCGATCCAGCCCGGCTGGCAGGCGCCCTGGCCGCAGGCGCCGGCGGTGCAGCTGCCGAACGCGTTGGGGTACGCGCAGCGCATCCCGCACATGCCGCAGTTGTTGGGATCGGCCTGGAGGTTGAAGCCGTCGTCGGCGGTGCCGTCGCAGTCGTCGTCGAGCTGGTTGCAGACCTCGGGGCTGGGCAGGCAGGCGTCGATCGGCCCGGCGTCGACCCCGCCGTCGCCGTCGCCGCCGCCGTCGCCGATGGTGCCGTCGCCGAGCGCGTCGCGGCCGCCGTCGCCGTCGCCGGGGCCGCCGCGGCCGAGGTCGAACGGGTTGAGGTTGCAGCCGCCGAGCACGAGGCCGATCGCCAGCGTCGCCGCCAGCCGGCCACCGCCGCGCCGACGCCGGCCGCGCAGCGCCAGCGGCAGCAGCATCGCCAGCGCCAGCCAGTCGGGCGAGCCGCCGCTGCTGCAGCAGCCGCCGCCGGCGACCGTCACCCGATCGGTGCCGGGCGGGCGCGGCACGTCGCACACCGGCCGGCCGCCGCCGTCGATCGCGCAGGTGGTGCCGGTCGGGCACACGGTGTCGGCGCACGGGTCGGCGATGCACTCGCCCGACACCGGCACGCAGACCTCGCCCGGGTGGCACTGGACGGCGTCGCAGTGGTCGGCGCCGCAGGTGCCGGTGGCCGGGTTGCAGACCTCGCCGGTCGGGCAGCGCACGCCCTCGCACGCATCGGCGACGCACGCGCCCTCGATGCAGGCCTGGCCGGTCGGGCAGCCGCCGCCGCAGGCGTCCGAGCACACCCCGCCGCTGCACACCTGATCGGCGTCGCACGGGTTGGGATCGCACGGGTTGTCGACGCACTGGCCGACGTCCTGGTCGTCGGCGACGCAGAGCTGGCCGGGCAGGCAGCGGGCCGGCAGATCGAAGCAGTCGAGGCAGAAGCCGGCCCGGCACTCCTCGCCGGCCCGGCAGGCGACGCCCTGGCACAGATCGCGGCAGGTGCCGGTCTGCGGATCGCAGGCCTCGTTGGCGCCGCAGGTCACGTTGGCGCACGGATCGGCGACGCAGAAGTCGCCCGGGGTCGGCACGTTGTCGAGGTGCTGGCAGACGAAGCCGCCCGGGCAGGGGAACTCGCCGCCGCCGCACGGGACCACGCACGCGCCCATGTGGCAGACGTTGGTCGGATCGGGGCAGGTCGCCTGATCGTCGCCGACGCCGTCGCAGTCGTTGTCGAGGCCGTCGCAGATCTCGGGCGCCGGCCCGGTGTAGCCGACGCAGTCGAGGCCGCCGGCGACGCACAGGGTCTGGCCGAACGCGCACTCGCCGGTGTCCATGAACGCCTCGAAGCCGGGCTCGACGCAGGCCTGGCCCTCGCCGGGCAGCGGCAGGCCGCCGGCGTGCTCGTCGACCAGCGCGTCGCAGTCGTCGTCGTTGCCGTTGCAGATCTCGGGCGCGCCCGACGACGGCGAGCCGCACTGCAGCATGCCGCCGACGCACTCCCACAGCCCGGGCGTGCACACGCCGATCGCCGGCGCGCAGACGTCGCCGACCAGCGGCAGCGGGTCCTCGTCGACGTGGCCGTCGCAGTCGTCGTCGAGGCCGTTGCAGGTCTCGGTGCCGGGCACGCCGGGCGGCGCGGTGCAGACCGTGCCCAGGCCGCCGGGCGCGCAGACCAGGACGCCGACCTGCTGACAGACGCCGAGGGCGCCGTTGGTGCAGGCGTTGCCGAGGCCGGGGAAGGTCTCGTCGGTGAGGTTGTCGCAGTCGTCGTCGCGGGCGTTGCAGCGCTCGGCGGTCGGGCCGACCGCGCCGATGCACTGCAGGCCGCCGGCGGTGCAGGCGAGGACGCCGAACTGACAGTCGCCGGCGTCGCTCTGCACCACGCCGCCGCCGGGCAGGGTGGCGCAGGTGTCGCCGAGCATCGGGTCGGTCTCGTCGACGGCGCCGTTGCAGTTGTCGTCGAGCGCGTTGCAGACCTCGGGGAACGGCCCGGCGTCGCCGACGCAGTCGGGCTGGCCGTTCACGCACTGCAGGGTGCCGGGCAGGCAGCGGCCGACCGCGCTGCCGCAGGCGCCGCCGAACCCGGGCACGTTGTCGTCGACCACGCCGTTGCAGTTGTCGTCGAGGGTGTTGCAGGTCTCGGCCACCGGATCGACCTCGCCGACGCAGACCTGGGCGCCGGCGACGCAGGCGATGGCGCCGGCGTGGCAGCGGCCGACGAACGGCGGGGTGCCGCAGGCGGCGCCGATGTCGGGATCGGTGATGGCCACGCCCTCGTCGACCAGGCCGTTGCAGTTGTCGTCGACGCCGTTGCACTGCTCGGTGCCGGCGCCCTCGTCGGTCAGGCCGTCGCAGTCGTCGTCGAGGTTGTTGCAGGCGATCTCGATGCCGGGGGTGACCGCGCCGGCGCAGGCGCCGAACACGCCGGCGGCGCAGCTCTGGTTGCCGATCCGGCACACCCCGGCGCAGGTGCCGGTGACCAGCGAGCAGCCGCTGGCCGCCGGGTAGCACGGCCGGCTCTGGCCATCGACGATCGCGTCGCAGTCGTCGTCGAGGTTGTTGCAGACCTCGGCCACCGGGCCGATCGCGCCCTGGCAGCTGATCTGGCCCATCACGCAGGCGGTGGTGCCGCTCTGGCAGGCGCCGGTGTCGACGCCGCACGGCCCGGGCGCGAAGTCCTCGTCGAACTGGCCGTCGCAGTCCTCGTCGAGGCCGTTGCAGACGTCGCAGTGGTCGGTGTCGTTGCAGACCCGGACGCAGCCCTGGCAGTTGATGCCGTTGTCGACCAGGCCGTCGCAGTTGTCGTCGAGGCCGTTGCAGATCTCGGCGCTGCCGACGCCGGGGGCGGCGTTGCAGGTCAGGCCGAGCTGGTCGGCGGTGCAGACCACGTTGCCGTTGCGCTGGCAGGCGCCGACCCCGGCGCTGCAGGCGGCGCCCTTGCCGGGGAAGTCCTCGTCGACCAGGCCGTTGCAGTTGTCGTCGAGGCCGTTGCAGCGCTCGGTCACCACCGAGGCGGCGACGATCTGGGCGAGCGCGAGTTGGAGCTGGAGCTGGTTGTTGACCAGGATGGCGCTGCCGGTGCCGCCGGCGACGGCGATCGAGTTGAGGTCCTGGCGGGTCTGGCAGTTGGGCTGACCGGGCGGGCAGATCGCGAAGCCGATGACGTAGACCGGCACGTCGTAGTCGGGGACGTTGACGCCGGCGGCGTTGACGAAGCTGAGGTTCTGGAAGGTGCCGGCGGCGGTGACCGCGGCGGCCACGCTCTCGCAGCTCTCGCCGCCGTCGGTGAGGATGACCACCTGGTGCTTGCGGCACGGGGTCTTGGTGTCGTTGGTCGCCGCCGCCAGCACCGCCGCCCGCATGTCGCGCAGCGAGGCGGCGATCGGGGTGCCGCCGTTGGGCCGGAGCTCGTCGGTGGTGGTGAACGGGCTCTGGTTGCCGTCGATCCACGACATGATCTGGTTGTAGTTGTCGTCGAAGCCGGTGGCCGGGAAGTCGACCAGCCGCTGGGCCCCGGTCGGGTCGCAGACGTTGTTCGCGCCGACGAAGCCGCCGTGGTAGCGCATGAACCGGTGCTGGGGGTTGGCCTGGGGCAGGCAGGTCACGGCGGTGCCGTTGAGCGGGCTCATGCCGCCGGTCCGGACCCGGTCCATGTCGTAGAACGAGCAGGTCGCGCGGTCGTAGGTGTTGAGGAAGTCGCAGCTGTTGCAGGTGAAGGTGTTGGCCGAGCCGGTGTAGGTGAAGCGCTCGCACTGGCCCTCGACGCCGGCCGCGGTCGGGCCGTCGAGGATGTCGGCGTCGAGGGCGCAGACCAGGCCGGTGCCGGCGTTGTTGTCGTGGTCCTCGCAGGTCAGGATGCTGAGCCCGCCGGGGGTGTCGGGGCAGGCGGCGTCGCTGGCGCAGGCCTGGCCGCCGGTGACCTGGGCGTAGCGCCAGAGCGAGAACTCGACCTCGCCGAAGGTCGACACCACCGCGCCGAGCGCCTGCTTGGCCTGGTACATGCGGCTGTCGTTGGCCAGGCCGTCGCCGTTGACGTCGCAGCCGGGCAGGTCGGCCGAGCCGTCACCGCGGGTGGCGATGCCGTCGCTGATCGTCATCGACGGGCTGCACACGCCCTGGCCGGTGACGTTGGCGATGCAGACCGCGTAGTCGTTGGCGCAGCCCGCCGACCAGTTGGTCGCGCAGCCGGCGGCGAAGTTGATGGTGTCGACCACGCACGGGTTGCAGGTCTCCTGCGCGAGGCTCGGGTTGACCCCGTTGCCGTTGCACGGGTTCCAGGTGCCGGTGGTGGTGCAGGCCTTGGTGGTGGTGACGATCTCGGGCGTGAGCAGCATCGAGCCCGACGAGTCGACCAGCACCGAGATCCGGTTCTTGACCGGCTGGGCGTGCGCCGCACCGGGCCGGGCGACCAGGCCGGCGACGACCAACAGCGCCAGCGACGCGCGGATCGGCGCCGAGGCCAACCAGCCTCGGATCCGGGCCAGCGGCGGCCCCGACACCCCGTTGCGAACCTCGGCAGACGGCATGCGGACTCCTCGGCCGGCGCGGGTGACTCGACCGCGCGGCCGCTCGATTGTAGAGACCCGGCCGGCCCGGGTAAATGTGGGCAACCCGCGCGGCCCGCGAATCGACCGGCGGCGCAGATCGTTCGCGCCGCCGCCGGTCAGGTGTCGAACGATCGTGCGTCGGCGCGGTCGTCCCGGCCGTCGTCCCGGCCGTCGTCCCGGCCGTCGTCGAGAAAGCGGACGAACAGCTCGAGATCGGCGGCCTGCTGGCGGGTCAGGGGCAGGAACGCCAGCCCGAGCTGACGCGCCCCGCCGAGCGGCGTCGACCACACCACCCGCGCCGGCAACGTCAGCGGCTCGCTGGTGTGGCCGGCCTCGAGCCGTAGCGCGATCCGGACATCGACCCGGGCCCCGCGCGGCAGCTCGTCGGCGACCGCGGCGCTGAGCCCGCCCCGCGACAGGTTGCGGGTCCGGCCGTGGGCCCCGACCGCGTCGCCGACCAGGACCTCGACCGCCGCGTCGATCGCGAAGCGCGGGAACTGACGCGCGGTCGCAGGCCGGCCCATCCGCGGCCAGCTTGGCCGCGGGTCGGCGGTCCTCGCAAGTTTTCGCCCGTCGGCCATCGGGTCACCGGCAGCCGAGGTGGGCGGCGAGCCAGCCGCCGGTCAGGCCGTCGAGGGCCGCGAACGCCTCGTCGGCGGCGAGCTGCTCGCGCGGGCCGGCGAGGTCGGCGGCGTCGAGCTCGGCCCGCCGCCAGCGAAAGTAGCGGGCCGTGACCTCGTCCTCGAGCTCGAGGCGGGCGCGGGCCGCGCTGCGCTCGCCGGCGGCGACGGTCGGCTCGGCCGGGTCGTAGGCCAGCCGATCGAGGCGCCAGGTCAGCCGGACCTCGACCGCGTCGCGTCGGGCGATGGTGTCGTCGGCGGGGCGCGGCCCGAGCCAGGGATCGTCCCACGCCGTCCCCCGGCTGGCGCGCAGGGTGACGTCGGGCAACAGGCCCGCCAGCCGGGCCCGCCGCGGCGACGGCGGCGGCGCGGCCAGGCCGGCGTGAGCGACCGCCCGGGCTCGCAGCTCCGGCAGGCCGACCGCGCAGGGATCGACCCGGTCGCCTCGGTCGGCGTCGACCGGCGGCGCCGTCGCTGCCGCGCCGACCAGCCCGGCCAGCCCGGCCACCACGCCCATCGCTCCTCGGGTTCGCGTCGTTCGCATGGTCCCGGCCAGAGCAAGCCGGGGGCCAGCGCGCGGCCTCGTCGGTCCGCGTACTTGGCCGTCGGGCTGTCCGAACGCCGGCCATTTCTGTCCGGTCACCGGACGATCTGTCCGGTATCCGGACGAGGTCGAGCGGCGGTGGCGCCGCCGTCCTGGTCGCCCTCTCGCCACGCGCCGAGGGGGCGAGCGGTCGGGCGACGGGTGCGAGCTAGCGGCGGCGGCGGCGCCGCGCCGGGCGGGGCGCGACCGCGGCGGCCTCGAGCTCCTCGAGGTGCTCGAGCATCTGGATCATCGTGTTGCGGGTCGCCGTGTGAGGCTCGTTCGTGATCGCGCGGCCCATGCTGATGCGCAGCTCGGCGCGCAGCTCGGACTCGATCAGGCGGTAGGTGCGGAGGGCCTCCTCCGCGTCGTAATGATGAAGGTCTGCCTCGCACCCGGTGGCAGCGATCCAGACAGCGGCGAGCGCCGCGGCGCGGCGGCCGGGCGACGCGACCCCGAAGTCCTTGACGGTGATACGAAGGCGCGACCGCACGGTGGCGATCGGGGGCAGCGCTACCAGGCCATCGTTGTCATCCTCGGGGCGTCGCAGGAGCGGACGGGTCATCTGGGTGATCTCTTTCGGGTCGGCCTGCGTCGAGGCAGGCGGTGGGAAGCCGCCGCTAAGCCCTCAAAATGGCTCAGCGCCGGGGAGCCGCACCTTGCACCAGCTTCCAGCGGATTGCCACGACTAAATTACGGAAAATCGACGCCGACATAGCCTCGGTCCGTGCGGTGGGACACGTGGTCGCACCCATGGCAACTTGCTTGAATTGTTCAGCTGTCGCGCCGAGCGCCGATCGGTGCGCGGATCGGATGGCGCGGGAGTCACGGGCTGTCGGCGAGCCGCCGGTGAGAAGCGGTCAGTCGATCCTGGGGAAGGTCGCGGGCGGCGCGGGCGGCGGCGTGGGCGAACGTGCGTCGACGCGGCGGGCCAGGAAGTCGAGGACGGCCTGGCCGACCAGCGCCGGCCGCTCGATGGGCGCGGTGTGGGTGCCGTCCTCGATCTCGAGCAGCTCGGCGCCCGGGATCGCCTCGGCCATCTCCCGACTGCGGGCCGGCGGCGTGAAGCCGTCGCGGGCGCCGGCGACCACCAGGACCGGGACGTCGACCGTCGCCAGCCAGGGATCGGAGCTGTGGGCGCCGGCGGCGGCTAGCATGGCCAGGAAGACCCGGACGTCCATCCGCGCCATCGCCTCCAGGTAGGGCATGAACGCGTCGGGATCGACCAGGGCGCGGTTGATCTCGACCCGGCCGGCGATGGTCAGCGCCAGCCGGGTCGGCAAGAGGGCGCGGGTCAGGCCGTTGATCATGCGCGGCGCGCGGATCAGCAACCGCTCGACGGTCGGCAGGACGTCCTCGAGGGTGCGGGCGCCGCGGAAGGTGCGCAGCGGGTGCGAGGGCGCGCCGCAGGTCAGGATCAGGCCGGCGACCCGGTCGCGGTGGCGCAGCCAGGTCTCGAGCGCCACCTGCACGCCCATCGAGTGGCCGCACAGCACCGCGCGCTCGACCGCCGCGTCGTCGAGGATGGCGGCGACGTCGTCGGCGAGGTCGGGGATCGTCACCCGCGCTGGATCGCGCGGCGCCTGCGACCGGCCGTGGCCGCGGTAGTGCCCGTGGAGGATGCGGCGGGGGACGAGATCCCGGCGCAGGTAGCGCCAGACGAACCCGTCGCAGCCGATCCCGTCGCACAGCACGATCGGCGCGCCGGTGGCGATCGGCGCGTCGGGCGCCCCCCCCGGGTCTCCGCCAGCCTCCGCCTCGATCGTCGCGTCGTCGCCCGAGTCCTCGTAGAACAACCGGGTCTGGTCGGACGGAGCGGCGGCGAACCGCCACCGCTCGTGCCCTCCGCCGCGGCGTGCGCCGGTGCCTGACCGGTCGCGGAGCTCGTCGCGAAACATGCGCCCGGTCACGCGCCCGTCACCGCGCCGATGCCGCGGTCAGGCGTTCTCCTTCGGATCGTCCTCGCCCGGGAACTCGTTGACGGACGGGTACTTCATGATCTCCTTGCGGGCGATCTTCCAGGCCTTCTGGACGATCCAGGACAGCGAGCGATCCTGGCGCGCGGCCTCGTCCTGGATCTCCTTGAGCATGTCCTCGGGGAAGTAGAGCGATTGCTTGCGCTTGTCGGAGCCGGCCATCGTGGCGCGATTGTCGGGGCCAGCGCCTACAGGTGTCAAGGCGTCCGCCGATGTCGGTGTATGGCCCCGGCGGGGTTGCGACTCGCGGCGATCATCACTATGGTAGCCGGCCTCATTTGAGCGCCCCCCGGTCCAACCGGGAGGCCGTACCGCACCCGAGAAGGGGGGACCGTGTCCACACCCGCCGCCATCGCACCCGCCAAGGCCCTTACCAAGAAGGAGCTCGTCAAGTTCCGGGAGCTCCTCGAAGACAAGCGCCGGGGAGTGCTCGATCGGGCGCGCAAGACCCTGACCGAGAACATGACGCTCGATCCGAGCGACCTGCCCGACGAGATGGATCTGGCGTCCGCCGAGTACAACCAGTCGTTCGAGTTCCGCCTCCGCGGGCGCGACAAGAGCCTGCTGTCCAAGCTCGAGCTCGCCCTCAAGAAGATCGACGACGGCACGTTCGGCACCTGCGAATCGTGCGACGAGCCGATCGGCAAGAAGCGGCTCGAGGCCCGGCCCGAGACCAGCCTGTGCATCCGCTGCAAGGAAGACCAGGAGCGCGACGAGCGCACGTTCGGGTAGGCGACGCGACGCCGGGGGCCGGCGCCGCGCCCCGTGTGTGATCGCTTCACAGCCGCTGTCCCGGGTCGTGCAGGACCCTCACGCGGCCAGGGGCCGCAGCGAGGCCTCGTCGTCGACGTGATAGCGTGATCTCGTGGCAGATCGAGACGATCCGGACGACGACGAGGGCGGGAGGGACCAGCGCGGCGAGGCCAGCCGACGACGTTTCCTGAAGGTGGCCACCGGCTGCCTGGGCGGTGGCCTGGGGGCCGCGCTGCTGATCCCGGCCGGGCGGCTGGCGCTCGGCGTGGCCGGCCGCAAGACGGTGACGTCGACCGCCGAGCCGATCGACGCGATCGCGGTCGAGCAGGTCGGCGCGACCCCGCTCGCGGTCACGCTCCGCGCCGCGTCGGTGCGGGACGCCTGGGCGGCGACCCGCGACGTGCCGCTCGGTGTGGTCTACGTCCGCAAGGATCCGGCGGGCGCGATCCGCGCCCTGTCGGGCGTGTGCCCGCACCTGGGCTGCACCATCGGCTTCGACGCCGCGGCCGGCACCTACGTCTGCCCGTGCCACGACGGGGTGTTCGCGCTCGAGGGCGCCCGGGTGACCGGCCCGGCCAAGCGCGGTCTCGACGAGCTGCCGGTCACGATCGAAGGCGGCCGGGTCAAGATCCAGTGGATCCGCTACCGCTTCGGCGGCAGCGACAAGGTGCCGGCGTGAGCGTCGGCGACTGGCTCGACGAGCGCACCGGCTACCGGGCGGCGCTGCGGGCGGCCGAGGCGCCGATGCCGGGCGGCCCGTCGGTGCTGCGGACCCTGGGGCCGGTGCTCGGGTTCCTGTTCGTGCTCGAGCTGGTGACCGGCCTGGTCATGGCGATGTACTACAGCCCGTCGACCAACGACGCCTGGGCCTCGGTCGCGTACCTCGAGGATCAGGTCGCGATGGGCGCGTTCGTGCGTGGCCTCCACCGCTGGGGCATGTCGGCGATCGTGCTGGTGATCGGCATGCACCTGGTGGTCACCGCGGTGAGCGGCGCCTACCGCCGACCGCGCGAGGTGGTGTGGTGGCTGGGCGTGCTGCTGTTCGTGATGGCGCTGGCGTTCTCGGTCACCGGCTTCGTGCTGCGCTGGGATCAGTACGGCTACTGGGCGACCAAGGTCGAGCTGGCCTACATCATCGAGGGCCCGGGGCCGGGCCGGCAGATGGTCGCCGCGCTCCAGGGCGGCAACGACTTCGGCAACCTGACCCTGACCCGGTTCTACGCCCTCCACGTCGCGCTGCTGCCGGTGTTGACCGGGCTGCTGGTGTGGGGCCACCGGCGGCTGTCGCGTCGGCACGGGCCGCACGCGCCGGCCGGGGCCAAGGCGCGCGGCCGGGGCTGGCCGGATCAGACGGTGCGCAACCTGGCGGCGATGCTGGTGACCCTGGTCGCGCTGTTCGCGTGGACCGCGCACCGCGGCGGCGCCGGCCTCGAGGCGCCGGCCGACTCGACCTCGACCTTCGACGCCCGACCGCAGTGGTACTTCCGCCCGATGTTCGAGCTGCAGAAGTACGTGCCGGCGTCGCTGAAGCTGGCGATCGCGCTCGGCCTGCCGGTGGTGGTGATGGGCTGGCTGTTCGGGCTGCCGCTCGTCGATCGCAAGCCGGTGCGATCGCGGTTCATGCGCGGCTCGGTGCTGGCGGTGCTGGCGGTGTTCGCGGTGGTCCTGGGCGGTTCGATCGTGGCGTCGTACCGGGCCGACGCCCGCGACGCCGGGCTGCACGAGCGCCGCGCCGAGGCGGCCAAGCAGGCCGGGCGCGCCCGCCGGCTGGCGCTGGCCAACGGCGTGCCGGCCGGCGGCGGCCTGCAGGTGTACACGACCGCGCCGTTCTACCGGGCGCGGACGGTGTGGGCGCGCGAGTGCGCGTCGTGCCACGAGGGCGACGACCGCAAGGGGCCGCTGATCGGCGCCGGCTTCAACGACCGGGCCTGGATCCGCGGCGTCATCGCCGACCCGGCGCACGACGACTACTTCGGCAAGACCAAGATGGTGAAGGCCGAGGACGCGATGCCGAAGACGACCGCGCCGGCCGCCGACATCGACGCGCTGGCCGAGATGGTCTACGCCGAGACCGGGGCCAAGGACGCCGATCCGGCCAAGGTGGCGCGCGGCCAGGCGGTGTTCGATAGCGACGACGACGACGGCGACGGCGAGGACGACGAGGGCACCTGCACCGCGTGCCACGAGCGGACCGGCGTCGAGGGCTCGAGCGGGCCCAACCTGGCCGGCCGCGGCAGCCCGGCCTACCTGGCGGCGCTGATCCGCAACCCGGCCGAGGAGCGGTTCTTCGGCGTCCGCGACGAGATGAAGGCGTTCGGCAAGGACAAGGTGTCGGACGACGACCTGGCCGCGCTGGTCGAGTACCTGACCTGGCTGCGGACGGCGACCCCGGCGGACGTCGCCGCGCTCGACGACTAGCGCCGGGCGGCGGTCGGCCGGAGCGCCCGCCAGCGCCGGACGGCGGCGACGGGCGCTGAACATGATTGTCGATTCCGGCCCGACCCGGCCAGGATCGCGCGATCATTGGGCCCGGCGGCGGCGTCCGGGGGCAGGGAAGGATCGGGCGCGCGGCGCCGTATTCTGGGGTGACAGTGCGCGCGGCAAGAGGTCATCGATCTCGGGCGGTTATGGCCGAACCATCGGGCATGCCAGGCCGGCTGCGACGGCGCACCACGGGCCCGGATCGGGATCCGTGCTTGACGAACTTGGTGATGAAAGTTAATTTCAATTCCGGAACCAACCCGTGATCGTCTGCCTCTGCCATGGTGTGCGTGACCGCGAGATCGACGAAGCGATCGATCGCGGCGCGGCCACGGTCGACGACCTCGGGTCGATGTGCGGCGCGGGCACCGGCTGCGGCGCGTGCCTCGAGGATCTCGAGGACAAGCTGGCGGCCAGCGTGACCTGCGCCGGCCGCGGCGGCAGCCACGGCCATGACGGCGCGGGCGCCGGCGCCGGCGCGTGTGCCCGGGCGCCGATCGCGCTGCGTGGCCGCGGGCCGCGCGACCGCGCGGCCTGAGGCGGGCCGCTCGTTCAGCAGCGGCGGCGGCGGCGGCGACGGGCGAGCAGCGCGGCCAGCGCGAACGGCAGCAGGCGGCTGGATGGCCGGGCGCCATCGGCCTGGCAGCAACCGCCGGTGCCATCGTCCGGGCGCGGGCCGGCGTCGACGGTCGGCCCGTCGGGCGGCGCGGCGTCGGTCGGCCGGGCGTCGGTCGCGGCGTCGGTCAGGCCAACCGCGCCGTCGGTCGCGGCGTCGACGCCGGCGTCGGTCGGCACCGCCGTGCAGCCCACGCCGTCCTCGGGCGCAGCCACCAGGAACGGCGGCGCGGCCGCGCCGGTGACCGCGATGTCGTCGACCTCCCAGCCGGCGCTGGCGCGGACCGCGTCGGTGCCCAGCCGGAACCGGAACCAGACCGTCTCGCCGGCGAGCGCGGCGCCGAGGTCGAGGTCGACCGGGGCGAACGCCGGATAGCCCGGGCTCTGGCCGGCGTAGGCCCGCCGGCCGGCGAGCGGGTTGCCCGACGGCGCCAGCGTCGCGGTGTAGCCGGGGTCGGTCAGGGTCGCGACGTCGAGCCAGGTCTGGCCGTCGCGGCTGTACTCGACGACGGCGCCGTCGCGGTCGCCGCCGCCGCCGGTCAGGGCGTAGCGGTGGCGGAAGCCGAGGTGGAGCGGCGCGCCGACGGCGACCGCGATCGGCGGCGACACCAGCCGCTCGTCGGCCACCGCCGCGACCGCGGGCGCGGCGTAGGTGGTGTTGCCGGTCATCGGCGCGGTCACCCGGGCCCAGCGGGTGGTCGCCGTCCACCGGCTGGTCGGCGCCTCGAGGTCGTCGACCGCGGTCGGCGCGAGGTCGAGGTTGATCCGGCGGGTGAACGACCGGGTCACCACCGGCACCACCGCGCCGGCGTCGCGCAGCTCGATCGCGATCGCCGCGGTCGCGGCGCTCGACGACAGCGCGATCGGGATCGACACCACCCGGCGCTCGAACGGGGCGAGGGCGGCGATCACCGCGACCCCGCCGCCGGGGAGGTCGACGCCCGCGGTCGGTGACGACACCGCGAGCGCCGGGCCGGTCAGCGGCGCCACGCCGAGGTTGGCGACCACGATCCGGATCGCGCCGACCTCGCCGTCGTCGAGGACGCCGTCGCCGTCGCAGGTCACGCCGTCGTCGGTGACGACGAGGTCGCCGAGGCCGAGCCGGCCGGCGATGGTGAAGCTCTCGACCGCGCCCAGGCCGGTGGTGGTGGTGGCCGGCGGCGACACCGCCGCGCTGCCCAGGCCGCGGCGGGCGAAGCCGGTCGCCATCACCTCGAGGTCGCGGAGGTCACCGCCGGCGGCGACCGCGGCCAGGATCGCGTCGCGCTGCTCGGTCAGGTCGGGGTTGACCGGCGCGGCGATCATCCCGGCCACCACCGCGTCGGTCATCCGCCGCCGGGCCTCGGCGAACGAGTAGCGCGGCGGAGTGGCGCGGGCCTCGCCGGCCAGCCCGGCCAGGGCCTCGAACAGGGCCAGCGCCCACACCTCGCCGGCGTTGTGGGCGTCGAAGTTGGAGCCGCTGGCGAGCAACGGGTTGACCGGGACGCCGGCCGGCAGCGGCTCGCCGATCCGGAGGTGGCGCAGGGTCAGCGGGCTGCGGGTCCGGTCGGTGGCGAACGGGTAGCGGCGGAGGCCGAAGTAGGTCGCGTTGGCGTACATGCCGCGCGACGCGAACGGCGCGAACGGGTAGGCGCCGCCGGGCGGGTCGTCGGCGCCCAGCACCAGGTGGAGGGCGACGAAGTCGGCCCAGCCCTCGCCCATCGCGTTGCACATCGCGCCGCTGCACTCGACCAGCCGGCGGTGGAGGTAGTGGCCCCACTCGTGGCTGATCAGCATGGTGTCGAGGCCGCCGTCGGTGCGCGGGCCGCCGCCGGTCGCGCTCGGGAACAGGAACACCTGCAGGCGGGGCGACGCGCCGTCGGCGGGGACGAACATGCTGGCGTTGGCGAAGCCGGCGTAGTCGTCGACCTCGGCCAGCAGCGGATCGCCGGCCACGCCGCCGCGGCCGAGGTTGTCCTGCTGGGCGTTGCCGGCGGCCTCGTCGAAGCCGGCGTCGTAGTAGACGTCGTGCAGCCAGTTGAGGACGTAGAAGACCTGGGCGACCGCGGCCTGGCGCTGGCCGAGGTTGGCGGCGGGATCGACCGCGAGATCGAACGCGCGATCGAACCGGCCGGGCGCGGTGGTGGTGGCGCGGACGTCGCCGGCGCCGAAGCCGCTCGGCGCGGCCAGGTCGGCGTAGGCGTCGACGTTGTTGCCGCGCGACTCGGTGGCGCCGGCCGGCAGCCAGGGATCGCCGTGGACGTCGAGGCCGTCGACGGTGACCAGGGCCGGCGCGGTCAGCGCGGGGACGAAGCCGTCGGGCAGGCCGGTGGGGTGGGGGGTGGCGTCGGCGAACGGGCCGTCGGCCGGGCGCTGGTCGCCGTCGGGATCGGCCCACACCCGGTAGGCAAAGGCGTCGGCGTCGAGCCGCTGGCGGTGGAGGACCCGGCCGTCGTCGGCGGCGACGACGTGGCGCCAGCCGCGCGGGGTCGGCTCCTTGGTCCGGATCTCGGACAGGTAGGCCGGCACCAGGCGGTCGGGTAGGGCGTAGAGGACCGGCCGGATCCGGGCCGGCTCGGCCAGGGCGGCGTCGGCGTCGTCGGCGATGGCGAGGTCGGGGTCGGCGAGGACGGCGCGGACGGCGGCGTCGGCGGTGAGCGGGAAGCGCGCGGGCGGGCCGTGGCCGGCGGCGGGCGCGAGGCCGCCGATCAGCGCGACCGGGGTCAGGTCGCGGCGCAGCACCACCGCCAGGCGATCGGGCCAGACCTCGATGTCGTCGACGCGCTGGCCGAGGCGGACGATGATCGGGCCGCGGCCGGTGTCGTGGACCAGGGTCGGCACCACGGTGGCGAGCCCGGCGGCGTCGAGCCGGTAGGCAGCGGCGTGGCTGGCGAGGGCGGCGCGGGCGGCGGCGACCGGGCCGGTGTCGGCGTCGCTGGCGCGCGGCGCGCGATCGTCGACCACCGGCCACAGCACCCGCGGCGTGCCGCGCCCGGGATCGATCGCCGACACCACGCCGAGCGGCGGCGGCGGGCGATCCGGCCGCGGCGCCGCGCCCTGGTAGGCGTCGAGCTCGGTCGGCTCGTCGTCGGGCGGTGCGGGCAGTGCGGCCGGCGCGGCCGGCGGATCGGCGCACGCCGACATCAGGCCCCCGAGGCCTCCGAGGCCGAGCAGGCCGAGCAGGCCGAGGGCGGTCCGCACCCGCCTAGCCGTGGAGCTGCTGGGCGAGGTACGGGCCCTCACCGAGCTGCTTGATCAGCTCGAGCTGGGTCTCGAGCCAGTCGGTGTGCTCCTCCTCGCCGACCAGGATGCGGGTCAGGAGGTCCTCGGTGCCGTTGTCGCCGAGCTCGCGGGCCCGCGCGATCCAGCCGTTGAGCTGGCCGATCGCGCTGTGCTCGAGCGCGAGGTCGGACTCGAACTGCTCCTTGACCGTCTCGCCGACCCGCAGCTTGTTGAGCCGCTGCAGGTTGGGGATGCCGTCGAGGAACAGGATGCGCGAGATGACCTCGTCGGCGTGCTTCATCTCGTCGATCGACTCGGCCCGGACCTTCTGGGCCAGGCGCTGGTAGCCCCAGTGGCCGCACAGCTTGGCGTGGATGAAGTACTGGTTGATCGCCGAGAGCTCGTTGGTCAGGAGCTCGTTGAGGATCGTGAGGATCTCGGCATTGCCCTTCATGCCCGGACCGTACCAGGCCCGCGGCGGATCACAGCCGGTAGCTCACGTAGAACTGGCCCTGGGCCGCGATCTCCGGGCTGACCGCCAGGTCACCGTCGGCGGCGGTGTCGGCGGTGAGGGCGGCGCCGCCGTGCAGGTGGGCGTCGGCGCCGTGGTCGAAGTGGCCCATGACGTGGGTGCGCAGGCTGGCGCCGAGCGCGGTGCGGGCGCCGAGCCGGACCTCGCCGCCGACGCCGACGAAGCCGAGCGGCAGGACGCGCTGATCGCGGGCCACGGTGCCGTCGGTCATGGTCATCGCGACCCGGGTCAGCTCGACGCCGGTGCCGAGCTGGACGTAGCCGACCACCCGCCGGGTGCGGACCAGATCGGCGCCGATCGCGACCGTGACCAGGCCCGACATCCGGTCCATCTCGTCCTCGGCGTCGGGCGGCGGCATCGGGAAGCTCTCGGCGAAGTAGAGGTCGGCGCCAGCCTCGGCGAACAGGCGGCCGACCGGGCGGCGGGCGAACACGCCGACGCCGTTCATCCGGCAGTCGTCCCAGGCGACGTGGCCGTGATCGCCGACCGCGCCCGGGCGACGAAAGCCGTAGCCGCCGACCCGGGCGCCGACGGTGATCGGGGTCGGCGAGGCGGTGGCGGTGGCGGTCACGGTCGGCGCCGGGCCGTCGCCGGGCGCGTCGGCGGCGGCGACGGTCGGGCCGGCGGCGGCCAGCAGGGGGACCAGGACGAGCGAGGCGGGGAGCACGGTGCGGCGCATGGCGCGGACCTCAGCAACCGCGGTGCCGGCGGGCCGGAGGCGTCGATCGTGGTGTGCGGTTCACGCGGCCATGAACGCCCGCCCCCGGTCGCGGCCGGCGGATGGCCGCGGCGGTGGTGGATCCGGCCACGCGGTGGTGGATCCGGCCACGAGTGTCGGCGATCACGGCAGCGCGCGGCGGCGGTGCCACGATGGCAGCGCCGGCCACCCGGGCGGTGCGAACCTGGCGCGGTCGGGCCGCCGCCGCGATCGCCGCCGCGCCCCGCGGGTCGCAACCGCCCGGGTTCGCTCGCCCCGGTCGCGGCAGCCGTTCACGCCGGCGATGGCACCGTCCTTGGATCGCCCTGGGCCATGATGATCTACCGCAGCCTGGTCGTCGGCCTGCTCGGGGCCATCGCGCTGCTGCTGGCCGAGCAGGGCGCGGCGAGCGACCGGGACCGTCACCGCCGCGACGACGCTCACGCCCGTGCCTGGGCCGATGACCTCGCCGAAGAAGAGTACGCCGCCGGGCTTCCCGGTCCGCGCGCATGGGCGGCGCCGCGCGCCCCGGTCGCCGACGCGCCGCCGGTCGTGGTCCACATCTCCCGCGCCCGGGCCGGTGACGATCCGGTCACCGCCCTCGGCCTCGACGCCGCCGACCTGCCGGTCGCGATCGACGATCGGCCGATCGTCGGCCGGTGGCGCGACGCGGTGCGGG
>Ga0075163_10002849_pt1 | contig 23230 bp, 19 predicted proteins | sample JI1023141ADNA_FD_71478 | JGI IMG/M metagenome (GOLD analysis project Ga0075163, IMG submission 71478) | Wastewater effluent complex algal communities from Wisconsin, to seasonally profile nutrient transformation and Carbon sequestration -... | ecosystem: Engineered > WWTP > Effluent > Algae... | reverse complement strand
AGCGTGGCGCACGCGGGCCTTGTCATCTGAAAGTGATTTGTCTTCGAAAAGACGCGCCGCCACAGCATTCGCTGCATCGACGACCATGCGGTTGTTCATCATGAAAAGACTCTGCGAAGGCACAGTCGTCACCTCGCGCTGGCCTTTGATTTGCGTGGGATTTGGGAAATCCCATGTCTCGTGCATCTCAGGTAGCAGATCGCGCAATACGGGGAGATAGACCGTGCGATACGGCGACTCAATGCTCAGCTTGCTGCCGGTGCGGCCCGTGTTGCCCTTGCCGCCGTTGCCGGTGACTTGGATTCCATCCGGCCGATCAAAGGTCAGCTCGCCGCTGAGTTGCAGCAGTGCGTCGCGCATCACCTCGAGTTCGACACGGCGCGAGCTCATCCGCCAGTTCAGATCGTTGCCGGGATCGATCTCGGCTGCCTGCGCGTTTGAATCGGAACTCAGCCGATAAGCTCGGCTCAGCATCATCGCGCGGATGAATTTCTTCATTGACCAGCCGGTCTCGACGAAGCGAATGGCGAGGTGATCGAGCAGCGCGTCGTTGACGGGTTTCGTGCCGGTGATGCCAAAGTTATCGACGGTGCCCACGATGCCTTTGCCAAAGAGGTGCGCCCAAATGCGATTGGCCATCACGCGAGAGGTGAGCGGATGCGTCGGCTGGCAGAGCCATTGCGCGAGCTGAAATCGGCCGCTGGTTTTGCCTTCGACCTTCGGCATGGCAGGGAGGCTCGGGATCTTCAAGTCGCCTCGTCTTGGCGTCTTGCCTTCGTCATAAGGATCGCCAGCAACGCGGATCGGGCAGTCGTCGATCTCCCCCTCGCTCACGCCCATCGCGAGCCGCGAGTCATAGTCGTAGGTCGTGGCGTAGCGGCCCGTCTTTTGCGTCATCGACGGCTGCATGTCATCCATCGCATTCACCTCTCCCGGCTTCAGCGCGGCCGTGGCTGATCTCGCTGGCGGCACGATGGGCTTCTTCGCCACGGGCAGGACGAGGAGGCGGTCGGGATCGACATACAAGTTCGCGCCGAGTTCCGCCTTGTGCGCCGCGCCTGACCAGGTCTCCGTGCTGGTGAATAGACCGGCGAGCGCGTAGTAGTCGTGCTGCGTTACGGGATCGGTCTTGTGATCGTGACAGCGCGCGCAGGCGATGGTCATGCCGAGGAAAGCGCGCGTGGTGACGTCGATCTGATCGTCCACGCGATCCATCTTGAACTGCTCGTATTGCAGCGCCGTGAGATCGACGCACCCGAGCGTGAGAAAGCCGGTGCCGATGATGTTCTGCTGTTTCTCCGCGTCCGACTTTGCCGGGAGCAGGTCACCCGCGATCTGCTCGGCGACGAAGCGCGTGTAGGGCTTGTCGTTGTTGAAGGAATCGATCACCCAGTCGCGATACCGAAACGCCTGGATGAATGGCGCATTCCAGCTCCGCCCCACGCTGTCGGCATAGCGCACGACATCGAGCCAATGACGCGCCCAGCGCTCGCCAAAGCGGGGCGACTGGAGGAGGCGATCTAACACCTTGCCAAAGGCCTGATCATCACCCGACGGGTCCTTCTCAAAATCAGCGACTTCCTCGGGCGTCGGAAGCAGGCCGTGCAGGTCAATTGTCGCCCGACGAATCAACGCCGCGCGTGGTGCATCGGCATTCGGCTTGAGATTCTTCGCCGCAAGACCAGCGAGGATGAAACGGTCGATGTCATCGCGCGACCAAGTGTCGGTTGCCACCTTCGGCACGGGCGGGCGGTGCAATGGCCTGAAGGACCACGGGATGATGACTTTCTCGATGGCTGGAGCCGAGGAGACAAGGAGGAGCAGCGCGAATGTCAGTCGGTTCATTGCGATAGAGGAGGGCGATGGCCGAAGCCGATGAAGTGGCAGAGCGTGGCGACGTTTTTTGCAAAGGCCTCGCTGAAAATCACACCGCTCGGTGGCACGCCCTTGTTGTGCTTCATCTTCACGCCGTGCTGCACCCACGCGCCACGGTCGTCGATCGAAGCGATGAGTTCCGTTGCAGCCTTCGACAGCTCGGCGGACGTTTCTTTGACGGGCCGCTCTCCTGCGGGCCTCGGCATGGCCGTCAGCCTTCGGTACTCGGCCTCAATGTCGTCCAGGATAGGGTCGATGATGAAGCCGTAGTTGCTCGAAGGATTCGCGTCGCTGTAGGTCAGCTCATGGCCGCCGCCTTTCTTGCGTTGGAAGTAGAGCGGCTTGTTGGTACGGATCTCGTAGTAGCGCGCCAGCTTGCCATCGGGGCGCAGCGACTGGCGCAGGTAGGTGAGCGCCTTCGGGATCGGCGCGAGCCACTTTTGATCGCCCGTGGCGCGGCAGAGGAGCATCAGCGCCTCCATGGCTGTCTCGGACTCCCGGCTGCTGATGGCGGTGACTTCAAAGGCGCGGCCCCACACGGGCTGCATGGTCTTGTCGTACTGCTGGCACCAAGCGGGCTGAGGGTCCGGCATCTGCGCCAGCAAAAGAAACTCTCCGGCCGTTCTGGCAGCAGCGAGATAGCGTTCGTCTTTGTAGATTTCGAAAGCACGCACAAGCGTGTGAAGGCAGTCCGCGACGAGGTCGTCATTGAGGACATAACAGCCGGTGAAATCCTTCGGCCATTGGCGCGGGTAGTCGTCAGGAAACGAGGCGGGCTTCACCGGATAGTCTGCGGTGCTTGGCGGCGCGCTTTGGAGTCGATCCCAGTTCGTGGACCAGGCGCCATTCGGGTATTGCATCACACAGAGGGCCCGGAGTCCACGCTCGACGGCCTGATGGATGCGCGGCTCCTTGAATCCGAGCGCCCGGTCAGCACGCATGAGAAAACGCAGCGCACCCTGCGTGGTGTCATCGTCCAGCGTGGTGAGATTGGCCTCGTAGCGGCGCGTCTTCCACACGTCCCAGCCGGCAGCGATCGCGTGAACGCTTTCCGGAATCGGATCGGGCTGGGGCTTCCACTCCAAACCGTGGCAGTAGAATTTGCTGCCTCCCTCCTTGCCAGCAAAGTGAGCTGAGTAATACCAACCGCCGCTATGGAGCTGCCGCTGTGCGAGGGCGAGAGCCGCCTCGCGAGCGAACCCGAGGACCGAGGCATCACCCGTGGCTTCATGGATGTCGAGAAGCGCCTCGCCCACCAGTGGCGTGCCCGGTGGCTGAACCCAAAAGGTATGCTCATCCGTCACGCCCTCTGCTTCCCGCTTTTGCAGGTCACCGCTGAACGCATAAACGTAGCCTCCGTGAACGCTGAGGTGGTCATGGAAGAATGTGGCCGCATTCAGCAGCGTTCGCTGAACGACATCTCGCGAAGGCTGCTGCGCTTGCAAAGACGCGACTCCCGGCAGCAAGAGAACGACGGCTGCGGCAACAGCAACCGCCAGACAGACCCTGCGGCATCCCACGACGCCCGCTTGCGGGAGGCTGCGGCGATGATGCGTCGTTTTCATGGACTGGAACGCCGAGAATGGGTGAGCCGTGCGCGGGCTACTTGGTTTCGAGCTTCACGTCCTGCATGCCCACATCCTTGAGCGCGTCCAGCACCGCCAGCACTTTGGCATACTCGGTCTTGGGATCGGCTCGGAGGATCACGCTTTGATCGGGATTCTCGTCGGCGATCTTCTTCATGCGGCCACGGACCATCTTGATGTCGATCACATCACCCTGGCTGTTCACCACGTTTCCTTCGGCATTCACCTGGATGATCATCTGCTGGCCGCTCGCCGCGCCGGACTTGGCGGTCGGCCGCTCGCCTTCACGCATCTTCTCGCCACCGCCGTCGCGTTCCGCTGACTTGCGGCCCTCGCCATCGCCCTCTCGGGTTGCCTTGCGCGCTCCGTCGCCGTCTCCTTCGGTCGCGCCTTTCTTGCGGCTGCCTTCGCCATCGCGCTCGCCCGACTTCTTCGTTTCCCCATCGCGAGGGCCTTTGCGTTCACCCTCACCGTCCCTGGGACCGGTGCGCTTCGCTTCGCCATCGCGTTCCCCTCGCTTTGCACCTTCTCGATCGCCCTCGCGCGCCCCCTCACCGTCGGCTTTGCGTACTTCCTCCTTGGCACCGCCTTCTTCAGAGGATTTCTTTTTCTCGCCATCAGCGTGTGCGGTGGTGAACGAGAAGGTGGCAATGCCGAGGCCGACGGCGGCGGAGGCGATGTGGACGAGGAGTGAGCGGGATGCGGGTTTCATGATCAGTTTCATTCGGTGTTTGAGTTCGGACGGGTTGGAGGAAAAAGAAGGCAGCAGCGCAGGCGCGGGCGTGGCGGACAGCTCGGCGGTCTTGATCAGGGCCTCGCCATAGCTGCGACGTGCCTCGTGATGCATGTGGTTCAGCGCTGCCTCGTCGCAAGCGAGCTCGCGATCCGCGCAGAATCGGCGGAATAGGAGCCAAGCGAGCGGATTGAACCAGTGAACGGCGCAAGCGATGAGCCCGAGCCATGTCCAGGCGCAGTCGGCGCGCTTCAGGTGCTGCAGTTCATGAAGGAAAATGCCGCGAAGCTCGGCTGAGGTGTGCCGCTCGGCGATGTCAGTCGGCAGCAAAAGCAGCGGACGGAAAAAACCGTAAACGGCGACCGACGGCAGGCCATCAATGACCATGAGCCGGGGAGGACTGCGCAGGCCCTCGGCGCGGGCGCAGCCATCTAGCAGTGAAACGAGTCGCGAATCTGCGGGGCGTGCGCAGCGGGTAAGGCGGCGGATTTGAAACACGGAGCCCCATATCCAAGCGAGCACACCTGCTGTGCCGAGAGCCCAGGCGATGGGAAGGGCGGCCTGCACAGACGATGAACCGCGCGTGGCTAGCGCAGGAGACTGATGCGGCCCACTGAACCCACGGGAATCGTCTGCTACTCCGGTCACCGGCGACCACTCAACGGTCGTCACGCGCGCGACGCGCCATGAGACAGGCACCACCTCCGGCAAGAGCAGGCGCGCGAGCAGCAGGGCGGCGAGGAGCGCACACCAACGAGCGGGGAGCAGCCGAAGGTGCGAGATGCACAGCACGACGAGCGCCGGCAGCAGCACAGCCAGAGAGGTTTCCAGCGACCAAGCCGACAGACGGCCGATCCATTCATGGGCGATTGATGCGTTCATTTGGAGCTTTCTTGGTCGAGCAATTCACGAAGTTCGGCGATGTCCTTCTTGCTGAGCTTGTGGCGGTCGAGAAACGTGGCGAGGAGCGGCGCGACACGGCCACCGAACACACGGTCCACGAGCGACTTGCTCGCGGCGTGAGCACAGTGCGCTTCATCGACCAGCGGCCGGTAGCGGTATTCCCTGCCCTGACGTTCGAAACCCAGCGCACCTTTCTTCACCAGTCGCGTGATGAGCGTCATGATCGTCGGCGGCTTCCAGTCCTGCGTCTTGCCAAGAGCTGCTATGACTTCAGCGGAGTTCGTCTCGCCGCGCGCCCAAAACTCCCGCATCACGATCCATTCCGCATCGGAAATGGACGGGGCGGCCTGCGCTTGTCTGCTGTCTGGAGTCTTTGTTGGCATTGGGTGACGCAATTGAATTTACGAGCGTAGATGCATTTGTATCTACAACTGTAATTTGCGTCAAGATTATTTTTCACCAATCTCGGGCTGCCATTCTTCGTGAGCGGAAGACCGCTCGCGCCAACACCTCAGGCTTTGCCTTTTTTCGCGCGAGACTTCCGTGGTGCCTTGGGTTTCGATACTTTCTCGGTCTTGGACAACAGAGCGAGTTCCGCAGGAACCTCGGAGGCAGCGGCGGCAGGCGGCGCGGACTGGAGCCTCCGCACTTCTCCTTCCGCAGCCACGAGTTGTGCGCGGACGGAAGCAAGCTCGGCCTCCAAAGCCTCACGGCGCGACTCCGCGATGCGTTGATCATTCGAGAGCCGTTCCAGATCGCGAGCCGGCGCTGGCCCCTGTAGCGGAGTTTGCCTTCCGCGCAGCCACCAGCCGAGCGCAAAAAAAGCCGCGCCTGTCAGCGCGAGGAGCGCCGCCATTTTCATCAGCAACCATGCAAGGCCTTCCATGTGTTTCTTCCTCCAGCTACCTGTTTTTGGGTTTCTTCAATTCTTCCAAGTGATCCCTAAGCGCATCAAGCGCTTCGGAAAATTCATCAACCGCTGCCTGCGCCGGAAATCCCGACGGTAGGATGCCGGACTTCTCAATGCCATCGGGGGCGAAGATGGCATCGGTCACGAGAGCGGACTTCCACGGCTCCCCCGGAACGGCAAATGCGATGATGCCGGGTGCATCGGCCGCAGACGCTGGTGGGAAGCTGCGCGCGGTGGGCAGCGCCTCCTCGACTGGCGTGCAGCGCGCATTTAGACGGATGAACTGCACGAGCACATGAGTCGGGTACGCTTTTCTCGCAGCGGCGAGGATCTGTGAGCGGGAAGACTCCTCGGCGACTTGTCCGCGCAACCAGGCGCGATCAGCGAAGACAGCCAGCGTGATGCCAGGCTTGATCGGTGCTCCCGGATCTGGGCTCGTGTCGGCAAACCAGCGCGCCACGCTCCGCGCATCCGACTCGACAAGTCGCGCGTCGATGTCGCGGGGCAGTGATGCGATGACGGAGGCCGCGACATCGCTGGCGGGCATGCCGATCATTTTCCATTCGCCGCCCGGCACGGCAACGGCGATTAGACCCGTGCGCGATGCGTCGGAAATCGGCGGGAAGAAACTCAGCGTCGTGGCCGCATCCACCTTCGGGCGTCGCTCGGCCGAGACGCGCAGGCGGTCGATGACTTTCATGCCAGCGCACGCACGGAGCGTGGCCTCAATAAGCTGCGTCTTGAGCGATGCGGCCCCGACTTCGCCCTGCAAAACCACATCTCCACCGCGAATGGCGAGGATGACGTGAGGCGGCGGCAATTTTGCCAGACGCGCGTCCTGCTCCGCCTCATGCCGTTGCGCCGCTCGGCGCTGCTGTGCCATTCTCAGCGAGGGCGCGATGTCCTTGTCCCATCCTGATTGATCGACGCCGTAGCTGAGGAGCAGCTCCTTGAGCGCACCCTCCGCATCTGGCTCGTGCGTCCGCCACTCCTCGCCGAGGCGGGCGGTCAGCACGACTGCTTTCCCGTCCAGCACACGGATTCTCTCCGGCAAGGAAGCGAGCGTCACGTCGAAGTTCTCGGAAGCGCCGACCATTTGTTCATCCACCTGAACTGTCTCGCGAAAATTCACGCCGGGCTTCACGAGCAGCTTCTCCGCCATCTCCGAGACAGCTTCTTTCTCATCGTCCGAGGCCGTGAGGCCCAGGAGGTGGATGCGATCGCCGTCGAGCACCAGCGCCAGCCATCCAGGCGGCAGCGACTCGATCTCGATCTGATTTCGCACGGAGGTCACCGGGTTGAAGGAGGTGCCGATGCCCGTCGCGCGTCGCAACTCGGCACCGACAATCTGTGCCGCGAGGCCACGCATGGCCGCCTTGTGTACCTTGCCGGTGAGCACGGCCTCCTGGCCATCAAAGCTCACCTCCACGCTCTTCAAATGACGCGCGCTTGCATGGGAGCGCAACACCTCCCGCGCGGCGGACTCCAGCGTCTTCTCGATACGCGCCGCCCATACGGCCCAGCCCAATAGCATGAGGCCGGCCCAGAGTGTGATCGCGATGAACCAGTACTTCCGCATTCCCAAGAGGCGCGGAGTTAACCGATGCCCGGCAGGCAGGCAAACACAAAGGCTGCCCGCCGCGTGTTCCGAGATTTGATCACCGCTCCATTTGGACCGTCCATGAAAAAGTCGGTGGCAATCATCTGTTTCGTCCAACATCGAGTCGATGGCGTATTATCAGACGCCCCGCCTCAAGTGACGCCACCACCGCATCCGAGCCACGCATGGATTTTGACCCTAAACAGTACGACGAACCGACCCAGGCACAGCTTCCGCTTCCGGAAGAGATGCCAGTGATGGTACTCTCGAATTGTTTTCTCCTGCCCGGCTGCTTTTTGCCGCTGTTCATCTTTGAGGAGCGCTACCGGCTCATGGTGCGGCACGCGCTGAAAACCAACCGCATGTTCTGCGTGGGCATTCGAAAGCGCTCCAATGGCGGCTCCGACGAGGTGCTGCCCATCACCACAGCAGGACTCATCCGCGCCTGCGTGAAAAATGAAGACGGCACCTCGCAGCTCATGCTCCACGGCGTGCGGCGCATCCGCATCACGGGCTGGAAACAGGAGCAGCCATTCCGACTCGCGCAGATCGAGCCTTTCATCACTAAACCATGCCCCACCGATCGCCTGGGTGCCCTGCAACTACAGGCCGTGAATCTCCTCCCTCCAGCAGCGGAAGACTGCTGCGACGCAGGCAAGCTCGTCCGGCAAGCCATCGCCAAGGTCAACGATCCCGAGATGGTGTGCGACATCCTCGCCTACCATTTCGTGAAACGCTCCAGCACGCTCCGCTCACTGCTGGCGGAACCTTGTCTCCAGAGCCGATACGAATTGCTCATCGCCGAGTTGGCGCGTCTCGCTGGCGAGTGAACAGGCGCTCGCGCTTGCGCACGTCGCCATTCCTCTGCAAGGTCGCCCCACTTCATCATGGCCCACCGATTTGTCTGCACCGAGCGCGTTCAGTTTTCCGACACGGACATGGCTGGGATCATGCACTTCTCGAACTTCTTCAAGTTCATGGAGCGTGCCGAGCACGCCTTCTTCCGCTCGCTCGATCTCTCCGTCTGGGAGAATCCCGACCTCATCCCGGCGGATGAGCGCGTCCACTGGCCGCGCGTCCACGCCTCGTGTGACTTCCACGCGCCGCTCCGCTTTGAAGAAGAGGCGCGCGTCGAGTTGCTCGTCGAGGAAGTGCGCACGCGCGCCATCCGCTACCTCATCCGCGTCTGGAAGGATGACGGGGAACTCGCCGCCGAGGGACGCATGGCGGCCGCTTGCGTGCAGAAGGACGGCGCGACGGGCAAAATGAAAGCCGTGCAGATTCCTGACCGCATTCGCAGCAAGATCGAGGCAGCGCCCATCGAATTACTGCGACGCCCGCTAGCCGACTGACACCCTCACGAACCTGCGGCGGCACTTCCCAATCAAATGACATCTCAACCCCAATCAAAACCGACCATCAAAAAAATGTCCTGGATTACCTTTGCTCTGATGACCGTGCTCTTCTGGGGCGTGTATGGCGTGATTCTCCACATGGGCCGCAGCCTCATGCCCGACGTGGCGCTCAAGCCGCCCGGTCCCGAGGCCCAGCACGCCGGACTCAAGGCTTTCATGCTTGTCTGCGTCTCCTACGCCATCATCGGCATCATCTCCGCATATGTGCTAAAGAGCCGCGGATCAAACTGGAGCTTTTCCGGTGGCGGCCTTTCCATCAGTCTCGTCGCCGGACTTGCTGGCGCGGCAGGTGCGTTCACGCTCGTGCTCGCCCTCGGCGCGGCTGCGATGCCCACAGCGGCGGGTGGCGGCGGATTTGGCCCTTCAGCCGCTGCAGCCGTGATGCCCATCGTCTTCGGTGGCGCGCCCATCGTGAATACACTCGTGGCCATGCTCCTCCATCCACCGCAGGGCGGACTCAAGGCGCTGCCGCTTCCCTTCCTCATCGGCATCGTGCTCGCGGCCACCGGCGGCTTCCTCGTCGCCAAATTTGCGCCGACCAATACTGGCGGAGCCGCAAAGCCGGCCACAGCGGGAGCAAGTGCTACCCCGGAGCAGAAGCATTGAGCAGACGTTTGCGATGGTTGAGCAATCGCTGAACCGTGGTTGAGCGATGGTTTGAAATCCCAAACAACAGCTCAACTATCGTTCAACCTCTCCCCATGAGCTTCTCCCCCATCGACCGAGTCCGCCTGCGCTCCAATCAATGGCGGAAGCTGCGCGCCATTGCGATGCACTTGGCCACGAGCGATTCGTTTTACGGTCGCAAGTTTCGCGAGTGGGGTGTGCGTCTCACGGCGATGAACCGGCTGGAAGATTTCGTCGCCAAGATTCCGCCGACGGTGAAGGCCGATATTTTGCAGGATCGCATCGAGCATCCGCCCTTCGGCACGAACTTGATGAAGCCGCTGTCGCACTACACGCGCTTCTGCGCCACGAGCGGCACCAGCACCGGCCAGCCGATGGCTTGGATCGACACACCTGAAAGCTGGGAGGCCATGCTCGCCTGCTGGCGTCGCGTGTATGAAGCCGCAGCGCTGGAGAAAGGAAAGGATCGACTGCTCTTCGCCTTCTCGTTTGGCCCGTTCCTCGGTTTTTGGACGGCCTTTGAAGCCGCGGCCAAAGATTACCTCGTCATCCCCGCTGGCGGACTCTCCAGCCAGGCGCGACTCGAAGCCATGGTGCGCTACGGCGTCACCGTTTTGTGCTGCACGCCCACATATGCGCAGCGGCTCGGAGAAATGATCGGCGACGCGTCGGGCATCGAACGGCTCGGCCTGCGCGTGCGGAAAATCATCGTTGCCGGTGAAGTCGGCGGCAGCATTCCGGAGGTGCGTAAGCGCATCGAGAAGCTGTGGGATTGCGAAGTCTTCGATCACCACGGAATGACCGAGGTCGGCCCCGTGAGCCACGAGCTTCCCGGTCATCCCGGCACGCTCTGCGTGATGGAGGATGCCTACTTCGCCGAAGTGGTAAATCCCGACACGCTCGTCGAGGTCGCGGAAGGCGAGTGTGGCGAACTTCTCCTCACGAATCTCGACCGCACCGCCTGTCCCCTGCTCCGTTACCGCACCGGCGACTGGGTGAAGAAGCGCATCATCGACGGTCGCCTTTGCCTCGAAGGCGGCATGCTCGGTCGCATCGATGAAATGGCCGTCATCCGCGGCGTGAACGTCTATCCCAGCGCCATCGAAAACATCGTCCGCGAATTCCGCGACGTCGGCGAGTTCCTCATCGAGCAACGCAAAGTCGATGGCATGGAAGAACTCGAACTCCAGGTCGAACTCAACACCGCCTCCGCCGCCAGCCTGATCAAAAAGATCGAGCACAAGCTCCGCGATACCCTCCACCTCCGCATCCCCGTGAAAGCCGTCGAGCCCGGCTCGCTGCCGAGGCACGAGTTCAAAGCGAAGAGGTGGAGGCGCGAGACCAAGGAGTGATCAGTATTCAGTATTCAGTTTGAATCCTTGCCCGATAGCTCCTCGTTAAGAGTAGAGGCGCACGTCTTCCACTGAACACTGACAAACTGAATACTGAACATTTCTCTCCGATGCCCCTGATCGAACTTCGCCAAGTCTCCAAGTCCTACACCGACCCCAGCAGCGGAGCTTCCGTCCCCGTGCTGCGTGATGTGAGTCTCGCCATCGAGCCGGGCGAATCTGTCGCCATCGTCGGACCCTCGGGTTGTGGCAAGAGCACCCTTCTCAATATCCTCGGCACGCTCGATGAACCGGACGAAGGTGAGGTGATCTTCGACAGCACCTCATTGCGTGGCAGCAAGGCCGAGCAGCTCAGCGCGCTTCGCAGCCAGAAGATCGGCTTCATTTTCCAGCTCCATCACCTCATGCCGCAGTGCACCGTGCTGGAAAACGTGCTTCTGCCCACGCTCGCGTTGAAGGACAAACCCACAGCCGCAAAGTCGTCGGCACGCGCGGAGCAGTTGCTCGCAGCCGTCGGCCTTCTCGACCGCATGTCGTGGAAGCCCGCCCAGTTGTCCGGCGGTGAACGCCAGCGCGTGGCCGTCGTGCGCGCACTGATCAACGAACCCAAGCTCATCCTCGCCGACGAACCCACCGGCGCGCTCGACGAAAAGAACGCCGACAGCCTCACCGCCCTCTTGCTCGACCTCCAAAGACAAACCGGCACCAGCCTCGTCATGGTCACCCACCATCCCGCGCAAGCCGCGAAGATGGGACGTGTGTTGCAGATTCACGAAGGGAAGATCGAACGTCCCGCTTAGTACGCCCCGCTTGCAGCGGGGCATGTGCGATGCACGAACGCCCCAACACGCCCTTTCGCTCCATGCTTCCATTGAAACACACTCACTCACTTCGAGTGCCACACATGCCCCGCTGCAAGCGGGGCCTACTATGAGCTTCATCCTCCAATCCCTTCGCCACTACTGGAAAGGCCATGTCGGTCTTCTCTTCGGCGCGTTCCTCGCCTCCGCCATTCTCAGCGGCTCTCTCGTCGTCGGCGACTCCGTCCGCGCGAGCTTGAAGCGCGTGTCAGAACTCCGACTCGGAATAGTTCAGTCCGGTCTCGTCGGCGGTGATCGCTGGTTCACCGAGGCGCTCGCCACCAAAGCCGGTGCAGCACCGCTCATCCAGATGAACGGCTCCGCCAGCGTCACAACCGGCACCGCTCGTGCCAACGGCATTCAAGTGCTCGGCGTGAACGACGAATTCTGGAAGCTCAGCCCCAGCGGCAAAGTGATCGCCATTGCCGACGACGAACTCGCGCTCAACGAACCGCTCGCTCGCAAGCTCAACGTTAAACCAGGCGACACCGTGATCGTCCGAGTCGAAAAACCCAGCGCCATCTCCCGCGACGCTCCACTCTCCGGCAGCACGAACGAGCAAATTAGCCTGCGACGCAAAATCGTCGCCATCATCTCCGCCAACGACTTCGGTGCGTTTCAACTCACCGCCTCGCAACGCACTCCGGATACCGTTTTCCTGTCGCTGAAGAATCTGGGGTTTCAGGTGGAGAAGGAGGAACGGGTAAATGCGTTCGTCCGTGCTGAGTATGACCATGCGACCCGATTGGAAGCCACAAGTTCCCTCGAAGACTTCTCTCTCAAACTCACCCGCATCTCCTCCGACAAAAAAGAATGGGAGATCAGCACCGACCGAATCTTCCTCGACGAATCCATCGCCACCAAGCTCCTCAAGCAACCCGGAGCCTACGGCGTGCTCACCTATCTCGTGAACGGCATCACGTCCGCGAAGGGCGGCACGCCTTATTCGATGGTGACGGCGACGGACGGCTTGCAAAGTAGCCCTCTCGCTCCGCGAGAGGAGCCTTCGACGAACGCACAGCCACAAAACCCTGCTTCACCATCAGACGCACCCACGAAGCTCCTCTCGCGGAGCGAGAGGGCTACTATCACCCAATGGCTCGCCGATGACCACAGCCTCGCCATCGGCGACACCTTTGACATCCGCTACTTCGTCGTCGGCCTCGGTCGCGAACTGAAGGAAGAAAAAGCCAGCTTCACCGTCGGCGAGATCATTCCGATGAACGATCCACGCGTCACCAAAGCGTGGACACCCGATTTCCCCGGCGTCTCCGACGTGGACAACTGCCGCGACTGGGACCCAGGCATCCCGATGGACACGAAAGCCATTCGCGACAAGGACGAGAAGTATTGGGACGATTACAAAGGCACGCCGAAGGTCTTCATCCCGCTCGAAGCCGGACAGAAGCTTTGGAGCAATCGCTTTGGCAACTACACGGCCATTCGCTTTGCCGACACCGGCCAGAGCGAGGATCAATTGCACAAACAACTCATCAGCCAGCTCTCGCTCGCCGACATCGGACTCGTGCCGCGCGATTTCAAATCGGAGGCGACGGCCGCAGCCAAAGGCAGCGTCGATTTCGGCGGCCTCTTCATCGGCCTGAGCATGTTCCTCATCGCCGCCGCTCTCATCTTTGCCGCGCTGCTCTTCCTATTCACGCTCGAGCGACGCGCCCCGCAGATCGGCCTCCTGCTCGCGATGGGCTGGACCACGAAACAAGTGCGCCGCTCCATCATCGGCGAGGCCGGTCTCGTCGCGCTCATCGGCAGTGCTATCGGCCTCTTCGGCGGTGCCGCCTACACCAAAGCCGCGCTCGCCCTACTCGGCGGCGTGTGGTCGGGTGCTGCGCAAGGCTTGGAACTGATATACCAAGCCAATCCAATCACACTCGTGATCGCCTTCGTCGCCTCGCTTGGCGTCTCGCTGCTCACCATCTGGCTCGCGAGCCGGAAGCTCTTCAAAGTGCCCGCGAAGGATTTGATCGCCGGTGAACTCCAACGAGCGGGGGCTGCCAGCCCCCGGAAGCCAGGGCCAAGCTGGCCCCGCTCCTTGGTGCTCGCAGCCATCTCCTTCGTCGGTGCCATCGCGCTCGCTCTAGCCGCTTCCAAGGCGACCAATGCCCAGGCGCTCGCCGGCATGTTCTTCGGTGCGGGCGCACTGATCATGATCGCCGGCCTCGCGCTCGCCTCGCGCTGGATGAAACGCAGCGGCTCCGGTCAGCGACACGCGGACTCCGTCTGGCAGATCGGCATCCGCAACATAGCTCGTCGTCCCTCGCGCAGTCTCGCCGTGCTCGGCATGATGGCAGGCGGCATTTTCCTCGTGATGGCCGTGAACGCCTTCCGCATGGGCGTGGACACCGATGCCACCAAGCGCGACTCCGGCACCGGCGGCTTTGCCTTGATCGGCGAGTCCTCGCTGCCCGTGTATGAAGACCTCACCAGCAAAGCCGGACTCGACGCCTTCGGTCTCGACGAAGACCTCATGAAGCAAGCCAGCATCGTCCCCTTCCGCGTGCGCGAAGGCGACGACGCAAGCTGCCTCAATCTCAATCGCGCGCAGAACCCGGTGCTAGTTGGTGTTGATGCGGCCAAGCTCGAAGGACGATTCAAGTTTGTTTCGGGAAGCTGGGGCGAGCTTGGAATGACGAATGGAAAGAGCAACACCAGCAAAGCTGATTCGTCACTCGTCATTCCCGCCATCGCCGACCAAGCCACCGCCATGTGGGGCCTCGGCAAAGGCGTGGGCGACGCAATCGAATATCAGGATAGCAAGGGAGCGAAGATTCAGGTCAAACTCGTCGGCCTGCTCGCGGGCTCTGTGTTGCAAGGCAAGATGATCATCGACGAACGCGCTTTCCTCGAAAAATTCCCCGACACCGCCGGCTACAAGTTCCTGTTGATCGACGCAGCGACTGACAAAGCAAAAGCCGTCAGCGAAGAACTCACGAAGCAGCTCGAAGCTCGCGGCCTGGCACTCGAGTCTGCCGCCGTGCGACTCGCCGAGTTCAACAGCGTGCAGAACACCTACATCGGCATCTTCACCGTCCTCGGCGGACTCGGCGTGCTCCTCGGTACCGCCGGACTCGGCGTGCTCGTTGCCCGCCATGTGCTTGAGCGCCGTGGCGAACTCGGCCTGATGCAAGCGCTCGGCTTCAAGCAGGGCGCGCTGCGCTCGATGATCCTCGGCGAGCACGTCGCTCTCCTGCTCGGTGGTGTCCTCCTCGGCCTCGTCAGCGCCGCGCTGGCCGTGTGGCCGAATTTGAAACAAGGCGGCGGCGATCTGCCGGTCGGTTTTCTCGTAGCTCTGCTCGCCGGCATCATTGCCTTCGGTTTCGCCGCTTGCCTGCTCGCTGCGACAAGCGCCGTGAGGGGCCGCCTGATCGAGGCGCTCCGGCGCGAGTAGCCGGAGCGCGAGTATGGCGAAGCCTACTCGCCTGATTTTTCTTCGACGTCCGCGCACCAAGAAAGTGGCGAGTGGTCTTCGACACACTCGCGCTCCATTCTTCCGTTCGGATTCCGGCTTGCGGACATGAGTGTCCGCTTTACTTAACGGCGCATGAAATCCCTCTGGAATGACACCGAAGCCGCCACGTTTGGAACCGACCCGCTGGGGCAGCGCGTTTACACTTCACGACTACTCGGACGGAATCCTGATCTCGTGCTGCATGGTGGCGGGAACACGTCGGTGAAGGTGGAGGAGAAGGATTTCTTCGGTGCTCCAGTCAGCCTTTGCTATGTGAAAGGCTCCGGCTGGGATCTCGCGACCATCGAGCGGGCTGGCTTTGCTCCAGTGCGCATGGAGGCTCTGTTGAAAATGGCGGAGCTGGAGACGATGACCGACAGCGATATGGTGCTGCAGCAGCGCGTGGCCATGACCGACCCCAACGCGCCCGCCGCGAGCATCGAGGCCATTTTGCACGCCATCCTGCCGTTCAAGTTTGTCGATCACAGCCACGCAAACGCCATCTCAGCGCTCACTTGCGCAAAGGACGGCGAAGCCCGCGTGAAGGAAGTCTTCGGCAAGCGTGTGCTCGTGCTGCCCTACGTCATGCCCGGCTTCGTGCTCGCGAAGCAGGTCTTTGAGGCGATGAAGATGACTAATCTGCGGAAGGAGAGCATCGAAGGCATCGTACTGCTGAAGCACGGGCTGTTCACATTCGCGGATGATGCGAAGGCCAGCTACGAGAAGCACATCGAGCTGGTCACTGTCGCGGAAGAATGGCTCGCAAAGAAGAGCGGCGGCTGCAAGCCAGCGACCGGGGAAGCAAAGGTGAATCTCAAAGAACTCGCAACCCTCCGTCGCGCAGTCTCGAAGGCTCGCGGCGTGCCGGTGATCGCGAAACTGAATTCGACGCCAGAGGCCGTCGGCTACTCGAATGCGAGCGGCGTGGCAGATTTCGGCACGCGCGGTCCGCTCACACCCGACCACAGCATCCGCACAAAGCGTGCCCCGGGTTACATCGCTGGCGACGACTTCGACGGCAGCATCTCGAAGTTCGTCGAGGACTACAAAGCCTACTTCGCGCGCCACAAGAGCAACGGCCACACAATGCTCGATCCCGCGCCGCGATTTGTCATCTGGCCGGGTCGGGGACTCGTGAGCTTTGGCGCGAACAAAACGGAGGCAGGTGTCGTCGCTGACATCGCTGAGGCCACGCACAAGACCGTCGCGCTCGCCGAGGCCGTCGGCCAGTGGGAGCCTCTGTCAGAGAAGGACATCTTTGAGATCGAATATTGGGAACTGGAGCAGGCGAAGCTTCGCAAAGGCCCCGCACGCAAAGTGCATCAGGGCAAGGTCGCTCTCGTCACGGGTTGCGCGGCAGGCATTGGCTTCGCCATTGCCGAATCGCTGGCCGAGCAAGGCGCACAGGTGGTCGGCCTCGACATCGACAAGGACATCCCGGAGATCATGAAGAAAATCGGTGCCGTCGGCATCGTGGTGAACCTCACTGAGGACCAGCCCGTGCAGGATGCGATCGACTTCACCGTCCGCGAATTCGGCGGCATAGACATCGTCGTCAGCAACGCGGGCATTTTCCCGAAGAACGACAATCTCGACGTGATGGCGCAGACGGATTGGGATCGCACCATCTCGATCAACCTCACCAGCCATCAGAAGCTGATGAACAAGGTCATCCCCTTCGTGAAGCTCGGCGTCGATGCCAGCATCATCTTCGTCGGCAGCCGCAACTTCAAGGCCCCCGGCCCTGGTGCTTCAGCATACTCCTGCTCGAAAGCCGCGCTCACCCAGCTCTGCCGTGTCGCCTCGCTCGAACTCGCCCCGCACAAAGTGCGCGTGAACATCGTCCACCCCGACGCTGTCTTCGACACGAAGCTCTGGACCCCCGAAGCCCTGGAAAAGAGCGCCGCTCGCTATGGCATGACGGTCGAGGAATACAAGACCAAGAACCTGATGAAGGTGGAGATCAAATCCAAGGACATCGGCAACATGGTTGCTGCCATGGCTTCTCCGCTTTTCGCCAAGGTCACCGGGGCGCAGATTCCGGTGGATGGCGGGAATGATCGGGTGATTTGATTCCTGCCGGGACAACTGAATTCTCGTCCTTGTGATCTCATGGACTGTCACGACAGTTCCTCCATGTCATTCGCCGAGAGCTTCCTCTTCTCCATCATCTTCGGAGCCATCGGCTTAGCAGCGCTCGGATACGGGAAGACGACAGCACAGCCAAAGCTGATGATCATCGGTGCTGTCCTGATGGCCTACACCTACTTCGTCGAGGATGCGTGGCTCGTGCTCGGCATCGGCATCGCGCTCTGTGTGGGCCTTTGGTATGCGGCGGAGTGAATGGGCGTTGCTGTTTGCGCGTGAACGACAGAACCACGCGCCAACCATCTGTCGTCTCCTCACCCCGCCTTCAACTTCACTCCAAGGGCGCGGTACTTTTCACTCATTTTCGCCGCCAATTCGGAGTATGAGCGCCCATCAAGCAAGATGCCGATGTGCTTGAACGGGTTCCTGAAATCGGGTGGCGTAAGGCTGCGGGGATAGCTGAAGCGTCCGTCGGGCGTGCGCTTCACCTCGGGATTCTTGAAGAACTCGCGCATCGCACTCACCTCCCCATACACGGCGTCCATGTATTTCATGAAGCGGGTTCCCTTCCCATCTTCATCGAGGTGATTGAAGTAATAGACGATCATGCACGACCGGAAGTAGAGCGTGAACATGGACGCGGGCGTGTTGGTGAGGCCCTGCCACTGGTCGCGGCTCATGGTCATGTGCTCTTCGAGATTTGGAATCTCCACTCCGCCGAGGCGTTTCTCGCCCGTCTTGATGTAGTCCTTGATGCCGCTCTCGTGCTGCCTCGCGATGAACCCATTGGACGTGTCCGGCAGCATCTCGGTGTATTCAGCCGTTCCTTCGATCATCCACACGGGGAGGAACTGAAGGTAGTCGTCCATCACCTGATGGGTCACTTCATGCACCAGCGTGTCGTTGCGGAAGTTCTTGTTCTTGTACCAGGTCTGTCCTCGCTTTTCGAGGCCGAGACTTGGAAATGGTACCATGAACACCTTAAGAGCACCGAGGTAAACACCGCCTGAGTTTTCAGGGCCACCGGCTTGAATGTAATCGCTCCGCGTCTCGAAGAGCTTCGCCTGATAGCGCTCGAATCCCTCGGGTGGATGACAATCCAGCCCCCAAGGCAATTGGCTGAGCAACAGGCGCGTCGATTCAAAGGTCTGCGCCACCTCGGTCATCACGCTCTTGGCCAGCTTCGCCTGCGAGCTGAACTCGAACGTCTCGGTCTGGTACACGAACTTTCGCTCGCCTGGATTCTCCGCGACGGGGTTTGCGTCGATCATGCCTGCCGAAACCTCGACCCGGTCCGGGAAAGTCCGCTTGTCGATCGGCAACCGCTCGACGGCCATAGCTTTCGACTTTGGAATCTCGCCCGTCCCCCTCTGCGCCGCCGGTGGACCAGCCTGGCTCTTGACGAACTCCTGATCTGCAGCGCTGAGTTTGGCGATGGCAAACGGCAGCGTCTTTCCGTCAGCCAGTTTCAAGAGGACGTTCTCTCCCTGCACTCCACCAAACGCTGCCTCGACCTTCCGACCTTGTGCGTCCGTCCATGATCGCAAACCCGCGTTTTGTGCGACGATGCGAGGAGCGCAAAGAACTGCCAGGGCAGCGACTGCCCAGAGTAGGTTTGTTTTCATGAGGCGTTGTTGGCTGGGAATATCACGGACGACGGCACCTTGGCAAGGCGAGAGAACGCGCGGGCTCATTGGGATGCGAAAAGATCGTTACCTTCGGGTTTCGCCCGCGTTAATCCGGTCAGACGCCGTACCCCCATGACACCCTCGATCACCAAAGCCTTCATCGGTTTCATCATCCTCTCCCTCATCTTCATCGTCATCGAGCGCCTCCTCGGCAACAGCCGCGGCCGCCCGCTGATGCGCAAAGGCTGGTGGGTGGACGCGGCCTATTTCTTTTTCTCGCCGCTCGTCATGAAGGGCATCACGAAACTGATCGCCCTGCTTCCATTTGTGTTTCTCGTGATGCTCGGCGTGGTCACGGCGGATGGATTGAAGAACCGCGAGTACACCGGCTTCGGTCCGCTCAGCCTTCAGCCGCTCTGGCTACAGATCGTCGAGATCTACATCCTCTCAGACCTCATCGGCTACTGGACGCACCGGCTTTTTCACGGCGGGCGCTGGTGGCCGTTTCATGCGGTGCATCACAGCTCCGAGGAGCTCGACTGGCTCAGCAGCGTCCGCGTGCATCCGGTGAATGACATCGTGAGCGCCTTTGCACGCACGCTGCCGCTCGTTCTGCTGGGGTTCAATCCTTTCGCCACGCTCTCCGTCACGCCCTTCCTCACCTTTTACGCCATCTTCATCCACGCGAATGTGAACTGGGACTTCGGCCCGCTAAGCTATGTCATCGCCACGCCTGCATTCCACCGCTGGCATCACTCGAAGGACAAGGAGGCGATGGACAAGAACTTCGCCGGCCTGTTTCCGTTCTGGGACATTCTGTTCGGCACCTTTTACATGCCGAAGGATCGCTCACCCGAGAATTTCGGCATCCATGAGCCGATGCCGAACAGCTTCGTCGGCCAGATGATCGAGCCGTTCAAGCCGCGGAAGTAGTCCTCCCAACTTTCTCGTGTAACCGCTTTCTCTCACCGGCGTTTCAATGCGAGAAGTGGACTCCGTGGAATGCACGCCAGCAGAAGAAACCAACCTCGCCCCCTGGGTGGAACGAGCCAGATGTGGCGACGAAGCCGCGGCCTCGGTGCTTGTCGATGCGCTGTATCCGATGGTCTGGCGCATCGCGCGTGCGAGGAGGCCGGTGCGTGTGTCGGAGGAAGATCTGGCGCAGGATGTTTTCAAGAAAGTGTTCGAACGGCTGGATCAGTATTCGGCGCGCGGCGGCATTCCATTTGCGCATTGGGTGGCGCGCATCGCCACACGCACCTGCCTGGATGCCCTGCGCGCCGAGCGACGCCGGCCGGAACTGCGCTGGGCCGACATGGCGGAGGGCGAGGCGGATTGGCTGCAGCACATCTGCTCGGCGACGGCGGAGCCCGCCCAGTCCTCCGGCTCGGGCAAGGCTGCGAGGGAAATGCTGCACAAGCTGCTCTCGATGCTACCGCCCAAGGATCGCATGGTGCTGCAAATGCTCGACCTCGAAGAGCGGAGCGTGAAGGACATCGCCTCGATGCTGGGCTGGAGCGCATCACTGGTGAAGGTACGCGCCTTTCGTGCTCGCTTGCGCCTCAAGCAAATCGTCAACAAACTCAAACTCGAACGACCCGATGAACTCGATGGATGAACGCTGGAACAACTGCGCGCGTGCCGCACGCACCGCTCCACAGGAAACGCCGCCACCTGTGCCGCTTGGTTTTGCGTTGCGGGCGATGAGGGACGCACGCGCTTCGACAGAGAATACAACTCTCGATCTCTGGGCCGCGCTTTCGCGTCGCGCGCTCGCCTTTGCCGCCACCGCCATCGTGCTGGCCGCATCGCTGCTGTGGTGGGAGGAGTCCGGTGATGCGATCGCGACACCAGCCCTAGCCGACGAAGCCATCCAACAAGTCCTCTGGCAGCCATGAATTTCGCCTGCACCAGCCGTTGCAAGGTCATCCTGATGCTCACCGCGCTCATCATTGTGTGCGTTGGTGGTGGCGGCTTGATTGGTTTCGTGCTCGGGCGAAAGCATGAGCGCAATCGCAACCAGGCCGCCGCCTGGAACCAGGAAGTCATGAGCGCCCTCCATCGGAAGCTGAAACCAGACGCCGAGCAGGAGCAGCGTTTCCAAGCAGCGGTGGACGCCGCCGTGTCCGCAATGCAGATCGAGCGGAACAATGCCATTCAGAACACCGACATCATAGTTCAGAAGCTCATCACCGACATCCGCAAAGAGCTGCGAGACGACCAGCGCGCCGAATTCGACAAGCTCGCGAAGAACCGCGGCAAGGCCACGCTTGATCTGCTCAAAGTTGAAAAGCGCGCGGAGAAAAAGTAAGCCCTCGTAACCATGCGGTGGGCGTGGCGTTACGCATTCCATCAGCCGGACAACAAACCCGCCGACTGCAATCCAAAACCTGATCAACTCATTCCGCCCATGAAAACCAAACTCACAGTTCTTCTCATCACGCTCGCCGTATCGCTCGGCCACTCGCAGGAAATTGTTCCGCAGGCCGACGCCATGAAGGCGGCTGCCATTTGCTATGCGGCCAGCACTGACATCTCGGATGCCGCCATCGCCATTGACCCCGACATCAAGAAGCCCTTTGCCATGAAAGGCGGCGGCGGAGTCGGTGTGATGGTCATCCCGGAAACCAAGCTCGCCAAAGAGATCGCACAGGCAGGCGAAGGCGTGACGCCAGTCGGACAGATCTGGATGAAGGGCGTGCTGCCCGTGCTCGGAGGCTCAACGGTCACCATTGGCAAACTGCGCACCGTCAGCGTCGCCGACAACGAAAGTTCCGTGCTCGTCCCGCTGCTCTTCGTCGGCATGAGGTCTGGCGCTGGCGGAACAAAGGAACTGGTGATCTACAGCCAGGACAAGACGGAACTGGCTGTGCTGCCGCTAAAGGCTATCGAGCAGGAGCAAAAGCTGCCGATCGAGTTCAGCGCCGTGCAGTCGGGTGAGAGAATGGCGGAAGTGACGATGAACATTCTCGGCAAGTATCAGGCTAGCTTTGGCATCGCGGCAGAGAACTAGAGAATGTCGTGACGGCGGCGTATAGGTCGGGAACCCTTTTCCCACCATGCGCCGCCTTTTGCTTTCTCTGCTACATCTCACCTCGGGTGCCCTTCTCTCCGCGGCTGACTGGCCACAGTGGCGTGGTCCGGCGCGCGATGGCACATGGAACGAAACGGGCATCGTCCAATCATTTGCCTCGCCCGTCCTCAAGCCGATGTGGAGCACTCCCATCGGCGCGGGCTACAGCGGACCGACCGTCGCTGGCGACAGAGTATTCGTCACGGATCGCGTGGCGGAGCCTGAGCAGCAGGAGCGCGTGCATTGCCTCGACCGGCTCACGGGCAAGCAACTCTGGACTCACGCTTACGCCTGCACCTACACCGATTTTGGTTACGCACTCGGTCCGCGCGCAGCGGTGACCGTTGCCGACGGACGTGCCTTTGCCCTGGGGGCGATGGGAAACCTTCACGGCCTCGATGTCGCGAGCGGCAAGGTGCTGTGGTCGCATGACTTGAAGACGGAGTTCAACGCCGACATCCCTATCTGGGGCATCTCCGCCGCGCCGCTCGTCGTCGGCGACAACGTAATCGTGCAGGTCGCGGGGAGGCCCGACGCCTGTGTGATGGCATTTGATGCCGCCACGGGAAAAGAGAAATGGCGTGCGCTCGACGGCAAGTCGTCTTACTCCGCGCCGCGACTCATCAAGCAAAAAGGACGCGACGTCGTGCTCGCATGGACGGCGTTTTGGATCGCCACGATCGATCCCGCAGCCGGAGCTGTCATCTGGTCGCTGCCATTCAAGCCGACGAAGATGCCCATCAACGTCCCCGATCCCGTACTCGACGAAAGCGGCGCACACATGTTTCTCACCTCGTTCTACGATGGCTCGTTCTATTACAAGATGAAGCATGCAGCCGCGCCGCCCGAGCTGCTCTGGCAGCGCCACGGCATCAGCGAGCGCATGACCGACGCGCTGCATTGCATGATCATGACGCCGCTCTTCCGTGACGGGCACATCTACGGCATCGACAGCTACGGCGAGTTTCGCTGCCTGAACGCCGCCACGGGAGACCGCTTGTGGTCGGACCAGACACTTCTGGAGAATGGGCGCTGGGCCACGGCCTACTTCGTGCAAAACGGCGACCTCACCTGGATCACGACAGAGAAAGGCGAGATCATCATCGCCCAGCTG